>Ga0126378_10003829_pt1 | contig 11391 bp, 10 predicted proteins | sample PanSoiMetPlot_23_FD_92587 | JGI IMG/M metagenome (GOLD analysis project Ga0126378, IMG submission 92587) | Tropical forest soil microbial communities from Panama - MetaG Plot_23 | ecosystem: Environmental > Terrestrial > Soil > Tropical forest > Bulk soil | place: Panama | collected 2016-02-17
CAGTACAAATTTTTTGATCAGGAGGCCGAGCGCTACAGAAGGAGTCTGGCACTCGCTGAACAACGCCTCGCGGACTTCCCGCGTAAGTACGGGGTAGTCTCCCCCAGCCTCAGCCGCGATATAGCGCTGCAAAAACTAAACGATTTCAACGCCTCATTGCAGCAAACCCGTGCCGCCATTGCAGAAACACAACACCGTGTAGGCGATCTAGAACAGCAGGCGTCGACGACCCCCGACCGCATCACAACCCAATTCCGCAGAGCGGACAATCCTCAGCTGCTCGAGATAATGAAGAGCACTCTCTTAAATCTGGACCTGAAACGAAGTGAGTTGCTGGCTAAGTACCAGCCCAGTTACCGACCGGTGCAAGAAGTTGAAAAGGAAATCGCAAACACTCGAGCCGCTATTGCTAGCGAGGACAGCGCACCGGTTAAAGACGAGACTTCTGACATCAATCCAGTCCGAGAGTGGATCCGTTCTGAACTAGCCAAGAGCAGAGCAGATCTCCAAGGCTTACGAGCCCGGGCAGCTTCCACAGATGAAACTATTCGTGACTATCAAGCGAAAGCGAGCGAACTCGAGCAGAGGTCAATTGAGCAAGGAGACCTGCTGCGAACCGCCAAGGAGGAAGAAAGCAATTACCTGCTGTATTTAAGCAAACGCGAGGAAGCTCGCATCACGGAGTCGCTGGATCAAACGCACATTCTGAACGTGACCGTCGCAGAAGAGCCAATTGTTCCCGCCCTACCGGCGCACGCGCCAGCAGTTTACGCGATGACCACCTTTTTCTTAATGATCCTGATGAGTGTCGGATTGATGTTAGCTCTCCACTATCTTGATACCACGCTTCGAAGCGAGTCGGACATCGAGTTCTTTCTACACACGCGAATGTTAGCAGGGATTCCGCTGAGTCTTCCAGGAGCTATAAGCGACGGCTACATTGACCTCCGTAGTAAGGATGATCAAAGCTCACCGGTTTGCGACTCCGATAATCCGGGCTAGCAACGGGCTAAAAAAAGTGTTTCCGACAAAGCCGCGCAGGCGACACTGTCCGGAGATCGAATTATATGAGTAGAAACTTCGAGTTACTGCAAAAACTGGAACAGGAATTTGAAGTAAACCGTAGTCGTGAACCTGACGGGCAGCAGAGTGGGCAAGGTCTTATCGACAGCGCCAACCCTACCGCCGGCTCAAGTGGATGGCAGGCAGCACACGTTAACGACAACGACGCTGTTGATGGTGAAGTTCGAGAGCAGGTCGCCAAGCTCGTCCGACGCTTATTTGGGCTGCCAGGCGGTCCAAGAGTTGTGGTGTTCTCAGGAGTTGATCCGAAGGATGGGTGTAGCTGGATGACGGTACAGGTAGCGAAGGAGCTGGCGATCCAGGTGCCTGGTTCGGTGTGCGTAGTGGATGCCAACTTCCGCTCTCCATCGCTCCACAACTACTTTTCCGCTGATAACCGATGTGGACTAAGGGAGGCGTTATCTGAACGTGGGTCGATCAGAAACTTTGCACAAAAGCTACCAATTGCTAATTTATGGTTGGTCCCGAATGGATCTTCCGCAGCAAACTCTGAGACGTTTAGTACGTCGAACTTCCGGGTACTAATGGCACAGCTACGACGGGAGTTTGATTATGTCATTCTCGATACGCCGGCTCTCAATTTGCATGCTGATGCGATTGCAGCTGCACAAAGTAGCGATGGTATAGCCCTGGTAGTTTGCGCCCATTCGACTCGCCGTTATGTCGCAAAAAGAGTTACCCAGGATCTCGAGAGGGCAGGTGTACGCCTCCTGGGAGCTGTGCTCAACAAGCGCAGATACGCGATCCCGGAGGGAGTCCTCAAAATTTTGCAGTAAGTCATGGATGCGCTGTAGAGCGAGTAAACCGTGCTTAAGGTGAAGTAGCGAGGCTGAAGGTAGCTTGCGATCGGCAACCACTAAATTACATAGTCAGCAATATGTGTTGAACCGCATGAATTGGCTGGGAGCGATTCTCGCTCGCATCGTGAGCCAGTACTGTTCCCTGATAGGGGGGTAACGAATTGACAGTTTCGGCCAGAACTCCACACATGGGTACTAGGCACGTTGAGCTCCCACCTAGCGGCTTTCCTAACTCTGGTCCCGCATTGCCCGTGTTGCCTCCGGTAGGTAAGAGAGATAAACGGTGGGCTTCGCAGTTGGCGAGGATGAGATCCAGCTCGCTGGAGTCTGCAGTTTGGTGGATGCAAGTTCGCAGCGTCCTCGAGGACATTCTTCTACTAATCGTTAGTGTGTACACCGTCTTTTATTTGAGTGTTTTGTCTAGGACAAGTGGGATTCGTATTGCCGAAACCTTCTCTGCATCGCAAAGGGAGTTTCTGAGCTCACTGTTTCTGTTCACGACGTTTACAGTTTTGCTGTTCGCCACCGCCAGTCTCTACCGCTTTCCTCAGATCGGGTCTTCACTCCAGGAATGCCGAACGGTTTGCTGGACGACTCTATTGGCGACTCTACTACTCAGCGGCGTGAGCTACGTGTCCGGAATGAAGCCGGTCTCACAAGCGACAATAGTCGGCGCGGGTCTTCTAAATTGCGTGACCCTAGCGGGCTGGCGGCTGTTAAAACGCAGATTCGCCTTCCTCAGTCGCCGGCAAAGTAAATCCTCGCGGAATGTATTGATCGTAGGAGCCGGGAGAACAGGGCAACAACTTGCTCGATTCCTGGAAGTAAATCAGCAGCTCGGCTATCGAGTACGAGGATTTCTTGATCAGCACGATCATAAGGAATCGCGTGTGCTTGGAAGAATCGAGCATCTTCCGGAGGTGGCCCGAGCCCATTTTGTAGATGAAGTGCTCATAACAAGTTCTGCCGGGCACGATTTGGTAAGCGAGGTGGTCGTCGAAGCTCGCCGAAATCGGCTGGACGTGAAGATAGTACCTGACCTTTACGATGACTTGTGGGACGAGCCATGTGCCACGATGCCCGTAGAATATGTGGGCAAATATCCCGTTCTCGTCTTACATCGGCAACCGATTCCCGCACTTGGACTCTTCGTCAAACGAGCTTTGGACATTGTTCTAGCTTCCCTGGGCCTAGTTCTTGCTTTTCCAGCAATGCTGGCAATTGGCATCGCCATCAAGCTCGATTCACCAGGTCCAGCCTTGTACACATCCACCCGGCTGGGAAGAAAGGGTTTGCATTTTGCTTTTTTCAAGTTTCGGACCATGGTGAATGGCGCCGATTCCATGAAGCACCGGCTCCGCAATGCTAATGAACGGCAAGGTCCCTTCTTCAAGCTTGCTGACGATCCACGCATGACTAGACTGGGAAGATTCTTGCGGAAGTACAGCCTAGATGAACTTCCCCAGCTTTGCAATGTGCTGAAAGGCGACATGAGTCTCGTCGGTCCGCGACCTCATCCGCTCGACGACTGTGAACTTTATCGCCTCGAACATCTGCGACGTTTGGATGTAACGCCGGGTATCACAGGACTGTGGCAGATCAGTTCACGGCGCGATCCTTCGTTCGAGAAAAGTATGTTTCTCGATTTGCAATACATCGAGAACTGGAGTCTATGGATGGATTTCACAATCCTTCTTCGAACTCTTCCGGCCGTGCTTCGGGCTGAGGGGCAGTAGGGCGCATGCCAAGGTTCTCACTCGTGTCGCGCATGGCTCGCACAGTCCAGAGCGGATTTGCCCAAAATACGCTTTGGATCTGCCTGGGCCAGATATGTTGGCAATGTCTTCGGGCCGTTTATTTTCTGATAATCGCCCGCTCGTTAGGAGCTGGGCAGTACGGTGTGTTCGTTGGCATCGTTGCTCTGGTGGCGATATTTTCTCCGTTCTCCTCGGCTGGTAGCGGAAGTCTCCTGATAAAAAATGTGTCAAGAGACCGAACTGTTTTCCGTGTGTACTGGGGCAACGCTCTCTTAACTCACGTCGTGTCTGGTTCGCTACTGGCACTCGTAATTGTGACCTTAAGTCGCTTTGTAATGCCCGCCGGAACTCCCACCTTACTGGTTGTATGTGTTCTGATAGCGGATCTGATATTCAGCCGACTGCTGGATGTGAGTGCAGCAGCATTCCAGGCCTTCGAGATGCTTGGCGTAACGGCACAGATTTACACCTTTGGAGGATTGGCAAGATTACTTGGAGCAATAGCTTTAGTGCTTGTAGTTCGCAGACCCACCGCATCCTCCTGGGCCGTGCTTTACCTGATAGCCGGGGCGCTTTCCGCCTTGATTGCTATGCTTCTGGTAAATCGAAGGCTGGGCATGCCCAAGTTGGCAACGCACCTGATCCGACCCGAGGCTCGAGAGGGACTCTACTTCTCGTGCGGTCAGGCGACCGAGAACATTTACAACGATATTGACAAGACCATGTTGACAGCACTTTCCGCACTAGAAGGCGCGGGAATCTATGCGGCAGCCTACCGCATAATCGACGCAGCGTTTGTCCCCATCAATTCGGTACTGTGGGCCTCTTATTCCCACTTCTTCGTTAAGGGCTCTGCGGGCATTGACAGTAGTTCCAGATACGCTAAGGGGCTTTTGTCTCGCGCGGGTCTGTATAGTATCTGCGCCGGTATGGGATTGTTTGTTTTCGCTCCACTTGTTCCGCATCTACTGGGTACGCAGTATCTGCAAACGGCGGAAGCCCTCCGCTGGCTATCACCCATATTGTTAATCAGGACAGCGCATCGCTTCCTGTCGAATTCGCTGACCGGCGCGGGTTTCCAGGGTCTACGGACGGCAGCGCAAGGGGGCGTGGCTTTCTTTAACGTGCTCCTGAATCTTTGGCTTATTCCGGACTATTCGTGGCGAGGAGCCGCCTGGTCAAGCTTGGCATCCGATGCACTGCTGCTCGTCAGTCTTGCCTTGCTTACTCTTTGGCTTCGACGCCAGGAGACAAGGACGATGAGGGCACAAGAGATTGCGTCCGCAGCGCCATAGGTAGGGTCGATGAGAATTTCCTGGCTAGAAAAGACGTTTGCAGTATTCACGCTTTTCCTCTTTACCAAACCGTTTATCGATACAGGTCTGGTGGAGGATGGTTGGATCAGCAAACAGGGCGACTACCTGGTTTGGGGTGTCTTTCTCTCGGTCTATGCCGGAGCGTTTCTGCTGTTGGGTAAAAGACAATTCTTGGAGTGGGCATCCAAGGACAAACTGCTGCTGCTGTTGCTTTCTTTTGTTTTGTTGTCTCTGGCATGGTCGGAAGATCCCGCGATCACCTTTAAACGGACCATCGCCCTACTCGGCACCGTGACCGTAGGCATCTATTTCGCCTCGCGCTACAGCTTGAAGGAACTCGTGACCCTGCTGGCGTGGTCTCTGGGAATCGCGGCGGTGCTGAGTGCAATCGCTGGCGTCGCCATGCCACACTATGCCGTTATGACAGATGAGCACTACGGGGCATGGCGCGGCATCTATGTGCATAAGAACATCTTGGGACGCCTAATGGCCCTTAGTTCGATCAGTTTTTTGTCTATCGCCACGGGCTTTCGGAGTCATCGCCTAGTCGGGTGGGTTGGATTTCTTTTTTCAGTCGCCTTGCTGCTTGCGTCTACTTCTTTAACTGCGGTCCTGGTCTTGTCAGTGCTGGTTTTCATGGCTCCGCTTGTGAATCTGATGAGACGCCATCCTATGCTGGTTCCTGCCCTAGTTGCGTCTTCCTTGGTTTTCGCCAGCATGGTCGTGTGGTTGACTGACAGTTCACCAGTTCTGCTAAAGTTTCTCGGCCGCGATCCCACCTTCACGGGACGCGTAGATTTGTGGCAATCTGCAGAACTCGTGATCGAGCAGAATCCTTGGATTGGGCATGGCTATGGCACGGCTTGGGTGGGAGAGGGCGATGATGCCGCAACAGATATTTCGCGATTTAGCGAATGGAATGCTCCTAATGCCCACAATGGTTTCCTGAATCTTACCCTGGATCTGGGTCTATTAGGCCTGGTGAGTTTTCTCCTTGGCTATGTTGTAGCGGTTCGCCGCTCTGTCGCCTATATTCGCAATAACCTGACGGCGGCAGATATCTGGCCCTGCATGTTCCTCGTTTTCGTGTTGCTCACGAATCTCACGGAAAGTGTGTTGCTCAGTTATAACAATATCGATTGGCTACTCTATGTCGCTACCGTTGTCTCGCTGGCACACAATAGTGTTGGTTATAGTCGACCACTAGCTTCACAAATTGTTTATGGATAGTGCTTCGCATATCACCGTCAGCGTTGTCATTCCGACACGCAATCGTCCGAGCCTGGTTACAAGGGCCGTCGCTAGTGCCTTGTCTCAGACCTATGGCGCGGTCGAGGTATGCGTGGTAGTTGATGGTCCTGACGACGTAACCATCTCCGCTCTGCAGCAGATAACCGATCGCAGATTGCAGATAGTTCGATTGCCGCAAAATGTGGGCGGGGCGTCAGCCCGAAATGTTGGAGTCCGGAACGCAAGAGGACGCTGGGTGGCCTTCTTGGATGATGATGATGAATGGCTGCCGAAGAAGCTCGAAAAACAAATGATGATGGCAGTGGAGAGCTCTTATGAGTATCCCATCCTTTCCAGTTCCATTATTGCCAGGACACCGTATGGTGAGTTTCTGTGGCCCCGAAAATCTCCTAGCGCTCCGCTGAGTGAATATTTGCTGGCCCGCAGTTCCTGGACGCAGGGGGAAGGAGTGATGCAAACTTCCACTCTCTTAACGAAAAGAGAATTGTTATTGCGAGTCCCTTTCCAGGACGGCCTGCGCAAACATCAGGACTGGGACTGGCTTCTGCGGTCCGTTGCTTTGCCCGGCACGGGAATCGAATTTGTAGAGGAGCCTTTGGCCATTTGGAATGTCGAGGAAAAGCGCGCTACCGTAAGCACCACCAGCGACTGGCGGTATTCCCTGGAATGGATTCGACAAAGCAGATTATTCGTCACAAAACGTGCGTATTCTGGCTTTGTTGCCACCCAGCTCAGCTCTCAAGCCGCCGAACAAGGCTCTTGGAACGCCTTCGTGCCTCTACTTAGAGAAATCATCTGCGAGGGCCAACCCAAGCCAATCGATTTTTGTCTGTACTTCGGAATGTGGTTGGTACCAGGACGAACTCGACGTTGGGTAAGATCCTGGGCCAATCGAAATCAACTCGCGGTAGCAAACAAAGAATGACAGGACCGACGATGGCTTAGCGCAGTCGCCTGAGTGCCTTCTTTCAATATGTGCACACTAACCGTTGGAATACCGGTTTATAACGGGATGCCATTTCTACCAGAAAGCATTCAGAGCCTTCTCATGCAGACCTGCAACGATTTTGAGGTCCTTGCCATTGACGATGGTTCTACCGACGGCAGTCTGGAATACCTGCTTTCGCTAAAAGACAAGCGTCTTCGCGTTTTGTCTCAAACAAAGAGGGGCCTCACCCAGACCCTTAATCGAATGCTTCGTGAGGTCGATACTCCGTGGCTTATTCGGCAGGATGCCGACGACGTTTCCTACCCACGACGCATTCAGCTCATTCGGGACAATATAAGAGAGTTCGCCGATGCAGGGATGTTCTACTCCTACGCCCGCTACCACAGCAACGGTAGAAGTCTAGCAACATTCAGGACGACCAGGGCTTCGCCCGAGGAACTTCGCAGACTGACGCAATCCGGATATCTGTTGGCCATCTGTCATCCCACTGTCACTTTGAACGTGAACAAGACTCTAGCAATCGGGGCTTACCGCTTTGATCTGCACGTGGAAGACCTCGATTTGTGGTGGCGCATGGCCTTGAACTACGAAATTAGACTCGTACCCGAGATGACCGTCGGCTTTCGATTAAATGAGCGAAGCGTTTCGACTCGCAACCTTGAATCCCAAGCGGTGAACGCTCTGTACGTTCAATACTTACTCTTGTCTCACCTTTGGGGTCTGCGACCTCAGGCCTACGAAATCGTGCGAGAAGCTTTGACCAAGCTGGTAGATCGTGGACGCTTGAGATCGAGGCATCGTATTCGACTGGCACAGATCGACTCAGCAAAAGGAAATTATGTGATGGCGTTGAGACATGGTCTCGCGGGTATTCGAGCAGCGCCACTACATTTTCTAACGAGAGTAGCTTACGAATTCATGTCGGATTGCGCCGCCGTCAATGGAGTTAACCCACGAGTGTTCACTCAATACCGTCGGCTTCTTTGGCCCCACGAAAACGGCTGCAGCGATCTGGATTTCCAGGCAGCGCGTTAAGGGCTGATCATTATTTTGATTCCTTAAGGAGCAAGTGATGACGGAGAATCGATTCCCTATACTTGGCACTGAGGTGCAGGCTTTTTGCTGGCCCGATATCACAAACCTGATTCACCATGCTGTGGTTAGACGTGAACGCCGCATCATTCTGCACCATAACCTGCATTCCCTTTATGTCTATCACCACGACGACAAAGTTGCTGCCCTGTACGACACAGCCGATCATGTTTATGTGGATGGCATGTCGTTAATCTTCCTTGGGAGATGTCTCGGTTTCCCCCTAGAGCACAGGCATCGAACTACGCTATTAGATTCCTTTGAGGCTTTAGCCGCCGAAGCAGCGCGAAGAAACTGGCGTGTGCTTTACCTGGGTTCGAAACCGGGAGTCGGAGCGAAGGGTGCCGGAATCCTCATGAAACGGTTTCCGACACTCACCATTTCGACCTTGAGCGGTTACTTTGACGCGCGAGCTACGAGCCGGGAAAATAAGGCTATTATAGAGGCCATAAACGCGTTTCAACCTGACCTTCTTCTCGTCGGGATGGGAGTGCCACGGCAGGAACACTGGATCCTAGAGAATTTACACCTGCTTCCCCCGGTCGCAATCGTCACAGCGGGGGCAACCATGGATTACATAACCGGCGAAATATCTACGCCTCCGTCATGGGCTGGTCCGCTCGGGCTTTATTGGTTCTTTCGGCTGCTTAGCGAACCCCGGCGTCTATGGCGACGATATTTGATTGAGCCTTGGTATTTGCTAGATCTCTTCCTCGCCCAGCTAAGTAGCAAGAGACCCCCATTTACTCCGCAAGGAAAACCATCTCACTGATGAAGCTGATGCACAAGGCTCATGGCCTCGCCAACAGGGCCTGCTGCACGCTTCGGTAAGCCGGCTTCTTCTGGTAGTTAGCATCCCAGAGCAACGCCGAATCGTAACCTGGAAAAAACCATGGGATCCAGGAATAGCGGTCCGTCACTCCCCATAACTGGATCACCCTGCAGGAGAGATTGTCCAGACATATGCCGGTAATCTTCCGGTAGAGGTCTGCTTGTGCGGCCAGAGCGCCCGTACTCGCATCGGCGAGGCGTACGTCCAACTCTGTGATGTGAATGATGAGGCCGAGATCGGCGAACCGCTTCAGGTTGCGGGTCAGCGAAGCCAGCGTGTTTGCTTCGTCAAAAGAAAGATCCACGTGCATTTCCAAACCGATCCCGTCCAAAGGCGCGCCATGCTGTTTCAAATCACGTGCCATGGCAAAGATTGCGTCAGACTTTTTGTTCACGATCTCCGCGCCCATGTCGTTATAAAAGAGCTCCGCCTTGGGATTGGCCTCGTGCGCCCAAACGAGCGCCTGCGCGATGTACTGACTACCCTGCTCCGCGAACCCAATTCCTGGATTGTTGTACCAGATAGTGTCCCCGAGGCTGCCATCGTCGTTGAAGGCTTCGTTCACGACATCCCACGCGTACACTGACGCACCGTAGCGGCGTACCAAAGTGGAGATGTGTCCCTGCAAAATGGCGGATAATTGAGCTGGAGTTAGTCGGTCGCTCTTTACCCAATCGGGTAGCTGGTTGTGCCATACCAGTGTGTGACCGCGAACTAACATCTTGTGTGCATGCGCGAAGGCAACCACCTTGTCTGTAGCAGTGAAATCGTAGGGATTCGGGTCGCTATCAGTTCGCGGATGAATGAAGACAAACTTCATATCATTCTCCGGTTGCAGCTGACCAAATTCGGAACCCAGGATCTGCGCGTATTTGGCGTCTTCGAGGTAACCTGCACTGGCGGCGGCGCCAATCACCACTCCACGTGGTTCTGCAACCGAGCGCAAAGTCTTCGAACTGTTCGTTTCAGGCGCGGCTACCGAACCGCCCCTGCAAGACATAAAACTTGCCAACAAGAGAAGCGAGGCAACCGTCATCCCAACGCCCTCCAGCGCTAGAATAGAAGGAGCTCGTGGCAGCCTCTGCTGGCAAACATAGGGTTTCATTTCGATCTATGCCGACGTGAGTGTATCATCAGCCCGATTTTGCGTTGCTCCATCGCTTGTGCCCGACAAGAGGGACGGGAGGGATCTTACGTATAGCTTCAAGCGTAAGCGTCACCTGGAATAACGTCTGTCAGCCGATCGACGGATTTGGCGCTTCTAGTGCTTTTACGGGAGGAAGCATCACCGCCGCCCAGCGGACCTCTTTTTTTCTCAGAGTCTGGGAATCGGACTCTCCTTCGTACGTAGGCTGATCCCTACCGATGGAACCGTCGGGCCGACAGGAACATTGCAAGCCGCAGTGAGTCGTGGGGCAAAGGTCTGGGCGACGCCGTGGAGTCCCCCTGCGGCCTGGAAAACAAATATGAAGACAACAAACGGTGGCAGCCTCTTACCTGGCGACTACCAGAAATATGCCGACTATCTATGCAGCTACGTGACCACCCTGAAGTCTCAAACCGGGATCGACCTCTACGCGCTTTCGATTCAAAATGAGCCGGACTATGTTGCGCAATGGGACATGCGGAGAATTGGGGCCGTCCCGCTCGTCGAAGATGCGTCCCCGGAGAAGAGGAATTCCAAGAGCCTGGAAGTATCCATCCGTGGCGACGCAGAAATCGGCAGTGCCGAGGCGTTCCTTTTGTCGAGACAGGATATCGAATTGGCGAGCTAGGGACTCTATGTTGTTGACATTCTTAGGAACTTCGTCCAGCGTCATCAGCAGAAAGATGGCAACGGGGGAGTCCACCATTTAGTGGAAGGTCGCTCGTTGCGCCCACTTTACGAACGCCCGGAACCCGTGTGAGCCGGTGGATCAGATCGGCAAAGAAAGTCGCTTGAGCTGCTTTTGTCTTCGAATCGGTCCAATCGAACCCGGGGAGGGAAATGTCCATTGTGACAATTTTGTCCACTCGGAACCCGGGGTCCACTTCGAGCACCTTCATCAGGCTGCGGCAGAGCAGTCCCGCTCCTATGACGAGGATGAGAGTGATAGCGATCTGTCCCGCCACGATCCCCCGACCAATACGCTGGCTGCTGGATAAACCGGCTCGTCCGTGCCTACCTTCTCCGAGGCCTTGGCGCATCACCTGAGTTCGCCCGGATGGCGGTGAATACTCCGAGTCCCACCGCGACCGCACAGGAAAGAAGCGAGGCAAACAAAAGGATCGGCACACTGACGGAGACGCCGTCGAAACGAGGAAGACTTTC
>Ga0126378_10003830_pt1 | contig 11391 bp, 12 predicted proteins | sample PanSoiMetPlot_23_FD_92587 | JGI IMG/M metagenome (GOLD analysis project Ga0126378, IMG submission 92587) | Tropical forest soil microbial communities from Panama - MetaG Plot_23 | ecosystem: Environmental > Terrestrial > Soil > Tropical forest > Bulk soil | place: Panama | collected 2016-02-17
TCTGACGATTTAAGTGGGTAACGGTAGCTTCGGGAGCAATCCTAAAGATCGCTGCTGAAAGGCGGACGTGAAGTGCACACGGGTTTTTGTCCGCGTTGGCCGATGGCGAAATTATTTCAGCTGCGCGTCACAGGGGCTCCGTCGCGCTTCGCGCCACCCTATGCGCACTCTTAATAGTCGCGGCGACGCCGCTCCGGGCCCAGGAAACAGAAGCAGCCGCAAAGGCTAGGTCCGGTCCGAACCGAAGTTGCACTCGCGCTAGTGCTCGCGGTTGATGCTTCCGGTAGCGTTAGCGACGATCGTTTCGAACTGCAAAAACAGGGCTACGCTGCGGCATTCCGAAATCGACAGGTTTTGAACTCGATCCGCTCGCTGATCACCCAATCGATCGCGGTTGCCATGATGCAGTGGACCGGTCCGGAACTGCACGTGCAAACTGTCGATTGGACCCTCGTTAAAGACGAAGTTACCGTGAATCGACTGGCCGATGCGATTGAAGCGTCGAAGCGAAAATTGTACGGCGGCGGCACCTCCATTAGTGGCGCGATCGATTATTCACGCGTTCTTCTCGCCGCCAGCCCGTTTCTCGGCTTCCGTCGCGTCATCGATATATCGGGCGATGGCGCTAACAATCGCGGGCGAGCGGTAACGCTGGCGCGCGATGAAGCGGTCCGCGATGGCATTAGCATCAATGGCCTGCCGATCCTTGTGCTCGAGCCGGACCTGGACCGCTACTATTACGACAATGTCATTGGCGGACCGGGTGCGTTCATGGTTCCGGCGAGGAGCTTTGACACTTTCGCCGATGCGATTTTAAAAAAACTGATCACGGAGATTGCCGGGTGGCATCGAATACGCGGACTGGAGACGCTTCAATATCCGCTTAGTGAGCCAAAGCTGACATTGACCCGCCGCTGGTAGCCACGGTGCTATGCCAAGGTACGCGAAATTTCTTGATTCAGATCAAGGTTCTTGTCACCCGCAAACTTAGTCTGCGCGATACGGCCTGATGGCTGATCGCAGTGCAAGACGGCGCTGTCCGAGTAGGCCACAAACGAACTGTGGGTTGTTGTCTACAACACGATCCTCAGGCCGCAGTGAGATAGAGATCGCTTTACCGCCCGAACCCGACCTGAGCCGGGTTTGCTGAGTAAGCGTTTTATGGCGTTAGGAAAAACGAGTGCATTCCGGACGCGTGCATTTGCGGTCGCGCTTGTTGGTATAGTGAGTTCTGCGACGAGCGGATCGGTCTCGGCCCAGTGGGGCGATCGGGGTGGCTTGGGCGATCAAAGGTCGGGGGGGTGGCGCTGGGACAATCGCCCCTCGCGCGGCTGGGGCGACCGCTATCCCTCAGATCGCCATTACCGGCGATCGCCAATTTTCTCACCGTTCAGCGACCGCCACAATCGTTCTGCGCCAGCCGTTGATTACTCGAAGGCGCCGCCGCCGCGTAAATTGGAAACGGCGGCAAGCCGGACAGTAGTGGTCATCGGCGATTCAATGGCCGATTGGTTGGGCTATGGACTGGATGAAAAATACGCCGACCAACCGGAAATTGGCGTCGAGCGTAAAATCCGCGCTACCTCCGGACTGGTTCGGTACGATGCCAAGAACGAGGCACTGGAACGGCCGCAAGCAGCCAAGGAGGCGTTATCGAACCAAAAACCGAATGCCATCGTGGTTATGCTGGGCCTCAACGATAGATTGCCGCTGCGGGAGAAAGCTCAAGCAGAGCCAACGCCAAACGGTGAACCAGACCAAGGAGCAAATCAGTCGGCCGGCAAGGCTTCGCAGGATAAAGCCGCGGTGCCGGAGGCCCCGCCGCAAGCTGAGGGACAAATCGAGTCGCAGCACCCGGTTCCAGGTGGTCCGTTCGATTTCCACACTGACCAATGGGCGGCACTCTACGTCAAGTGCATCGACGCAATGATTGCGGCCGTCAAGAGCAAGGGCGTGCCGGTCATTTGGATCGGGTTGCCGGCAATTCGGGGTACAAAATCGACCGGCGATATGAGTTATCTAGATGAGCTTTATCGCGAGCGCGCCGAGAGAGCGGGAATTGTTTACGTCGACATTTGGGACGGCTTTGTCGACCAGGACAGCGATTATGCGGTGCAGGGTCCGGGATTTCGAGGGTCAAACCCGGCGGCTGCGTACTGCCGACGGCGTGTATTTCACCAAGGCCGGGGCAGTAAAAATCGCAAGCTATGTTGACCGCGAACTCCGACGGGTAATGCCGAATTATGTGGCGCCGGTGGTGCCGCCCGGTGCGGAAACGACTCCGAAATCAGGATCGGCCGGCGCGAGGCCCGATATCGGTCCAGTATTGCCGTTAACCGCGAGCGGCGGCGACCACAGCGGCGAACTACTCGGGGCGGAAGTCCATCCAACGCCAACAACATCCGACCCGATCGCGGCGAAAGTTTTGAGCCGTGGTGAAAGTTTGGCAGTGCCCGCTGGCCGCGCCGATGATTTTTCATGGCCGCGTCCCGGAAGCGATGCGAGTGCGAGGCCTGAGGTTTTCCCCGTTGCAGTCGCGCCGGACGCGCCGGAAAAACTAGGCACTGCGGCTAAGGGCGGTGACAAAAACAAAGCCGACGCCAAGAAGAATGCGAAGGAGAAATCGGCAATATCGCGCGCCAGCGCACGGGTCGGGCCGCACCGATATTATAACTACTATCCCGGAAGCCATTCCGGTTGGTATCGCCGCTGGTAATCTTCGCAATTAGGGAATGTGTCATAACCGCCCTGCCCTTGTTACGCTTTGTCCCCTTTTGCCGCTGGACCAGCTCCTGACAACGCGACGCCCAACGCTGCCGGGCTCGTTACCCCACGCCGTACTCTCGACAAAGGCGCCGCTGCAACCGATAAACAGATATGGGCAGTTCTCACGGTCGGTTCGTCTGGTATGAGTTGATGACGACCGATGTCGAAGCGGCAAAGGCTTTTTACGGCAAAGTTGTAGGCTGGGGCGCGCGCGAGGCGCCCGGTTCGGGCTACACGCTATTTACGGTGGGGCGGGCCGCGACCACCGGATTGGTCGATCTGCCGCTGGACGCGAAAAAAGGAGGCGCGCGGCCACAGTGGGTCGGTTATATCAGCGTCGACGACGTGGACGGCACCGTTAACCGCGTGAAAGAACTCGGCGGAACGATACACATACCGCCAACCGATGCCCGCGATGTCAGCCGCTTCTCAGTTGTTGCTGACCCGCAAATGGCGACATTTATCTTGGTCAAGTGGAGTGATCCTGGCCGACAGCCACCGATTGACCCGGGCGCATTGGGCCATGTTGGCTGGCACGAATTGTTCGCCGTCGACTGGGACCGGGCGTTCGCCTTCTATCGCAAAATTTTTGGTTGGCAGAAAGTCGGCGCCGATGCCGATCCGACAGGGATATATCAGCAATTCTCCGCCGCGGGGCAGGCAGTTGGCGGCATGTTCAACAAGCCGGCGGCTGCGCCAGTCGCCTTTTGGCTTTACTACTTCAATGTCGCCGATGTCGGTGCAGCGGCGGAGCGCGTGCGAGCGGAGCACGGTAAGATCCTTGAGGGGCCGACGGACATACCAGGTGGCGGCAGAGTGGTCCGCTGCGCGGACCCACAAGGCGCCATGTTCGCACTGATAGGAAGGCAGAGCCAACCTGTGGGCTACTGGGCCAGCTAGCCCCTATTTTCCTTGCTAAATGGCACTGTTCTCGCCGGTGACATTCAACGCTCGGTTTGAGCCTGCAATCCAGCATCCGCTGCACAGTGTATCGGCGGCGCGATCATCGTTCTGCTATCCGATTAAGTGCATCGTCGGCTGGGTGGCTGAGAATTGTTGCGTGAGGGGCCGCACAATCTACATATACCAAAGGCTAATTGAGTTTGTTTGAAGCGGCCGTATCGTTTAGGAAGCTGATCGGCCATCCCCATCCCCCGACACCCCTTGGCCGCTCAGCGCATAAAAGAAGAGGCCGCCCCCCAGCGGCCTCTTTAGTTTATTTGGTCCCCCGTTCCCCTTAAAACCCCATCCTCAAGCGGGGGTATCAAATCCTCGGCCCTAATTATGTGCGCGCAAGGGCCAATCAGATACGGCTGATCGAATTATTGGGGCTGTTGCAAGTTGGCCACGATCCAAATCAATCTGCGTAACACCCTTTGGGCACCCACCGACTGCCATTTTTTGATCGCAATATGGTTTCCTCGGGGGTCTGCCATGAAGAAGCTGGCAGCCTGCATTTGGGTGCGTCCATGAAAAAGGTACTTTTTGCTACTACTTCATTAGTAGCGTTTGCTGTTGCCGGTATGGCCAATGCCGCCGATCTGGGCCGACCGGTTTATAAGGCGCCGCCACCGGCGCCGCCGCCGGTCCAGGACTGGTCCGGCATCTATGTCGGTCTTGAGGGCGGCTACGGTTGGGGCAAACAAAGACATCAGTCCGGCCTTCGATCCCTTCTTGCTCATCGACGAAGCGCCGCCAGCTAATCCCCTTGTCAGTTCTGTAAGCCAGAGTGGCTGGATATTCGGCGGCTTCGCCGGCGGGCAGAAGCAATGGGGCAACTGGGTCCTCGGCATCGAGGCCGATTTCGACGCGGCCGACATCAAGGGGAACACCGGTGTAACTACCAGCTTCACAGAACCAGGCTGTGTTGGCTTCTGTACTGTCAACAAGACCGTTTCGGTCGACGCCAACATCGATGAACTTGGATCGGTGCGCGGCAAGGTCGGTTGGGCGTTCTGGCAGAATTGGATGATCTACGGCACGGGCGGCGTGGCCTTCGCGCATGTGAAAAACGACGCCTCTGGCCTCATCAGCCTAGTGTCAAATGCCGGTGGAGCTCCAATAACAGAGTTTTCATTTAGCCAATCGAGCGGAACCACAATGTTTGGTTGGGCAGCCGGTGCGGGCCTCGATTGGAAGTGGCAGATCGATCCGGGCTCGGCTTGGGTTCTGGGCATCGAGTATCTGCACTACCAGTTCCCGGAGCACACCATCGCGATGGGCGATCAATTCGGGAGTGGCCTTATCTTCGGGTTCAATCAAAGTAGTCTAAGTGTCGACACCATCAAAGGTCGTATAAGCTACCTCTTCTCGATCCACTAGCTTGGAAGCGGCGGCGCTTATGAGGAAGCTGGCGACTTACGTTGTTGCTGGCGCCGCATTGATCGCACCGCCCGCATCTGCGGCTGATATGGCCGTCAAGATGCCGATGAAGGCTCCGCCGCCACCGCCCGCGCCGGTCTATAGCTGGACGGGCTAGTACGTCGATGGGAATGCGGGCTGGGGATGGGGCATTATGCGCGAATGTTTGGTTGGCGCGGTGTCCATTGAGTCCGCGAAAGCACATAGCCACAAAAATGCCGCTTAAGAGCGATCGGGCGCGGCATATGCTTTTCGGATCGAACCGGTTCTCCTGCTTCAGTTCGACATCCGTACGGATACTTGGCCCCGGCCTGGCGCTGGGGCCTTTTGTTCTAATCACGCCTCATCTCGCGTTAGCAGCTTGGAGGCTGATTGCCAGGTTCACTAAAGTCATTACCCTCCTTGTCTCGTCGATTTCCATGCCGCTGTGATGGCACGGCTTAGGTATTGGCGAGCCCGTTCGTGGGCTACATCCAACAGCACTTTTTCGGACGAGGTCGGTTCGTTGCGGTAATACTTCCGCCAAATGAAAGGAAGGTTGTTGCTCATTTGACGCCTCCAGTAGTTGTCGATCCCCGACATCGACTACGTAGACGCACTTGAGCTTGGCGCAAATGATCGTTCAGCCGGATTATTTGACTGACAGTCCAAATCCGGTGATCAGTTCCGGCAGCTTGGCGATGTTGGCCGCAATCCGCCGCGCTTCGTCTTTTGTCAGAACTTGGCCGCCGATCGCCGCCCAGGCTCACTCTCATAATAAACATAGGCAACTGCTCACCGTCAGCGTCACGCACGATGAAACAGTTTTAGCGTTGGTTCGGGCAGATCGGGGTGGTGGGAAGCGACGTGGGGAGGACGTCGCCAGCCTCACGCTAATGTGCCTTTTAACTCTTGCGCACCAACACCGGCAGCCTCGCCAGGCCATTTGAAGGGGGAATGGCTACAAAATGCGGAGTGCCCTCCTTGGCGACGTAGCACGGGTCCGTCGAAAGCGGCAGAAGACCAAACGCAAATGCGCTGGTCAGTGCCATGCCAGTGGTCAATGGAAAGACCAGGGCGAGAATTAGGGCTATCTTTTTCATGTCAATCTCCCTCGATCATCTCTGATCCGTGTTCTGGCCCGAACCTGCCCAATTTGATTGTGAGTGATTTTTGCCAAAACCAGCAGGGACAACCGTGACAGTCATCACATATTGCGCAAACGTGATCGCGCTTGAATTTGCGTGAAGCCAGCAGCGGCGCTTGCTAGTAAAAAAAGCGCTGACAGCACCGTGACGTTTTGGGCCTATACAAAGGTATGAAGCGCGTGACCGGTTGGGTCACTTCAAAACGTGACAGCTGTCACCGATATCCCTCACCGGTTCTGACAAGTTACCGAATGTCGGGGACTAGAACGAGACGACCATGATACCCGAAACCGTCATGCTCCGTTGTATCGACAGTTGCCTTGAAACGTCCCGGTACTATGCAAGTAAAGGCAATCGCCCGCTCGCCGATTGGTGGGATGATCGCGCCAAGGTGTTCGCCCACAGACTAGCGACCAAATCCTAAGCAAGCTGTTGCCCGTCAGCGTCACGCACGATGAAACAGTGGGGCGTTAGCTTGGACCAGGGTGGGGGAAAGCGGCGGGCGGTTGTCACGTCGGTTCCATTTCCCAGCTACGAAACAAGAAGGCGAGCCGCCCGCTATGGCAGCCCGCCAACCCCGTTATCAGATCAGAACCTTGATGATCGCAGCGATGCCGAAGAGGCATGTGGCGCGCGCTAGGCAGCGAGGCGGCGCCACCACGGCTGCCGCGCCCGCGCATCGGTGATCGTCAGGCGCTCGGCCTGCTGCTGCCACTTGTCGCGCTGCAGGCGCAGATCATCGAGCACGAGCGTCAGCATAGCGAGGCGCTGCTCGGCCAACTCTGCGCGGTGTTGCGCTTCAACCAGCGCGGCCGTTGCGCCGTGGCGCGTCCCGTTGCTGTCCGCACCGTTGCACTGCGCTGGTGGGTAGACGCGGTGCAACTCGGCGGGTTCGATTCGCCACTGCCCAAACTCGTTCTTTGTGCCCGTGAGACGGCCGGTCTTGATACTGCGCAGTATGGTGCTCTTGTAGACGCCGCATGCCGTTGCGGCCTCGCTCAGGCTGTAGCTCATGGTGGTGCCCCTCGGCGCGTCGTGGTGCCGCGGCAACGGTGCGGTGTTTTGGTTAAGGACGTATTAACGGCGATCAGCTTGGCGATATTCGCCGCAATTTGGGTTGGTCATGCAACTCAGACCGCGATCCCGTGGTGGTTCTGGGTCATCCCGAAGGCGGCCAATCCAGCAGTGCAGCGCCGAGTAACACCACGGCAATGACGGCGGCGGCGGCAATACGCCGCTCGTTCAACGGGGGTAACTTAAAAGCCTTTCGTCCGCCCTAGCGGCCGCGTCATCCGTTCGTAGTACCGGCCTCACGTAACCCCAACGCCTGTATTTGGTTCCCTTTCGTCTTGCAAAAAATACTAACGAAGGACGGCCGTTAATTCAGCGGGCGTTCATTTTCAGGAGCCTCTCATAATTGCTGCGGGGGAGATTTCTTGGAGGTCTCCAACATGAGTGAAAAACTAATCTCGCGTCGAGGCGCGTTTTCACTTCTCGGACTAGCCGCTGCGTTGGCCCTGCCGACCACCGTGCTAACGACGTCAGATGCTGAGGCTCAGGCACCGCCAACCGCTCCAGCACCAACCGCTCCAGCACCGACCGCTCCAACGATGTCCGGTATGCAACAGGGTCAAGAACAGCAAACCCGTCAGAAGCAGCGTCATGAGGCGCGGCGCAACGCTCGCACAAAACATCGTCAAGCACGGAACGCCGCTCGCATGAAACGTCGTGAGGCGCGGGGAAAAAGCAATAATCTTTACATGAAGAGCGATACCACAACACAAAAATAGATCGAGCCGCCCATCAGCAACGCACGGCCCACCGGCGCAGAACTCGGTGGGCCTGTTGTTTTAGCGAATCACCAGCTCCGGCAGCTTGGCGATACCACGATCCGCCGCGCCTGATCGCGTCTGTCCGCTCAGGCGATGTGGCTGGCCGTTTGTTTTAGCGAAAAGCGCATCCAACTAAGATCACCTTTCGCCTTACGAGCCTTTATCCAATCGGCGATGTGCGACTCGCGCCAGCCGCCCGGGTGAATTGGGGCGGGAAATAATCCCGCGCCAACTTGTTGTGCAATGTATTCTTCGTTCCAACTGATCTGCTTGAGGCGCCTTAACTCACCGAAACTAAGAACGCGCATGTACGGGGACATCTGAGGGTCGAGTGTTGCTGGAGGGCTAAGTTGAAAGGCCCCTGGCGCGCGTGGAGACGGTCGCTGCCAGGGGCCGCTTTACGTGTGCGGAACCGAGTAGGCCAAAACCATGCACTAGAGAGGTTGTCGGCCGGTTAACGGTCCGTCGCGGGCCGCGGCAACAACTTCGCGATATTCGCCGCGATCCGCCGCGCCTCGTCTTTGGTGAGCGGCTTGGCCGATCGTCCGCCAGGACGATTGCGGCATCTGGCAGGCGGATTGCTTGGTCGTTAGCATGGCCGATGAAGATTACTTAGTGCTGCTGCTCCAGATCATCTGTCTGTTGATGTTCTCCTGCGGTGTCGTCGTACTCACGCAGCACTCGGAGTGGTTTGGCGTTTAATAAGGCATCCTGGTGACTGTTTTGCAGGCTGGCCCGGGCGGTCTAATCTTTTCGACCTAACAACTCCGGCAGCTTGGTGATGTTGGCCGCGATCCGCCGCTTCCGGCGGGTCACTTGTTTTCTTGATCGCCCCGAATTGGATTTTGCGGGAAATGAAAGTCGCTATGCGGTAGTCTGTTATAGAGGTCAATCACAGCTTCCCAATACGGGGCAAGTGGATGCTCATTGCAATAATTGCGAATTACTTGTTTTTGATCCGCTGTCGACAATGCCATGATGTTTTTTTGCCGTATGGTCGTTCATCACATCAGTCCGGTTCATCCCACTCATAAAACCCTCGGCCCAATCAAAATAAGTATTTTCAGTGTTAAGATTGACGCGATAGTCAAATGCAAATTCCCCACATGTTCGGACACCGGGTCCTCGCAGCGCTTTGTCCTCGGTGGCGCTTGCTTGTGAGGCGCATAAACAACAGCCGATAACGATGCACCATGAAAAAAGACGGACCATGCGCTACCCCTTACCTTAGCCTCAACGCGAAAGTGTCGGCAGTTTAGCAACGTTCACCGCGATCCGCCGCGCCTCGTCGCGCGGCGTGGGTCTTGGAACGGGTCCGTGTTCTTGATCTAAATCAAGGTCTCGAGCCGTGGATTTGCTTTGAATTGGATTGGACCAAGACGTGAAATCGCCAATCGTGTCATGTATTCGTTTCTTAAAATTTTCGTTGCCGTTTTGCTTGCTCTTGCTTTTATCGATTGGCTCGCTGACCGTGACCGACGTGCAGACACCAACATACCCAGCGCCAAACCCGGATGGACCGTTCTGTCAGGTGACTTCAAAATTGTCACCTCGGCGATAGCAAATGAGAATCCGAAAGGAACAGTCCCCCCGGCGAGTCATTTCTTCCAGGTGACATCAAATACGAGAGTCCAAACGGAAATGTCCGCATCTACTTCCCTGTAGTGACATCGATCATCCTCGCGGTTTTGTTCACAGTGATCCTTCGTTTCATCAGGCCTCGGCCGGCTAATCTCCAAACTTCGGCTAGACCACGCGCCTCGTTCCCGTGACAATTTTATTGCGTGATCCCGTAGAACGCGAAACTTTCTAGCCTGAAGCCTCCGGTTCGCGGCCGCGACCGATCGCAAACTGCCCGACCGGGCCCTCAACGTAGAAGTCGATCCCTGTCATTCGCGCAAACAGATCGATATTGCTGCTGCCAATCGCACAGCCGCCAAGTCCCATGGCCGTCGCCATCAGATAGAAGGTTTGCGTTAATACGCCGACGTCTTTGAGAATAAGCGAATAGGCGATCGAACTGTATTTCCAAGAAACCCTGCCGAAACGCGCGGCAATCGTGATCAGGATTTGCGGAATGCCAGATTCGCCCATTGCAAATGCGGCCGACTTTAGCAGCGCATCGAGCTCGCGCGCTTGCACGCCAATCGGCGCCAGCGTGTGCTCGCCGGCATCGTAGAAATAAAAGCCGCGATCAAGCCCCTCGCAGTTGTCGACGGCGAGATAAAGCTCGAGCGAGTAACTGCTGCCGCCGGACGGGTAAGGCCTCCTCGTATACGCGATTGATAATCCTCCACCTTCGTCGGCGTCGAACGCGGTAGTCCATTCCGATAGCACGCACGCCGTGCCGTGAAGAAACTGGGACAGTTCCGCCAATGAAATCGGCATGCGATCGTCAAAGTTACGTACCGAGCGACGCTCGAGCAGGATCTTGGCGGTAGACCGCACGGACTCGGTATCCTTGATCGGCAATTTGGCTAAATCGATTTTGGTCCCAACCCAACGCGGCCGCACCGCCGGCAGTGGCGGCATGCTCGTTGCATAGGGATAGACGCCGCCCAACGGGTTGGCATGCCGGCCCTCGGTGCAGCGAGCGTGAAATAAAAGGTCGTGGAAGTCCCAAAGAACCAGACTGTCGTTACCTTCGGATAGTCTCAGCGCCCCGCCGTGAGCGGCATCAACCCGGAGCAAGATTTCACAATCAACTAGCAAGGCGAAAAGCGTCTGTGCGGCTGAACCGCGTCCTCGGCGAAGCTTTTTGGCCGGCTGCGGAGTGACCAGTTTAGCGAGCGTGGCCGCAATTGCAGGATCGCAAATCCGAAACAGCGCGCCCGAGCGCGGCGACTCCAACACCAGGTCGTTGCCGCGCCGGCGCATATAGGCGAATCGCGAGAGCACCAGAGTGTCGGTATCTGAAAGTTGCGGCGATCGCGGCCAATAATCTGGAACCTGCGGTTCGATGACCACTTGGTCCGCGCCGTGCAACGAGCGTCCGAGCCGAAATTCCAAAAGGCCATGCCTCGCCAATCGCCGGACGAGAAGCGCAACCTCTTTGTCCGTGCCGCGTGCGCGCGATGCGAAGGCACTGAGTGGCAGACCCGCGTGCAAAGCTGCCGCGCGATTTGCTGCAGCCGCACTGAACACTCCTAATGCGACGGAATGGCCATAAAAGCTAGCGATGACCTCGCCATTGGGCTGTGCTTTGAGCATGACGTGGCCGGCTAGTCGGGCCGAAAGCGCGGCCGATGCAACCTCTCGGCCAGTCGTTCTTGGAGAAGCACGCAAGGCCGACGCCCTATGCTTCA
>Ga0126378_10003831_pt1 | contig 11391 bp, 7 predicted proteins | sample PanSoiMetPlot_23_FD_92587 | JGI IMG/M metagenome (GOLD analysis project Ga0126378, IMG submission 92587) | Tropical forest soil microbial communities from Panama - MetaG Plot_23 | ecosystem: Environmental > Terrestrial > Soil > Tropical forest > Bulk soil | place: Panama | collected 2016-02-17
AGGGGCCCCGATCCCTCGGGCACTTCGTCTTCCGGAACATAGGCGTCCCGTTCCGCCAGGTAAACCATCATGTGAAAAGGGACGACGGCGACGCCGAGTTCCTTACCGTAGGACCGCAGCAACTCCTGCGCAGCATAGGGGCTGTAAAAGGCGTTACCAGCTCGGTCGCAACCCGGGCCGGCATGGTCGCGCCCTACAATGAGGTGGCTACATCCGTAGTTCTTTCGGATGATCGCGTGCCAAAGAGCTTCCCTTGGCCCCGCCATACGCATGGCCAGTGGCAGCAAGGCAAGCATGACCGTATCTTTTGGATAATTGCGAAGGAGCGCCTGATAGCATCTGACCCTGACGTAGTACTCCACGTCCCCGGGCTTGGTCATTCCTACACTGGGATGAATGAGGAGATTTGCTTGAACCTTCTTGGAAGCGCGTAGCGTGAGTTCTTGGTGCGCCCGATGCATCGGATTTCGGGTCTGGAAAGCGACCACGCGGCGCCAACCGCGCCGCACGAATTCGTCCCTTAGCTGGGACGGAGTAAGGCGCAAAGAGCGAAAATCGTAATGCGCAGGCGGGTGAACGCCTTCTACGCGACCGCCCACATACAAACGATGCGTGTGCCGCAGAAGGTACTCGACGCCTGGATGCTCGCAACTTGTTGTGCCATATACTTGCTGCGCCTCCTCAAGCCGGTCCGGCTTCCAGACCTCTGCAACCTGCATTGCAGCCAACATCGCTCCTTCCGGGTCACGCAGGGCCAGCATGCTTCCAGGAGCGAGGGACTGAGCCAACTCCTCGGACACGTCGAGCGTAATCGGGATTGGCCACAATGTGCCGTCTGGTAAACGCATCTGACAACAGGTCCCCTCGTACTCTCGGCGTGACATGAATCCACGCAGCGGAGAGAAACCGCCGTTCAAGAGCAGCTCCAGATCGCAGAGCTGTCGAGGAGTCAGATCCCACGACGGCCACTCTCGTGATGCGGCCTGCAGGTCGCGAACGCGTTCAGGTTTTGCCAGAAGGTCAACTAGTTCTCCGGCATGCGGGGGAATAGGATGTTGTTTCAAGGTGCAACTCCCCCTGCACGGTGGCTCCGCCAAACTCCTCTGGTAGACGAACTCCTTGCGAACATGCTTCTCGCGGCCTTTCCTTGGAATGCGGTCGGCAAAGGTTCCTTGAAGCGCACAACAAGAATCGAATCTCACCGATCGCTAGAGCTGGGGTCCTGGCTGGGCGGGTTAGCGGCACCGAAAAACCCTGGCATTCCAAATGATTTTCAATGAAGCGTTTGCCGGTGCACGCTAGAAAAACAGTTGCAGAGAAAGCTGCACCTCCCGTGGTAGATTAGCGGCGTTCGCGCGACCGAAAAACGGCGACGTCAGCGTTCCAATGTAGTCTTTGTCGTTTACGCTGTTCGTCACATTAAAGGCGTCTATCCCGAATTCGACTCTTGGCCTGTGTTTGTTCTTTTCGAAGTGAAAGGGTCTCGACAAATGCACATCGAGTTGAGCAAAGCCAGGCCCGCGCCCCGTGTTTCGATCGACCCCCGCGGGACGATCATTCGCAACCGTATCGTTATCGCTGTCGACGCCGGTCGTAATGTTGTAGGGTATGCCGGAGTTCAAAACGACAACGGTCCCAAATTTGAACGCATACGGAAGCCCATAATTCACAAAAAAATTCAACCGATGGCGCCGATCGAGGTCGGAGCGGCCGCGTTCGCTGCGCAAGTCATAGTTATTCGCTGGGAGCGAAAACATGCCTGAGGTGTCGTCGATGGTATGCGAATAGGTGTATTGCGCCATCAGGTTAAGCCCCGGGCGTGGGGAGATCTTCAGAGTGGTGGTCAGCATGTTACTTTTCGAACTGCCTGAGGATTCGAATTGATCGATGTTGATGAAGCTTGGATTGGGACGCTGCAAATATGTCGGGGGCAGCGGCGCATTGATATTCCGCATCCGATAGAGCCTGAAACCTCTCACGTTCGTGTAATCCAGAGTCAGATAGTTTCTGCCCTTGCCGAGCCTTCGCTCGATACTGAGGTCTGCCTGGAATAGACAAGGCGTGCGAATACCCGGAGCAATATCTATGACACTGGGAGTCGTGAGCGGAATCTGACCGGCAGGGAAGGGTACGGGGTAAGTGGGATTTGGAACCACAACTTGCAAGATGTGAACCCCATTATAGAGGAGTGCCTGCTGCTGCATGACATCCGCCAGGCGATCGTAGAACAAGCCCGCGCCACCGCGGATGACCATTTCCCCTCTCCCGGGCGCAAAGGCCAGCGCTGCTCGCGGGGCCACATTTTTGTGATAGGCGAGGTTTGATTGAAATTCATGCCGCACACCAAGGGAAAGAGTAAGAGCGGGCCACAAGCGCGTCTCGTCCTGGAAGAAGGAAGAATACTCAATTTGGTGATACGAGATGCTGGGATTTCCCTGATTCTGAGTAAAGAGATAGGGTGTTGAGGCGGCAAAAGCGGCCAAACTGGAAAACATAAAAGTCCCACCGAAATTCGTCGCGTTGAGGGCGTCGAAGTATCTCGGCCGGGCTGCGAGTCCAAAGCGCAGTGTATTGTTCCCTTTCACTGCCGTCGCAATGTCCTGAGCAACTCCAACCTGCTCGGTTTGCGTTTGCGATTGCTGCGCGCCGCCGGAATTAAAAGAATCCAGGACGACGATGGCAGTATCACTAGACAAGCTCGTCGTGCTAATCGACTGCTTCTTGTAGGTGAACCGCGCCTCGTTCAGGAAACCCTCCGAGATGGTGGCTGTTTCAAACACTCGGACCTCGTTTTCGCGATCAAGAGTATCCGTGGCGCGAGAAGGCAAGTCGAAGCCACCGACGGTTTGATTTTGTCGCGACTTGTCTTTGTACTTGTAAGAAAGCGTGAGCTGTTGAAGGCGGCTGAGCTTGAAATCAAGCCGCCCAAATCCGTGAGCATCCGCGCCGTGTACGGGGAAGTTCTCGACCACCCTTCCACTGGGAGTAACGGCGTTGATCACGGACGCCTGGTTCCTATGGACGTATCTTCCGGCTATGAAAAACGAGACCTTGTTACTCAGCGGACCGCTGAGTTGCCCTTCACCGATGGGGCGCTGCATGGGCGGGCGCGTCAGGGCAAAGGCATTCCGTGCGTCGAAGGCGGAATTGCGGAGGATGAACAAAACACTGCCTCGGTAGTGATGGCGAGAACCTTGGCCGGTGGTCACCTCAATGCGACCTTTTCCAGGTCTTCCGAATTCCGCCGAGTAGGGGCTCTTGTTGACATAGATTTCCTTGATCGCCGAGGTGGGAAGTTCCACGGTGCTCGCTTCCACTCCGTCGACAATGAGTTGCGGACCATGCGACCCCATGACGGCAGGTTCTAGAAACAGGGAAGGAATCGCCAGCGGATCCCCTTCCAAAATGGGCAGGTGTTCAAGCGAGGTCTGGTCCAGTTGAAGGTAATCAAAGTTGTCGAGCGCGGACGGAGTTTCCGCCTGCACGGTGATCTGTTGTCTGACTTGCGCGAGGTTCATCCGAATGAGAATCACGCCAGCCTGCTTGGCGCCGACCTCAATCGTCTTCTCCCAATTGTCAAAACCCGACGCTTCGACGGTGAGGACATACTGGCCGACGGGAAGTTGGCCCACTTCGAAGAAACCGTCCTCGTCGGTTTCCAGGGAAAACTGTTTCCCGGTCGCGTTGTCCGTCAGGCTCACGTGGGCTGCGGGCACCGCTGCGCCTGTTGAATCCTCGACGGTCCCCTTCAATGCCACGGTTTCCTGGCAGTAGGCGGTTTCGAGGAAACCAGCGCCCACGAGAAGGGCCAGAGAAAGCGTGGTCCGGCACAGGCACAAAGGCACGCCAATGCGAATGCGCTTGGCCATCATCTCCAGAGTTCCTTTTTGAAATTCAGTCATGCGATGTAGCCTCATGGACTGGAGTCGGAGACAGCTGTAATTTGCCGGGCATTTGGAGATCGTAAAGACGCGCATATCGACCGTCGCGAGCTAAAAGCTCCTGGTGCCCACCTTCCTCGACGATCTTTCCTCTTTCAAGGACAATGATGCGGTCAGCAAGCCGCACCGTGGAGAAACGATGGGCGATAATAATAGTGGTCCGGGCCGCGGCGGCGCGGCCGAGCGCCTCCATCACCGTCTGTTCCGCCGCGGCGTCAAGGCTGCTGGTAGGCTCGTCAAGTATGAGAATGGGAGCATCGCGCAAGATCGCGCGTGCGATGGCAACTCGCTGCTTTTCACCACCCGACAGCGTTTTGGCCCGCTCGGAAACGGGGCTGTTGTATCCGTCCGGCAAATCTCGAATGAACCTGTCGGCGTTCGCCAGGCATGCAGCGGCGATGATCTCCTCGTCGGTTGCATCGGGGCGACCAAAAGCAATGTTCTCGCGGATGGTGCCGCTGAACAGCAGGGAATCCTGCAAAACCAAGCTGATTTGCTCGCGAAGCGAGTTGATGGTGAAATCCCTGATGTCTTTTCCATCGATGCGCACGGTTCCCTGCGAAGGATCGTAAAAGCGCGGAATCAGGCTTACCAAGGTGCTCTTGCCCGCACCGGTGGCCCCCACGATCGCAATTTTCTCGCGCGCAGCAATCGAAAGGTTAATATCGTGGAGCACGGGTCGCCCCGTATCGTACTCAAATGAAACGCCCTGGAGATCAATACCGCCTTCGAGCCTCTCAGCTGGGTGAGCTCCTTTGCGGTCAACCAGCTCACTACGAATGCACAACACTTCGGCAACTCCCTCGGCGCCGATAGTGGCGCGATTGAACAGATAGGAGAAGCGCGCCAGGGCTCTCATCGGCGAATAGAACCCGGTAACATAGGCGAAAAAGATGACCACGTCCCCCGTGGTCATAACCCGATCCAACACCTGCGTTGCCCCATACCACATCACGATGATCAATCCGATGGCGGCCAGAGCATCCACCAGGGGTGTGACTTGGGCTTGATACCGGACGGTCTCGAGGTATGCCTGCAAATTAGTTTCACTGCGTTCCTGAAAGCGTTCGTCTTGTTGTTCTTCCTGCGCGAGACCCTGCACGATGCGGATGGAAGCCAGAGTCTCAGTGGCCAGGGCAGCCATTCTCCGAGTACTGAGGCGTGCTTCGCGCGCCGCAGTCTTAAGCCGACGCGTATATCGAAAGATCACCCAGAGCAATAGCGGCGCGACAGAGAGCGTCGCCAGCGCCATTCGCCAGCTGAGCCAGAACATCAGTGCGAGCATTCCGGTGAGCAGGAAGAAATTACTTCCGAGCATAATCAAGCCGTTGGCGATCATGTCTTGAATGGCTTGCACTTCAGAAGTCAAACGCGCCGTTAGATCCCCAGTGCGTTGACGGTCATGGAAGTGGAGTGAAAGGCGCTGCATATGCGCAAAGAGGTTGCGGCGCAACTCATAGACGAAGCGCTGGCCGACTCGTCCCATGACGTGCGTGTAGTAATACGTAAGAAGGCCGGTCACCACCGCAATTACAAGTGTTGCGACGCAGGCTCCATAGAGAATCTCGATACGCGTAAACGAGGCACTGTCCAGCCAGGCGCGGATGAATGGGACACGAGTCGGCTTGCGCGAAAGCACACGGTCAATCACAACCTTAAGCGGCCATGGCCGGAAGACCGTGAATACAGCGTCCAACAACATCGCGACCAGGGCGAGGAGTAGCTGCTTCTTATGGGGACGAAGAAGGGGAAGGAAATGGTTGATCCAGTTCCTCCAGGGTCTTGAAACATTGGAAGATGGGCCGTTCATCGGTCCATGGTCCCGTCCGCAAACCTGGCATGGCGAAGCGTTTGTGCGGCTGCGTGCTGCAGCAACGGCTCAACCGAACCGACGACTCGCTCCGCGTTCTGCCTCCAGGTATTCCTTGAGCACCTCATTCGAGCATTCCGTCCGACCTCTCTCCTAAAACTTTCGTCCGCCTGCAATCGCCGGATGCAGGCTATTAAAGCTTCTTGGTTGCCCGGTTCATACAGCAGTCCGGTGAGACCGTCGGCAATGACCTCAGCCACCTGGCCAATCTTGCTGGCAACGACAGCGCGACTGCTCGCCATATACTCATAAAGCTTCAAGGGCGAGAAGTAGAAGTCCTCAACGACCGGATAGGGAGCGACAGCAACATCCATGAGCGCCAAATACCGGGGGACTTCCTCGTGGGGGACGCTACCAACAAGAGTTACCGCTTCCCCGAGGCCAAGCCGGCGGGCTTCCTCCTCCAAATTCGCGCGCAATGGCCCATCGCCGACGAGGAGCAGGTGATAAGACCGGTCTCGACCATGCAGCTGCCTGAAAGCCTCCAGGAGGAAATCCACGCCGTGCCAAGCCTTGAAGCTGCCCACGAAACCGACGACAAACCGGCCGTCCGGCTTCAATCGGCGACGAAGCGGAGCATTGTCCCCTTCGGGGCTGAACAAGTTCGTATCCACGGCGTTCGGCACAATTTCGACCTTCCGGTCTTTTACGCCGGCTTCGGCAAAGTGACTGCACAAGGCCTGCGAAACGGCGACCAACAAGTCGGCTCCTCTCCACGTGCGATGCTCGACCCGTCGAGCGACTGCACGAAGCAGCGACCCGCCACGGTATTTCTGTTCTTCGTAAGCAAGCGGGGAATTAACTTCTAACACCAGGGGGATCGAGTAACGCTTGGCGAGACGCTGCCCCGCAGTTCCCCACAGGCTGTAGCGCTCATAAATAAAGCTTGGCAATAACCGGCCCGCGCACTCTCGAGCGATCCTGAAGAACTCCGCATTATGAAAAGCGCGAACCAGATCACGAGCACTGTTGAGGCCTACAGCCAAGGGCCCCCTAGCTTTTAGCGCCTTGAGCAACGCCCGGCTGCGCGGCGACAAAGGGGCTGGAAGAACGGTCGCGCCTGTCAAGTTTTCGAAAGACTCAGGCGAGCTCACGTTGGTGCCCACAACGGCCACCTCATGGCCCAGCTCAGCGACTGCCCGAACGAAAGACCGAACATGAATAGACGCACCCTTCTTCACTCCTGAAAGCACGATGCCGGGGTCGAAGCAGAGGTACAGAATCTTCATTGGCCCTCAGCAATTGGCGCAAGAACGCCCAGCCGTCACTTCACCGGCGCTGTCCAGACGCCGAGGCTCGAGTTCCCCGAACAGTGACAGGAGGCGTTCTGCGCTGGCGTCTAACGAAAACGATGTTTCGATCTTCGCCCGTGCAGCACGGGCGAGGCTTTCACGCAATTCCTGTGAGGCGAGCAGGTTGTCGATCGCCGCAGCCAGTGCTGCCGGATCGTTCGGCGGAACAAGCAGGCCATCAAGTCCTGATTCAATCAGTTCGGGAATTCCTGAGATCGGAGTGGAAACAACTGGCACACCACTCGCCATAGCTTCCAGCAAAACATTGGGTATTCCGTCTCGGTCTCCATTGGAGGCGACTACGCACGGAAGAACGAAGACAGAAGCCTGTTGGTAAGCACGGCAAACGACGTCATGAGCCTGGGTGCCGAACAGTTTGACGCGATCCGTAACTCCGAGTTGTTGCGCTTGAGCGCTGAGCGCTTCACGTTGCGGGCCACTGCCAATAATCTCTACGTGAAAGAGGCGGCCACGGCGACAAAGAATATCAGCTGCCGCAATCAAAACCCCCAGCCCCTTCTTTTCGACCAACCTCGCGACCGAAAGGATTATGGGGTCGCCGGAGTCCCCTTTTGTGGGCAGCCGGAAATGAAATTGCGAGACATCAAGCCCATGATAAATGCTGCGTACCTTTCCATCGCACAACAGTCCATACTGGCTGGAAAGAAACCTTTGGTTGTATCGCGTGCACGTAACCACGGCCCGCGCTTCCTCGAGCTTGACTCCGAGCGTGTACGCGTCACTGACATAAATATCCTTGGCATGCGCTGTAAACGTATAGGGAATGTCGCACAGGCGGTGTACATAGAGGGCAATGAGAGCGGGCGTAGAGGCAAAGTGTGCGTGGAGGTGATCGGTCGGACTCGAAGACAAGATGTCAGCTAGATAAGCCGCCTCAAAGAAGTGCAGCGGCGGGGCGAAGCGGTGTCGCCGGACCACCCTGGTTAGTATTGCTTGGAGTAGGACCCTCAAGTATCGTCCGGGCCGTCGACAAAACTGACGCAGGTTGGCCGGCACAACTTGCTTCCAGTGCGTCCCAAAGGCAAGGTAGGTAACCTTCGCTCGAACTTGAGAGACTTTGCTGTGCGACGGGCCGGGGTCAGGCTCCCTGACCGAAAAAATGCGTATGCGCAAACCGCGCTGCTCGAGCGAGATGATCTCGTTCAGAACAAACGTCTCTGAGAGTCTCGGCCAAGCCTTGACGACGTATGCGACATTACGCTCGTGATTCGTTCCCGTCATAACCTTTGCGCCTCAGGAGGAGCTTGCGACTTTCCATTCGTCGCCGTCGATGAATCAGGCCACGCCATAAGGACGAACTCCTCCGGTGTGACCACGATCTGCGGATGCGCGCTCACAATACGACGCAGCAATGTCGTTCCCGACCTCGGACATCCCCCGATAAACATGCTGGGGTTCTTCATCGACCGGCCTCCGATTCCACCTTTTTCGCTACGGCTCGGCGAGCATTCTGGACAAACGACTCGCGAATACTCGATGCTTCTTCCAGTCTTTCGGGGCGCACCTGCCGGAAGGCGCGCGGGTAGGCCAGTTCATCCAGTAGTCCGCCGGCTGCGGCCTCAAACCTCTCAAGGTCCTCGTGCGACATCTGTGATCTCCAATCTCGCAAGCCAGCAGTAATGGGCCGTAGCCGGAATTCGGACTCGTTTTCGGTGGATGGCAACCAAGCATGTTTTACGTCGGAAGGAGCAGCAGATTTCTTCCTGCCTTCATGAAAACGGAGCATTGCTTCTTCGTACGGCAGGCCGAGAAAAACGCAAAGCGCACGGCACTCCTCTTGCGGCCTGGCAACCAATGATTCGTAACGCATCTCGTAGTACAACCCGCAACCGAGCGCGTTTCCAGTTTGCCGTCCCAATTTCACGCTCCATTCCCACCACAACGCAGCTGTTGTCACCGGGTCTTGCGACCAGGTGGAAAGAGGTCCGCGATGCTGGTTGTTTAATGGCCGATTTATCATGGAGAGACAGACGTCCCGCCCGTCTCGGACAAGGTGGATGACGCGAGCCTGGGGCCAAAGGCACTGTAAGGTTTGTATCTTTCGCACAAAGCCCGGTGTTTTGTTTCCTACCAGCTCCTTGGACTTGGCTTTCCCATACAAGTCAAATATGCTGCTGACAAAGGACCGGTAGTGTATGGCGTGGTCGCTCTCCAGCAGCCTTAAGAGCTCCTGTGAGCCGATCTTCAAACGAGCGTATCTCGGGCTCAGATCCTGGAGCAGCAGAGGAATAAGCTCGCGTGTTACCACTCCTTCAGCCGTCAGCCCTCGGCCCTGTTCAAACAAGCGACATATCCAGGGCGATTCGGGAGTAATGGCAACCTGACTGTGCGCATTGATTATGCGTTGCAGGAGCGTGGTTCCCGACCGCGCACATCCGACGATGAAGAGGTACGGATTCATGACCGATGGTTCTACCTCGAAACGAATTGCTTGCCGACCATGGACTGCACAAGTTCATCGAGCGAATAAACGCGTGGCACAGTTTCTGGAAAGTTGTGGTTACCGGTCTCGGTTTTCCGGTCCAAGAGAACAGCGTGAAGGCCCGCACAAGCGGCTCCATACACGTCGTTAACCAAGGAATCCCCAATCACGAGTATTTCGTGCGGGGAGGTCACGCCCGAAACCTTGAGCACCTCGAGGAAAAACTGCCTCGATGGCTTTCTGAATCGGCATTCTGAGGACACGACGAGCGCCTGAAAGTATTTCTCCCAATGGTTGCTAGCCAGCAGACGCCGGGCCCAGTCGCCGACGTAGTTGGACGACAAAATCAACCTGTGGGTTCTGCTCGCTTGCTCAAGAAAGGGTTGGGCGTCATCAAATGCCGGGCTGCATTGCAGCCATATGTCGGTAAGAGCTTCTATCCAGGGCTGACCGGCTTCCTGGGAGAGATCGGCGCACAAGACCGAGTAGAATTCCTGGTCACCCGCGTAGTTTCCCAGCGAGTATTCCAAGTATCGCTTTCGAAAAAGTCCCCGAAATGCGGCGGGTGTGAAGGTGCAACCATTCTTTGCAAGGTGCTGGGAAGCGCGCTCTGCGAAAGTCATACCGACTTTCTCGGCTAGCGTGCCAATCAAATCGACCGCCAGAACCTTGATGCCGTTGAAATCGAGTCTCATTCGATGCTCACCGTCCCCTTTCTTGGTTCCTGGTCCTCGGTTGTCAGTCATCAAGGGCCAACTACAAAGGACCATTGCCTCAGTCGCGTGCACGAGGGTCCTCCGCCAACGAATGTCGAATCCTTGCGGCGTGGTCGACCAACTCTCGCCCTGGACGCAGGGCGACGCGGGGATAACCCAACTCCTCGAGAAGCCCGCCAGCCGCGGCCTCGAAGCGCTCACAGTCCTGAGGAGGCAACTGCGCGCTCCAGTCTCTCAGGCCCTGCGTCACGGGCAAGTGCGCCCGTCTTGCCTCGAGCCCAGGGTCGGAAGCCGCTGGGGCCTCATGAAAGCCCAACATTGCTTCAAAGTAGGACACGCCGAGAAACGCACACAGCGCTGCACTCTCGGCTGCAGGGCGGCTAACCAAGGATTCGTAGCGCAATTCGTAGTAAAGCTTCGGTCCGAGTGCTTTCCCAGCCTGCCGCCCAAGACGCACATTTGACTCCCACCACAGAGCTGCGGTTGACACACGGTCTTCCTGCCACGCGGCGAAGTCTCCCGGTTTAGGACGGCACTTCGGCCAGTCCATCATAGACAAGGCCACGTCCCGACCGTCTCGAATCACGTGAACAAAGCGTGCGCATGGCCAAAGGCTATGAAGGGTCTCGATGCATCGCACATAATCAGGCGTCTTGTCGCCCACGAGCGGTTTCCCTTGCCGCTCTCCGTAGACGTCAAATATCCGCGAGACTAGGTTTTCATAGGAAACTGGCTGGCCGTTTCCGCTCAGCCTGGCAATTTCCTCGGGGCCAATCTTCAATCGCGCAAACTTAGGGTGGCCAATCAGTCGGCGAATCAGCTTTGGTTTGACTCTGCCATCCGGGGTGATAGCCCAGGGCTTCGCGTACAACCGTGGAATCCAATGCGATTCTGGCGTGATGGCTATGTCGGGATGTGCGTTTACCAGGCGCTGGAGCAAGGTTGTCCCCGAGCGAGGACATCCCACGATAAACACGTACGGGTTACTCATCCCTGGATCCCGCAACAGCACGCTTGGCGCGAAGGCCACCAGCGGCTTGACTCGTTGAGACTGTCGTCGGCTGAAGGCTTGCTTTCTCCCGCACCAGCCCTGACAGGCGACGGATAGCATTGCTGGCGCCAGACATAT
>Ga0126378_10003832_pt1 | contig 11390 bp, 11 predicted proteins | sample PanSoiMetPlot_23_FD_92587 | JGI IMG/M metagenome (GOLD analysis project Ga0126378, IMG submission 92587) | Tropical forest soil microbial communities from Panama - MetaG Plot_23 | ecosystem: Environmental > Terrestrial > Soil > Tropical forest > Bulk soil | place: Panama | collected 2016-02-17
CGGCGCGCAGCTCCTCCGGTAGCGCCTCGGTGAGGCCCGGGATCGCGGCATAAAAGGTGCGGTCCGCCATCATCGGCGCCACCACTGCACGCATGCCCGCATCCGCATAGGCGCGGCCGACGGCCGCGAGCCCCTCGAGCGAAGGGGTGGGAAACGCCACGAAAAGGTCGTAGCAGGCGGTGCAGCCCTTGAGCAGCATCTCGACCGCGCCGACGCTCGCGGCGACATGGGCCGCGTCGAGATTGTCGAGGCGCGAGGCCCACGGCCCTGCGTTCAGCAAGAGTTCCAGCGTCCAGCGGTCGCCGACGCCCTTGCTCAGGTTGCCGTGCCCGTGCATGTGCGCATTGAGGAGGCCGGGGATCAGGATCCGGTCGCGCGCGTCGATCGATCGTGCGTCGCCAACAGTCATCCGGCCCCAGGGCTCGATGGCGGCGATCCGGCCGCCTTCCGCCAGCAGATCGGCACCGATCAACTTGGCCCGGCTGTGCGCGAGGACGCGCCCGCCGCGGATGAGCACGCGCTCGACGGCCATCGCTCAGTATCCTCGGTCGATGTCGACCTGGTTCAGGAGCCGCTTTCCCGCCATGGCGCGCCGCAGGTTCTCGATCACCACCGGCGCCGCCGACACCGCGGCGCCAAAAGCCGCGACATGGGGCGTCACGGTGATCTTCGGATGCGTCCAGAACGGGTGATCCTGCGGCAGCGGCTCGTGCGAGAACACGTCGAGCGTGGCGCTCGCGATCTGTCCGGCTTCGATCGCGGGGATCAGGTCCGCTTCCACGAGATGATCGCCGCGGCCGACGTTGATGAGCTTCGCGCCCCTGGGCAGCATCTCGAACAGCGGCCGTGCCAGGATGCCGCGCGTCTCCGGCGTGAGCGGCAGCAGGCAGACCAGGATATCGGTGCTGCTCGCGAATTCCCGAAGCCCGCCGAGCCCCGAGAAGCAGGCGACGCGGTCGATGGTCTTGGGCGAGCGCGACCAGCCGCGCACGCTGAAGCCGAGGTCGGCGACGGCCTTCGCGACCTCGCCGCCGAGCTCGCCGAGGCCCATCACACCCACGGAGACCGCGCTCTTCGGCGGCGGGATGTAGTAGACCCATTTCTTCTGCGGCTGGTGCTCCGCATGCCGGTCGAGTCCGCGGTAGTGCCGCAGCACGGCCCAGACGCAATAGTCGCGCATGGATACGTTGAGGCCGGGATCGACCAGCCGCGCGAGCGGAATGTGCCGCGGCAGGCTCTTGAGATCGAGCTGGTTCACACCGGCGCCCAGCGACTGGATCACTTTGAGGTTCGGGAACAGCGCGAGCCCGCCCTCCGCGGGGGGCAGCCAGACCAGAATGGCGTCGATGTCGGCGGGGTTCTTCACCGTCGGCCAAACCTCGACCTCGAGATCGGGCATGTGCTTCTTGAGCTCGGGGATCCACTCGTTGGGATCGTCGAGGTGACTGCAGAAGAGAAGTTTCATCGGTCGGCTCAACCCATCGACAATCCGCCGTTGACGCGGAGCGTCTGGCCCGTGATGTAGGCGGCCTCGTCAGAGGCCAGGAACGCCATGGCCGCCGCGATCTCCTCGGGCTTGCCATAGCGGCCCATGGGCACCAGGCGGAGCGCCGCCTTGAGGCCCTCGGCATCGATCTGGCCCAGCATCTCCGTCGCTATATAACCCGGCGAGACGGAGTTCACGGTGACGCCATGAGGTGCCACCTCCGCCGCGATCGGGCGCAGCATCATGTTGATCCCGCCCTTGGACGCCGTGCAGACCGAGTATTTGTTGCCGCCGAAGTCGGCGACCTCGGTGATGCAGGAGCCCGTGGCGATCACGCGGCCGGAGCGGCGCTCGATCATGTGCGGCAGCGCCGCGCGCGCCATGTTGAAGAAACCGCGCAGGTTGATCTCGATCGAGCGCGCCCAGTCCTCGTCGGTGCTCTCGACGAAGGGCCGGTCGATGATGATGCCCGCGTTGCTCACGAGGATGTCGAGCTTGCCAAAGGCGTCGATCGCACTCTTCACGAGGCGCTCGGCGTCCGCCTTCTTCGCGACGTCGCCGACCGCGACGATCGCCTCGCCACCGGCGGCGCGGATCTCCTTGGCGACCGCCTCTGCCTTGTCGCGGGTCGAGACGCAATTCACCACCACCTTCGCGCCGTCCCTCGCGAAGCGCAGCGCCACCGCGCGCCCGATGCCGCGGGAGCTCCCCGTGATCAGCGCCGATTTTCCCTTGAGGTCCATGTTTGCCTCCTCTTGCACCCGCGAGATGTTAGAGGGATTTTCGCAAAAGCGGTATCGGTATAAGCCTGCACAGTCGGCGTTGGGTCGCGAGATTGCGCTACAGGCCTCGCGATTTTTGAACTATACGGTCCAGAACTGACGAGCTGCGGAGGATCCGGATGACTCGCCCCAGAGAGTTCGACATCGACACCGCGCTCGATCGGGCCATGCACGTCTTTTGGGCGAAAGGCTACGAAGCGGCGTCGCTCGACGACCTCTGCGCCGCGGCCCGGCTCAGCCGGTCGAGCCTCTATGCGGCATTCGGGGGGAAGCGTGACCTGCTGCTTCAATCGCTGGATCGATACGCCGAGCGTGGTACGGCGCGCATCGCGGAGATGCTCGCGGTGCCGCCCCTCCGCGCCGCCCTATCGAGTTTGGCGAGCGTGTTCATCGAGCAGATCGTAGACGGGCCGGGCCGGACCGGATGTTTCATCGGCAACTGCGCCGGCGAGCTCGCGCGTCGCGACCAAACGGTAGCCGCGCATCTGCGTCGCGCCCTCGCGCGCACGGAGGCGACGTTTCGTGCCGCGCTGCATGCGGCGAAGGCACGCAAGGAACTGTCGCCGAAGGCCGACATCGAGGCGCTCGCTCGCTTCCTGACCTCGAGCTTCCAGGGCCTCAGGCTCGTCGGCAAGGTCAATCCCGATCGGGCGACCCTGCTCGATATCGCATTTGTGATGCTGCGCTGTCTGGACGAGTGATATCTTTCATTCTGGACTGTCCGGTCCATAAGAGAAGTCCTGGAAAGATGGAGCCGCGGGATGTTGCGCGGGCGCCTACTAGCAATGCTTCTTGTTGCATCGACGATGGGCGCGGCCGGGGCGTGGGCACAGTCTTTAGCAATCGCCGATCTCGATGACGCCGCCCACTTCGCGCTCAGCGCCGACGCGCGCGAGCGGCGCGAGGGTACCGAGTGGCTGCTGCAATACCGCGAGCGCGACTCGATTGCGGTGCTGATTCAGCTTCTGCGCTGGCTGCCGGACGGAGAAACCGAGATCGTGCGCCATCTCGAGACGCTGACCGGCGCGCATCCGGGCTCTCGCTGGTTCGACTGGATGGTCTGGCAGCAGGCTCACCCGGAAGTCTCGCCCTATCCCGGATACGCGGGCTTCCTGGCCGATGTCCTCGGCACGCTCGATCCGCGGTTTCGCCGCTTCGTGCACGCGGACGTGCCGTACGCGATCCGCCTCGAGGAGATTGCCTGGGGCGGCGTCCGCGTCGACGGCATTCCAGCGCTCGAGCATCCCGAGCTCATCTCGGCAGGCGACGCTCGCTATCTGAACGCCAACGACCCCGTGTTCGGCATCGAGATCAACGGCGATGCGCGCGCCTACCCGCTGCGCATCGTGAATTGGCACGAGATGGTGAACGATACCGTCGGCGGCGTTCCCGTAAGCCTCGCCTATTGCACGCTCTGCGGCGCCGGCATTCTGTTCGACGGCCGCGTCGACGGCCGCGACCAGCCCTTCACCTTCGGCTCATCCGGTCTGCTCTATCGCTCGAACAAGCTGATGTATGACCGCCAGACCGATTCGCTCTGGAACCAGTTCACCGGCCGCCCCGTCGTGGGTCCGCTGACCGGGTCGGGGATCGAGCTCCGCGTGCTGCCGGTCACGCTGACGACGTGGACCCAATGGCGCCAGCGACATCCCGGAACGCGCGTGCTGTCGCTCGATACCGGATTCCGTCGCGACTACGGGTCCGGCGTCGCCTATCACGACTATTTCGCGAGTCCCGATCTGATGTTTCCGGCGCTGGTCAAGGACGGGAGGCTGAGCCAGAAGGATCTGATCTTCGGCGTTCGAGCACCCGGCGGCGTCAAGGCCTGGCCGCTGGCGGATTTCGCGGGTGGCACAGTGATCAACGACCGCGTGGGATTGATCGACGTGGTTCTCGTCGGCGATCCGCAGGGACGCGGCGCGCGCGCCTACCGCTCCGATGGCCGGCGCTTCGTCCGTGGCGCCACGCCTGAGGAGCTGACGTCGGGTGATGCGCGCTGGCGTGTGACGGAGGACGCTCTGCTAGGGCCCCAGGGCGAGAACTTGCCCCGGTTGCCGGGGCACGTCGCCTATTGGTTCGCCTGGTCGGGCTACTTCGAGGATGCCGAGCTCGGCAGCCCGGAGCCAAGCGAGCAATGATCATCCGCTGCTGCGAGACGAGCCCAAGCCTTCCAAAACCGACTGGAGACACACCCATGGCGAGCTCTACGAAGATACAAGCCGGCTCCCGCTTCCCTGACCTGCATTGGTCCAAGGTCGGCGGCGGCACGATCGATCCGAGGAGCGCGCAAGGATGGCGATTGCTCGTGGTCTATCGCGGCAAGCACTGCCCGCTCTGCAAGCGGTATTTGAAAACCCTGGACGGCTTGCTCGATGATTTCACGGCGGCCGGCGTCGCCGTGATGGCGGTCTCTGCCGATCCGCAGGAGAAGGCTCAGGTGGACGCCGCCGAGCACGGCTGGCGCTTCCCCGTCGGATATGGGCTGACCATCGATCAAATGCGCCAGCTCGGCCTCTACATCTCGGAGCCTCGCTCGCCGCAGGAGACCGACCGGCCGTTCGCCGAGCCCGGTCTTTTCGCGATAAACCCCGAGGGCAACGTGCAGATCGTTGATGTCTCGAATGCCCCCTTCGCGCGCCCGGATCTCGCGGGTGTGCTGCAGGGGCTGAAATTCGCGCGGGAGAAGCAATATCCGGTGCGCGGCACCCTCATCTGATCGATCGAGGAGATGGTCTTCTCGGCGTCTCCCCTCTCCTCCGGAAACATGCGACAGATCGCGCGAAGAGTTCGGGTTGCCGCAGCGGCCCGTTAACGGATATACGCACGGGGAGGGCGATAAGTCGTATCCGGAGGAGATACCCGTGGCCGAGACCTCAGACGTCGTGATCATCGGGGGCGGCGCGGTCGGCAGCTCCATCGCCTATTTCCTGGCGTCGAATGCCGATTTCCGCGGCAAGGTCACGGTCTTCGAGCGCGATCCGACCTATCGCTTCGCGTCCTCGGCTCTGTCGCTGAGCTCGATCCGCGTGCAGTTCTCGACGCCCACGAACATGCATCTCTCCGCCTTCGGTATGGAGTTCCTGAAGGGCGCGGCCGAGCGCCTCGCGGCCGACGGCGAGCCTGCGAATGTCGGCTACATCCAGCGGCCCTACCTGTTCCTGGCGAGCGCGGACGGCCGGTCGGTGCTGGAATCGAACCACCGCGCGCAATCAGAGGCGGGCTACGGTGACCGTGTCCTGCTGCTCGAGCCCAAGGACTTGAAGCAGCGGTTTCCCTGGATCAACACGGACGGCGTCGTGCTGGCCTCGCTCGGCATCAAGGACGAGGGTTGGTTCGATGGCTATGGCCTGCTGCAGGCGTTCCGCAAGAAGGCGCGGAGCCTCGGAGTCACCTATGTGACGGGCGAGGTCACCGGCATCGAGCGGAGGGGCCGCCGGATCGAGGCGGTGAAGTTCGGCGACGGCACGCGCCTTGCCTGCGGCATCGCGGTCAACGCAGCGGGACCGAGCGCCGGCAAGGTCGCGCGGCTCGCGGGTGTCGATCTCCCAGTGGAGCCGCGCCGGCGCTCCGTCTTCGTGTTCGACTGCCGCGAGAAGCTGCCGGGCTGTCCGCTGGTCATCGACGGCAGTGGCGCTTTCTTCCGGCCGGAGGGCCAGTACTTCATCGGCGGCATCTCGCCGCCGGAGGACTGGGAGCCGACGGTGCCGGACTTCGAGGTCAACCACGCCGAGTGGGACGACCTGGTCTGGCCGCCGCTTGCCCACCGCGTGCCCGCGCTCGCGGCGGTCAAGGTGATCAACTCATGGGCCGGCCACTACGACTACAACACCTTCGACCACAACGGCATCCTGGGCCCGCACGTCGAGCTCGACAATTTCATGCTGGCGAACGGCTTCAGCGGCCACGGCATCCAGCAATCCCCCGCCACCGGCCGCGGCATCTCCGAGCTCATCACCTACGGGAAATACAAGAGCCTCGATCTCTCGCTGTTCGGCCACGCCAGGATCGTCGAGAACCGCCCGGTGAAGGAGATCAACGTCGTTTGATGTCTATCTCTTTGGAATGATCCCCCATTAACGTCACGCCCGGGCTTGTCCCGGGCATCCGCGTGTTCTCACGGACAGAAGAAAACGTGGATCGCCGGGACAAGCCCGGCGACGACGAAAGAGAACGTCAGATGAGACTGAAGGGCACTCACCCCAGGGAACGTCGAGAGCGCCCTCAAATCACCTTCCGCACCACGTGACGGCGGTTCTTGGTGAAGGGGCGGACCTCCTTGGTCCAGCGGCCGAGTTCGCCGGCCTCGGCCCAGGCCTTGCTGGTGAGCACGTCGGGGCTGTCGATCTCGTAGACCGCCGTGTATTTCGGCTGGCCCTCTCCGGTGAGCCGCTTCGTCTCGCCGCCGAGCATGAGGCTCGCGACCTCCGTCTTGAGCCGCGTCGCCGAGCGCACACCCGGCACCTTCATCAGGTTCGGCAGGTGCTCGCGATCGTAGACCTCGTTGAAGAGCGCCTCCTTGTCGGGCTCCACGTCCATGCTGACGATGAGCACGTATCGGGTCGAGAACGGCATGGCGCTCCTCCTTCCTGTTACGCGATCTCGCGCAGGTACCAGTCGACGTAGGCGATGGTGTTGTACTCCATGGGCGCGTAGGGGCCGGGGCGATAGAAGCGCGAGCTCACGCCGAGCTGGTTGTGCTCGATGATGCGTTTGTCGGCCTCGCTGGTCACCCTCCAGAGCCAGGTGAGTTTCCCGAGGTCGTAGTCGCGGCCCTCGCGCGCGTCGCCGCGCACGAGCCAGATCACCTCCAGCTCGCAGGCGTCCCCCGTCTTGGGAATGAAGCGGTAGATCACGCCGTGATCGGCGTAGGCGACCAGGAAGCTGGTCGGTCCCACATGCACGGAGGTGACGCCGCCGTCGTAGTCGCGGAGCCCCATCAGCGGCGCGACGCGCTTGCCGTCGGAGCTGGCGCTCTCGACGCCGTCATAGAGCGGATAGCGGAAGCCGCGGCAGGCCTCCTCGCCGGTCCCGGAACCGACCCAGTACTCGCGCGCCGGAATGTCGATGCCGAGCACCGTCGAGCGCTCCGCGAGCCGCGCCTGAAGCTTCTCGACCCGCGCCGCCGGCTGCTCGAGAGCGTGGAGGCGCGAGTACTCGGGATGCGCGGGCGCGCAATGATAGCACTCGAGGTAGTTCTCGACCGCGAGCTTCCAGTTCGCCGCGAAGGAATAGCGTTCGCGGTGCGCGACACGCGCCTTGGCCCAGCCGTAAGGGCCGAAGCAGCCGCGCACGGTCTCCTCGAGATGACGGGTGCCCAGGGGACGCTCGGCGAACGAGACGAAGATCAGGCCCTCGATCACCTTCACGTTGATCGGCGGCAAGCCGTGGCTCGCGCGGTCGAAGTCCGCGGGCATGAAGCGCGCCGCCTGCAGGCTGCCGTCGAGCCCATAAGTCCAGCCGTGATAAGGACAGGTGAAGGATTTGGTCTCGCCGGACTGATCCCAGCAGACCCGCGAGCCCCGGTGCCGGCAGACGTTGACGAGGGCGCGGAGCGCGCCGTCCTCGCCGCGCACGAGGATCGCGGACTCGCCGGCGATCTCCAGGAGCTCGAAATCGCCGGGCTTGGGCAGGCTGCTCTCGTGGCCCGCGCAGAGCCAGTGGCGCATCAGCACGCGGTCGACGTCGCGGCGGAAAATGTCGGGATCGCCGTAGAACGCCTGCTGGAGCGTGTATCCCGCCGGCCGTTCCGCGATCAGCGCCGAGAGCCTCGCGTCGATCTCCCCGTGCCGGCTGCCGCCGTCGTGCATGGGATGAGCCTCAGGAGAGGATCTGGTAGTGCGCGTCGCGGATCGTGCGCTGCTCGCCGTTGATCGGCAGGATGTCCTGCGGGCAGGCGGACATCCCCACCACGCAATCCATCGTCGCGCGCAGGATCACGTAGTCGCCGGGCTTGGAGACCGGCTCGCCCCAGCTGGTCTTGCCCTCGCGGTCGACGGGGATGTTCATCCAGAGATTGAGCGGCGCCGGCACCTCGGGCGGCGTCAAGCCGATCTGGCGCATGCCCGCGATCAGGTTGTCGGTGCAGTTGTCGTGGTACTCCTTGCAGCCGAGGAGGCCGTAGCGATAGTCGTCGCAAGCCGCCATCAGCGTGTCGTGGATGCCGGGCGAGGTGTCCTCCTCGAAGAAGAGGATCGGGCGGCGCCGGTTGGTAATGAGGTTGTGGCCCTTGCGCGGGAAGATCGTGCCGATGGTCGGGCGCATGTGCTCCATCGACATGAACTCATGCAAGTCCTCGGCGCTGAAGGCCCAGGTGTCCACCACCTGCGTGCCATGCGTGTTGATGATCTTGATCGCCTGCCCCTTGGTGAGGCGCGCCGCGCGGCCCTTGCGCGCGGGCACCGTCATCAGATCGCTTTCCTTCGCCATCGCTCCACCTCGATTAATCGCCAGATTGCGTTCCTCAGGACGCCGCCACCGCCTCGTTGGCGAGCGCCTCGTTCTCCTTCTGCGCCACCAGCCGGTCGATCACCAGGCGCACGAGCGAGAGGCCGACCGACGGGTGCGTGAAGTAGACCTGCTGGAAGTCGTCGGCGGAGACGCGCGCCAGCACGCAATCGGTCTTGGCGTAGACGGTCGCCGTGCGCTTGCGGGTGCCGCTGAGCACGCCGATCTCGCCCACCACCGTGCCGGCGCCGAGCTCGGCTTTCGCCTCCTCGACCCAGAGCGAGCCCTCGAGCACCAGGTAGAGGGAATCCGAGGGATCGCCCTTGCGGATGATCAGCTCGCCCTTCTTCTGCGTGATCCGCCGCGCGAAGGGCATCAGCGCGTCGAACACATGGTTCTCGTTCGCGGCGTCGCGCACGTTCTGAATGAGGCGCTTGATCTCGACGAGGCGCCAGACGTTCACGGGCAGAATGACCAGGTTGAGCAGCAGCACGAACCAGAGGTGCTCGAGCACACCGTAGGCGACGAAGATGAGGTTGCCAATGAGCGCGACGATGCGCAGCGGCATCATGGTCTTCATGCCGAGGCTGCCCACCGTGAGGGCACTCGCGATGTAGGCCAGCATTGCAGTCATGGCAGGCGCCCGCCCAGGCTCGCTGTCAAAGGCTGCTCAGAGCATAGCAAGGGGCGCCGCTGGAGTCCTTGACGGGGCCGGACTCTGCGGTGACGTAAAGCCCCTGGCCCGCGAAGCCGGAGCGCAAGTTGGCGGGTGGCGGTGCGCGGAAACAAGCACCAAGTGCACACCTCAATAGTGCGGCGGCGTGATCACCCACACGACTCGCGTGGGCGCGGTGCCGGGGTTGGCGCAGCGGTGCGGCAGCGTGCTCTTGAAGGAGAAGCTGTCGCCGGTCTCGAGCCGGAAATGGCGCTCGCCCACCCACAGGTCGAGGGTGCCCTCGACCACCAGTCCGGCCTCGACGCCGTCGTGGTTGTAGTAGTCGCTGTCCGCACCGGGCGCGATCGTGCTGAGAAGCAGCTCGAGCGGGCCGTTGAGGTTGGGCGACAGCAGCTCCTCGCCGATCCCGGTGCCCGTGAACGACATCTTCCGACGGCGCCCCGCGCGCACGATAACGTCGCGTTCCTCGGGCGGCCCTGCGGTCTCCGGCTGGAAGAACCAGTTCATGTGCACGCCCAGGAGGTCGGCGATCCGCTTGAGCACGCCGATCGGCAGCTTCGAGCGGTTGCGCTCGATCTGGCTGAGGTAGCCCGTGGAGATGCCGGCGGCGTCGGCGACCTGCTGGAGGGTCATGCCTTTGACGCGGCGGAGCTCGCGGATCTGCTCGCCGATCTGAAGCTCGGCTGACGCGGCGGAGCCGTCTGCGGCCCGGCTCGATGCGTGGGGGGAGGCGGTGTCCATCACTCAGGCTCGCAGGCGCTGGTTCCGCGGATCGTAGAGGGGCTCCCGCCCGACCGTCGCTGGCCGACGCTCGCCGAAGATCTCGACCTCGAGCCGGGTCCCGGGTGACGCGAGGTCGGTGCGCACATAGGCGAGCGCGAGGCTGCGCTCGAGCGTGTGGCTCCAGCCACCGGAGGTCGCGAGCCCCACCACGGCATCGCCCAGGAACACCGACGCGCAGGCGGGCGCGTCGGCATCGCCAGCGGTCTCGAATACCAGCGGAACCAGGCGTTGCTTGGGGCCGCGGCGCTGCTCGTCGAGGACGGCGGCGCGGCCGACGAAGTCCGGCTTCGAGAGATCGACGAAGCGGTCGAGCGACGCCTCGAGCGGGCTGTAACCAATCTCCAGATCGGTCTTCCAGCCGCGATAGCCTTTGTCGAGCCGGAGGCTGTCCACGGCATAAATGCCGAAGTCGCGGAGGCCGCGGGCCTCGCCGGCCTCGGTCAGCGCGTCGTAGAGCGCGGGCAGCGCATCCATGGGCGCATGCAGCTCCCAGCCAAGCTCGCCGACGTAGGTCATGCGGATCGCGCGCACTGTCGCCGATCCGATCGCGACCTCCCGCGTCGAGAGCCAGGGAAACGCCGCGCTCGAGAGGTCGGCGTCGGTGACCCGCGCCAGTACGTCGCGGGCGCGCGGTCCTGCGAGGACGAGAGTGCCTAATCGCTCTGTGAGATCCTCAATCTGCACCGAGCCGTCCTCGGGCAGGGCTTGGTGCAAGACGTCCGAGTCGTGCCACTCGGCCGTCGAGGCAGCTACGATATAGAAGCGATCCGGCGCGAGCCGCGTGATGGTGAATTCGCTGAGGATTTTCCCGCCGGGCGTCAGTGCATAGGCGAGGCTCGCCCGTCCCACGCGCGGGAGCCGCGAGCAGGCGAGGCGGTCGAGATGCTCGGCGGCCCCGGGTCCCGATACCTCGAACTTGCTGAAGCCGGGGAGGTCGAGCAGACCCACGCGCTCGCGCACGGCCGCGACTTCCTCGCGCACGAGCGAAAGCCATTCGTGCCTGCGGCGGAACGAGAGGACCGGCTTGCCGGCGGAACCCTGTGGATCGAAGAACACCGGGCGCTCCCAGCCGCCGCGCGCGCCGAAGCGCGCGCCTTTGGCCTTCAGGCGGTCATAGAGCGGAGATCGCCGGCGCGGCCGGCCTGCGGGCCGCTCCTCCATGGGAAACGCCGGGGCGTACTCGTTCTGATAGACCTCGATCGCCTTCGCCGCCGTGTAG
>Ga0126378_10003833_pt1 | contig 11390 bp, 11 predicted proteins | sample PanSoiMetPlot_23_FD_92587 | JGI IMG/M metagenome (GOLD analysis project Ga0126378, IMG submission 92587) | Tropical forest soil microbial communities from Panama - MetaG Plot_23 | ecosystem: Environmental > Terrestrial > Soil > Tropical forest > Bulk soil | place: Panama | collected 2016-02-17
CCGGCAGTGACGCGGATCGTCACCCGTGGCCCGGGTAGATCATCCTCCTTGGTGATGATGCCGCACGTGGCAGCCGGGGCGTTGATGTTTGCCATGCCCCGTCGGGCTCGGGCTGGGTGACGGCGTGCAGCTTGGCGAAGGAGACGGGCTGGGGGGCGGCGAGCTTGCCGATGGGGACGGGCTGGGAGACGGCGTGCCGCTCGCTGACGCTGAAGGGCTTGGGGTCGGCGTACCGCTGGCCGACGGTGCAAAGCTAGCGGACCGCGGGCTGGCGCTCGAGGCCGAGCCGTGCTTCTGCGTGCCGGCTGGACTGGTGCCACCGGGCGATGCTCCTGAGTACTGAGAACCACCGTGCTGCGCTGCCGGACCTGAGCTCGCCACCACAGGAATTTGGCCGGGCCCGGAACCAGTCGGCGAGCTGCTACTGGACTGCGAGATGAGCCGAGGCAGCGCCGCGATGGCCAAGGAGCCTGCCAAGACCACGAAGATAACGGTTGCGAGGGCGGGAGCCGGCCGCAGCCAACGACGCCAGGGAGCCGATCCAGGGCCGGGCGTGAACCGCCGGATTACGGCGTGCCACCTGGCCCGCGCTGCGCTGCGGGCTAGCTGCAGAAGGCGGGCAGCCGACATGCGGTGCACTCCGGACGAGGCCAGGTCGGCTATGGCCCAGGTTGGCGGCACCTGGCGTTGGGCCCGGATCTGAGCGCGGATCCGGTCCAGCCCGTCGGCACCAGGCACTACGGAGTCGGCCAGGGTGCGGAGCGCCCGGCGCAGCACATCTTCCTGATCGGGCGGCCACGGCTCTTGGCGCCTCATGACGCACGCTCCAGCACGGGACGCAGAGCGGCCATTGCGCGCGATCCATGCCTTCTGACGGCGCGGATGGTGACTCCCATGGTCGCGGCGATCTGTACATCTGACAGGTCGCAATAGCACCGCAGCGCGACCACCTCGCGCTGTAGGCACGGCAGCTTCCGCAGGGCTGCCACAACCGCAGATTCCTCGTGCGGGGCGAGCTGGCCGCAGCCGGCGCTCGGCATGTCTGCCGCCAGCGTGGTGGCGGTCTCGTCCGCGGCACGCTGGCGCCATACCTGGCGCGACAGGCTGACGACGGCAGCGCGAAGGGAGGACAGCGCCCTCCCCGTGTCCCAGTTCCGGTAGGTGATCGCATCCATCGCGGCGAACGAGTCCTGCACGATTCCTTGAGCGGTTGCGCTGTCACCGACAAGGAGGACGGCAAGGCGGACTAGGGCGTTGTAATGAGCGCGGTACAGGGCGGTCAACGCAGTGTCGGCGTCGGCTGAATCGACCTGGAATTCCGCTGGAGCTGGCTCCGGGACGGTCCGCGCTTCCCGCACGCGGGCAGGCTCACCGACGGTCACCGCGATCCGCGTCGCGCGCTTCGCGGCTTCCCCTCGCCTCACGGTCGCAACCACCTTCACACCCAACCGCCGTCAGTGCGAACAGGCGCGGCCGGCGCGCCGTCGGCTGCCAGCCAAACCACCGCACGCCAGACGTCTCAATAGTGGTGCCACCTTATCTATCGTTGAGGCTCTAAGCAGGGAAAACGCCAATGACCCGCTGAGACGTGGCTCTACCGGACACATGAAATCACCATCCATCGCTGATGATTCGACGCATAGGAAGATCCGGAGGTTGACGCCCGAATGGCGCGGGCTAGCCGAATACCACCAGCGAGTCGCGGTGGATCGCGTGCATATCGCGGACGGCACGGTGGGCCGGCGAGCCAGGGCTGACCTTGCCTGCCAGGAACGAGCCTTCTGCCAGGATCGCCGAGCAAGCACGGGGCTGGGCTCGATACAAGGTGTCCGTCAGGATCCGGACCCTGTCCTGCGTGGCACTTGCAAGTTCCGCGTATGCCTGCCTGGCCGCCAGTGAGCGTTTCCCTGCCAGGTCGGCCACGTCTTCGAACTGCGCGGGGTCGAGCAGGCCGTCGACTATCGCGACGGGTGTCGACGCCGTGCGCGCATGGCGCCCGGTGCCGCGCAGGCCTGGAGCGTGCCGAAGCCGGAACAGTATCGACAGCACGTCGGCGACTTCCTCCGTGCTCAGCGCTCGGAGCAGTCGCAAGATCGTTGACGGTATGGCAACTGACCCTCGGCCGATGAGCCGCTCAGGATGCCTAACGTCGACCAACTCGACCACCGATCCGGGCTCGAACTCACCGTCGATGCGCTTGACTCCCGACAGGAACAGCGTGCTGCCAGTGCGCAGGCTTCGCTCGGCCTCCATGTTTATCCCGATCGTGCCCATTGGATACGCGATCCCGCCTACCCAGCGGGCGCCGGGTGCGAGCCGCTCGCCCGCGGCCGGTATGACCGTCCCCATCCTGGCCCGGGGGCTGAGGCTCCTGGCGACTATGTTCGGGTCGCGCGCCGACGCGATCACGCACTCGACCCCGCAGTAGGCGGCGCGAGCGGCGGCGTTGAGCTTGGAACGCATGCCGCCGCGGCCCTCTGGTGGCGCCACCGTCCTGATCGATCTGGCCTCTTCTGGCCTCAGGCGAGCGATCCGCTCCCGCATCTGGCCATCGACGTATACGCCGCGGACGTTGGTCAGGAAGGTCAGTCGCGACGCATCGGCCGCCACGGCGACGGCGACCGCGATCTGATCGTTGTCGAGCTCTGACTTCGGATCGGTCGTGTCGTTGCCGTTGACGACCGGCAGCACGCCCTGCTCAAGCGCTGAGATCAGGATGCTGCCGACGTCGCGCATTGCCTCGGCCGAGTCCAGGTCGCTCTTAGAGAGCAGGATCTGGCAGACCTCTACACCGACCGCGGCGGCGAGCTGGCGGTAGAGCGCCATCAGCGCTGGCTGACCGACCGACGCGGCCAGGGCGACATCGAGCGGCCCAGCCACTTCGGCCGCGCTGTAGCGGCCGAGCGTGGCCTGGAGCTCCCGCAAGCCCGACGCCTTCGTGACCGTCAGCCGGACCGCGTCGACCAGCCGCTGCAACTCAGGCCCGGCCCTGGCGGTCGGGCCCTCGAACGCGAGCAGCTGCCTGCCTAGCCTCGCGGCGCCCGAGGTCACCAGGATCACCTCGTGGCCATCGCGTTGTGCCGACGCGATCTGCGTGACCAGGTCGGCGATCACGTCGAGCGCGAGCCCGTCCCCGCTCGAGATCGAACTCGAGCCGAGCTTCACTACGAGCCTGGTCATTGAGCCTCTTCAACGCAGGACGCCCGCCGCGAGAATGCCGCGCGGCGAGCCGGATTCCGCGCTGTCAAGGCTACTTTGCCGCGGTTACCCGCCGTCGCCGTGCCGGTACGCCGCGATGACCTCGCCGAGGGCTTCCATGCTCGGCTGGTGGGTGGTGATGCTGTCGAAGCCGTAACGCTCATACCGTCTGCGCAGCTCGTCAGCGGCCCCGGCGGCGTCCTCCGCGTAGAGCACGAACGGGCTGTCCAGGACCTGCTCCACGGTCAGCCCAGGCACGGCCGCCGCCATCTCGCTAGCGGACTCGGCCGGGCTCTTTCCGACGACCACGTGCTGCAGCAGCACGTCGGACCGGTACTCGCGCCCAGCTGCCTGCTCGCGGACCTGCGCGACGCGCGCGACTGTCTCGGCTGCGGAAACCAGCGTCAAGGTGCCGAGCGGCTCGCCTCGAACCTGACGCAGTCCGGCGAACCCGATCACCTCGGCATGCCTGGCCGCAACAGCGAGCCCCTGGGCCGACATCGCGGCCACCATCAGCGGCACCGGCTGCTGTACCGGCCGAGGCTCGTGACCAGGATCGGCTAGCCTACGGCGAACCTCCGTCACCGCCGACTCAAGCGCTTCTGTCCGCTCGGCGAACGGCCGCCATGGCAAGCCGGCGTCGTCATGCTCGCTCTTCACGTAACCAGCACCGATGCCAAGCTCCGCGCGGCCGCCTGACAGCAGATCGAGCGTCGCGACCTCGCGGGCAAGCAGCGCCGGGTTCCAGAAGCCGACGTTCAGCACGTACGTGCGCAGGCGCAGCCCGCTATCGATCGCGCCCGTAGCCGCCAAGGCGGTGAACGGGCCAGCCATGCCGAGATGATCAGGCGCGGCGAAGACATCGAATCCGAGCTCGCTCGCCCGGCGGACCAGGCGGACGAACTCCTGAGCGGAGTCCGCGCCGTGGAATGCGACGCCGAACTGCATTTCAGCCATCGCGATCAGGCGTGAACCGGCGGGATCTTGTTGGCCCAGGGCGCTGCCTGTTCAAGCTGGCTTGCCACCCGCACCAGCAAATCCTCACGGCCGTACCGCGCCACGAGCTGGACTCCGACCGGCAGGCCTTCCGGAGTCCAGTGCAGCGGCAGGCTCACGGCCGGCTGGCCGGTCATGTTGAACTGCGCCGTGTACGGAATGAAGCTGACGATGCGCCTGCCCTCACCCTGCGGCCCGTCAGCGGTGAACCAGCCGAGTTCCGGAGGCGGAGCGCCCAACGTGGGCGTGAGCAGCAGGTCGTGCGCTTCCCACCACGCCGCCATCCGCCGTGCCCACTGGCCGATCCACACTCTGGCCTCCAGGTATGCCACGGCGCCGAGTGCCTGGCCCGCTTGCCGGTATGCAAGGTTGCGCGCCTCGATCTCGTCGTCGCCGATCGCCCGGCCCAGCGCCGCCTCGAACGCGCGGAACGTGGCCTCCGTGTCCCCAGCGATGATCGTGGCGAAGCGCTCGCTAAATCCCGCTTCGAACATCGCATCTGGCCCGCCTGACTCGACGTGGTGGCCGAGCGATTCGAGGAGCGCGGCGGCGGCCGCTGCGGCGGCACGGCACTGCGGATCGTCGAGGAAGCGCTCGTCGCCCGGATGGTCGAGCATCCCGATCCGCAGCCGGCCTGGATCGGCGCCGACCTCTGCCGTCAGCGGTCGCGGCAGCGGTGGCGCGTAGTACGGCTCCCCTGGTATGCGTGCGCTGATCACGTCGAGCACTCCGGCCGCGTCGCGAACGGTTCTGGTCAGCGAGCCATCAATAGTGCCGCCCGCCCACCCTTCGGCGACCTGGGGGCCCTGGCTCACCCTGCCGCGAGTCGGCTTGAGGCCGACGAGGCCGCATTCGCTCGCGGGGATCCTGATCGACCCGCCGCCGTCGTTGGCGTGCGCGACAGGGACCATGCCGGCGGCGACCGCCGCCGCCGACCCACCCGATGAGCCGCCGGCCGAATGGCCAGGGTTCCACGGGTTCCTCGTTGCGGGAAAGCTCATCGGCTCGGTCGTGACGGTGGTTCCGAATTCCGGAACGTTGGTGCGGCCGAGGACGACGAATCCGGCAGCGCGGAACTGCTCGGCGAGGTACGAGGTCACAGGCCAGCGAACGTCACGCAGCGGCCCGATCCCGAACGCGAGCTCCTCGCCGGCCACCATGGCGCCAATGTCCTTGAGCAGGAACGGCACACCACGGAACGGGCCGGCCGGCAGCTCGCCGCTCGCCTCGAGCCGAGCCTGGTCGAACCTCGTCCTAATCACCGCGTCGAGCTGCGGGTTGACCTTCTCGATCCGGGCGATCGCCGCCTCGACCAGCTCCGCCGGGCTCGCCTCTTCTCGCCTGACCAGCTCTGCCTGCGCGGTGGCGTCTAGCCACGTCGTATCGCTCACGAGAAGAACCTATATGGGCACTGGCATGCGACCAAGGCAGAACTGCGCACGCTGCAGCGAATCCGGCAGACTAGACCGCAGCGACTGGCGCGTGAGCTGGTTGAGCCAGAAAACCTTTGACAACCTCAAGCAATCTGGAATATGGTTGAGCTACTCAATCGTTGAGCTACACAAGGTGCCGTGATCCCGCACCGAGAAGCTGACGTAGGAGGCGAGAGCGATGAGCTGGTGTCCTGGCGGAGACAAGCTTGATCAGGAGATCTTCGACGCCATGTCCGAGTTCATCGCGTACATGATGCAGCGGGGCGAACGGCTGGCGCAGCGTTACGACGTCCCTGTCCCCGCTATCAAGGCTCTGCACCGGATTGATGCGCCGGTCCCGATGAAGGATCTCGGCCAGCAGATGCACTGCGACCCGTCCTTCATCACCATGATCGCCGACATCCTCGAAAGGCGCGGCCTGGTGAGGCGCGAGCCGAACACCGCCGACCGGCGAGTGAAGAATCTCGTGCTTACCGACCGCGGACACGAGGTCAAGGCGGCCGTGGAGCAGTACATGCTCGGCCTGATGCCGTGGACGCACGCACTGGACCGCAGTGAGCGCGAGCAGTTCCTCGAACTGCTGCGCAAGATGTGCAAGTCACTGGAGGCGGATACAGCAGCCGCCGGCGAAGCAGAGACGGAGGTGAGCAGCGCCACAGGCGTTACCCAGCCAGTCGGATAATGACTGGCGTCGAGCGACGCTGACTGCGCGCAGGCTGACGGACTGGGCTGGCCCTCAGCGGGGAACTGACGGGGCCCTCCGGGACCGATCGGCGAGCAGATAACGCCACTGCCTGACGGCCGTCCGGCGACACGCAGGTCGTCGCGCACCATCCCATAGCTCAACCACGCCTGGTCCTTCCCTGGGCCGAGGTGGTGGACCCGTACGCCCTGAGAGAGGTTAGGAGACCGCTGTGTCTGCGACGCAAACGGTTACCGGCCGGGCACCTGATCCCGGCGCTACAGCCGCCGAAGGCCCTCGTCGCCTCGGTCTGGCTCTATTCGTAATCGCAACAGCCCAGCTGATGGTCATTCTCGACTCGGCCATCGTGAACGTCGCGCTGCCGCACATCCAGAGCGCGCTCGGCTTCACGGGCAACGGCCTCGAATGGGTCGTGACCGCGTATGCCGTCACGTTCGGCGGGCTGTTGCTGCTCGGCGGCCGATCGGGCGATCTGCTCGGCCGGCGAAGGATCTTCATCGCTGGGCTGCTGCTATTTTCCGGCGCCTCGCTTCTCGGCGGCTTCGCCACCTCACAGGCGTGGCTCCTGGCAGCACGGGCGATCCAAGGAGTGGGCGGGGCCATGGTCGCGCCGACCGCGCTCGCGCTGATCACCACCACGTTCCCTGAGGGCCAGCCACGGAACCGGGCGATGGGCGTCTACGCCGCGATGAGCGGCGGTGGCGCTGCACTCGGCCTGATCGCCGGCGGCCTGCTGACCACCTACCTGTCCTGGCGCTGGGTGCTGTTCGTGAACGTGCCGATCGGCATCGTCACCGCGATCATGGCCAGGTACGTCCTGAGCGAGTCCACCCGTAGGCGCGGGCGGTTCGATCTGCCGGGAGCCATCACGGTGACAGCCGGAGTGGCGCTGCTCGTGTACGGGCTGTCGAATGCGAGCACAGACCAGCACGGCGTCTCGCACTGGACCGACCCGAAGGTGCTCGCCTCGCTGGCGGCCTCTGCGGTGCTGATTGCCGCGTTCGCGCTCATCGAGTGGCGCAGCAAGCACGCGCTGATGCCGGTGCGGATCCTCGCGAACCGCAGCAGGACAGGCGCCTACATCGTGATGCTGTGCCTGGCGACCGCCATGTTCGGCATCTTCTTCTTCCTCACGATCTTCGTCCAGGAGGTGCTGGGGTATAGCGCGCTCAAGTCCGGCCTGGCGTTCCTGCCATTCGCCGCGGTGATCGTCGTGATCTCCGGAATCGTCTCCCAGGTCATCAGCCGCACCGGAGCAAGGCCGCTGATGATCGGCGGCGCCGCTGTCACGGCGGTCGGCATGTACTGGTTCTCGCATCTGACCGTCCACAGCGGCTACGTCGGCGGGCTGCTTGGTCCCATGCTGGTCACCTCTACGGGGCTCGGAATGCTGTTCGTGCCGATCTCCCTCGTAGCGCTCAGCAAGGTTCGCGGCGAGGACTCGGGCGTCGCGTCCAGCTTGCTGAACACCGGGCAGCAGGTCGGCGGGGCCATTGGCCTGGCGGCGCTCGGAACGGTCACCTGGACGAGTGTGTCCGACAACGTCAAGCACCAGCTCGCTCAGGCGGCAGCCGCGGCGGGCGGCCGCGCTGGCCAGCACCTGCCTGCCTCGAAGGGATTCACGGTGCCGCCCACGGTCCTGCACCAGGCGCTGGCGGTCGGAATCTCGCGCGGCTTCCTCGTCGCTGCCGGCATCGCGGTGATCGCCCTCGTTGTCGTGGTTGTCACGATCACGCTGCGGCGCGATGACCTAGCCGGGGCGGTCCCCGTGCCCGATGACGCAAGCGGCCTGGGCAATGACATTGAGCTCGAGGGCTCGGTGGCATAGCCGCGCCATCTGGAGAAGGAACCAAGCGCTCCGGGACGAGGTGCCTGCACCTCGTCCCTGAGCGCTCGCTTACGGTGGTCTAATGCCAGAAGAAGTCCCGTGGTGGGCTGTGGCTTCGTCGGCAGCGGCTCCTGCGCTGCTGACGAGCGGCTGGGCAGTCGCCGGGGAACTCCAGACCGGACATTATGACCCGATCAGGCAAAGCGTCAGCGTGCTAGCTGGGCTCGGCGCGACAGACCGGTGGGTGATGACGCTGGCGTTCGTCATTACCGCGTTCTGCTACCTGGCGACCGGCATTGGCCTGCACGCTGCCGCTCCGGCGGGGCGGGTCATACTCGTCGCCGCGGGACTGGTCGGACTGCTGGTAGCGGCGAGCCCCGAGCCCGCCAACGGCGGCTTCTCGTTCGCGCACGCCGCATCGTCAACCGCCGGCTTCGCGTTGCTCGCGGCCTGGCCACTCTGTGCCTGGCAGCGGGGTCCCGCGGTGCCGTGGGCGCTCCGTCCGGTCGTCTCGGCGTTCGCGGTCGCGGTGATGGTGGTGGTGCTCGCCTGGTTCCTCGCAGAGCTTGCGCCTGGGGGCGGACAGCTCGGCCTGGCTGAGCGAGTGGCGGGCGAGGTACAGGCCGTCTGGCCGCTGATCGTCGTGCTTTCCTGCCGTCTTGCGCAGCACCGGACCTGGCGAGACGCCGCAATCTCGCCGAGGACGCTGCCTGTCCCCCGCTCACGGACGCGCTCAGATTCCTGACATCCGGCCTGGCCAGCCCTGACCTCCCCAATCCTCGATAAGGCATCTAAGCGTTTGACTTAGAACAGTTAGATATCTAACCTTGTCTTGTCTCTAGGAGGTCGTCATGGCAGATCTGAGTATGCGAGGGCGCGTCGCGCTAGTTGTCGGGGCTAGCAAAGGAATCGGCGCAGTCACCGCCGAAGCGTTCGCGGCAGCCGGCGCCAGCGTCGTGGTCGCGGCGCGAGACACGAAGGCGCTGGCGGATGTGGTACGGCGGATCGTGTCTAAAGAAGGTGAGGCCATGGCCGTCGGCTGCGACGTGACTGACGCCGAATCGATGCGCAGTCTCGTCGACCAGACGGCCGGGCGCTACGGCCGACTCGACGCAGCCTTCAACAACGCCAGCGGCGGCCCGATGCCGGCGCCGCTCGCCGAGCTCGACATCGACGAGTTCGACTACGGCATCGCCGCCAACATCCGCGGCACGTTCCTTGGCATGAAGTACCAGATCCCCGCGATGCTGGCTGGCGGCGGGGGGACGATCGTCAACATGGCGTCGATCGCCGGACTCAACGCCACCGCGAACCTTGCCGCGTACGTCGCGGGGAAGGCAGGCATCATCGGCCTGACGAAGGTCGCTGCACTGGACTACGCGGATCAGGGAATCCGGGTCAATGTCGTGGCGCCAGGCCCGATCCTGACGCACCACCTCGAGGCTGCCGGCCCGCAAGCGCAGCGTCTGGCCGGCCTGTCGACGCCGATGCGCAGAACAGGTTCGGCTGCCGAGGTAGCACAGACGGTGCTCTGGCTTTGCGGCGATGAATCCTCCTTCATCACCGGGAGCGTGATCCCGATCGACGGCGGGCAGTCCGCGGGAAACAAGCCGCCGCAGATGTACCGGCAGGGTGAGCCGATGGCCTCGCCCGAGGTGCCGCCTGCGCACTAGGTTCGGAGAATCGCCGGCTGATCATCGGAGTCGGCGACGTAAGGACATGCTGGCCGCGTTCGAGGCAGGAACGTCGGCGTGCCACCTGCCCAGGCTGATGGCAAAGTGAGCACATGCCCGTATTCGCGCTCGTGCACAGCCCGTCGGTAGGGCCGTCGACCTGGCGGCCCGTCGCTGAACGGCTGCTTGACGCAGGCCACGAAGCTGTCGTGCCGTCGCTGCTGACCGTGACTAGCGACGGCCCTCCCTCTTGGCCGCATGTCGTCGCCGCGGTCCGCGCGGGACTGGAGGAAACCGACGACGCCGCGCCCGTGGTGCTTGTCGCGCATAGCAGCGCTGGCCTGTTCGTCCCTGTGCTGGCTCGAGATTTGGGCAGGCCGGTCGTCCGAGCCATCTTCGCGGACGCTTCTATCCCTGTGGCAGCCGGCGAGAATCCGGTCGTCGGCGATGACTTCCTGCCGTTCTTGCGCGGCCTGGCCGACTCCAGCGGGATGCTGCCGCGGTGGACGGACTGGTGGGCCGAGGACGACGTCGCCCAGCTGCTGCCTGACCCGCGTTCCCGCCGGCTTGTCGTTGATGAGCAGCCAAGGCTGCCGATGGATTACTACCTCGAACGAGTGCCGTCGCCAGTCGGGTGGGATGACCTGGACTGCTGCTACCTGCAGTTCAGCCAGGCCTACGACGGGCAGGCCGACGAGGCGCGGCACCGGGGCTGGCCGGTGCTGCGTGTGCCAGGCGAACACCTGCACCAGGTAGTCGACCCTGACGCCGTCGCGCACGCCGTTCTCGAACTGGCCGCATCGCCCGCAGGAAAGAGATCTTGAATGACTTTCCGTCTGACAGCCGGAAGACTCTTCGCGATCATCAATGCGGTGGGCCGGTCAGGCCTGGCGCTGCCACAGCTCGACGAGTTGGGCCGGACTGATGTTGCCGCCGCTGCAGATGACCGCGACCTTTCGGTCAGCGAACCTTGCGGGGTCGGCGAGTACGCCCGCGAGTGCAGCGGCACCCGCGGGCTCGACCAGGTTCTTCGTCTTCTCGATCATCGCCCTTGTGGCCGCGCGCAGAGCCTCCTCTGACACCAGGACAAAGTCGTCGAGCAACCGCCACAAGATCTGCTGCGGCAAGTCGAACGCGGTCCTCGTAGCCAGCCCTTCGGCAAGCGTGCTGTTCTCCGCCGTGACTAGAGCCCGTGCCTGCCACGAGCGGTGGGCGGCGGGCGCCGCCTCGGCCTGGACGCCGATGACCTCGATCGACGGCCGCACGGCCTTCGCGACAGTGCACACGCCCGCGGCGCCGCTGCCTCCGCCGATCGGAACCACAATCACGTCGAGGTCAGGTTGAGTTTCCAGGATCTCCAGCGCATAGGTGCCAACACCAGCGATGAGCATCGGCTCGTTTCCCGAGTGGATGTACCGGTATCCGTGGTCGTCAGCCTGCTTCTCGCAGTACTCGCGGGCGTCGTCGAAGTCTTGGCCGACGAACACGACCTCCCCGCCAAGCGCGCGCATCTACTCCACCTTCACCGGGTTGGACCGCTCAGGAACGCAGACGATCGC
>Ga0126378_10003834_pt1 | contig 11389 bp, 10 predicted proteins | sample PanSoiMetPlot_23_FD_92587 | JGI IMG/M metagenome (GOLD analysis project Ga0126378, IMG submission 92587) | Tropical forest soil microbial communities from Panama - MetaG Plot_23 | ecosystem: Environmental > Terrestrial > Soil > Tropical forest > Bulk soil | place: Panama | collected 2016-02-17
CCCGGCACTGGTACAAGGCGCTGCGGCGCCGCAGCCAGCGTGCCCGGCTGACCTGGACCCGGATGAACCGCATCGTGCTCCGATGGCTACCACCCACCCGCGACATGCACCCCTGGCCGAGTGTGCGTTTCGCCGCCACACACCCGAGGTAGGAGCCCAATGCGGTAATCCCGCATGCTGGGATCCGTGCGGGGGGCCGTCTGCAAGGGCGGTCCCTACCGCGACACTTGTGGTCGCTATTCGACCAGAAGTCCAAGATCATCGCGGGACGCTCAGCCCAGCGCGATGGTGATGGCGCCGGCGGCCGGGTCGACGCGGTCCAGCCATCCGGCGCCGAGGTGCACCGGCCGGTTCGCCTGGACGGTGCGCCGCACGTGCTGCCGATCGAGCAGGCGGCCGGCCTGGCGCACCATCAGCGTCGGACGGCTCAGCGACTCCTGGGTCCGCAGCAGGAAACGATCCCGGGGCGGACGACGTGGGCCGACGAGGTTGGGCGCGATCCAGAGCAACGGCGGTTCGACCCGAATGGCCGGCCGGGGCGTCGAGGGGGTGTCGTCGGCGAGGTGGCGCAGCACCGAGTCGGCGACGAATCGCCCGTCCAGGGCGGCAACATCGGCCGTCTCGACCGGATGCAGCAGGTTTCCGGCGGCGAACAGCCCGGGCCGGTCGACGCGCAGGGCCGTGTCGACGGCGGGGCCGCGCGTGCCGGGATCGAGCGCGATGCCGCCGTGCCGGGCGAGTTCGTGGTCGGGGATCCAGTCGCCGGTGAACACCACGGTGTCGCACTGCAGCAGCCGAGTTCCGATCCGGATGCCCTCGACGCGATCGCGCCCCACGATCTCCAGCCCGGCTGTATTAGTGAGCAGCGGGAACCGGTAGCGCAGGCGGGCGCCGAGGTCGAACGCCGCGTACGACTGGTGACGGGGCTGGTCGGTGACCATCGCGACGACTCGCACGCCGGCGTGGTGCAGGGTCGTCGCCGCCGAGTAGCTGACGTGTTCGGCACCGACAATGACAGCGCGAGTTCCGGCAGCCTGGCTGTACAGGTGGACTGCCTGTTGCAGCTGCCCCGTCGTGTAGACCCCGTCCGGCCGCCCGCCGGGGACGAGCCGGGCCGATCGCGGTCGCTCGCGAGCCCCGGTGGCCAGGACGACGGCCCGCGCAGTGAGCTGCTCGAGCCCGTCCGGACTGGTGGTGGTCAGCGTCCGCTCGCCGGCCCACCCTGTCACGGTCACGCCCGGCCGCAGCCGCGCCCCGGCGCGTCCCGCGGCGTCGACCTGGTGCCGCGCGTACGCCGGGCCGGTCAGCACCCGGTGCAGGTCTCGTACGCCGAAACCGAGGTGGGCGCAGTGCCGGGGGATGCCGCCGAGCTGCGACTCGCGGTCGAGCACCTCGACGTCGATCCCGGCCCGCGCGAGCCGGGCGGCCGCCGCGAGCCCGGCCGGCCCGCCGCCGACGACCACCACGTCCACCGTGCGCCGGATCACGGCTTCGACCCGTCGAGCAGCGCGCGCACCGTCGCCCCGCAGTAGAAGCCCTGGCAGCGGCCGGCGAGGGCGCGTGTCCGCCGGCGCAGGCCGTCCACCCGAACCGGCGGGATCGGACTGCCGAGTGCGTCGCGGATCTCGCCGCGGGTGACCCGCTCGCAGTGGCACACGATCGTGCCGTACTCGGGATCGGCCGCGATCAGGTCGTCCTGCTGGTAGGGACGCGCGCACACCTCGCCGATGTTCGGCATGTGCAACTCGCGCAGCGGCCGGAACCGACCTGGGTCCAGCCCCGCGTCTGCCAGCTCGCCGACGACATGCCGGGCCACTGCCATCGCCGACGTCAGCCCGGTCGACCGGATGCCGCCGACCAGCGCGTACCGCCGCGCGGCGTCCACCTCGATCCGGTAGTCGCCCCGGCCCGGGTGGGCACGCAGCCCGGCGTAGACGGCGGTGACCTCCTCGTCGAGCAGCCGGGGCAGGATGACTTTCCCCTTGTCGCGCAGGTAATTCAGCCCTGTTCGGGACGATGCGGTGTCGGTCTTGTCGTCGAGGTCTTCGGCGGTCGGTCCGAGCAGGACGTTGCCGTACACGGTGGGCGCCACGAGCACGCCTTTCGTGTGCGCCGACGGGACGGGCAGCAGGATGTGGTTGATCAGCGGCCGGGCGAACTTGTCGAACACGATCAGCTGTCCGCGCCGCGGGGTGATCGTCAACCCGGTGCGGCCGACCAGGTCGTCGACGACGTCGGAATACAGCCCGGCTGCATTGATGAGATAGCGCGCGCTGAGCGGACCGCGAGTCGTGACGAGGCGATGCGGGTCAACCGCATGGACGCCCACCACCTGGGCACCGAGGTGCAGGTCGGCCCCGTTCTCGACGGCCTGCGTGGCGAACGCCAGGGTCGTCGTCCACGTGCAGACGATGCCCTCGCCCGGCACGTCGAGCGCCCCGAGCGCGGTCGGCCCCAGGTTCGGCTCGCGCCGCCGCAACTCGTCCAGCGGCACCATCCGGGTGTCGCGGTAGCCGTTGTCCTCGGCCCGCCGGCGCACACCGTCCAGGGCGGCGACCTGCTCGTCGTCCCAGGCGACGACCAGCGCGCCGATCGGGTCGACCGGTATGCCGACCTCGGCCGCGTAGCGCGCGAGCAGCGGCTGGCCCTCGCGGACCAGCCGAGCCTCCAGGGTCCCCGGCGTGGCATCGAAGCCGGTATGCAGGATGGCTGTATTCGCCTTGGACGTGCCCGTACCCACGTCGTCGGCGGCCTCGACGAGGGCGACGCGCAGCCGATATCGGGCGAGTTCCCGGGCGATGGCGCAGCCGACGACACCGGCGCCGACTACGGCCACGTCGTAAGTGTCGTCGGGCAGCGCCCCGGCGCGGGTGATCGTCATGATGCGGCGAGCGCTGTTCGGTAGGCCGCCACCCGCTCGCCCGCCGCGGCGGCGCTGATGCGCGGCTCGTACGTCGCCGCCGGCTGCCAGGGCGGCCCGCCATGGTCGAGGTCCAGCCCGGCGTCCAGGCCGAGCCGGGCCGCGGCCGCGATGCCGAGTGCCGTGCCGTCGGCGACCGCCGCCACCGCGACGGGTTGCTGCAGCAGGTCGGCCTGCGCCTGCATGAGCAGCCGCGACCGGCTCAGCCCACCGTCGGCCCGCACGTGGTCGAGTGGCCGGCCGACCTCAGCCCCGACCGCCTCGGCGATCAGCACGACCTGTACAGCGATGGCCTCGACTACGGCCCGGACGACGTGGCCCGGCTGCGTGTCTCCGGCCGCGCCGACCAGCCGGCCCAGCGGCCCGTCCGCGTTGGGTACGAACGTCACGCCGGCGCGGTCCGGCACGGTACCGCCCACCGCGTCGAGCTCGGTCGCGGCGCCGAGCACGCCGTTGTCGACCAGCCACTGCACGACCGATCCGGCCGACTGCACCTGGCCGTCCAGGCAGTACCTCGTCCGTCCGGCCCGCCGCCAGGCCACGCACGACGCCAGGTCGGTCGTCGGACGGTGCGCTGTCGACCCGGTGGGCGTGACCAAGAACGCCCCGGTGCCGTAAGTGCATTTGGCCCGGCCCGGGCGGGTTGCGCCGGCGCCGAGCAGGGCCGCCTGCTGGTCGGGCAGCAGCGCGGTGACCGGGGCACGAGCCCCGAATGCGGCGGTTTCGCCCACCGGCGTCATCGTGTCGACGATCCGGGGCAACCGCTCGCCGGCCAGGCCGAACGCGTCGACGGCGGTCGGCGACCACGCCACCTCGTCCAGGTCGAGCAGCTGCGTCCGACCGGCGGTGGCCGCGTCGGTGACGAACTCGCCGGTCAGCCGGTCGACGAGCCACGCGTCGGTCGTCGTGACGACGCCGTCGCGAGTCAGGTGGCGGCGGATCCAGGTCATCTTCGGGGCCGCGAAGTACGGATCCAGCGGCAGGCCGGTGATCCGACGCAGCTCGTCGGCCATGCCGCGCAGCTCGGCACAGATCGAGGCCGCGCGCCGGTCCGACCAGCTGATTGCCGGGGTGAGCGGCCGGCCGGTCGCCGGATCCCAGGCCAACACGGTTTCGCCCTGGTTCGCCAGGCCGATCGCGTCGATGCGCGGCTCGCCGGCCCGGGCCACCGCCTGCCGGCCGGCGTCGAGCACGGACCGCAGCATGCCCTCGGGATCGACCTCGACGGAACCGTCCGAGCCGTAGCGGGGCCGCGCGTCCGCCGCGGCGGAACCGAGGACGTCCCGTTCCGGGCCGACCACCATCGCCTTGGTACTGGACGTTCCTTGATCGATCGCCAGTACCGTGTGCGTCATCGCCGAGGCTTCCGGCGGCGGACGTTCATGGTATATACCATAACAGCACGCGGCGACGGGAAGGATGAGCAGATGGCTAAGGGTGCTCGAGCAGGCGTGGCCCTGGTGACCGGCGCCAGCTCGGGCTTCGGCCGGGCCACGTGCCTGCGCCTGTCCGGTCGCGGTTTCACCGTCGTGGCGGCGGCCCGCCGGGCGGACGCTCTGGCCGAGCTGGCGGCAGGTGGAGGGGCGGGCCCGATTCATCCGCTGCAGCTGGACGTTCGGGATCGCTCCGCCGTCGAGCGGGCGGTGGCCGACCTGCCGCGGGAGTTCGCCGAGGTCGATGTCCTCGTGAACAACGCCGGGCTGGCGCTCGGGCTCGAGGCCGCACCTACAGCCGAGCTGGATAACTGGGATCGCATGGTGGACACCAACTGCAAGGGTCTCATGTACGTGACCCGGGCCGTGCTGCCCGGCATGGTGGAACGCCGCCGCGGCCACGTCGTCAACCTCGGCTCGATCGCCAGCACGTACCCGTACCCCGGCGGCAATGTCTACGGTGCGACCAAGGCGTTCGTGCACCAGTTCAGCCTCAACCTGCGATCCGACCTGCACGGTACGGGCGTCCGCGTCACGTCGATCGAGCCCGGGATGGCCGAAACCGGGTTCTCCGAGGTGCGGTTCGGCGGCGATCGCGAGCGAGCTGCCACGGTCTACGCGGGCATGCAGCCGCTGACCGCCGACGACATCGCGGCCGCGATCGAGTACGCGATCGGCCAGCCCCCGCACGTCAACGTGAACCGGATCGAGATCATGCCGGTGTCGCAGAGCTTCGCCGCGTTCCAGGTGCACCGCGACTAGGGCGTGTCTCCCAAGTGCTGGGTCGTGATCGGGCGAGGCTGGGTGGGTGACACGTTCAGCAGAGCTCAGTGAGGCGGCGTGGGCTCGGATTGAGCCGTTGATGCCGCAGGCTGTGGGGCGTAGCCGTCCGTGGCGTGATCATCGTCAGGTGGTCGAGGGCATCGTGTACCGCTACCGCACTGGATCGCCTGGCGTGATCTGCAGGAGCGGTTCGGTCCGTGGCAGACGGTGTGGAAGCGGCATCATCGGTTCGCTGGTGATGGCACCTGGGACAGGCTGTTGCGCGTGATCCAGGCCGAAGTCGACGCTACCGGAAACGTGGAGTGCGATATCAGCGTGGACTCCTCGGTCGTGCGGGCTCATCAGCATTCGGCCACGGCCAAACGGGAGGACGGTGCGCGGTTTGGCGGGCACACACGGGGGGTCGAATGACAAGAATCCGCAGTGCTGCAAGGACGAACCAGGCAACCACGCCTTGGGCCGCTCCCGTGGTGGGCTGAGCACCAAGATCCACGCTGCCGAGGATGGCCGCGGCCGGCCGCTGGCGATCCTGCCCACCCCGGGCCAAGCCGGCGACGCGCCAATGATGCTGCCGCTATTGGCCGCGATCCGCGTGACTCGCCCCACGCGGGCGGCCACGTACCCTCCGGACCGCGTTCTAGCCGACAAGGCCTATTCCTCCCGAGCAATCCGAACCCACCTTCGCAACCGCGGCATCACCAACGTGATCCCCGAACCCGATGACCAGAAAGGCCACCGGCGACACCGCGGCAAGGCCGGCGCACGGCCCGTTACCTACGACAAGAACGCCTACCGCGGACGCAACGTCGTCGAACGCACCTTCAACGGCATCAAACACTGGCGCGGCTTGCCACCAGATACGACAAGCACGCCACCGTCTATCGAGTCGGACTCCTCCTCGCAGCCAGCCTCGTCTGGCTTGCCGACTTAGGAGACACGTCCTAGGTGAGCACGTCCACCAGCAGTGTGGCCAGCCCGGCGGCGCCGGCGCGGTCGGGATCCATCGTCGGGTCGTAGATCGTCAGCTGCAGACCCAGTGCGTGCGGGGACGCGGTCAGGGGCGCGAGCAAGGCGCCGAGTTCGGCGGGCGTCAGCCCGTCCGGTTCAGGAGTGTCCACCGCGGACATGACTCCCGGATCGAGCACGTCCACGTCGACGTGGATGACGAAACCGCCCGGGGCCTGCGTGGCCCGTTCGAGCGCGGCGCGGGCGGTGCCGGCCGGTCCCTGCGTGCGCAGCTGATCGCCGGAGAAGTCCAGGACGGCCGATTCCGTGAGATCGCGCCGTCCGTAGCGCAGATCCTGCTCGCGGGCTCCGATGTGCACGACGTCGTCCGGGCGGACGAGCGGTCCGGCGCCGTCGAGCCGGGCCAGTGCCGTGTCGATGCGTCCGGTGACCAGCGACAGGTTCATGCTGCACGGCGACCCGGACGGCGACGACTCGAGCGTGGCGTAGTCGGCGTGTGCGTCGACGTACACCAGCCCGATCGGCGCACCCTGCGCCGCCCGTAGGCCCAGCGCTGTGCCGAGCAGGATGCTGCAGTCGCCGCCCAGGATCAGGGCGAATCGGTCGCCCACGGTCCGGACGTGGTTGGCCAGGTCCTGCGAGTACGCGGCGACGTCCGCGGCGTAGCGGGGACGGCCTGGCGGCTGGGCGAGGTCGAGTACCGGTGGGGCCACGTCGCCGAGGTCGTCGGCGCCCAGGGCGGCGACCAGGCCCTGCGCGCGCAGCGCGGCCGGCGCAAGGTCGAGACGGCGGATCGTGCCGTCCGCATAAGGGCGAATGCCGATCGCCGACGGGGCGCCGAGCAGTGCGGTGGGCCGGCTGGTCACGGCCGGATCCGGATGATCGCCTCGATCTCGACGGTGAGCTGGCTGGGCAGCGAACCCATCCCGACCGAGGCCCGGGCGTGCCGGCCGCGCTCGCCCAGCACCTCGACAAGCAGGTCCGAGCAGCCGTCGATGACAAGGCCGTGCTCGGCGAATTCGGGGACTGCGTTGACCATGCCGAGCAGCTTGACGAACTCGATGCGGTCGAGCGATCCGGCGACCTGCCGGGCGACGGCCAGCAGGTCGAGCCCGACCAGGCGGGCGTGGTCGTAGGCCTCGGCCCGGGTGTAGTCGCGGCCGACCTTGCCCGAGAAGAAGGTGCCGTCCGGGCGGCGCGGACCTTGTCCGGAGATCCAGGCCAGGTCCCCGGCCTGCTTGAACGGTAGGTAGTTGGCGACGGGCGCGGCCACGGCGGGCAGGTCCAGGCCCAACTCGGCGAGCTTGGCTTCGGCGGTCATGGCGCCATCATGGTATATACCATGACGTCCGGTCAACGCCGATCGGGCGCGGCTACCATCGGCGGGCCATGCCTACCCGTCCCGCACCTGCGTACCTGCGGATCGCCTCGCAGCTGCGCGACCAGATCGAGGGCGGCGAGCTGTCCACGGGATCGGCGCTGCCGTCCGAGCGGGATCTGGCCGAGTCGCTGGGCGTCAGCCGGATGACGGCCCGGCACGCGATCATGGTGTTGGAGAGCGAGGGGTACGTCTACCGGCACACGCCACGCGGCACGTTCGTCGCCAGCCCGCGATTGCCCATGCGGATAGGCAGTTTCTCCGACGAGGTGGCGCGCAGCGGGGCCGAGCCGGGCGACGAGCTGCTGTGGGCCGAGGCGCAGACGCCCACCCAGGCGGTGCGCGAGGCGCTGGCGCTGCGCGGCCGGGCCAAGGTGCACGCGATGCAGCGGCTGCGTACCGCCGACGGCGCGGCGGTGGCCATCGAGACGACGTACTTCCCGGCGGCGCTCACGCCAGGGTTGCTGGCCGAGCCGCTGACCGGGTCGCTGTGGTCGCTGTTGCGGGACCGGTACGGCGTGGTGGCGGTCCACGCGTCAGCCAGCCTGGAAGTGGTCGCGCTCGACGAGGTGTCCGCCCGCCGGCTGGCCGCTCGGTTGGCCGCCCCGGGCATCCTGGTCACTCGCCGGACCTTCGACCGCGACGGCACGTGCTTCGAGTTCGCCCGCGACCTGTATCGCGCGGACCGGGTGGAGTTCCGGGTCGACGCGCAGGTCGGCTGATCACACGCCGGCGGCGGTGACCGCGGCGTCGGTGATGAAGCCGGCCAGCAGCCCGGCGAGCAGCCCGTAGGCCAGCAGGTCGGGACGCGCCGACGTGGGCGGCCACCGCCCGGATCGACACGGCGTCGGCGCTGCCGAGCTGTACCAGGCAATCGCGCGCGGCGGCGATGATCTCGCCCCGCAGGAGCTCACCCGAGCCGCGCGGTGCCCGGCGGCGCCGAACCTCGGTCACGCAGGAACCAACTCCTTCGGAGCCTCCGGCGCCTCGGCGAGCCCGAACCGCGTGTGCCAGCGGGCCAGGGGGCCCGGTGCCCACCAGTTTGCCCGCCCGGCCAGCTTCATGAACGACGGTACGAGCACGCCGCGCACCAGTGTCGCGTCCATCAGTACGGCCAACGTCAGCCCGGTGCCGAACATCGCCATGAACGAGACCTTTCCGGTGGCCAGTGCGGCGAACACGATCGCCATCAGCAGCGCGGCCGCGGTGACGATCCGGCCGGTGCGGCCCAGCCCGACGGCGACGGCCCGGGTGTTGTCGCCGGTGGCCAGCCACTCCTCGCGGATGCGCGACAGCAGGAACACCTCGTAGTCCATCGACATGCCGAACGACAGGCAGAACATCAGGATGGGCATGGTCGGCACCAGGAAGCCGGTGACCGTGGCGCCGTACACGTTCGCGAAGTGGCCGTCCTGGAAGATCCACACCATCGCTCCGAATGTTGCCGAAAGCGACAGTGTGTTAAGCACCAGGGCCTTGAGCGGCAGCACGACGCTTCCGGTGAACAGGAACAGCAGCACGAACGTCGCCAGCGCGATCAGGGCGATGGCCAGCGGCAGCATGGACGCCAGCGAGTGCAGGCTGTCGGCGTTCTCGGCGGCCCGCCCGGTCACCTGAACGGGCCACGGGGCGGGCGTGTCCTGCACGGCGTGCAGCACCCGCTTGCCGGCGTCGGACATGGGATCGGCCGTGGTGTTGGCGACCAGGTAGGAGGAGTCGCCGGTACTCATCGTCGGATCGCCGGCCGCGACCGGACGGCCGCCGGCGAACGTCCCGGCCGACGACACCACGCTGGTCACGCCGGCCGCGTTCGACAGCGCCGTCGCGTACTCGCCGACGGCGCCCGAGGCCCGCGACGTGTCGGGCACGACCACCGTCACGGGGCCGCCGGCGTTGGCGCCGAACCGGTCGCGCAGAGCGTCGCCCACCTGGTGCGCGGACGCCGACGGCGGCAGCACCCGGTCGTCGGGGTAGCCGAACTTGACGCCCAGGAACGGCCCGCCCAGCACGAGCAGCACGGCCACGACGGCCAGCCCGATCGGCAGCGCCCGGCGCATGACCGCCGCAGCCAGCCGGTACCAGAAGCTCTGCTCGACGACGACCGGCTGGGCCGGCCCAGGCGGCTGAACCGACGGTCGGCGCGGACGGCGCAGCCACCGGCCGACCGGAACGCGCAGGTCCAGGGCGTTCACGCGCGGGCCGAGCAGCCGCAGCAGCGCGGGCAGGATGGCCAGCGCCGCGACTGCTGCCAGCGCCACCACCGCGATGCCGGAGTACGCGAACGAGCGCAGGAAGTACACCGGGAACACGAGCAGGGCGGCCAGCGACAGGGCCACGGTCAGCGCCGAGAACAGCACGGTTCGCCCGGCCGTGTGCATGGTCCGGTGGATTGCCTCATCCCGTCCCAGGTGCAGCTCTTCTCGATAGCGGGACACGATGAACAGGCTGTAGTCGATGGCCAGGGCCAGGCCGAGCGCCGTCGTCAGGTTCATTGCGTAGATGGACACGTGCGTGCCGGCGGCGATCGCGCGCAGCACCGCTAACGTGCCGATGATCGAGAAGATGCCGACCGCGAGCGGCAGCAGCGCGGCGATGAAGCTTCCGAACACCCAGATCAGCACGATGACCGTCAGCGGTACGGCCACCGCCTCGGCGATCTTGAGGTCCTTGGTGACCTGGTCGGTCACCTGGTGGTAGGACATCGCGATGCCGCCGACCGTGACGGTCACGCCCGGCGTCTCCTCACGGGTGATCCGGTCGACCACGGCGGCCGCCCGCTTGGGCGACTGGTCGTCGTCGCCCGCCACGCGGGCCACGACCAGGCCGCTGCGTCCGTCGTCGCTGCGCAGCGCGCTCGATCCCGTCGTCCAGTACGAGGTGATCCGGCTGACGTAGCGCTCGGTGCCCAGCGCCGTGACCAGACGCTGGCCCTCGGCGCGGGCGGCGAGGCTGTCGACGCCGGACGGGCTGCTCACCTCGAGCAGCAGGTTCGGGTCGCCGGCGTGGAACCGGTCGGCCAGCAGGTCGTTGGCCCGGCTCGACGCGGCGCCCGGGTCGGAGAACCCGCCCGCGGACAGGTGCTTCTGGACCGGGCCGCCGAACGCGGCCGCGGCGACGAGCAGCAGCACTGCGATCCCGAGGACGCGGCGCGGGTAGCCGATGCCGAGGTTGGCGAGTCGAGCGAGCACTGCCGTCCCCCTTCTAGAAGTGAACGAGATGTGTCCGCTGCGTTGCGGGTGACCGTCCGAGGGGTGGTGAACCATGACGAACTACCTCCTCTTGCAGGTGGGTGGAGTCGTACTTGGGCCGCGAGTTAAGCGCCGTTGCGATGGGGTCGATTGCCCGGATCGTCCTTGCTCTGCAGGAGCCGGCGAAGATCTCGTAGGTGGCGCCGGGCGAACGGGAACGCGTCGGCGCGCTGGTAGATCTGGTTGAGGAACGTTCCGGCCTCGTTGTCCCACAGCGGCGTGGTCCATCCGCTGTCCTCGAATCTGTCGCTGTGGTCCTGGTCCGGCCCGCCGATCCCCTGCATCACTGCGTCGACGGAGACGAACGTGGTCGTGGTCAGCTTCATGGTCGTGGGTCCCTTCTGGTTGGTTTGGTCGTCGTTGGGTCGGACCGGGCCGACACCGATCTCATCGGTCGCGGCACGGTCCGTGCTGCGGGTGCCGGCGGGGCATTCCCGCCCTGTCACTGCCGGATCTCCAGCGAGCAGCACTTGGCGCCGCCGCCGGCCTTGACGAGCTCGGACAGGTCGACGGCGATGGGCCGGTAGCCGCGGTCGCGCAGCTGCTGCGCCAGGTGCTTTGCCTGTGCTGAAAGGACGATGTTGATGCCGTCGGTGACGGCGTTAAGGCCGAGCACGGCGGCGTCGTGTTCGGTCGCCAGGACAGCGTCCGGGAACAGTCG
>Ga0126378_10003835_pt1 | contig 11389 bp, 10 predicted proteins | sample PanSoiMetPlot_23_FD_92587 | JGI IMG/M metagenome (GOLD analysis project Ga0126378, IMG submission 92587) | Tropical forest soil microbial communities from Panama - MetaG Plot_23 | ecosystem: Environmental > Terrestrial > Soil > Tropical forest > Bulk soil | place: Panama | collected 2016-02-17
AAAAGCTGCAGGAGTTCGCCGGATCTTCCGCGACCAATTGCGGACGTCTCGACGTCAAAGCTGCGGCGGACCAATCGAAAGCAGCCAGCGACTGCGCCATGCAAGCCAGCGAGAACAAACGGCCATTCTTCGTCGCTTATGACATGCCTGGGATGGTCGTCGGCGTAGCAGGCAACTCAGATGGCAAACTCTACACCGTGCACTCCCAGGGAGGACCGTCCCCCTCGGTCACCGCAGGCGATTGCCCCTCACAACTCCGCATCGCCGGCAGCGGACGCGTTACCTGCTACGCGCCCGGCGACATGGGGATGATCGGGGCGGGACACACCGCGATCCCGGAAGGCATGCCCAATCCTCACGCATTGCCGAAATCGAAATAACGGGTTTAGACGGCTGATTTGTCTTGCCTTCCCGCGAAGCGTGTGCAGTCTGTGATTCTAATCACACACCTAAGTGACTCCCTTTCTTTGCCTTAACCCTGCCTCCCCGGACAATGGCATCGTCGTAGGGAAGGGGTTCAGTCCAGACTGTAAAGTGCGGTAAACTCATGGAAATCCCGGACTTTTCGATTTCACGCGAAGTTTTTTGGTCTGGTCGGCGCTCCAAACCGGGAACTGAGAACTGGGAACCGCGTCTATGCCGCTGCTCTGGTTACGCTTTGCCTTAGGTTGCTACTTCATCGGTCTGGTCTACGCCTTCGTAGCCCTGACCCGCACCAGCGACCTTTTCAGCCGCATCGCCCTCCACGCCGCCAGCCTCGGCATGGTGTTCCATTTCGTTTCCATCGCCGAGTTATTCCTCTCCGGGCAAATCGTCTGGGCCTCGGTCCATAACGGCGAATCCCTTCTGGCGTTTCTGTCGATGACCTTCTTCATGGTCATCTACGTCATCTATAAGACGACCTCACCCGGTGTCGTCGTCTTTCCGGTCGTCTTTTTCCTGACATTCGTTGCCGCGGTCGACCAGCAGCCAGTCCTGCTCACCCAATTCGTTTCGCATAAAGGATGGCTGATCGCGCACATCATGCTGATCTTCACCGGTTATGCGGCGCTGTTGGTCAGCTTCGGAGCCAGCATCCTTTACCTGCTGCAAGAGCGGCGCCTTAAAGCCAAGAAGCCCACTAGTCTCATCGCTTTCCTACCGGCACTTGAAGTAATCGATCAAATTGGATATCGCTCACTCTTGCTGGGCTTTCCGTTCATGACGCTGGGCCTGATCACGGGCTCGGTGGTTGCGATAACCGCACCCACCATCGGCCACGTCGATTTCCTCGATCCCAAGATTCTTCTTTCGCTGCTGATGTGGGCCGTCTACATGGTGATGGTCTTTACCCGCTGGAACTCCGGCTGGCGCGGACGCCGCGCGGCGTTCCTGGCAACCTTCGCCTTCGTGGCTGCGCTCGCCGCCTGGGCCGCTAACTATTTCTCAGCGATTCATAGGTTCGCTGCCTCATGAGATATCAACTCATCGGCGTGAATCATAAGAGCGCACCACTCGAGGTCCGCGAACGTCTGGCAATCCCGGAGTCGCGCCTGCCCGACACCTGCCGCGATTTGACGTCTTATCCGGGTATCGAGGAAGGAATGGTGATCTCGACCTGCAACCGCGTCGAGATAGTCACCCACACCACCAATGGCCACGTCGACCTGCGCGGATTTCTGCAGCACCATTTCCATCTCGACCCCGACGAACTCGATCCGCACCTTTACGAATTTCGCGAGAAGGACGCCGTACGTCATCTTTTTCGGGTGGCTTCGAGTCTGGATTCCATGGTCGTCGGCGAAGCGCAGATCCTCGGCCAGGTCAAAGAGGCCTACGCCACGGCTCGTGCCGTCGGCGCGGTTCGCGGGCAGCTCGATCAACTCTTCAGCCGCGCCTTCGCCGTGGCAAAGCGGGTGCGTAGTGAGACAGCCGTCGGATCATCGTCCGTCTCGATCGCCTCGGTAGCGGTTGAGCTCGCCAAGAAGATTTTCGGAACGCTGCAAGGCAAGAACGTCTTCATTGTCGGTGCCGGAAAGATGAGCGAACTCGCCGCCCGCCACTTGATGGCACATGGTTGCGGCTCGATTTTCGTCGCGAACCGTACCTACGAGCGCGCTATCGGACTGGCGCAGAAATTCGATGGTCAGGCCATCAAGTTTGGGGATCTCTACTCCACCTGCGACCGAGCCGATATCGTCATCACTTCAACCGGCGCGCCGCACGCTATCTTCCGCAAAGAGCACGGAGAGCAGTTCCTTGCCCGCCGCAAAAACCGTCCGATGTTCTTCATCGATATTGCGGTTCCGCGTGATGTCTCTCCGGAGATGGCCAAGCTCGATGGCATCTTCGCCTATGACATCGACGATCTGCAGCAGGCCGTCACTACTCATGTCGCTGACCGTAGCAAAGAAGCCGAACGCGCCGAAGCCATCATCGCGAGCGAAGTCGAGAAGTTTGAAGCCCGCGTCCACACGATCGATGTCGTGCCAACCATCGTAAGCCTGCAAGATCACCTCGAAACCATCCGCCAGGCAGAAATCGATCGTGTCCGCGGACGCATGGGCCAGCTCACCCCCGAGCAGGAGATAGCGATCGAAGCCCTGACCCGCGGCATCATCAACAAAGTGATGCACACACCGATCACGACCCTGAAAACAGCCGCTAAAGAATCGGAAGCAACGACAGTGGTCGACGTAGTCCGCCGCCTCTTCAATCTGCAGGTAAAGGGAAAAAACGCTCAGCCGTCCGCACCGAACAAAGACGAAGTCGGGAGCCGCCAATGACGAACGCGCACGGGTCTAAAGGCCTGGCCACATGCTTAGCCCTGAATATGTGTCATCCTGAGCGGAGACTGACGAAGAGCGAAGCGATTCGCCAGGCGGAATCGAAGGATCCCTGCCATTCAGACATAACCGCAGGCGATGCAGGGAATTTCGCCATCGTCGTCCGCTTCTTCGACGATGACGACTGCGAGATTCTCTACGACCCCAGCCGCGAAGCGGCGGCACAAGAAAGCCCCGCACGGAAGTGCCGGGCGACCGCGATGCGCCCTACCGACTCCCGTAGGGAGGCCACTCCCGCATGACCTCCAACGGCAAACCCGCGAAACTCCGCATCGGCTCCCGCGGTTCGCAACTCGCACTCTGGCAGGCCAATCACATCTCCGCGCTCTTGCGTGCCCGCGGACACGAGGTCGAAATCGAAATCATCCACACCACCGGCGACAAAATCACCGACGTCGCCCTGGCCAAGGTCGGTACTAAGGGAATGTTCACGAAGGAGATCGAGGAAGCCCTAGCCGCCAAACGCGTCGACCTCGCGGTTCATTCTCTAAAAGATCTCCCGACCGAACTCCCCAAAGGATTCGAAATCGCCGCCATCACCGAGCGCCAAGACCCGCGCGATGCATTCTGCTCAAAGCACTATGCGAAGATCGAAGACTTACCAAGAGCCGCGCGCGTCGGCACGTCGAGCCTACGCCGTCAGGCGCAACTCAAAGCCATTCGCCCCGATCTCGACATTCACCCGTTGCGTGGCAATGTCGATACGCGTCTGCGCAAACTCGAGCAAGGAGAATACGACGCCGTCATCCTCGCTTCGGCCGGCCTCAAGCGCCTCGGCAAGACGGAACTGATCAACCAGATCATCCCCGCGGAAATCATGTGCCCCGCCGCAGGCCAGGGAGCGCTCGGCATCGAAATCCGAGAAGGCGACATCGAAAGCCGCGAACTCCTCTCCTTCCTGAACGATCCCAATGCGCGCGCAGCGACCACGTGCGAGCGTGCCTTACTCAACAGCCTCGGTGGCGGTTGCCAGGTTCCCATCGGAGCGTTTGCCGAGGTCCGACCCGCGCAAGGTTCACATCGCCGCGGAGGTCTTGGAAGCCAGCACGACCGGGCAGGGCACGAGTTTACTGGTGCCGATCAGACACGAGGAAAAGAAGGGGCTTTAGCGCCCGGGGTAATCATCCATCTCGACTCAATCGTCGCCGACCCCGACGGCACAAAGCTCCTCCGCGACTCCCGCGAGGGAACCGATCCGGAAAAACTCGGCAACGAAGCTGGGGCGTGCCTGCTAGCGCGCGGCGGAGATGCGATCCTCGAAGAAGTCTACGGCCGCGGCCTAACCGTCCCGCCGCAACCATGAACATGAGGCGGCGAAGCGACCGCTTGGTTTTCAACCGGTTCGTATCAGGGCACGCTTTCGGGCGTACCGTTCAAGCCTGTCCAAGGAGCGTGCGTTCAGGCGCTGGGGTCAGGAAGGCATGACCCGCAACGTCCTTCTCAAGCTCCTGGGCGGCTACGACAATTCCAACGCGCTTCGCCGCGCCGTGAACCTCTGGCCTCCGTTTCTCGGCGCTGGAATCCGCGTGACGCATGTCGCGCCCGACCTGAAAGCCGTCGATGTCGAGATGAGACTCCGCTGGTGGAACGCCAACTACGTCGGTACGCACTTCGGTGGATCGCTCTTTGCCATGACCGACGCTTTCTATATGCTCATGCTGATGGCGAACCTCGGCCGAGACTACATTGTTTGGGACAAAGCAGCCAGTATCCGCTATCGCAAACCGGGCCGAAGCACAGTGCGCGCCGAGTTCCGCCTGAGCGATGCGCAACTCGACGACATCCGGGAAAAGCTGAAAACTCTGCCGAAATACGAGCCCACATTCACGGTGGAAGTAAAAGACGAACAGGGAACGGTAATCGCAGAAATACAAAAGCTGTTACACGTGAAAAGGAAAGCAGCAGAATCGTCAGAAACTCAGCCACTGAAATGGGCATAGTCCCAGCCGCAAAGCGGCCAAAGAATGCAGCCCACGCCATGGCTAGTCGACAAGAATTTGGAAATAAGCCCCGAAGGAGCGAAAGAAATATCCGTGTACATTCCCGAACACTTCCGAGTCCGCGGTCAAGCCAGCGCGATCGCCTTTATGCGCGCCAACCCATTTGCCATTCTTGTCTCCAACACGTCCGACGGTCCCTTCGCCACGCACGTTCCGGTCGTGATCTGCGAAAACGACGATCGCATCACCCTTCGCGGCCACGTTGCCAAGGCGAATCCGCACTGGCGCTCCATCGAGCAACAACCCCTCTGCCTGATGATCTTCCACGGCTCGCATGCTTACATTTCGCCGTCGCACTACAACGCCCGAGAGGCGGTACCCACGTGGAACTACGGTGCAGTCCACGCCTACGGCAAAGCAAGGGTGTACGCCGAGCACGCTGATCTGCTGAAGATGCTGCACGACTTGATCGCGACCTTCGAAACCGCCTACGCGCAACAATGGGATAGCCTGAGCGAGGCCTATCAAACACGCATGCTAGCTCACATCGTTGGATTTGAAATCCCGGTCGAGAAAGTCGAAGCCAAATTCAAACTGAGCCAGAACCGCACGCCGGACGAACAGCAGAACATTATCGATGCGTTGTGCCCGGTTTCCGACAGCGTAGTTTCCGGAATAGCCCGGCTAATGAGCGAGCAAGGCCTGGGTCGAAAGAAAGGCGAGAAGTAGAAAAATGTGGGGCGGACACTCCTGTCCGCCAAATCTAGCCATGAGCAAGAAGAGTAAGCTGTCAAAGAGCCGACCATTAGCTGGGATCCGAGTTCTGGTAGGCCGTGCGAAGCATCAAGCAGGCGCCCTCTCTAGCGAGCTCCGCCAACTCGGCGCTGAGGTGCTCGAAATCCCTTTTATTGAGATTCGCAAGCCCCGTTCCTTTCGCCCTCTCGATTCTGCCCTCCAGAACCTCAACTCGTATGACTGGCTCATCCTCACCAGCGTCAACGGCGTCGAAGCGATGTGGGGAAGGCTAGAAAAGCTGCGGCTTACATCGATGCATCTGGGCCAAACAACCCATCTGGGATCAATGTGGAAGAGCGGTGCTTTAGCGCCGCGTTCGCGAGGCAAAGATTCCGGGGCTTTAGCCCCCGGCTTGCGGATGGCTGCAATCGGCCCCGCCACTAAAAAAACCATCGAAAAGCACGGCCTGCACGTCGACGTCGTGCCCAAAGAATACGTGGCCGAATCCGTGGTACGCAGCCTAAAAGGAAAGGTAAAAGGGAAGCGCGTCTTACTCGTCCGCGCCAAGGTCGCTCGCGATGTGATCCCGCGCGAACTGCGCCGAGCCGGGGCTCACGTCGACGTCATCGAAGCCTACGAAACCGTCTTCCCGCGGAGCTCACGCCGCCGATTGCAAGCCGCCCTGAAGAATCCGAAGAAGCGCCCGCATGTGGTCACATTCACCAGTTCGTCGACGGTGAAGAATTTCGTCGAACTCATCGGAGCTCCTGGAAAGCGGCAGCTACGGTCGCTGCTCGAGGGGGTTCAGATGTCCTCAATCGGTCCGGTGACCTCGGCCACGCTTCGGGAATCGAACCTTCCCGTCGACATCGCGGCAAAGGAATTTACAATCCCAGGTCTCGTAGCTGCTATCGTCGATGAAATCTCCTCGCAGCGCCCCGCGCGATAAGCGTTACTCTTCCTAAGCCGACAATGGAGCGCTCGCTTCCTACTTCTTCTTGTGCTGATCAAACCAATCTGAGACATACAGAATCTTTGCCGCCAGATGGCTGGGCCGCGAGCTCATACCGTGCGGTTCTCCCGGAAAACGCACCAGCACGGTCTCGACCTTCCTCAACTTCAAAGCCGCGTAGTATTGCTCCGCTTCTGAGATCGGAGTGCGGAAGTCGTCTTCACCGGTCGCCAGCATCGTGGGTGTCGTGACCTTATCCACGTAGGAGAGCACCGACCGCTTCACATACTCATCCGACTTTTCCCACGGAGGTCCCGAGAACCAATAGAGCGTGCCAAACGACGGCAGATCCGAAGTCAGGGCCCAGCTGTACCAGTTGATCACCGGATACAAACTCGCCGCCGCGCGGAAGCGAGTCGTGCGGTCGATCATCCAGCAGGTGAGCACGCCGCCTCCGGAGCCTCCGGTTACAAATAGATTGTCGGGATCAACGTATCCCTTGGCGATTACCGCATCCACGCCCGAGTTGAGATCAAAGAAGTCATCCCCGGGATATGCATGGTGAATCAGGTTGGCGAACTCTTCGCCGTAGCTCGTGCTGCCGCGCGGATTCACGTACAGGACCACGAATCCCTTCGCGGCCCAAACTTGCTTGATGGTGTCGAAGCGATCGCCGTAATTCGCAAACGGCCCGCCATGAATCTCAAGGATCAGGGGATACTTCTTCGCCGGATCGAAATCCGGAGGCTTCACGATCCATCCCTGGACTTTGCGCTTGTCAACCGACGACTCGAAAGAGAACTCTTCTACCCCACCCGGCTTCTTCTGCAGGAAGAGTTGCTGATTAAGCGCTGTTACCACGCGAGGCTTCGAATCAGCGCGCGATGCAACTGCAATGTCGCCCGCATCCGATGTCGTGTCGTAGGAAACGGTGAACGTTCCATTCTTCGCCACCGTAAATGACGCGCCGCCCGAGTAGCTCGATCCGCCGCTGCCAAGATGCTCGGCAATATCCCTTACCTTGCCATCGAGCGAATAGAACGCCAGCTTGGTGTCGCCTTTGTCGTCGTACATGAAGTAGACACCGCTGCCATCCGCGGCCCACTCCGGCTCCTGCACGTCGCGATCGAGTTGCGGAGTCGCTACCTGCGCATGTTCGCCATCCCGATTCATCAGATAAAGATGCGTCGTCTGATGTCCCTGGTAGCGGTCGTCGAATCCAACGTAAGCGATCGTCTTGCCATCCGGAGAAATGGCTGGAGAACTGTCTGGGCCCTTGCGCGTGGTCAGCGGCTTGACCGTTCCATCGGCAAGCGAGAGCTCGTACACCTCGCTATTCAGTGGATCGTACTCGTATTCCGGATGCAGGTTCGCTGAAAACAACAAGTACTTGCCATCCGGAGTCCACACCGCCCGGCTTCCTCCGCCAACGCCTTCACTCCCGCCATAGGGTAGATTGCCGGTCGTAAGCTGCCGCGGCGCTCCACCTTCTGAGGACACAATGAAGCGCTGCATAAACCCGTACTTCAGGTATCCGCGGCCATTAAAACGGTACACGAGGCGGTTGTAGACCTTCGGCGGGTCGGCCCATTTCGCGCCTTCTGGAGCTCTCGGCAGATTGGCAATCTTCGGCGACTCTGACTGTACAAAAGCCGAGAACGAGATCAGCTTCCCATCGGGCGACCAGACGATGTCCGACGGAGCGCTGTCGAGATTCGTCAGTTCAGCGGTCTGGCCGTTGTCCATCCAGCGAACGTAGATTTGGGCCTTGCCGTCGCGGTCCGAGAGGTAGGCGATGCGTGTACCATCGGGTGACCAGCGCGGCGAGCTATCGCTGTAGTTCCCGTTGGTCAGCCCGCGATCTTCGCCGCCATCCGCGTTGATCACCCACAGGTTTGACTCGCGCTTGTCGTTCATGATGTCGCTGAACTGGCGCACGTAGACGATCCGCTTGCCGTCGGGCGAAATCTGCGGATCGGCCGCGAACTGCAGGTTGAACACGTCCATCGCGGTGAGGCGGTCAGATTTCTCCTGGGACTTATCTTCCTTCTTCTCTTGCGCGAACCCGGAAACAAACAGCCAGAGTACAGACAGCACAAGCAGGATGCATCGAGACAGACGGTGCATAAGGTGCGCTCCTAGGACCTTTGTGGAAAACCGGGGGAAGTGTACAGCAGGGACGTGGGACATACAAAACGAAGGGATAAGTCTGCCGGCGATCCAGCCCGATTCATGGTGTTACAGATTCCGAACAGAACTTTTCTCCAGTCGCTCCCGCAAAATTCTGTGCGAATCTAAAGCTCGGGAACCTTGGGCTCAAGATCACAAAAGGCTGCAACGCGGAGCACTCGCATCCCTTGCGAGATTCCCGTAGTCGTAACCAGCTGCGATCCCATCGCCTCGTTTTCCGAGCGTTGCCAAATCATTCTGGCAAACCTCGGCGGATGTGCGGCACGCTCGCCGCGTCCCATCGTAGTCGGAAGCGCTGTTCATCTCGATGGTCTGCCCACCCGTTTGCGCGTGACGGCGCGAGTGATCAACTGCATTTCCCTCGGGAAATTTGAAAACCAATGGCTCTTGGGCTTGGCGCTCGATAAACCGGGAAACGTTTGGGGACTCCAGAGTGTGCCGGAAGATTGGGAAGAATAGCGTGAACGATGGCAAACCGTTTCCCGCTACTCTCGTCCGATACACAAGCACCCTGCCATCCGCCGCGACGCCGATCTCCAATACCCGAGGCACCGAGGCATGGAGAAATCTATTCTTAATTCCCCTCCGTATCTCGATGCATCCGTGGTGAAATCAGAGCCGGGGTTCCGCAATCTCTTCGCCCGCGGTAAAATGAAATAGCGGCGAAACCCCTCCCAGATCATCGAAGCAAGGGTTAGCTGACGGCCGAAAGCTGGCAGCTGAGAGCTGCGGTGGACAGTCGATTCTTCGCGATCGCGAAAAGGTATCACAAGGTCTCAACCATGTCTCAAAACAACGGCAACAACACGAACACCTCTCTCCGTCTCAAGACCGGCCTCGCGGAAATGCTCAAGGGCGGCGTCATCATGGACGTCACCGACGCTCGCCAGGCCGAGATCGCTGAAAAAGCTGGAGCCGTCTCCGTCATGGCTCTCGAGCGCGTGCCCGCACAAATCCGCGCCGAGGGCGGTGTCGCCCGCATGGCGAGCCCCAAGAAGATTCGCGAAATTATGTCCGCGGTCTCCATTCCAGTGATGGCCAAGTGCCGCATCGGCCACTTCGCCGAGGCGCAGATTCTGCAGGAACTCCGCGTCGACTACATCGACGAGTCCGAGGTGCTCACGCCCGCAGACGAAGCGCACCACGTTGATAAACACGCTTTCACTGTCCCATTCGTATGCGGAGCCCGCAATCTCGGAGAAGCGCTGCGCCGTATCGCCGAAGGCGCGGCCATGATCCGCACCAAGGGCGAGGCGGGTACCGGAGATGTCGTGCACGCTGTAAAGCACATGCGCCAGATCGTTCAGGAAATGAAGATCCTGACCGTGCTCAGCGAAGAAGAACTCTACGCGAAAGCCAAAGAGCACCAGGCCCCGTACGAACTGATCAAGATGGTCGCAAAAGCAGGGAAGCTGCCGGTGCCGAATTTCAGCGCCGGTGGAATCGCAACGCCAGCGGATGCAAGCCTGGTGATGCAACTGGGAGCCGAAGCCGTGTTCGTAGGCAGCGGCATCTTCATGAAGAGCTCCACCGAGTTCGCCGACCCCGAGGAAGCCGCCAAGCGGGCGAAAGCGATCGTGCTAGCCGCCACCCACTATCAAGATCCTAAAGTACTACTTGAGGTCAGTGAAGACCTGCAGGGAGCGATGAAAGGCCTCGCGGTCAGCGCCCTGGACGAAGCCCACATGCTACAAACCCGGGGATGGTAAGAAGGAAAACTATTGATGCTCGTGCGGCGCGGGCCCCTCGCCCGCGCTTTTTGTTTATGCCGAGATATTCCTAGGTGAATGCTTTTGGTGGCGCACCCCTTCCCGATGCTGCGATCACAGACATCCAAAGTACGGCGGCTTTTGGTGGTTGGGGTGTCTTTTGTAGCCCAACAGTGTTATGGTACCCGCGGTACCCGGATTACATTTGCCCTGCAGTCCCGCAGATTCTGGCACACCGTCGGCTTCAGCTCCTTGGTCATGCAAAATGAAACAGCCGTCAGATAGTTGTTCCCGCAGCTGACCGTCATGTCCCCAGCACTAACGCCCGGATTGGCCTGCAAGAAATCCCTCTTCACGTCGTCCGGTGCAATCGAGAAATTCTCCTTCGCCACCACAAACTTCTCCGGCACTTTGATCGAAGTGAACGCCCGCCGCAGGAGCTTGAAATAGCTTTCCGCATCGAGACCGCTGCAAGTGCCGTGCGTGCTCCATTCGTGAGCGACGAGGCCCGCGTCCGTCATGATGTCCGCCATCTCTCCAGGATTCGCAAGTCCGGGCGCATTCGAACAGTTCTCGGGATAGCCGGCCACATATTGGGGCCACAGCCCATGCACCACAAACCCGTGATGCCCCGACTGACACTCCGGCTTGTCCGCATGCGAGTGGCAAAACTCCGGCGACCACGATAATGCCAGCAGATAGTAGTCGAATACTCCCGGCTCACCCGAACTCGCCCGGCGCGAATGATGCCGCTGTGAGAATCCAGCCGCCATAAGCAGGAGAAATACGACAGAGACAATCACAGCACGAGATCGTTTCATACGTCCCGCCAGGGAAGGTTTCTTAGACCGCGACCATTTTCCCACGTTTACGCGAGAAGTAGAGTGCGGCTGAAGAGCGATTGGAATTGAGCAAAGGTTTTCGCGGACAAGCGGAGATAAAAAGAAAAGACCCCAACCATTCTCTCGAATTGCGAGATCCGGTGGGGTCCGTCGGTAAAATTACTTGCCCGAAGCGATCGCACCCGAGGCGTTTACA
>Ga0126378_10003836_pt1 | contig 11387 bp, 13 predicted proteins | sample PanSoiMetPlot_23_FD_92587 | JGI IMG/M metagenome (GOLD analysis project Ga0126378, IMG submission 92587) | Tropical forest soil microbial communities from Panama - MetaG Plot_23 | ecosystem: Environmental > Terrestrial > Soil > Tropical forest > Bulk soil | place: Panama | collected 2016-02-17
AGATCAACGGGATCCTGGAAGATCATCACGCGTAAGAAGGCAGCATGGCAATTGTTTGCAAGTCGACGAGCGAGATCGAGAAGATGCGGCACAGCGGCCGCATCGTGCGCCAGGTGCTCGATCAGGTGAAAGCGATGGTGGCTCCGGGCGTGTCGACCATGGATCTGGAGCGTGTCGCCGAGAAGAAGATTAAAGAACTCGGCGCCAAGCCGGCATTTAAGGGGTATTACGATTATCCCTGCGTGCTGTGCACGTCGGTGAATGAAGAGATTGTGCATGGCATTCCCTCGGAGAAGCGTGTGCTGCAAGAGGGCGATATCGTCTCGATCGACTGCGGCGTGGTGCTCGACGGGTACTACGGAGATGCGGCGATCACGGTGCCGGTCGGAAATGGACTGAAGCCGGAAATCAAGAAGCTCCTCGAAGTGACCGAAGCATCGCTCTACCGCGGTATTGAGCAAGTGCGCATCGGGAATTCGATCGGCGATGTGGGCGCGGCGGTCCAGGAGCACGTGGAAGCCGCCGGCTTCAGCGTGGTCCGGGAGTTTGTCGGGCATGGCATCGGGACGCGGTTGCACGAAGAGCCGCAGGTCCCCAATTTTGGCGCACGTGGACACGGGGCGAGATTGCGAGAAGGAATGGTCCTCGCCATCGAGCCGATGGTGAATTACGGCAAGCCCGAGACCCGAGTGCTGGGTGATAAGTGGACGGCGGTAACCGCAGATGGAAGTTTCAGCGCTCATTTCGAGCACTGCGTGGCGGTGACCAAAGATGGTCCGGTGATTTTGACGCAGTGAGCTTTCAGATCGATGGGGAAGTTCGAGGCTCAGGGCTCGAAGCTCGCAGCCGAAATCCTGAGCGAAGCGAAGGATCTCTCGTTTGGAAATTGCAAGGGGTGCATGAGCAAAGAAGACGCGATTGAAGTGATGGCAGTAGTGCTTGAGCCTCTGCCGAATGCGATGTTCCGGGTTGAGCTGGAGAACAAGCATCAGGTGCTGGCACATGTTTCAGGAAAGATGCGAAAGAATTTCATCCGCATTCTGCCGGGAGACAAAGTCGCGGTGGAACTTTCCCCCTACGACTTGAATCGCGGAAGAATTGTGTATCGCTATAAATAGATTGTGCTGAAAGCGGAGAGCTGACGGCTGAGGGCTGGGTTATGAAGGTACGGGCATCGGTTAAGAAGATTTGTGACAAGTGCAAGATCATCCATCGCAAGGGCGTGGTGCGGGTGATCTGCGTGAACTCGAAACATAAACAGCGGCAAGGGTAACGCGAGCGGTGAGCCACGAGCTGCGAGTTAAGACCAACTCGCTTGGCTCGAAGCGCAGCGCTCGAAGCTCACGGCTAAAACGCCGGCAGCGTTCGGAGGCTTAAGCAACATGGCACGTATTGCAGGCGTGGATCTTCCCCGCCAGAAACATATCAACATCGCGCTGACCTATATCTACGGCATCGGGCATCCGCGCGCGGCGCGCATTCTCGACGAGGCCAGTGTCGAACCGATGAAGAAGGTGCAGGACCTCAGTGAAGAAGAGGTCAACCGCATCCGTACAGTCATTGAGGCCGAGGGACTGGTCGAAGGCGATCTGCGCAAAGAAGTTTCGATGAACATCAAACGGCTCATCGAAATCGGTTCCTATCGCGGATTCCGTCATCGCCGCAACCTGCCGGTTCGCGGACAGCGCACCCATACGAATGCCCGGACGAGAAAAGGTCCGCGCAAGGGAACAGTCGCGCAGAAGAAGAAGGCGACGGCGAAAACATAGTTGCCAGGTGCCAGTGGTCAGTGGCCCGTTAGGGCTGATCCGGCACAGGCGATCAGGAACGGAAAACTGGCCACTGGCCACTGGACACGGACTTTATGGCAAAACCAGCAGCAGCGGGCGGCACGGGAGCCGCGCCGGAGAAAAAAGGCAAGAAGAAAACCTTTAAGAAGAAGGAACGCAAGCATGTGCCGCATGGGCTGGCATTTGTGCAGGCATCCTTCAATAACACGATCGTGACCATCTCCGACATGAACGGAAACGTTTTGTCATGGAAGAGCTCGGGATCGCTCGGCTTCCGCGGATCGCGTAAGGGTACGCCCTTTGCCGCGCAGCAGGCCGCGTCGAACGCCGCGAACATGGCCCGCGATCATGGTGTCCGCAGCGTCGACGTACGGGTCAGCGGTCCGGGATCGGGCCGCGAGTCGGCCGTGCGCGCGTTGGCTGCCGCCGGAATCGAGGTGCGGTCGATCCGTGACGTAACCCCGATTCCGCACAATGGATGTCGGCCACCCAAGAGACGTAGAGTCTAGTTCCAAGTTCCGGGTCGCAAGTTTCAAGCCTATGTTCGCGCTGCGAACCGACGAGAATACCCGAAACTGGAAAGCTGAAACTCGAAGCTAGTTTGGTCCGGGACGAAGGGTGAAGCCAAACCTGTAAACCGGTCATCTATAAGGAGAAGAAACTTGGCACGTTATACCGATGCAGTGTGTCGTCTATGCCGCCGCGAGGGCATGAAGCTGTTCCTCAAAGGCGCGAAGTGCTTCAGCGATAAATGTCCTATCGAGAAGCGCAATTTTGCTCCCGGACAACATGGGAAAGACCGCAAGGCCAAGATCGTAGGCTACGGTCTGCAGCTGCGTGAAAAGCAGAAAGCAAAACGTATCTACTTCACGCAAGAAGGGCAGTTCCGCAACTACTTCGAAAAGGCAGCGCGCTCCAAGGGCGTGACCGGCGAAAAGCTGCTGCAGCAACTGGAGCGGCGTTTGGATAACGTCGTATTCCGGCTGGGATTCGCTCAGTCGCGTCGCCAGGCGCGGCAATTGGTCCGACACGGACACGTGGCGGTCGACGGGCGCAAGGTGAACATTCCCTCGTATGAAGTGAGCGCGGGCGAGGAAGTCTCGATTCGCGAGAACAGCAAGAAGCTAGCGGTGCTCGAGTTAGCGAAGGAATTCGCCAGCCACGCGACGCTGCCCAGCTGGTTAGAAGTGGATCGGGACAACTACAAAGCGCGGGTGCTCAATCTGCCCAAGCGCGAAGATATTCAGCTGCCGGTGAACGAGCAGTTGATTGTTGAGCTGTACAGCAAATAGTTTGAACGACGAAGGCCTCGAAGATACACGAAGTCATGGTCATACTTTGTGTCCTTCGTGGTTTGTTGGTTTGCCCATTTCGCACCAGATCAGCCTTCTTGAGGCGCTTGACCGGGACGGGCTTCCCGGGATGCCTTAGTTGAGCCGCATGGTCGAAGGAGAAACACATGCTTTGGAAGGGCTTTCAGAAACCGAAACGTCTCGCAGTTGACACCTCCACACTCACCGACAAGTACGGCATCTTCTGGGCGCAGCCGTTTGAGCGCGGATTCGGGACTACCATCGGCAACGCTCTACGTCGCGTGCTGCTGAGCTCGATTGAAGGTGCGGCCGTGACAGCGGTGAAAATGGAAGGCGTGTTGCACGAATTCCAGTCGATCCCGGGTGTGGTGGAGGACGCGACCGACATCATCCTCAACTTGAAGCAGATTCCGTTCAAGCTCGCGGGCGATGCGCCCAAAGCCATCTACCTGCGTGCCGATCAGCCGGGCGTCGTAACCAGCGGCATGATCGAAGCCGATGGCGATGTCGAAGTGCTCGACAAAGACGTCTACATCGCGACCGTGAGCGAGGGCGGCAAGCTCGACATGGAAATGCGGCTGAAGGGCGGCCGCGGGTACGTTTCGGCAGACAAAAATTTCGACGAGGATCTGGGGATTGGATTCATTCCCATCGATTCGGTTCACTCGCCCGTTCGGAAATGCAATTACACCGTGGAAGCTGCCCGGCTCGGACAGATCACCGATTACGACAAGCTCACACTCGAAGTTTGGACCAACGGCTCCATCACGCCGGCGGATTCCATCGGCCTGGCCGCGAAGCTGCTGAAGGACCACATGAACATCTTCATCAACTTCGAGGAGGAGATCGAAACCGGCACGGCGGGAGCGGAAGACCGCAAGCCCGAGATTCACAACGAGAATCTCAATCGCTCGGTCGAAGAACTGGAGCTTTCGGTGCGCAGCTACAACTGCCTGAAGAACGCGAATATCCAGACGATCGGTGAACTTGTGCAGAAGACCGAAGCCGAAATGCTGAAGACCAAGAATTTCGGTCGTAAGTCGCTGAACGAGATCAAAGAGATTCTGTCTTCCATGGGACTGAGTCTCGGCATGAAGATCGACGAGCACGGGAACGCCGTGCCCGGACCGACTTCGAACGTACCGTTGCCGGCATCGGCTTACGGTCCGGATGATCAACTGTAGGGATAAGTGGTCAGTGGCTAGGGGGCAGTGGTCTGCAACACCCAAAACTTCACTAGCCGCTGACGTCGTATCAAAGCTTGAATACTGGCCACCGATCACTGGCCATTGATCACTGAGGTTCTCATGCGTCACAAAGTTGCAGGATACAAACTCGGACGGAATACGGCGCACCGGCGCTCGCTGCTGCGCAACCTGGTCACATCGGTGATCGTGGAGGAGCGCGTCGAGACTACCGTTCCCAAGGCCAAGGCGGCGCGTCCGCTGGTCGAGAAGATGATCACGCTCGGCAAGCGCGGCGATCTGGCGGCGCGGCGGCTGGCGGCTGGCTATCTGATGACCGACGAGGCCGTGGTGAAGTTGTTCGATACCGTTGGCCCGCGCTTCGGCGATCGCAACGGTGGCTACACGCGCATCATCCGTACCGCATGGAACAAGGGCGACGGCGCGGACAAGGCTTTCCTCGAGCTCCTCGGAAGCGAGCAGGTTCTCGACGAAAAGCGCGAAAAGCGTGCCGAAGCGCGCGCCAAGAAGGCCGCCGAAGCCAAGAAGGCGATGGAAGAGGCGGAAGCGCAGGCGAAAGCTGAAGGCGAGGCGGCCCCATCCGAGGGCGCCGAGAAGAAAGAGTAGTTTCTTTACCACAGAATCATTCAGCGGGCACGGCTTCGGCCGTGCCTTTGTATTTCCCCACTCGTACATGTCCCTTCGTGATTCACGCTGGTAATCTTGGCCCACTGTGGCCATGTCCTTAAACTTTTGTTAATGGCCTTCACCAAGACCCAGATCGGCATTGCTGTCGGCACCGCAGCGCTGCTGGTGCTTGTCTTTGTCGGCTATTTGTGGTGGCTCAGCAATCAGGGCCCGGTGCTGGCGCGATCCGAAGACAAGGATCCGCTGACGGGACTGCCGGTGACCATCAAGATGAATCCGCTGCGCGACCGCTCGACGGAGAAGTCGGCCAACCAGTTCCTGCGCGAATTGCGCGCAGGACATTGTGATGAGTTACTCCAGAAATGGGAGCACGATTATCACAAGAAGTATGCCCGCTACATCTGCAAGTCCGAGGCGGACCATCCGCTGCTTTCCTGGGAGTTAGCGGACTGGGAGGATGCACCGCCGCTGGTGATCCTGCACTACCGCGGCAAACGGCCCAGCAATGCCGGTCCGGACCAGCCGGGCATCGACAACGATCAATTCACGCTTACCGTTGAGAACCAGGCGGGGCAGTGGGTCGTGACCAAGTACGACGCGATGTACTGAATTCGTCCCCAGTCGCACGCCCCCGGTTCGCCTTTTCCAGACGCCTTCCTCAGATGGTAAAACCTTTGTATGTCTGTGCCACCCTCGGAAGCGCGGCCTTCTGCTGTACGCAATCTCTACTCTTTCGGCCTCACCTCATTCTTCAACGACAGCGCGACCGAGATGGCTTACTGGGTGCTGCCCGCATTTCTGGTGTCGCTGGGCGCGGGTCCGGCCCAGCTGGGATTGATCGAAGGCATCGCCGAAAGCGTGGCCTCGTTTGCCAAGCTTTTCTCTGGATACCTGACCGACCGAATCGAACGCCGAAAGCCTCTGGTAGTGGGCGGGTATTTTGTCGCGAATGCGGTGAAGCCCTTGCTGGCAGTGGTGACCTCGTGGTGGCACATTCTGCTGATTCGCTTTGCGGATCGGCTGGCCAAGGGAGTGCGCGGCGCTCCCCGCGACGTGATGGTGGCGGAGTCGGTTGGTAAAGAGAAGCTGGGATCGGCCTACGGGCTGATTCAATCGTTCGATTCCGCGGGCGCCATTGCCGGTCCGTTAGCGGCGTTGTTGCTGCTGCGACATTTTGGAATCCGCAACGTGTTCTGGGCGGCAGCGGTTCCGGGTGCGTTGTCAGTGCTCGTGGCGAGGCTGGGAATTCGCGAAACCAAAAATGCCCACTTTTCCCAAAATCAGGGAGAAGAGGGGCCCCCCAAGAAATTGGCAGCTCCGGAGCCGAAGGCCGTGCAGCATACCGATCCTTCGGCGCGTACCGGGTTGTCGATGACGTTTTACTTTGTTCTCGCGGCCGTTACCTTGTTTTCGCTGGGCAACTCGAGCGACATGTTCCTCGTCATGCGGGCGCAGAACGTGGGTATTTCCGTTTCGCTCGCGCCGCTCCTGGGGCTCGTCTTTAATCTGACGTACACGCTGGGATCGTGGCCGGCGGGATGGTTCAGCGATCGCTTTTCGCGGCGCGGGATGGCAGCCGCGGGCTATTTGATTTTTGCCGGAGTGTATTTCGTGTTCGGGCGCGCGCCCTCGACCTTGGCGATTTGGATCACGATGGCCGTCTACGGAACCTATTACGCGCTGACGCAGCCGGTGTTGAAGGCGTTGGTCGTGGATACGGTAGCGAACGAAATTCGTGGGCGCGCGTTGGGCGTATATTTCTTCGTGACCAGTGTGGCCACCCTGGCAGCCAGCTTGATCACCGGCGAGTTGTGGAGGCATTACGGAGCCAGCCTTCCCTTCTACGTTTCCGCGGCGTTGGCGGTCGTGTCGGCGGGCCTGCTGGCGCTGAGCGCCTCGGAGCAGAAAACGGACAGGGCCTGAACCCCCCTTTTCCAGTGGATCGGGAACGCGGCCCTCTGGGGGCTGCTCTTCCACGGTGGCTCCGCAAGTGACGTCGCGGTATTTGCGATGCCGCTGAGCATCGGACGCTTACACACTCGATTGCTTAGAGGCTCGCGCCATGGGAGCCATCTGGCTCTGGTTGTGCTTTGCCGCTCTTGACCGCCTCGTCGAGGAGCGCTTTCATTTTGCTGGAGGCCTCGCGTGCGAGTTCGCCTTGGCGGCGTCCGAGTTCTCCTTGCTGTTGGCCGAGCCGGCCTTGCTCTTCGCCTAACTGACCTTGCTCCGCACCCAGTTTGCCTTGCTGCGCGCCGGCTTGCGACTGCAGCTCGCCGATCTTACTCTGCAATGCGCCGATCTCAGATTGCAGATCGCCAATCTGTTCCATGGTCGCGGTGGGGCCGAGTTTCTGCAGCTTCGCCTTCAGCGCATCGAGCGCGGCGGTCATGTCGGGAACATTCACCCGGACCTCTTCCATCCTCTTGCCGAGTGCTTCCTGCTTCTTGCCCAGCTCTTCCTGCTGTTTGCCAAGCGCTTCTTGCTTCTTACCGAGTTCCTCTTGCGGAGCCCACAAGCTGCGGGCACGATCGACAGTGGCCGGGTCGCGGATAATGTAGGACTTCTCGTCGCGCTGGAACCAGATAAAATCGCCCGCAACGCGTTTCTTCAAACCCTCAACGTGACGGATATCTTGCCTCGATCCCGACATGGTGTAGGAATCAGACTTGCCCGAAACGATGATGAAGCGCGTGTCATCGTCGTCGTAGCCGTACGAGTAAGAGTATCCCGCATTGTCGGATTGACCGGCATAGGATGAAACCGGAGCTTCGGGCATCGCAGGGGCGACTGGCGCCGCAGCCTCAGGTTCAGTGCCTGCCACGCCAGCCGCAGGCGCGGCTGAGATCGCCGGCACCGTGGAAGCAGGAGCGGGACTCTGCGTAGAAGACGCGCCGGTTGACTGTGCTTCTTGCGCTCCGTGGGCGGAGGGGCGGGCTGCGGCGACGAGACAGACCACGGGGACAGCCAAGACCAGAATCACGATGGCAAGAGACTTTTTCAGCTTCATTGAAAGTGCTCCTCTCCAGGCAAGAACCTTTTCCACGCGCTCTTCCGCTTGACCTTGCTGTGCCATGGAAACCCCCTGCCACCAGACGCGTCCGGGAGCCGTTTGCATGGCTTCAAAGAAGGTCAGCAGAGTTCTCGCATAGTCGGTGCGGTCTGCACCATCGGCCAACGCGGCTTCATCGCTCGCTTGCTCGGACAGCGCAGCGAGATGACGATCGAGCCACCAGGCGAGCGGGTTGAACCAGAAGAGCGCACGATGCAAGACCGAGATGTGCTGCATCAGAGCGTCATGGCGCGCGACATGCGAGGCTTCGTGAGCGAGAACTGCATTGCGCTTCGAATCCTCCCACTCGCGCCAGCCGATGGGAAGCAAAATGACCGAACGAAAGATACCGACGGTGATCGGAACCGAAATCAGTGCGGATTCAGCGATGTGCGCGCCGGATTGCAGACTGCGGAGCTTTACCCACAGGTGCGGATCGCAAATCTCGCGGGAGCAGCCGATCAGGCGGCGGGACATCGCCATCCCCAGGATGTAGCGCGTCAGCAAAACGAACGTGATGCTCAGATAGATCAGGCTGGCCCATCCATTCCATCCGATCGCGCCCCACTTAGGGGGAAAGGCCGAATCCCGTTCCACCGAGACATCCCCTCCAACTTTGGCGGTGGGCAAGGGGAATATGCCCGAAGCATCCGCGGAAGTTTGGTCCGTGGGAGATTGCTTGCCAGCCCGCGCAATGGTTGCGCGATTCCCAACTGGCTGGTTCGCCGAGATCGCGCTTGCAGTCTGAAACAGCTTAGGTGTGGGGATCGGCAGTGGAGGCAGCAGTTGGCCGAGGAATGGCATGGCGAGGGAGACGATTAAGACCGCTCTCCAGACGAACAGGCACACGGCTGTCGATTGCACGCGGCAGATTCTCAGCCCGAGCCCTGCCACTGCCCCCAACAACAGGCTGCGGAGAGCGGAAGTCCCCAACACGGCGAGAACGGTGTACATCACGTTCGTCATGACGTTCTTTCCTTTTTCCCCGGGGTGGCATCGTCGCCAGATTTTCCCTCGGCGATTTTGCGCGCCAGGCGTTTGAGCTGTTTGCGATCAAGCACGGCATTGTCAACCAGGCCGAGCACGAGCGCTTCTGCCGAGCCTCCGCAAAAGCGGTCAATGATGTTCTTCACGGCGCGTACGGCCACATTCTGGCGCTGGTCGCAGGGCCGGTAGATGAAGGTGCGGCCTTCCACCGCGTGCCTGAGATATCCCTTTTCCTCGAGGCGGCGCAGCACGGTACGGATCGTCGAGTCTTTCATGGGACGCGTTCCAGCCAGCGCTTCCCGACAGCCTTCTGCAGTCGCTGACCCGCGAGTCCAGATGTAATCCATGACGCTCTGCTCGACTTCTCCCAGGTTCTTTAGACGGGGCTGCCTTGTGTTAGTCATTGTAGCGTTACAATATGTAACATTAGACGGGGAGGCAGTCAAGAGGAAAGCAAGCAACTCAGTCGAGCCGCAATTCCTCTACATTTGGCATGAGAGGGCAGAGGATCAAAGGCTGGCCGGCGGTCTCTGTCGCCTTTTCTGGTACAGAAAAATCGCCAACAGCGCCGCGATTCCGGCGCATGTGTCCAGGATGACATCCTTATAGGTTCCGGTACGTGTCGGAATGTAACTCTGATGCCATTCGTCAAGGGTGGCGACAAGCGCTGTGCCGAAGACGGCGATCGCAGCCCAGCGCGAACTCCACCTCAGTCCGAGCGGAGAAGGCAATGTTTCGCGCCAGGCGCGGAACAAGAGAATGCCGAGCAGGCCGTAGCCGAAGACGTGTCCGCACTTGCGCAGGAAATGATGCCACGGCTCAAACTGCGCGTAGTCGATGCCGAACAGAAAGTGAAGGATCGGATACAGAATGCGGCTGGTTTCTTGCGAAGAGAGATAAGGCGTCGATTCAATGGCAATGACGGTCAGCCAAAGAATCAGGGCGATCCACGCTTTCAGGACGTGATGGCGGTCGCGGCTCAAGCGCGTCGAGCGCCTTGCGTCGATCTGGGTGGCCGTTTTGTGCAATTTGGTTTCCTTGGGTGCATGCGCCGGTAGGGACCTTTTGAGGAGGAGACTGGTGTGCTCGACACCAGTCTCTTCGCCCGGGATCACATTCGGTCTCTATTCGATGGCATAGTTTGGGGCTTCGCGGGTGATCATGACGTCGTGCACATGGCTTTCGCGCAGACCGGCGCCGCTGATGCGTACGAAACGAGTTTTTTGCAGGAGCTCGGGAATCGTGGCACAGCCGCAATATCCCATGCCGGACTTCAGACCCCCGACCATCTGGTAGATGATCATCGCAACCGAGCCGCGGTAGGGCACGCGTCCTTCAATGCCTTCTGGGACCAACTTCGCCAGGCGATTCGACTCCCCATCCGGGGATGAAATCGAGCTGGAGGAATCCCCGTCGGCGCTCTGGAAGTAGCGCTCACTGGAGCCCTGGGCCATGGCGCCGAGCGACCCCATGCCGCGATACGACTTGAAAGAGCGGCCCTGGTACAGGATCAATTCACCCGGACTTTCATCGGTTCCGGCGAAAAGCGAACCGATCATTACGGCGCTCGCTCCGGCCGCCAAAGCTTTGCTCACATCGCCGGAATACTTGATGCCTCCGTCGGCGATAATCGGGACGCCGGAATCTTTGGTCGCGCGGTATGCTTCCGCGATTGCCGTGATCTGCGGGACGCCAGCTCCGGTCACGACGCGGGTGGTGCAGATCGATCCTGGTCCAATGCCAACCTTGATGCCGTCGGCTCCCGCGCGGGCTAGTTCGCAGGCGCCATCGAAAGTGGCAACGTTGCCGGCCAGCAGCTCCACTTCGGGCAACTTCGATTTCACCAGCTGCACCGCTTCAAGAACTTTTGAAGAATGCCCGTGGGCGCTGTCGATCGCGAGCACATCGACCTTCGCTTCTGCCAGCTCCAGTGCCCGCTCCAGAAAATCTCCGGTTGCACCGATCGCCGCGCCGACGCGCAAGCGGCCGTGAGAATCTTTGGCGGCGTTGGGATACTTCAACTTCTTCTGGATATCTTTAACGGTGATCAGGCCCTTCAAGTTGTACTTGTCATCGACCACCAGAAGCTTTTCGACGCGGTGCTGGTGAAGGATTTTCTCCGCCTCTTCGAGCGTGGTTCCGACGGGGACCGTGATCAGGTTCTTCTTGGTCATCACATCGCCCACCGGAATGTCGGTGCGCGTTTCAAAACGCAGGTCGCGGTTGGTCAGGATGCCGACCAGGCGCTTGCCCTGGGTCACCGGCACGCCGGAGATCTTGTAGCGGCGCATGACTTCCAGCGCATCCGAGATGAGCTGTTCCGGCCCGACGGTGACCGGGTCGACGATCATGCCGCTCTCCGAGCGCTTCACCTTATCGACCTCACCTGCCTGCTGCTCAATGGACAGATTCCGAT
>Ga0126378_10003838_pt1 | contig 11383 bp, 7 predicted proteins | sample PanSoiMetPlot_23_FD_92587 | JGI IMG/M metagenome (GOLD analysis project Ga0126378, IMG submission 92587) | Tropical forest soil microbial communities from Panama - MetaG Plot_23 | ecosystem: Environmental > Terrestrial > Soil > Tropical forest > Bulk soil | place: Panama | collected 2016-02-17
CACCCAGGCCCAGCCGCTGCGGACGAAGAAGTCGCCGCTGCCCGACCACTCAGTGTCGATGTCGTGCCCAGCCGTCACGTTCTGCCAGTCCACCACGACCACGCCGGTGAACCGGCTCGGGTCGGCCGGCCTGCGGACAACGATCCGCGTGGTGTACGGCATCGTGCCCATCGGAGCCGAGTTCGTCATCGGGTTCGCCGGATTCGACGGGAACCGCGTGGCGGTGCCGGAGACGAAGTACTCCTGCTCCACGTAGCCGACCTTCTTCAGGTCCATCGGCGTCGCGTAGAAGACGTAGTCGTGCGAAGGATCCCGGGCTGCGCGGCGGGCGCGATCGGCCCCCGGACCATCGCCTCGGAGCCCACCGCCTGCCGGACGGGAGGCGCGGACGTCTGTCCGGACGAGCTCGAACAGGCGCCGGCTACCGCGAGAATGGCTACCGCGAACGTCACGAGGCGCGCATGCACGCGCGATCTCAGCGAGGTCATTCCGACATCCCCCCTTCACCGTGGCTTGTGAACGGGACCATCCTACGGACGAGCGAACCTGCCACTCGTCCTGCAACTCGGGTGGCCTCCGGCGCTTCGGCCCGCGACCGGGCCCCTGGACGGGGACGCGCCGGCCAGCCTACGCGAGCAGCCTGCTCTCCAGCTCCTCGGCGAGCATCAGCTCGCGCTCGGTCGCGCCCCGCCACTCGGCCTGGCTGCCGGCCGCGGTCCTCGTGACCTCCAGCACGGTCTCGATGCGTTCCGCCACCGCCCGCACGTGGCTGACCACCGCAACCAGCCGGCCCGCGCTGGCCTGGAGCTCGAGCGCGGACAGCGCGTCGTCCAGCGCGCTCGCGTCGAGCGAGCCGAAGCCCTCGTCCAGGAACAGCGCGTCGAGCTGGGTCCCCGAGCGGGCGGCGATCTCGACCAGCGCCAGGGCGAGCGCCAGGCTGGCCAGGAACGTCTCTCCGCCGGACAGCGTCCGCGTCGGCCTCGGCTGGTTCGTAAGGCGATCCACGATCTCGAAGTTCGCGGCGAAGCCGTAGGCGCCGCCGCTCATCGAGCCCAGGATCTGCGACGCCACGATGAGCAGCTGCCGCTGCAGGCGCTCGATCACGTGCCCGACGAACTGCGAGTCCCCGACGAGCCGCGCCAGCTCCAGGAGCGAGTCCCGGACCTCGACGCCGGAAGCGATCCGACTATCGAGATCGGCCGCCCGGGGTATCTGGACCTCCGCCGCCTCCATCGCGCTCTGCACCCTGCCGATCTGCCGGCTCACCCCTCGCAGCTCCTCTTCGAGGCCCTCGGCGTTCGCCAGCCCGGACTCCGTCAACCGGCGCTCCAGCTCGGCCGTCGCCGCTGCCGCCGCTCGCTCACCGGCGCCGATCGCGTCCTCCAGGTGGCGCAGCAGCTCGGCCGCCTGCCGGTCCAGCTCCATCGCCCAGCTGACCTCCACCTCGATCGCGGCCCCGGTCGGCGCGGCCTCCACGGCGGCGCGCCCCAGCGCCCGGAGGCCGTCGTCGACGCGCAGCCGCAGCTCCAGGGCGCGGCGCATGGCCAGGCCTCGCGGGCTCTCGACCTGGTCCTGGAGCCGGCGCTGCAGCCCTGCTCGCACCGTGGCCAACCGGGCGACTTCGGCTCGCAGGCCGTCCAGCTCCTGCCGCTGCCTCGTCGCCGCATCGAGCCGGCTTCCTGCAGCGGCGATCACGTCGTCCAGATCGGCGGCGCGGGCCGCCTCCGGCGCCGCCAGCCCGCGCGGCAGCGCCCGCAGCCGCTCGGCGGTCCGGGCTCTCTGCTCCCGGATGCGCGAGCGCTCCCCCTCCAGGCGAGTCGTGCGCCGCTCGTGCTCGCCCCTCGCGGCCTCCACGCCGGCCCTGACGTCGCGCAGCCGGTCCCGAGCCTGCTCGGCCGCCTGCGCGAGGCCATCCGCGATGGCGGCAAGCTCCCGTCCGCGCTCGTCGATCGGCCCGAGCAGGGCCCGGTCGCCGGCCCCCAGGTCCGCGGCGGGTGCCACGAGGCGGAGCGCGCCCAGCCGCTCCCGAGCCACCTGCTCTGCAGCCTCGTGGCGGCTCACGGCCTCGGCGAGGCGTCGCTCCCCCTCGTCCAGCCGGCTCACTGCCGCCGTCTCGGCGGCCCGGCGCCGGCCCAGCTCGGCGTCGGCGTCCCCCAACGCCTGCTGCAGTGGCCCGAGGGCGCCGGCCGGGGGTGGCTCGAACGCCTCCGTGAGCGGGCGCCCGCAGACCGGGCACGGGTCGCCGGAGCGGAGGCCCTCGGCCGCGTGCGCAGCCGCGTCCCGGCGCTGAGCCTCCTCGAGCTCACGCCTCCGGTCGTGGAGCTCGCGCTCGGCCTCCCGCGCCGCACGCCCGCAGCCGGCGACCTCCTCCTCCAGCGCGGGCAGCGCCTGCCGGCGCTGCCGCTCCTGTGCTGCCGCGACGTCCCGTGCGTCGCTCGCCTCCCGCGCCGACCGCAGCGCCTCCCGAACCCGCAACCCGAGCTCGCGCTGGCGCTCCAGCTCGCCGGTCGCGTCGCCGGCCGCCTGCCGTGCCGCCAGCGACCTCGCCTCCAGGTCCGGCAGGGCCGCCTCAGCCTCTGTCAGGGCGGCCGCAGCGGCGTCCAGCTGAGCCTGCTCGTGCTCGGCCGAGTGGAGGTCGGCCTCCAGGTCGGCCAGGGTCCGCCGCACGCCCGCCAGGAGCTCCGCCGCCGCCACGAGGTGCTCGACGCTCTCCCCCACCTCGGCAGCTGCGGCGGCCGCGTCCGCCGCAGCCTTCTCTCGCCGCCGGGCTTCCTCCTCCCGCGCCGTCCCGTCGGCCAGCTCGGCCCGGACGGCCGCGGCCAAAGGGACCAGGTCCGCCAGGCGCGGCGCGACCGGTCCGTCGGGACCGGCCACCAGGCTGGCGTGCCCGCGGAGCGCGTCCGCCCGCCGCGTCGTCTCGAGCACCACCTCCCGGGTCCTGGCCGCCTCGGCCTGGAGGGCCACCAGCGCCGACTCGCGCCCGCGCAGCGATTCGAGCTCCGCTGCCAGCGTCCTCGCCGTGCCGGCGGGGTCGGGCAGCAGGGCCTCGCGCCGGGTCACCAGCATCCCGATCGCGACGCCGGCGCGGCCGCCCAGGTCGCGCGCGGCCGCCTGCACGCCGCGCAGGTCGGTGAGCCGGAAGATGCCCTCGAGGATGCCCGTGCGCCGTGCCGGCGTCTCCTGCAGGAGCGTCTGGAAGCGTCCCTGGGGCAGGACCACGGCGGCCAGGTAGGCCCGGTAGCTCATGCCCAGGAGCCGCTCCACCTGCGCGTTCACGGCCGCCTCGCCGTCGTACTCGCCGGCGGCCGGGTCGCTCAGGCAGCGCAGCCGGTGCGTCGAGGGCCGGCCCGCCGCCCGGTGCAGGGCGCGGTGGACCGACCAGACCTGGTCCCTGGCCTGGAACTCCAGCTCGACGCTCATGCTCTGGGCGCCGTCGGAGAGCAGCTGGCCCACGGCGCGCTGGTCCCAGGTCGTCGCGTTGTAGAGCACGTAGGTGATCGCCTCCAGGATCGAGCTCTTGCCGGCCCCGGTGTCGCCGACGATCGCGACCAGTCCGCGGTCCCGGAAGTCGATGGTGCACGCGGCCCGATAGCTGCGAAGGCCGCGCATCGTCAGCCGGAGTGGACGCAACCCCCTAATCGGCCTCCACCGGCAGCTCGAGAAGGTCCACGTCCCGGAGCTGGCCGGGCTCCTCCTGCGCGACGGCCGCGAGCAGCTCGTCGAAGTAGCGGATGACCCGGTCGGCGGAGCCGGCGCGGGTCCCGCGCACCCCCACGAACTCGCGGAACAGCTCCGGGAAGGTCGGCTCGCGGCCGGCGGCCGCGTCGGCCTCGGTCAGCACCCGCACCCGGGTCGCAGCGCTGTCCTCCTGGACGTTCAGCAGCACCGCGTCCGGCAGCAGCTCCGCGAGGCGGTGGCTGAGGTCAGGCATCACCGACTCGGTGCGGACCACCACGGTGCACAGCGACCGGCCGACCGTGGGCGCCACTGCCTGGATCTCGGCCAGCGTGCCCTCGAGGCGCCGCAGCGGCCGGCCGGCCGACAGGGGCCGCGTCTCGACCCTGGCCGGCCGCCCCGGCTCGGCCTCGACGATCACGACCTCCTTCTGCTCGTCCAACTCGCCGAAGTCGAGCTGGACGACGCTGCCGGCGTAGCGGCCCGCGACGGCGCCCGGCAGGCGCTGAGGGCGGTGGACGTGTCCGAACGCGGCGTAGCTGACCTGCGGCAGCCGCTCGGCGTGGGTGGCATACACATCCGTCACCGTCAGCGGCCGCTCGCTAGTGGAGAAGCGGGCGCCGGTGACGAAGAGGTGCGCGGCCAGCAGCAGCACGTGGCGGCCGGGGTCGTAGCCGCGCGTCAGGCCGGCGGCCAGCGCCTGCTGGACCCGGTCAACGCGGTCGGCGTAGCTGGTCATCCACGTGGCCGGGTCCTCCAGGAGCGGGACGATCCGGTTGGCGTGGATGAAGGGGATGGGTGCGATGCGCACGACCTGGTCCCGAGGCCCTGGCACCTCGATGACGCCGCCGGCGTCGGGCGGCAGCGGCTTCGCGACGAACCGCAGGCGCGAGTCCGGGCCCAAAAGGCGATCCAGGAGGCTGAAGAGCGCCGGGGCGTCGTGGTTGCCGCAGAGGACGATCGTGGGTGCCACGGAAGCGAGCTCCCGCAGCGCGTCGACGCCCCACCGGAGGTCGTCGTAGGCGGGGCGCAGGCCGTCGAACACGTCGCCCGCGTGAACGACCAGGTCGGGCCGCTCCGCCCTGGCCATGGCGACGACCTCCTCGACCGCGGCCCGGACGTCCTCGTTCCGGGGCTGGCCCATCAGGAACCGGCCGATGTGCCAGTCCGCCGTGTGGAGGACGCGCACTTAGAGGCTCCGGAAGATCTCCGCGACCTCGCTGGCCTCGGCCTCCGGGTCGGCCGCCGTCGCCTCGGCCACGTTGGTCGCGAAGGCCGGGAAGGGGAACCGGATCGGGATCGGGGCGGGGATAAGCGGCTGGTCGAGGACCATGGTGCCCGGGAGGAACCGCGCGGCGCGCTCGCGAAGCTCGGGCGAGAGGAAGCGATACTCCTGCGACTCACCGGCGTCCAGGCGGCCCACCACCTTGACGGACGCGTTGCGGACGACCGCGGGCTCGACGTCGCCGGCCGACTGCTGGGCGCCGATCAGCAGGACTCCCAGGCTGCGGCCGCGCGCCGCGATGTCGACCAGCAGGTCCTTGATCGGGCTGGTCCCCTCCCTGGGCGCGTACTTGTTCAGCTCGTCCAGGACGACGAACCGGAGCGGCTCACGACCCTGGCCCTGCTTGTCCTCGAACAGCCTGTCGAGGAGCGCGCCAACCACGAAGCGCTGGGCGTCGTCGTGCAGCGGGTGGATGTCCACGACCGTGAGCGGCTCCTCCAGCCGCACGTCCCGGGTCTCGCTGGAGACGAGGTGCCCGATGCGCTGCACCTGCGCGGCCAGCCGGCGGATGAAGGCGAGCGTGGTGGCCTGGGCGACGCCGCCCGTCCAGCCCGGGTCCGGCGGGCCGCCGTCCTCCGGAACCAGCTGCGCCGTCAGGAAGTCCACCAGGTCGGAGAAGTCGCGGAAGGGGCGGCCTTCGCCCTGCCGCTTCGCGGGCCGCCGCTCGTGCAGGACCCGGTCGAGGTTGAAGCTGGTGCCGGCCGGCGGCGGGGCGAGGACCACGGAGCCGGGCTCGGCATCCATCGGATAGGCCCAGCGGGCGAGCTGCACCCGCACCCGCTGCTCGACGAACGAGATCTGGTTGCGGGCGTCGGAAGCGTCGGTGAAGCAGAAGCGGAGCAGGCCCTGGCGGATGAACTCCATCGGCGACCAGCCGAAGGTCAGGACCTCGCGCGCGGGCCTGGTCTTCGTGTCCGGGACCACCACGCCGGGCCGGCTCGCCGGCGAGCGGGGCACGTAGATGCGGACCCGCTCGAACCGGCCCGGGTCGTGCACGCCCAGCGCCCGCCACTGGTCGCGCGCCTCGGGCCGGCCTGCGAACCTGGCGTTCGGCCGGTCCAGGTGGAGGAGGTCCTCGCCCTTGACGTTGAACACCAGCGCTCGGGTCTGGGGCGAGCTGGCGCCGAGGAGCCGCCGGCCCTCGGCGGTCTCGAACAGCATGTAGAGCAGGAACAGCGCATAGCTGGTCTTTGTGGCCACCCCGGAGATTCCCGAGATCGAGAGGTGGCCGCCCTTGTCCCCGTTCAGGAAGCTGAAGTCGGCGTAGACGGGCAGCCCTGCCTGGTCCAGCCCGACCGCCAGCCTGCGCTCCATCTGGTCGAGAAAGAGGGCCTGCTCGCGGTGGACGCCGTGGGCGGCGACCGCGACCGAGCCGGGCCTCGGGGGCAGCCAGAGCTCGGGCACCGTGCGCAGCACCTGGACCTCCACGCGGCGGATCTCCTCGCCCGGCATCGTCCGGTCGCCGGCGATGCGGCGGGTGTCCGTCGCGAGGCTCGCGCCCTCGATGCGGCCGAAGCCCTCGACCACGATCCCGTAGTGCGTGAGAACGCGACCGTCGGGGAGCTCCTGGGTCACGGCGACGAGGTCGTCGAGCTGCACCACCGCCTGCTCGTCGAGGAGCAGCGAGAACCTCCTCGTGGTCGCGTCGACGGCACCGTCCACCAGCCCCAGGTGCCGCGCCTCGGCTAACTGGTCCTCTGCCATCGGTACCAGGGAGGGTAGTCTCGCGGCTCCTGACGCGTCCAGGGATCATCCGGCGGTCGCGAGCTGGTGGACAGCCTCGCGGACGGCACGGTAGGCCAGGCCCGGATCGCCGAGCAGGTGGCGCAGCCGGACCTCGAGCGCTCCGACGGGCTGGAGGTTCTGCGGCGCCCGCGGGTCGCGATGAGCGACCCCGGCGTAGCGGGGAAGGATCGCCGCCGCCTCCTCGGCGACCCGCACGGCGGCCGGCAGCCCGGCCGACTGGGGGACCTCCAGCCGCACGATCCCCGCCCACGGCCCCGAGATGCCGCCGGTGGGGACCAGCCTGAGGTAGCAGGAGTAGCGGTCGCGGCCCAGGGTGAACAGGCTGGTGCGCTCGCCGGGCCGCAGCCTCGGCAGCTCGCGGTGGTGCTCGGGGTCGAGCAGCGCGCGGCTGTGGGTCTTCACGTAGCCGATCACGGGCTGGTCGCGACTGCGCACGTAGGTCAGCGGGCCGTCCACGACGACCAGCCGGCCCTCTTCGGCCAGGCGCTCGGCCAGGACGCCCTCCTCCTGGCGCATCCTGACCTGGAGCTCCGCCCGCAGGGCGTCAGGGTCATCGTCGTGGATGGACCGGCTATCCCAGGCCCAGCCGCCGCGCGCCGCCGGGATCTCGAACGGCAGGTCGCCGCCGCAGATCACGAGGCGCCGCACCCGCTCGCGTTCGAACCCCGGCCGGCTGTCGCCGTCTGCGAGGACGGCGCCGCAGGCATGGCTGCCGGCCACGGCCCGGCCCACCCGGCCGGTCTCCTCGTCGAACCGGTACAGCGCCGCCTCGATCCGGCGGACGCCGTCGACGAAGGCCAGGCTGCGGTGCCGGCCGCCCACGGGTTCCGACCCATGCCGCACCAGCCGCTCTCCGTCCTCGACCAGCCGCACGTCCGCGGCGCCGGGATCGTCCGAGAGCACCAGGTAGGGCGAGCCGTAGACGCCCTGCCAGTCCTCGACGTGGATCGTGGTCACCGACGACCGAGGGTAACGCGTCGGGAGCCCGTGCAGTCAGGGCGGACGGCCGCCGGGCGCGGAGGGCGTGCCAAGATCGTGGGCAGGCCCGATCGGGACGGGCGGCAGCCCGGAGGAGAACGACAGGAACGTGATGGACACCAGCACCAGGCACGCCGTGACCGACGCCCGGGTCCGCATCCGCCGGCTCCGGTCCCAGCTGCTGACGGGTCCCCGGCCAGGTTCCGTCCGGGAGGTGGCCGCCGGCGTCGGCGCGCTCCAGGCGCAGGACACGCGGGCCGCCCGCCTGGCCGTGCGCTGTCGCAGCTGCGACCTGGTGGCCGCTGACGTGGACCGGGCCTGCGGCGCCGAGCGAGCGGTGGTCCGCACCTGGCTGATGCGGGGCACCCTGCACATGGTCGCGGCCGAGGACGCCGGCTGGATGGTCGCGCTCCTGGGCCCGGGCTGCGCGGCCGCCGGCCGGGCGCGCAGGCTGCAGCTGGGGCTCGACGAGCGGACCTGCGCCCTGGCGCTGCCGGTCATCCGCGATCGCCTCGCCGCTCTGGGACCGCTCACCCGGCAGGAGCTGGTCCGGGAGGTGCGGAGCCGCGGCATAGCGGTCGAGCCGGTGGGCCAGGCCGGCGCGCACCTGGTCGCCTACGCGGGCATGCGGGGCCTGGTCTGCCGGGGGCCCGAGCGCGAGGGCGACGAGCCGACCTACGTGCTGCTCGAGGACTGGGTGGGCCGGCCGCCGGACCTGGACGCCGAGAGCTCGCTGGCGGAGCTGGCCCGCCGATACGTGCGGGGCCACGGACCGGCCACCGTCGACGACTTCGCGCGCTGGTCGGGCCTGGGGCTGCAGGCGGCCCGGCGGGGCATGGGCCGGGCGGCGCGCGGGCTGGCCGAGGTCACGATCGGCGGCCAGGCGGCGCTGGTGGAGCCCGGGGAGGAACCGCCTGACGTCATCGGGCGGCCGCCGGTCGTGCGCCTGCTCGGAGCCTTCGACGCGTACCTCCTCGGCTACCGCAGCCGGGACCTGGCGCTGCCGCGCCGGTTCGCGCGACACGTCCAGGCCGGCGGCGGCTGGATCCACCCGGCCGTGGTCGTGGAAGGCGAGGTCGTCGGGACGTGGCGCCAGGAACGCAGCGGCGGCCGCCTCGCGGTCCGGGTCCGGCCCTTCGAGGCGCTGGGCGAGGACGTGCTGGCGGGCCTCCAGGCGGAGGCGGAGGACGTGGGCCGCTTCCTGGGCGCCGAGGCCGCCCTCGCCCTGGATCGCGGCGTGGACGCGAAGTCCGAGCTCCCGACGTAGCCCGGCTCTCCGGACTTCACGCCCGCGGCCAGCCGGCGCCTGGTGCCGGTGCGCCGGCCGTCAGGATCTGGCCCGTTCGTTCCCCGTCGGTCGCGCCCGATGGCCCGCGCCATTCCCTCGCGACCAGGAACAGCGTCCTCCGGTCCGCCGCCCCGAGCATGCACGCGAAGCAGCCGCGGTCGAGCTCGATCGTCTGCAGTGCCTCGCCGCCCTCCCTGACGCGGACGCAGCACCGGTTGGGGACGTCGGCGTACCAGACGGCGCCCTCCGCGTCCATGCAGATGCCGTCCGGCACCCCACCGCCGAGCTCGGCCCATACCCGGCGGTCCGACAGGCCGCCGTCGGCGGCGATGTCGAACGCCGTGAGCCTGGACGCGTACGACTCGGCGACGATCAGCGTCGAGTTGTCCGGCGTCACGACCATGCCGTTGGGGAACGCCAGGGCGTCGGCCACCTGTCGAGCCGAGCCGTCCGGGCCGGCCAGGGCGACGATTCCCGACCGGGGCTCTTCGCCGGCCATGAGGTCGAAGCCGACGCTGTTGACGTAGGCGCTGCCCCGGCCGTCCACGACGATCTCGTTCCAGCCGCGGTCCGAGACGCGGCCCAGGTCGGCGTGGGTCACGAGCGTCCCGTCCGGCTCCCGGCGCAGCAGGAGCCGATCCCGCGAATGGACGATGAGGAGCCGCCCGTCGGGCAGCCAGTCGATGGAAAACGGGAACGACTCCACGCGGGCGATGACCTCGCTGTTCCCGGCGAGGTCGACGGCGATGAGCTCCTGCGCGCCCCAGTCGGAGAACCACAGGCGGCCCTCGTGCCAGCGTGGCGACTCCCCGAACGCGATCCCGGTCATAAGGGTTTCCATGTGGCACGATCCTAGGGGGCGGCCCGGCTCAGGCTCCCAGCCGTCGGAGGTCGGGCAGGGCCTCCGCCACCCGGTGCGCCATCTCCGGGGCCGCGGACGGCCGGTACAGCGTGATGACCAGCTCGGTGAAGCTGGCCTCCACCGCCCGGCCGCAGGTCTCGACGAGCTGATCGACGCTCTCGCCGTCCCACGCGCACTCCGACGCGTGGCGGATCTCCGCGGGGTCGCGGCCGATCGCCGCGCAGGCCTCCGCCAGCCGCTCGGCCGTCTCGGCGCCGGCCCGGTACGTGGCCGTCCAGACGTCCGCGTGGCGGGCGACCAGCCGCAGCACCTGCTCGCCGCCGCCGCCGATCCAGACCGGCGGCCGGGGCCGCTGCAGCGGCTTGGGCTCGGAGACGGCGTCGCGCAGCCGGTGGTAGCGGCCGCCGAAGGTGGTCCGCTCCTGCGTCCACAGCGCGTTGAGGATCTGGAGCGACTCGCTCAGCAGGCCCACCCGGTGCGCGAGGCCGTCAATGCCGAGGCCGACGTGCTCGTGCTCGGCCCAGGCGGCGCCCAGCCCGAACTCCAGCCGGCCGCCCGACAGGTGGTCCACCGTGACGGCCATCTTGGCCAGGACCGCCGGGTGCCGGTACGTGTTGCCGGTCACCAGGCAGCCGACCCGCACGCGCTCGGTCGCCTCTGCCATCGCCGCGAGCAGGGTCCAGCCCTCGAAGATGGGCCGCGCGGTGCCCCGCGGCCCGAACGACTGGAAGTGGTCGTAGTCCCACAGGTGGTCGAAGCCGGCCTCGTCGGCGACCCGCCACACGGCCCGAAGCTCCTCGACGGTGATGTCCTGGGCACCCGGCTTCAGCCCGATGCGCAGGGGGTGGCGGGCGGCTGCGGTCACCGGGGCTCGACCTCGTCGGGCCGGCGCAGCGGGAACGCCGTGAAGCCGCCGCCGTCCACGGGCAGCGCCTGACCCGTCACGTAGCCTGCGGCCTCCGATGCCAGGAACGCGACCGCGGCGGCCACGTCCTCCGGCTGGCCGGCGCGTCCCACGGGGATGCCGCGGGCCCGGCGCACGCGCTCGACCTCCGGGTCGAGGGCCGGGTCGTCGCTGAGGATGGCGCGGCTGGTCCAGACCAGGCCCGGGCAGACCGCGTTGACGGTGATGCCCCACGCCGCCACGTCCATCGCCAGCGCCCTCGTGAAGCCGAGGATGCCGGCCTTGGAGGCCGAGTAGGCCGTCGAGCGCGGCGCGCTGGTCACGCCGGCCATCGAGGAGATGCTGACGATGCGTCCGTAGCGCTGGCGCCGCATGACCGGCACCGCGTGCCGGGACATGAGGTAGGTGCCGCGCAGGTTGACGCTCACGACCCGGTCCCAGACGTCGACCGGCACGTCCTCGATGTCCTGGCGGTCGGCGCCCTGGGGCGCGGCCGCGTTGTTGACCAGGATGTCCAGCCGGCCGTGGCGCTCCACCGCGTGCGCGACCATGCGACGGGCATCCGCCTCGTCGCTGATGTCTCCGAGCACGTGCGAGGCGACGCCGCCGGCCGCGGCGATCGCCCCGGTCACGCTCTCCAGGCCC
>Ga0126378_10003839_pt1 | contig 11382 bp, 7 predicted proteins | sample PanSoiMetPlot_23_FD_92587 | JGI IMG/M metagenome (GOLD analysis project Ga0126378, IMG submission 92587) | Tropical forest soil microbial communities from Panama - MetaG Plot_23 | ecosystem: Environmental > Terrestrial > Soil > Tropical forest > Bulk soil | place: Panama | collected 2016-02-17
AGAGTTCCTGGGAACCCGCCAGAGCGGCTTGCCTGAGCTCGCGGTTGCGAATCTCGCGCGCGATGCAGCGCTGCTTTCGCTCGCGCGCGAAGAGGCGCGGGAGATAATTGGCGGCGACCCGAGTCTGTCTCGCCAGGAGCATCGCGGTCTCGCCAAGGCGCTCGAAGAGCGTTGGGAGGGGCGTTTGGCGCTCGCTCGCGTAGGGTGATGTGCACTTGGCGCGCGCGAAGTGGCGACTTTCTAGCCGGTGAGACAATATAAATGGCCAATTGAGGGCGTCTTTACAGGGCAGGGCGTTGAGCGCGGCTCCGGCGAGCCTCGACACACAGGCTCGAACGAGCATGGTGGCCGGCCATGGGCGATCGTCAGCTCGCTGACATACTTCGCGAACGCGGCATCGACGATGAGCGCGTTCTAGGGGCGATCGCTTCGCTCAGCCGCGCCGATTTTGTGCCCGATGCCTCGCCGGAGGAGTCGACGTCCGATTATCCGATCCCGATCGGATACGGACAGACGATTAGCCAGCCGTACATCGTTGCCTTTATGAGCCAGGCGCTGGAGCTTCGCGGAGACGAGCGCGTTCTAGAGATTGGGACCGGCTCCGGATATCAGACCGCGGTTCTCGCCCGGCTGTGCGCGGAGGTGTACTCGATCGAAATCGTTCCGGAGCTGGCCGAATCGGCGCGCGCGCGACTGGTGCGGCTGGGCTTTACCAACGTTCACCTGAAGGAGGGAGATGGTTACCTGGGATGGCCCGAGGCGGCGCCATTTCAGGCAATCTTGCTCACCGCCGCACCGGCCGAGATTCCGGATAATTTGTTGGCGCAGCTGGCCCCGATGGGAAGGTTGGTGGCGCCTGTAGGCGCGGTCGCCGACGCACAGGAGCTGGTGCTCCTTGAAAAACAGCTTTCCAACGGGGGCATCCGGATTGAGCACTTGTTGCCCGTTCGCTTCGTACCCATGACCGGCGGCAGCGGCACGGCGTAGGGACCGTTTGGCCGGCGCGCCTCGACCGTTGGATAATCAAGCCCGATGATCTGCCCATTGTGCGAGCACGTGCAGCAAAGCGGGGATTCGTGCGAGGAGTGCGGAAGGCGACTGGCGCCCGAGTCGGTTGCGCCGATCGAGGTCGATCAGGTCGCGGACCTCGAGCCGACGAGGCTCGCACCCATCGGCCAGGTGCCGATCCTTCCGCTGCCGCGCCTGGAACGCGGGCGAGAAACTCCGGACCCCGTTGCGAACCCTCGGCCGGCGAACGTTTACCGGTCCGGCGAAGAAGAGCTCGAAGCTCGCTGTCCAAACTGCGGCGTGCTGGGCAGGGTAGGTCATCGATGCGCCGCCTGTGGCGTACCGCTCAGTCGGGTTGAGCCTTGAGCCGCATTCACCTCGACCGTGCGCGCGAGCTTGGATAAGTTCCGGCCGCTTTGAACGATCGATTGGATGAGGCGCGCGCAGAGCTGGAGCGGCTCCAAAAGGAGCTCGAGTCGCGGCACAGCGTCGGTCACTTCGCCCGAACAGGCATTGGAACTCTGGCGTCGTTGATCTTCGGCGGCGCGGCAGCAAAGTTGTTTCATGATTCAGTGCGATTTCCGATCCTCGGCGTGATTGCGAGCGCGCTTTGCCTTGGGCTCGGGGCGTACGCGTTGCACCATTACCGCAAGGGCAAGCGGCTTCTGAAGATAGAGCTGGCGCGGTTCGAGTCCTTGAAGGAACTTCGGCGAACGCTGCGAATCGACACTCCATCGGCTGAATTGCCGAGATGACCCGGTCGGCGTGGAAGGGGCGCTTCGTCGTTTTTGAGGGCATCGACGGCTCTGGGACCACCACTCAAGCCGCGCTTGCTGCGGCCAGTCTCTCCGCCGACGCATTCACGGTCTTGAATACCTACGAGCCGTCAGCCGGCCCGATCGGCGCGCTCATTCGGCACGCGCTGAAAGGCAGGTTGGGACTGCCCGGCAACGGCGGCCCACTGAGTGAGCAAACCCTCGCTCTGATGTTCGCCGCGGATCGCCTTGATCATCTCCAGGCGGAGATCCTCCCGGCGCTGTATGAGGGGGCGGTGGTGATCTGCGATCGCTACGTGCTCTCGTCGCTCGCCTACCAGGGAGCAACATGCCCCATGGATTGGGTTGAGCAGATCAATAGCGCCGCAGCCTCGCCGGACCTGACGATATTTCTCGATGTGAAGCTCGAAACGGCGGCGCGCCGACGCGCGGGTCGTGGCGCGTCGCAGGAGCTCTTCGAGAGCGAGGAGCGTCAGCGAAGGGTCATCCGGCAATACGCTGCGGCTATTCGGCGGCTGGAGAAGCGAGAGCGCATCGTTTCCGTCAATGGCAATCGGCCCGCGGGCGAAGTCGCTTCGGAGGTTCTGGAGGTCATTCGAAGCGGCCTTCGGAAGCACGCTCGAGTCGGTCTGCGATAGAGTCTACCAAAGTGGAGCGCGGCTCGGCAGCGGCGGTGATCATCGGCAACGAGGTGCTCACTGCCAAGGTACAGGATCTCAACGGCCCTCTTCTCGCGCGCCGGCTGCGCGATCGCGGCATCCCCCTGCGCGGCATGACGATTGTCCCGGACGAGATCGACGCCATCGTCGAGGCGGTCGCCCACTCGCGTTCGATTGCCTCCCACGTCTTTACCAGCGGGGGCATCGGACCGACGCATGACGACGTCACCGTTCGCGGGGTCGCGCTGGCGCTCGGCCGAAGAGTGGTACGGCTGGAGCCGCTGGAGCGCATGGTCCGCGCGCACTACGGCGAAGCGATGGCTCCGGAGGCGCTTCGACTGGCCGAGGCTCCGGAGGGAACAGAGCTGTTGTGGCGCGAGGGCATCTGGTATCCAATTCTGCACTGCGAGGGCGTCTACCTCCTTCCGGGTGTGCCTCAGCTCTTCCAGCATCAACTCGAGGTAGTCCTTGCGAGGATGGAAGGTGCGCCGCCCAAGCTGCGCACGCTGTACCTGAGCTTGGAGGAGGCGGTAATTGCCCACGTCCTCGACCGCGTTGCCCTGGAGCTGCCGCAGGTCGCGATCGGGTCCTACCCGGAGTTTGACCGCTCCGCAGGCTATCGGGTCAAGGTGACCGTCGAGAGCACTCAGCTGGCGCTGGTGGACGAAGTGGTGGGTAGGCTCAAGCGGGAGCTCCCTGCGGGGGGCGTGCTTCGCATCGAGTGACCGCTCGCCGATTCGCTTCGCTATACCGCGATACCCAATTGCTCGCGCAGCCGAAAGTGCTCGTCCGACAGGACGAACGCCACCAATTGCTCCAGCCGCGGCCGCCTGCGAAGCGCCGGGATGGGCTCCAGCGGCGTGCGCTCGAAGCTGCTGGTCGCTTCCTCGTTTAGCACGAGATTGAGCGCGCCGTGGATGTCGCCGCTAAGCAACAGGCCGGCGCGGTCCGCTGAGCAGGTGAGCCCCTCGACCCAGCGATCCAGCTCTACCGTAAATTGCCCGCCGATCCCTTGAACCGCCGCTTCCAGCGCCTTGCGTGCCTTTCGCGAGCAGTTTCGCGCCAGCTGTTTGGCGAGCTCTTCCCGCGGCGGACCTAGGAGCTGGAAGTTCGGCGCAAAAATACTGATCGCGGCCGCGATCAGCTCGGCCAGCTCGGCGCTCCGCAGCTTGTGCGCGATGGCGGTCTTGTTCCGTACTGCAAACAGGGCGCGGCCGATCAAGAAGCGCTGTTCGCGCGCAGGCAACGTGCTCTCCACTTCTTCGGAGATGCAGATGGACATCGGATCGGTGATCTCGACCGACACCGAGCCTCTCGGCGCCTGATACGGCTCGAAGCTCTCGACTCCGAGCGCCTGCGCCATCGCCTCAATCGTCTTGAGAATGGGTCGATCGGCCTTGATTCGGTCGTTTCGCCGGTTGATCCCAAGCGCGTTGAAGTCGGCGGGATATTGCTTCGAGAGTTGATCGCCGATGGCGAGCAGCACTTCCAGCAGCGGGCCTCTGGCGTTGGGATGGAGCAGGGTATCGAGCTGATGATCGGAGAGCGGCTCGACGCTGGCGTTCGCCAGCCGATTACACGCATTGGAGTAGTACCCCACCTCCGCCTCGTTCGCCGCGCGCATGAATCGGAGCAAGCCGGCGGCGCAAAACGCCTTGTCGGATTGCTTCAGACCTTCCCAGAGTCTGAAGAGGGAATGGACGCTATCAGCGCGGCTGGGATCGACCCGGAGCAGCTGCCGGTGGGCCTCGATTGCGTTTGGCGCCGAGGCGGCGTCATGCATGTAGACATCGGCCAGCGCGATGTGAGCCGGCAGGCATGTCGGGTCGCGCTCGAGCGCCGCCCGGTAGCTCTCGGCTGCCTTCTGCGGTTGCCCGAGCGTCTTGGCGTACAGGTCGCCGATTTTCACCCGCATTGCGGCGTAGCGCTTCGCATCCCCGCCATGCTGGACCTGCTGCTCGAGCATTTGCACGAGCTCGGCGGTGTTCCCAGTTCGCTCGTACAGGTCGATCAGTCTTCCGACAATCCAGAGATCTCCTGGCGCCAGATCCAGCGCGCGCCGGTACAACGAGGAGGCCAGGGGCGGATTGGAAAATCCCTCTTCGTAGATCTTCGCCAGTGAAAGCGAATGTCGCGCCAGCGCGCTCGGCTGGGTCTCGATCTCGAGCAGCAGCTTCAGGCAATCCGCCGCTCCGGTCCAATTCCGGCCGCTGGCGTGGACGCCCGCGAGCCGCTCCAAGGCCTCCGCGTTGTGAGGCTGGGCGGTCAGGACGGTCTGGAAGTGAGCCGCTGCCCGCGTTTCGTCGGAAAGGTGGTCTTGGTAGAGGGCGCCAAGCTTGAGGTGAATGGGCAGGAGCACCTCCACGTCGCCGCCGAGCTGCACCCGCGCGGTGTATGCGGCCGCGGCCTCGCCAAACTGATGGGCGTCCAAGGCCAGGCGGCCCTTCATCTCGAGCGCGTCCGGATTGGAGGGTTGTGTCGCCAAGCTCCGCTCCACCGCCCGGAGGGCCTTGGCAGGCTCGTTGGCCTTTAGCCATGTCTTAGCGGCCATCAGAAATTCGCTGGCCGCGGCCGCGAGCTCTTTCTGCGCCAGCTTGGCCTCGGCGGCGTGCTCGTGAAAGCTCGCCAATTCGTCGGATCGGCCCCCGGCCAACAAACGGCGCAGCGCGGTGCTCGCCGTCGGGTCCAGCGGATCTCGCTCCAACGCATGGCGGAAGTTGGCGATCGCCCCGTCGGGGTCTCGAAGCTGTTCTGCGCAAAGCTTGCCGGCCGCGAGAAACGCTTCCAGCGCTCCGCGAACGTCGCGAGCGGCCCTTCCTTCCGCCTCGAGGGCTGCGCGCGCGGACCCATAGTCTTCGAGCTGAATCGCGGCTCGACTCACTCCCTGCAGTGCCGGTACCAGCTGAGGATTGAGCTCGAGCGCGGTGCGATACGCCTTCAGGGCTCTGTCCGGTTGTCGCAGGCGGTGCTCGGCGACATCGCCAATGCGAAACAGCAAGCCGAGCTTCTCCAACGGATCTGAGGTGGACTGCGCCATTTGCTCGTAGAGCTCGAGCAGACCATCGTGCTCTCCGCCGCGGCGAAGAGTTCGTTCGAGAAGCAGACCAAGGCGCGGATCGCTTGGATCTTCGGCGAACGCCTGCTTCAGCTCGCTCACCGTTCTCTCATCCGCGAGGCCGTTGTCCGTGATCGCGGCCAGCTTAAGCGCCGACCGCAATCGGATGTCCGAGATTCCTTCTGCAAGCCTCAGCCTGAGCTCCGAAGGTGGACCGCGATCGGATGGCTTTGAGCGCTCCAACATCTTCAGCGCGTAGAGATTGTTGGGATCGACCGCAAGGACGGCCTCGCACGCCTGCGCTGCCCGCGCCGGCTCGTTCAGGCGATCGAGGTAGATCTGGGCCAATTTCAGCTGCGCACCGAGCCGGGCCCCGGGGCTGTCGCCCGTCTGCGCTTCCCGATCGATGACCGCCACCAGCTCGTGGAGGTTCCCCTGTACCGCGTAGAGGTGCTTCAGCGACGCGATCGCCCAGGGATGACCCGGAGCCAGGCGCAGGACTTCCTCGTACGCAGAGATCGCCGTGTCCGGCCGTCCGAGCTGCGTTTCCCAGATGCCTGCGGCCTGGAGAAGAGCATTGGCCCGCTCGGAAGGGTCGCTTCGGTTTTCCGCCTCGGCGCGGAGGACGTCGATCAACTTCTCCCAGTCTTTGCGGGAGCGGTAGATCTGCTCCAGAGCGCGAAGCGCCGGCAGATAGTTCGGGGTCAGCTGAAGCACCTCGCGATAGGCCGCGATCGCCTGCTCCTGATCGCCCAACTTGCGCTCGATCATCTCGCCGGCTCTGAAAAGGAGCGCCGCGGTCTGCTCCGGCGAGGGCGCAATCTCCGCCTCGGCCCGATACATCTGCACGAGCTCCGCCCAATTCTCCTGTTCCGAATAGAGGCGCCCCAATGCCTTCAAGGCGGGCAGATAGGCGGGTGAAAGCGCAAGCAGGCGTTGATAGGCGGCGATCGCGCCCGGGCGATCGCCGAGCTGCTCTTCGAGAATTTCGGCGTTGCGGTGGTGGAGTGACAACACTTGCTTGGTGTCCGCGGCGATCGAGGCCTCGGTCTCATGCACCTGGATCAGCTCACGCCATTGCCCGCTGTATTCAAACATCCGGGCCAGGTTCCGAATCGTCGGCAGGTGATCCGGGACCAGCTCGAGAACTCGCTTCATGCAGTCGATCGCGCGATCGATCTCGGTGAGCCGCTCTTCGTAGACCGCCGCCATCTTGTTCAGCGTCGAGACGATTTGATCGCGATCAGACGTCTGCGCGATCTCCTGTTCGTACATCTCGACCAGATCCGAGTAGCGGCCTTGGCGCTCGAAGAGCCGGATCAACGACTGCTGCGCCGGCAAATATCCCGGTTGAAGCTGGAGGCATTGGTTGTAGCGGGCGATCGCTTCCTCTTCGCGCCGCAGCTGCTTCTCGAGGATCTCGGCGGCCTTGTAGACTCGGGCGGCTTTCTGACGGGGCTCGTCCGCCGAGGCGACCTCGAGCTCGAAGACCGAAAGCAGCCCTTCCCAGTTCTGCGTTCGATGATAGAGGCGCCCCAAGCCGGCCAAGGCATCCAGCTGGTGTGGCAGTCGGGCGAGAATGGCGCGATAACGATCGACCGCCGCGTCGTCGCGGTGGAGAAGGTCCTCGTAGAGCGCGGCGAGGCGCAGGTTGATCTCGGCGAACTCGCTTTGATCTTTGCTCAGCTCCGCGCGGGCGAGCAAGACGTCGGCGAGGTCTTGGTGCATGCCTCGCTCCTCGTAGATGAACGCCAGCTCCGCGAGCACGAGCGGATCGCCGGGTGCGCGGCTTCGCGCCTCGAGTAGGGCAGAGAGTGCCTCGTCGTGACGGCCGAGCTTGCTATAGGCCTTGCTGATTTGGATGTAATTGCTGGCGGCGCTGGGGCCTTCGATCTGGGCCTGAGCGGCCAGCGCTGCGATGAGATCCTCGGTCTGGCCAGTTCGCTCCGCCGTTCGCACCAAGGCGGCCAACAAGACGGGATCCTCGCGGTTGAGCTTGAAAGCCTCGCGGTACGCGGCCGCCGCTTCCTCAGGAAGATTGAGGCGGCCTTCGAGGATCAAGCCCGCCGAGGTCAAATAGTATGCTCGCCCCTTGTCGTCGGTCACCGCCGACGCGAGCAATCGCTGCACTTTCACCAGCGCTGGGTACTGGTTCCCGAGGCCGTAAACGCTCTCCAGCTGCACCAGCAGAGAAACATCGCGGGGGATCAGCTCGAGGCACTTGTCGAACGCTGCCGCTGCGTCTTCCTCGCGGGACAGATGCTCGTCGAGGACGGTTCCTTTTTCGAACAGCAGCGCTGCCCGCTGACGGTCGTCTTCAACCGCCGCCAGCTCGGCATCCAGCAGTTGAACCACCATCTGCCAGTTGCCCACGTCCGAGAACAGCCTGCGCGCGGCGCGGATATTCGCCAGGAATTTCGGCGCCAGCCGGAAGGCGGCTTGGTACGCGACCGCGGCGTTTCGCGGATTCTTGAGGGAGTTTTCCCAGAGCAAGCCGATCTCGTGGAACAAAAGCGCCGCCGCGGGATCCGGCCCGAGCGCTTTGGCCTCCCTCTCCAGGCCTGCAATCTGCTTGCGGACCTTGTCTTCTTGATCGCTTCGCGGCGCCGCCGGAAGAGACTGTAGATTGGCCGAGAGCTGTTCGGTCGCACTGGTGGCCGCAGGGACGGTCGGCACGTCAGAAGTGGGCGAATGCGGCCGCGGAAGGTTATTTCCGTCATTCATCTTTCGGCGGTCTCGTGGGGAGGGGGAAATTTTCGTACCACGTGCGGAGGTCGCCTCTCAAGGCGCGCCCCCGGGCGCCAAGCGCCGGATCAGCGACGGAGTAGGCTCAGCGGACGGCGCGCACCGCGCGAAGCAACTCCCCGCTGTCGATCACGCGCTGAACTGCGTCGATATCCAGGTGCAGCTCTCGATCCTCGGCCAGCGTCGGAACGCGGCTTCGGATCAGCTCGTGGGCAGCTCGCACTCCGCGGCCCGCCTTGACGGGCAAACGCATGTCGATCGCCTGCGCCGCGGCAAGCAGCTCGATGGCGAGACACGATCGAGTGTGTTCCGCCACTTGGCGAGCCTTGAGGGCCGCAGTCATCCCCATCGAAACGTGGTCCTCACGCCCGGCGGAAGAGGGGATCGAGTCGACCGAGGCAGGATGGCAGAGGATGCGCGATTCAGCCACCAGTGCTGCGGAGGTAACCTGCGCGATCATGAAACCCGAGTTCAGGCCGGATTCCTTGACCAGGAACGGCGGCAGTCCCGAAAGGGACGGATTCACCAGCTGCTCTACCCGTCGCTCGCTGATTGTGGACAGCTGTGTGAGACTCATCGCGAGGACGTCCAGCGCCAGCGACACTGGCTGGCCGTGGAAGTTTCCCCCCGACACGATCGAACTCGAGTCGGTGAAGACCAGCGGATTGTCGGTGGCGCTGTTGACTTCCACCTCCAAAACCCGGCGCACGAACGAAAGCCCCTCCCGCGCGGCGCCGTGGACCTGAGGCATGCATCGAAGCGAGTAGGGATCCTGGACTTTGGCGCAATTCGCGTGGCTCACCACAAGCTCGGAATCGGCGAGAAATTCTCGAAGCTGCCGAGCAGATGCGACCTGACCAGGATGCGGGCGCACGCTCTGCACTTGCGGGAGGAAGGGCTTGTGACTGCCGAGCAGTCCTTCCAGCGTCATCGCCCCGGCGAGATCTGCGACCTCGGCGAGAGCTTCGGAGCGCAGCAGCGTCAGCACGCCCACCGCGCTCATCGCCTGCGTGCCGTTCACCAGCGCCAATCCTTCCTTCGCCTGGAGCGTGACCGGGGTCAAGCCGGCTTTCGAAAGCGCTTCGCTGGCGGGAAGCCGGCTGTCCCTGAAGAATGCCTCTCCCTCGCCGATGAGGGTGAGCCCCAGGTGCGCCAGAGGCGCCAGGTCGCCCGAAGCGCCGACGCTGCCGCGCTCGGGCACCACGGGCACGACGTCGCGGTTGAGCATGTCGATCGCCAGCGCGAGCGTCGGCAATCGGATTCCAGAAAAGCCTTTGGCGAGAACGTTCGCTCTCAGAAGGAGCAAAGCTCGGCACTCGGGGATTGAGAGCGGCGGACCCACTCCTGCGGCGTGCGAGCGGAGCAGATTGCGCTGAAGCTGGCGCAGGTCCTTTTTCTCGATTCGCACCTCGGCGAGATTGCCGAAGCCGGTATTGATGCCGTAGGCGGCTTCATTGCCTGCGGCGACGCGGTCCACCAAGGCGCGGGCGCGCTCGACGCGTTCGATTGCCGTCGGCGCGAGCTCCACCAGAGCTTCCCCCAGCGCGACGCGGGCGATCTCCTCGAGCCTCAGCGTTTCCCCGTCGATCAGAACCCGCCTTTTCGACATGCGGAACTCCTTTGCTCTTTTGACAGCACTCGGACAGGTCCCTATCGTGCGCCCGATTCGCGGAGGATGGCAACGAAGTGGCGCTGATCGTTCAGAAGTACGGTGGTACGTCCGTCGGAGACATCGAGCGGATCAAGAACGTGGCGCGGCGGTGCATCGCCACGCAGCAAAGCGGCAACGACGTGGTGGTGGTCGTCTCGGCAATGTCCGGCGAAACGAATCGCTTGTTGAGCCTGGTTGCGCAGATCGCCGAGCGGCCCAATCAGCGCGAGCAGGACGTCGTGCTCGCAACCGGCGAGCAGGTCTCGATCGGTTTGGTGGCCCTGGCGATCCAGGCGCAGAACGGGATGGCAACCAGCTTTCTCGGACATCAGTGCCGGATCGTCACCGACAGCACCTTTTCGAAAGCGAGGATCAAGAGCATCGACGCCGAGAAGCTTTTCGCCGCGCTGAAGAAGAAGCACATCGCGGTGGTAGCCGGTTTCCAGGGCATTGACGACGACGGAAACATCACCACCCTGGGACGCGGCGGCTCCGACACGACCGCGGTGGCGATCGCCGCCGCGATCAAAGCCGACGGCTGCGAGATATACACCGACGTGGACGGCGTCTACACCGCCGACCCCAACATCTGCCCCGCCGCTCGAAAACTCGAGAAAATCAGCTACGAAGAAATGATGGAGATGGCGAGCCTCGGGGCAAAGGTTTTGCAGATTCGTTCGGTTGAGATCGCGATGAAGTACCAGGTTCCCCTTTGGGTGAAATCCTCGTTCGGGGGCGATCCCGGAACACTGGTTTGTGAGGAGGATCCGTCGATGGAAGACGTGCTGGTCAGCGGGATTGCTTGCGACCGCAATGAAGCGAAGATCGCCGTGCGGGGCGTCTCCGACGTTCCCGGCGTGGCCGCCAAGATTTTCGGCGCGTTGAGCGACAAGGCGATCGTCGTCGACCTGATCGTCCAGAATGTAGCCAAGGAGGGGAAGACCGACCTCACCTTCACCGTCTCCAAGCCGGACTTCGCCAACGCCAAGGAGGTCGTCAAAGGCGTGGCAAAGAGCATCAAGGCGGACGGTGTCGAGACCGACGATCAGGTGGCGAAAGTCTCCATCGTCGGCGTTGGAATGCGCAACCACTCGGGCGTGGCCGCCAAGATGTTCGAGGTGCTGGCGAAGGAAGGGATCAACATCCAGATGATCTCCACCTCCGAAATCAAAGTCTCCTGCTTGATTCACTCGAACTATGCCGAGCTCGCGATGCGCGCCCTCCACACCGCGTTCGGATTGGATCGGGCCGACGGCGTTGCCGCGGTAAGCTGAGCCTTGTGGCGCACGCGCTGGTTGGCGGTCCTCGGTGTCGTTGCGGTTGGCTCGGGACTGGCGCTGCGAGTCGTGTGGCCAACCTCCGACCCGGCGCTCGACTGTCCCGTCGGTGACGTGCGATGGACAGAATCGGGAACGATGTGGGTCGCCAGCTGCGCTCCGGATGCTCCCCGCGCGCGCGTGCCGGCCGGGCCGGCGATGACGTTGGGAG
>Ga0126378_10003841_pt1 | contig 11380 bp, 13 predicted proteins | sample PanSoiMetPlot_23_FD_92587 | JGI IMG/M metagenome (GOLD analysis project Ga0126378, IMG submission 92587) | Tropical forest soil microbial communities from Panama - MetaG Plot_23 | ecosystem: Environmental > Terrestrial > Soil > Tropical forest > Bulk soil | place: Panama | collected 2016-02-17
ACCCCAATCACCAGCCGTGGGGGCTCCGGAGGGCCCGGCCCCCCGGGCAGACACCGCGGCCCCCGGCGAAAGCGGCCGAAGGCCGGTGAGCAGGGGTCAGTGAAGACCCGCCGGGCGAAGCCCGGCACCGGCAGGTTCCGGGAGGCCGTCCCCCCGGGTAGACACTGCGGGCCGACGCGAACCCGGCCAACGGCGGACGGACCGCCTACCCCAATCACCAGTTGTGGGGGCTCCGGGGGGCCCGGCCCCCCGGGCAGACACCGCGGCCCCCGGCGAAAGCGGCCGAAGGCCGGTGAGCATGCTTCACCGGGCGGCGACGAAAACGTGCGCGGCAACGCGGCGGGGCAGTACCGCCGTGATGCTGCCCGCTCCCTCGTCACTGGTCACCCGCACACCATCGTCGGCCACCGAGAGCGTGACCTCGCGTCCCGGTTGTATCCCACTCCGCTTGAGTTTAAGCATCAGGGCGGCGTCGCTTTGGACTTGTTCGCTTATCCGCTGGATGACCGCTGGTGCGGGGGGTCCGGCCGCGGCTCTTGTCATCGGCTCGGCGGGCTCCCGGCTCGCCGCGACCGCCCGGCCGGCCGCGCCCGCGGGCACGTCAAGCTCCTCAAGGCCGGGGATCACATTGCCGTGCGGGCAGCGGACTGGATAGTCAAGCAGTGCCACCAGCTTGCGCTCGACCTGCTCGGACATCACGTGCTCCCAGCGGCAGGCCTCGGAGTGGACGTCCTCCCACTCCAGCCCGATCACGCTGATCAGCAGGCACTCCGCCAGCCGGTGCTTGCGCATCACCCGCATGGCGAGCGTGCGGCCGGTCTCGGTGAGCACGAGCTGACGATCATCTTCAACCCGGACCAGATGGTCGCGCTCCATCCGTGCCACCGTCTGGCTCACCGTCGGCCCGCTCTGGGAGAGCCGCTCGGCGATCCGGGCCCGCAACGGGGCGATGCCCTCCTCCTCGAGCTCGAAGATGGTGCGCAGGTACATCTCCGTGGTGTCGATCAGCCCGTGCGCGGTCACCGCAACTCCTCTCCCAGCCGATGGTATTTCAGCCCGCGCGGATGCAGGTGACCAGAATTTTTAAGGCGACAGGCGTTCCACGATCCAGCGCGCGCCGGATCGCCGGTAGCGCAGCCGGTCGTGCAGCCGGTTGAGCCGGCCGTGCCAGAACTCGACCGTCTCGTGCGATACCCGGTAGCCGCCCCAGAAATCGGGCATGGGAACCGCGGTTCCCTCCGGCCACCGCTGCGCGAGCCGCGCGTACCGGCTGTCGAGCTCGGCCCGCGAGGCGATCACCGACGACTGCCTGCTCGCCCACGCGCCGATCTGCGAGCCATGCGGGCGGGAGTGAAAGTACGGCTCGCTCTCGGCGACGGTCAGCGGCGAGACCGCGCCCTGGATGATCACCTGGCGGCGCAGCGCATACCAGGGAAACAGCAGGCTCGCCCGCGGGTTCGCGGCCAGGTCCTGGGCCTTGGCGGAGGTGTGGTTGGTGTAGAAGACAAACCCGTCCTGCCCATGGCTCTTGAGCAGCACCGTTCGTGAGCGTGGCCACCCGCCCGCCGACACGGTGGAAAGGACCATGGCGTTCGGCTGTGGCAGGTCTGCCGCGACCGCCTCAGCCAGCCAGGCCGAGAACTGGTCCACCGGATCACAGGCCAGCGCGACTTCGTCCAGTCCCGGGCCCACCGCCGGGGAAACGGCCGCTAGCTGGGAAGACGGTGCCTGCGGCGGGTGCTCATGTGCGTCCACGGGTATTGATCCTCTCGTAGTCTCCGGTGGCGCACGAGATGGCGGCCGGAAGGTGGCGCGTATCACGGTTTGACCGCTATCGGAAGAAGGCCCTCACGAGGTTGAATGAAGCGGGCTGCGGCCACCGGGACCCGGTGCCGCGGCCGGGTGCCCTGCCCCATAGCCGGGGGTCACGTCACTGACCAGGAGACGCTAGGAGGGCTCAGATGTCCGACTTCAGGCCCGGGCTCGAGGGCGTTGTCGCGTTCGAGACGCAGATCGCTGAGCCGGACCGCGAGGGCGGGGCGCTGAGGTACCGCGGCGTGGACATCGAGGATCTCGTCGGCCAGGTTTCCTACGGCCATGTCTGGGGCCTGCTGGTAGACAACTCGTTCGCGCCCGGGCTGGCGCCCGCCGAGCCCTACCCGAGCCCGGTCCGCTCCGGGGACGTCCGGGTCGACGTGCAGAGCGCGCTGGCCACCCTCGCCCCAGCGCTGGGAATGCGGCCGCTGCTCGACATCAGCGACGAGCAGGCCCGCGACGACCTGGCCCGTGCCTCGGTCATGACTCTGTCGTTCGTCGCCCAGTCGGCCCGCGGCGCGGACCTGCCCGCGGTCTCGCCGGAACGTGTGAACGCATCGGGCAACATCGTCGAGCGCTTCATGACCAGCTGGCGAGGGGACCCAGACCCACGGCATGTCAAGGCGGTGGACGCCTACTGGACCTCGGCCGCCGAGCACGGCATGAACGCCTCCACGTTCACCGCCAGGGTCATCGCGTCCACCGGCGCCGACGTCGCCGCCGCGCTGTCGGGGGCGGTGGGCGCCATGTCCGGGCCGCTGCACGGCGGCGCTCCCGCCCGTGTGCTGCACATGATCGAGGAGGTTGAGCGGACCGGCGACGCCACTCGCTATGTGCGGGGCGCCCTTGACCGCGGGGAGCGGCTGATGGGGTTCGGGCACCGGGTGTACCGGGCGGAGGATCCGCGCGCGCGGGTGCTGCGCAGGACCGCCAAGGAACTGAGCGCCCCCCGGTACGAGGTGGCGGTGGCGCTGGAGGAGGCCGCGCTGGCCGAACTGCACGCGCGGCGGCCGGACCGGGTCCTCGCGACCAACGTGGAGTACTGGGCCGCGATCGTGCTCGACTTCGCCCAGGTCCCGGCGCAGATGTTCACGCCGATGTTCACCTGCGCCAGGACGGCCGGCTGGTCCGCGCACGTGCTTGAGCAAAAGCGGACCGGGCGGCTGGTCAGGCCGAGCGCGCGGTACGTGGGGCCGGGGGCACGGCCCGCCCGGGAGGTGCCCGGCGCGGACGGGGTGCTTGGCGAGGTCTGACGGCGGCACTTCACCGCGGCGGGCGGCCCACGCCCGCCGGATAGGCTGGCGCGGTGACCAAGATCGTGATCCCGGGTGAGTTGCGCCCCGCCGACGGCAGGTTCGGCAGCGGCCCCTCCAAGGTGCGCCCCGAGCAGCTGGCCGCGCTGGCCGGATCCGGTGCCAGCTACCTCGGCACGTCCCACCGCCAGGCGCCGGTGCGGTCGCTGGTGGGCCGGGTGCGGGAGGGCCTCGCGGAGCTGTTCAGCCTGCCCGACGGCTATCAGGTCGTGCTCGGCAATGGCGGCACCACGGCGTTCTGGGAAGTGGCCGCGTTCGGCCTGATAGCGGGGAGATCCTCACACCTGTCGTTCGGCGAGTTCTCTGCGAAGTTCGCCAGCGTCACCCGGTCGGCGCCGTGGCTCGCCGACCCCGCGATCATCGCCTCGGAGCCGGGCAGCCATCCGCAGCCCCGGGCCGAACCAGGCGTCGACACCTATGCGCTCACCCACAACGAGACCTCCACCGGCGTCGCCATGCCCATCCGCCGTGTGCCGGGCGCGGATGACGGCGCGCTGGTGATCGTGGACGCGACCAGCGCGGCGGGCGGGCTCGCGGTTGACGTCGGCGAGACCGACGCCTACTACTTCGCGCCGCAGAAGTGCTTCGGCTCGGACGGCGGGCTGTGGATCGCGCTGCTGTCGCCCGCGGCGCTTGACCGGTCCGCCGCGATCGCGGGCAGCGGCCGCTACATCCCCGAGTTCTTCTCGCTGCCGGTCGCGATCGGCAACTCGGCCAAGCAGCAGACCTACAACACCCCTTCGGTCGCGACCCTGCTGCTGCTCGCCGAGCAGGTGGAGTGGATGCTCGGCCTGGGCGGGCTCGGCTGGGCGGCCGCGCGCACCGCCGGCTCCTCCTCCCGCCTCTACACCTGGGCGGAGAAGTCGGAGTACGCGACGCCGTTCGTCGCCGACCCGGCGATGCGCTCGCAGGTCGTCGGCACCATCGACTTCGCGGGCAGCGTGGACGCCGCCGCCGTCGCGGCGGAACTGCGGGCGAACGGGATCGTCGACACCGACTCCTATCGCAAGCTCGGCCGCAACCAGCTGCGCATCGGCATGTTCCCCGCGGTGGAGCCGGCCGACGTGGAGGCGCTGACCGCCTGCATCGACTACGTGATCGAGCGGCTTTAGCGCAGCAGCGCCCCGGCGAGCGTGACGGCCACGAGCAGCACCAGGACGGTGGGCAGCAGCCAGCGGGTCGTACGGTTCACAGGAAGGAGCATAGGGCGACTCTCAGGCACTCCGCGCTAAGCCCTTGGGCGGGCCCTCCCCCGGGCCGGGACTGGGGGAATCGTCGGCCTTGCCAGCTTCCCTTGCCCGCCGTTTCCTGGACCGTTCGCGCAGCCGCCAGGTCCCCAGGGTCTCGTACCGGGGCTGTGCCCCCAGCCTGCTGCGGATGAGGTGGAACTCGTTGGCGACCCAGGGTGTGCCGTGGAAGCCGGCCAGCTCCTCGACCAGCGGCCGCACGTCCACCGGCGCGCGGCACCTGGCGAGCGTCAAGTGTGGCCGGTAGCGCCTCTCCTCTTCCGCTAAGGGCACCCCGGCCTTCCTGGCAACGCCCGCTACCGAGCGGGCCAGCCTGGCGAGCCCGCGCCTGTCCCCTTTGACGCCGGTCCACAGCACCCGGGCGCGCCCCCGGGCCGGGAAGGCCCCGGCACCGGCCAGCCAAAGCGACAGTGGGGAATGATGCGCCGACGCACCCCCGAGCCGCCCTGTCAGGTTGCCGAGATGCCCTTCATCGACCTCGCCGAGGAAGGCGAGGGTGAGGTGCCACGCGTCGCGCCCGGTCCACCGCAGCCCCGGCCAGGCGGGCCGGAGGGGCGTCAGGAGCCGGTCCAGCTCGTCGGCCGAATCAGACGGCAGCGCGAGCGCGATGAACAACCTCATACAGCATTCGTAGCAGCCCTGCCCCTGACTCGTGCGACCTTGCCGAGGTCGGCACTCCACGCGTCGGCCGCCATCGCCTTGAGCGAGCCTGCCCGTGATCATGGAAGACTGGACCCTTCAAGGGCACCACGGCCATGATCACCGCCCTTCCCCACCCGCTGGTGGCGTCATCAAGGACAGAGTGACAACGGATTAGCACTTTGTCCCCGATCACGGTTTGAGCGGCCAGGTTTGGTCAGGTGCCGACCAAGCCGTCGATTCGCTCCCTGATCAGGTCGGCATGGCCGTTGTGACGCGCGTACTCCTCGATCATGTGGTTCATCACCCAGCGCAGCGAGAAGCGCTCGCCTCCCCGCTCGCCGCTGACGTCGAGCGACGGCGCCGCCCCGACCAGCCTGCGCGCGTTCGCGCACTCGGCCTGCCAGGCGCCGAACGCCTCCACGACGTCGGCCGTGCCCACGTCGCGGAAGGACGCCTCCCAGTCCATGCCGGAGGAGAAAATGCAGGCCATGGGCTCACCCGCCAGCACGGGCCGGAACCAGTTCCGCTCCACCTCGGCCATGTGCCTGATGAGGCCGAGCAGCGACAGGCTGGACGGTGGGACCGCCCGCTCTCGCAGCTGGGCGTCGGTGAGCCCCGCACACTTGATGGCCAGGGTGGCCCGCTCGAAGTCCAGCCACGCGTTCAGCATGTCCCGCTCGCTGGCCTCCAGCGGTGGCTCGGTTCGCTCCACGTTCATGCCACCATTGTTGGTCCCCGGGCAACTCATCGCGCCGGGTTTCGCGGTCAGCGTGCGCTGGCCGATTCGGGCCAGCGTCAGCCCGCCGTGCGCGCGGCCGGGCGGAGGTAGGACCGGGCGGGCACGCCATGGGCCCGGGCGAGCAGGAGCGCCACGGCCATCGCGGCCGCCGCAGAGATCACCCCGCCGGCGATCAGGCTCATCCTCGCCCCGAACTGCTCGGCCGCCCACCCGACCAGCGGCGACCCGAGCGGTGCCCCGCCGAGGAAGACCAGCATGTACAGGCCCATCACCCGGCCTCGCACCGCCGGTGCGGTGCTGAGCTGGGTGGTGGAGTTGGCGGTGGTCGTGAACATCAGCAGGGCCACTCCGGTCGGCACCAGCATCGCCAGGAACGCCCAGAACGTCGGCATCAGCGCCGTCATGACCTCGAGCAGGCCGAACACGAAGGACGTGGCAAGCAGCAGCCGCATCCCAGGCCGTGCGCGGCGCGCGGCGGCGAGGGCGCCCGCCAGCGCCCCGACCGCGAACGCCGCGGAGGCGAAGCCGAACTCCCTGGCCCCGGTTCCGAACACGCCGCGGGACATCAGCGCCGTGGTCACCTGGAAGTTCATCCCGAACGTGGCCACGAAGAACACAAGGGTGAGCGTCAGGAGCAGGTCGGGGCGGGCCTTCACGTACCCGAGCGCCTCTCGCAGCTGGCCGCGTGCCCTCGGCACACGCTGGACCGGGTGCAGTTCCGCCGGGCGCATCAGCTTGAGGCCGACCAGCACGGCTCCGTAGGAGGCGGCGTTGAGCAGGAACGCGGCCGGCGTGCCGACCGCGCTGATGACCAGGCCGGCCACGGCGGGCCCGGCGATGCGCGCGAGGTTGAAGGTGGCGCTGTTCAGCGCGATGGCGTTGGCCACGCCTTCGGTGCCGACCATCTCCGCGGCGAACGTCTGCCGGGCCGGGTTGTCCACGACCGCGGCCATGCCGAGGGCGAACGCGAGCAGGTACACCTGCCACACCGCGGCAACCCCGGTGAGCGCGAGCGTGCCCAGGATGAGCGCCAGCACGCCCATGACCGCCTGGGTAACAAAGAGAATGTTTCGCTTGGGATAACGGTCAGCGATCATCCCGCCCCAGAGGCTGAACAGCAGCTGGGGGAGGAATTGCAGCCCGGTCGCGATGCCAAGCGCGGTGCCGCTGCCGTGCGTGAGCTGGAGCACCAGCCAGTCCTGGGCGACCCGCTGCATCCAGGTGCCGGTGTTCGAGACGACCTGCCCGGTCGCGAAGAGCCGGTAGTTGCGCGCCGACAGCGACCGGAACGTGCGCAGCCGGGCGAACCACGGCCGCTCGCGAGCCTCGCCTGCGGCGGTCAGGACTGGCTGAGCTTCTCCAGAATCGGCGCCGCCGCCCGCAGCGCCGCCCGCTCGTCCGGGGTCAGCTCGGCCACCCGCTTCGCCAGCCACGCGTCCCGCCGACGGCGTGCCTTGCTCACCAGGTCGCGGCCGGATTCCGTGGCGGTCAGCACCACCTGCCGCCGGTCCGTCGGGTGAGCGGCGCGCGTCACGAGCCCCAGCTCCACCAGGGCGGCGATAACGCGGGTCATGGAGGGTGGCTGAACCTTCTCGTGCTCGGCCAGTTCCCCTGGGCTCATCGCGCCGTGCCGGTCCAGCGCGGCCAGCGCCGCCAGCTGGATGTCGGAGAGGGCCGGCTCGCCAAGACCGGGCACGGTTCGCTCGACCCGGAGCCGCCGCGCCAGCCGGCTCACTGAGATCCGCAGCGCGGTGGCCAGGCCGCCTTCGGGCCGTTGCCTCGTTACCGTCATATTCTTTAGCCTGACTCATTACTTTTGCTAACAGTACGTGGCAGCGAACTATTTCGTCAAGGTTCCGGCGGCTGGCGCGTGATCCGAGTAGATCACGGCAGCCTGGATCCACCCGGGAACCCGCTCGGTGACGCATCTTGTGTCAGCCGCAGGCCGTAGCAGGGCGCCGCAGCCGCCGAGGCCGAACGCCGCGCAGTGCTGGCCGGCGCGCCTTGGGCACGACGCAACCCCCCGGGGCCGCAGTGCTGGCCGGCGCGCCTCGGGCACGACGTGCGTCCCGGCAGCGAGGACCGCCTCCCGCACCGTTATTTGCGCGCCTCCGTGCGTCATGCCGGAGGCATGCACATGGGCCCTGCCATCGGAGGCCCTCCAGGGCCGACCGCCCGCCAGGGAGGCAGGAGCAAGAGTGGCGGCGGCAGGACGGTCGTTACTGTGGTTTCGTGAGCCGCGAGCAGCGCAGTGCCCCGCCGCCCCTGGAGGCCAACGACCGGCTTGTGACGGCCGTTATCACGGCCGGGTGGGCGATAGCGCTGGCCGTGCTGCTCGTGCTCCGCGACCAAATCCCAGCGTCGCAGCGGTGGTGGATCTGGACCTGCGCGGCCGGCTTCGTAATGGGGCTGTTCGGCCTGTGGTACGTGCCGCGCCTGAAGCGTGCCCGCGCCCGCAGCACCGCACGGCGAAGCGGGAATTCGCGGTAGGCGGAATCTCCGGGCGGAAAGTTCGAAAGGCCCGGGGCCGCACGGCTCAGCCGTGGTCAAGCGACTCGAAAACCGTCTCCTCGACCGAAACGCCTGGCAGGTCCATGATGTCGTAGCCAAGCTCATCGATGACCGGGGCCACCGGCTGGGCGGGCCCGGATGGCAGCAGGGCCTCCGAGTGAGCCCCGCAGCCGTGATCGACCGAGACCACCCGGCCGTCGTCGGGCGCGTACGCGTTCGCGCACACGCCGAAGACCTGCCGAAATGGCTCGGCAAGCCGCATGAAGAACCCGCAGCTGGCACAGATCCCGGGTGCGGCGTGAGCAAACGGGCTCTTTGGGCCGTGCTCGCTGGTGTACCACCGGAACGCGGCATCGTCGCGGCCGAGCGCCGACAGGACGCGGGCCTGTGGGGGCATCGTGTTGCCCGTGGTGCGCGACTCATCCTCAAGCGGCTCCGCCAGCTCACCGACTGCCGCGGCGATCTCGCCCAGATCTGCCAGCCCGTCGTCACCTTCCAGCGCGACGACCGGCACGAGGCGCTCGTCATCGGCCGAGGCGGGCAGGATGTCCCCGACCCCAAGGTCACCTGGGCGCAGCCGCTCCCGCCACGGCACCCATTCCGGCGCCAGGATGGATTCCGGGCCCGGCAGCAGCACGCTTTCGTCCACCGTGGCCGTCTTGGACCGGGCGGCCCTGGCGACCGTGACCGCCCACCGCCAGCCTTGGTAGGCAGGGTCCAGGCAGGCGAAAAGATGGGTGACAACCCGGTCGCCATCGGCCTGTACCGCGACGTGGCCGCCGACGTTGCTGGCGCCTGCCAGCAGGTCAGCGGCGGCACGGGCGAGGTCCACCGCTTGCGCGCAGATCTCGTCCGGCTCGCGTGTGCGCATCCGTACTGGGCTCACGTTCAGTAATTGTTCCTCATCCCGGCGCATGCTTTCACCATGGTGGAGAGATCACGCCGCAGAGGCTACAGACCGCTAACTCGTGGCTACTGGCCAGACGCAGAATACTAGTAGTCATGGGATGGGCCGAGACCCGAACGGCAGCCCGGCGGGCTGCACAGGCATTCACCGCCGCTGCCCAGACGGGAGCGCGAGTTGGCGCGGGCGCCACGCGCCGGACGACGCGCGTCGTGCACCGGATGACCGGCGCTTCCGGCGCCGGCAGCACCGGCCTGTCCAACCTGATGGAACTCACCGCGGCCGGCAGCGTCGGCGACGCCTTCGTGGCCGTCGCCCTGGCCGGGACGCTCTTCTTCAGTGCCTCGCTCGACCAGGCACGGGGGCGGATCGCGCTCGCGCTCCTCGTCACAATGGCGCCATTCGCCGTTCTCGCCCCGCTTATCGGGCCGATGCTGGACCGGGTGCAGCAGGGGCGCCGGTTCCTGCTCGCCGGAACGCTGCTCGCGCGCGGCCTGCTGTGCTGGGCAATGGCGGGCGCCGTCCTGCACAATGACACGGTCACGCTGCTGCCCGCCGCGTTCGGCGTGCTTGTGCTCCAGAAGGCGTACGGCGTGACGAGAAGCGCGATCACGCCGCGGCTGCTGCCCCCCAAGATCACCTTGGTATCCGCCAACTCACGGGCCGGGCTTGCCTCGCTGATCGCCACCACCGTGGGCGCGCTCGTCGCCGCGGGCCTGGACGTGATCACGGGGGGCGGCTCGGGGGGTGCCGCCTGGGTGCTGCGCGCCGGGACCGTGGTCTATCTCGCGGCGACCGCCCTCAGCTTCCGGGTTCCCGACCGGATCGACGTACCCGAGCCTGAACGGCCGGCAGGGCATCCCGGCCAGGCTGGGCCCGGCGCGCCCGCAACCGGGCCAGGAGCCGATGGCCGGGCCACCGGCCGGGGTGGCACCGGGCAGGGCGGGGCGGCCGGGCGAGAGCGGGCCTACCGGCCGGCCGGGCCGGCGCAGGCCCACGGGCCGGCGCAGGCCTACGGGCCGGCCGGGACCCGGCCCAGGCGGGATGGTCCGGCCGGCGCGCCCGGCACCGCTGGCGGGCAGGGGCTCAATGGCGGGTCCGGGCCTGGGGGCGCGGGACGATGGCGAACCCTGCGCGCGGTGGGGCCGGTCGTCGGGGAGGCGATGCGCGCCAATGCCACGCTGCGTGCCTTCTCCGGCTTCATGGTGTTCTTCCTGGCGTTCCTGCTCCGGATCGAGCATTTCCCCGGTGTGAGCGATAAGGCGGCCCTCACCGCGATGATCGCGTCCGCGGGCGCGGGCGGCTTCCTCGGCACCGCGGTCGGGTCCGCGCTGCGGGCGCGCCGCCCGCACGTGATCACGTTCGGCATGCTGACGGCCGCCACCGTGATCACCGCCCTGTGTGCCGCGTTCTTCGGGCTGTGGGCGGCGCTGGTGGTGTCGCTGGTGGCCGCGTTCGGCCAGGTGCTCGTGAAGGTGGCGCTCGACGCGACCGTCCAGCGGCAGATCGGCGAGGAGATCCGGTCCTCCACGTTCGCCGTCTCTGAGACCCTGCACCAGCTGTCCTGGGTGGGTGGCGGGCTGGCCGGGCTGCTCATGTCGTTCAGCTCAAGCGGCGTGGCGGGGCTGACCGTGGCCTCAATCGGGCTCGCCGCTTCTCTCGTCCTGCTTGTGGGTCAGCGCCGGCGGCGCGTGCTTGCGGCACGGCGGCGGCACGCGCCAGCCGTTTCGTGACGTATCCCGGACGGGACGGGCAGGGGCGTCAGGGCTCGACGTCGTCGGCCACGGCACGGAGCAGGGCCGCGATCTTCCTGGCGTCCCGCGGGTCCGGGTGCCGCTCCCGCCGGTAGGAGCCGGACAGGCCGTCGAGCAGCTTGATGAGATCCTCCACGAGGACCACCATCTCCTCGGGGTCCTTGCGGCTCGCCTTGGCCACCGTCGCCGGCGGCTCGAGAACGCGCACCTGCAGCGCCTGCACGCCCCGGCGCCCCTCCGCCACCCCGAACTCCACCCGCTGGCCGGATCTCAGTACGGTGCCGGACGGCAGGGCGGAGGAGTGCACGAACACCTCACCACCCCCGTCACGGGTGAGAAAGCCGAACCCTTTGTCGGCGTCATACCACTTGACCTTGCCAGTGGGCACGGACGGACCTCACGTGAAGTAGGAATGGGCAGGATCCGCGCGGGAGCGCGCCTTCCCAGGTTAGTCG
>Ga0126378_10003842_pt1 | contig 11378 bp, 9 predicted proteins | sample PanSoiMetPlot_23_FD_92587 | JGI IMG/M metagenome (GOLD analysis project Ga0126378, IMG submission 92587) | Tropical forest soil microbial communities from Panama - MetaG Plot_23 | ecosystem: Environmental > Terrestrial > Soil > Tropical forest > Bulk soil | place: Panama | collected 2016-02-17
AAAGAGATGGAAGAGGGATCCTCCACGTGCCTGGCCACAAATGCGCGCGTGCCCTTGCTCGATAAGTTTTCGAGCAAAGCAGGTAGGGCGTTTCCCGTAACTGGCGCCCGTAAAGGCGCGGAACTGTCGCAGCGTGAAGTAGCCGGAAAACACGGCAACGATGTAGAGAAAACGAGCCTCGGACTCGGTGTAGCCCAAGCCTCGGATTCGCTCAATGTGAACGCCGGGAATATTCATGTATTCCAAATCTCCCGATGGATTCTCGTTTCTCCCGCCCGGCCCGCGGGACTTAGCCGAGGGTGAAACCCGTGCCTCGCCCGCGAGGCACCAAACCGCATCGCCTCAATGGGATGAGGGCTACCTTCGCGCCCGGTCGTCGTCCCTCGAGCCCTGCGCGATAACTGGTGGATTATCTGCGTAAATAGGTCCACCAAGTGGAAAGGGGAAAAAAGTCGAAAGCCCCTCTATATATTAAGAGGCCTCCTTAAGGGGAAACCTCAACGCCTTTTCTGCTCGATTTCCAGAAAGCGCGGGAATAGGTGCCTCCTGGGACCTTGCAGTTCCGTAGGCAGGCAGCAGACTCTCGCCCGTCCGCAATGCCTGCTGACACGGTCCGGCATTCGTATAGGGTTCCTCCCTGGAAAATTCGAAGACTACTTCCCCCATATACTCAGAGGCCCTAAAAACGGAAAAAGTAAGCGAATAGAGTCGGAGATATTTGAAAAAAAGGCGGGCCGCGGAAATGTTAATCACGGAGAGAGAACCGGAACGACTCCCGCCTGTTGAGGTGTAATCAAGGGCGCACCTCAAAACAAACCGACATCCAAACATCTGCCTCGCGCGCTAGACCATTCAATCCGTCTAACTGGCGTGACACGAAGTACATGGTGCCGTCTGAATCTTCCCGATCGTGTGCTGCCCAACCATGGGGCAAGTCAGAGACAAAGAAATTTCTGGAGTATCGGGGCAGTTTGAATCCAAGGTGTCTGCTTCAAATTGATCGATGGCTTCGATAGGTCGTTCTTGGTTTGTTCCCAAATGGAGGAGTAGGCTACGTAGGCTCCCACAGGAAACGGGGAGCAACGGCTAGGCTAAACCTACGGAGTGTGGCGCCAGTCCTCGACCAGTGCCTTCAAGCAGCAAGTCGGTCATGCGTTCAACCCTCTCCTGGTCGGGATACCAGCCACCCTGGTCAGGGCTCCCAGACCGGCTGGTTGCTGCCACGTACTTGCAAGAGCGGCTCACGCCAGCGGCTCGGAGTCTTCGAGAACTTTACCATCGGCGGACCCGATATCCAGGCTGCTCGTCGTTCGTAGCGATGGTGCAGTCCACCCGCTTGGCGAACGGCCACGACCGGCCGATTTCGGGTGGCTGAACCGGGCGCGTTTCGGGTGAGTCTTTCCCCAGGGAAAGCCCAAAGACCCGCTTGACCCTCGAAGCTGAATCGAACAATATCCTTTGGATTTCTTGCTCGTTGCCTCCTGGGTAATAGCCCTAAAATGACGAAAGTCGCGTGATAAGCCAGTAGGCGGCCACACTGCCGATGGCATATGGCGGGACACGCCACGACCAGGCTGGCAGTTTCGTCATCCAATGGCGAACGGCCGCGATGAACAGGAGCGTTGCGCCGACGAAAGAAAAGTGCCCTACCTCAACACCGGCACTGAAGAATCCCAAAGCGAGCGGAATGTGGGCGACGGGCAGTCCCGCTGCGCTGAGTCCACCAGCGAAACCAAGACCGTGCAGAAGGCCGAAGGAGAAAGCCACCAACCAGGGCTTGCGCTGTGCCAATCCGTGCGAATTCTCGTTTTTTCGGAGAACCTCGTACGCGACGAAGAGAATACTGAGCGCAATGACAGCTTCGACAGGAGCAGGCGGCACGTGGACGAAACCGAGAGTGGCGAGCGTCAAGGTGACGGTATGCGAAAGAGTGAAGGCGCTGACGGTGAGGAGTAGTCGCCGGACGCCATTGACCAGCAAGAGCAGGCCGGAGACGAACAGGAGATGATCGGCGCCCGTGAGGATGTGTTCGATGCCGAGGACGAGATAGGTTTGCGCTACGTCGAAGCGGCGAGGCGCTGCTTGGACAAGAAGCGACGGCGATGAAGAGGTGAGTCGAGCCACCTGCGTCGAGCCGTCGAGGCGCTCAATGCGCACCAGCACATCAGTCAAGGTCGCCGTCAGTCCCTGGATGCGGATTGTTTTTCCCGGCAATCCGCCATCGCATTGCACGCTCCACTGTTGGCTGTATGCTCCGCCCGAGAAGACTCCATGCGGTTGTGTCCGATTCGAGCACTCCTGTGGCAATTCAACATCGAGACTAAGCCGCAGGTTGTCGCCTGCGGCCGGGACTTTCCAAAAAAGATCGTAAGTCTCGGTCCCGGTTTGCCGCACCTGCAGGTACGCGGGCCGCACCTCGTGGGCGAACGCCCTCGCCGCAAACAATGCAAGAGCCAGGACGCAAAAGAACGAACGTTTCATCGGCCTACCTGCGCCACTTTCTTTGCGTCTGGCTGCTCGATTCTCACGGTGTAACGTTGCAGCAATGTCTCGTAGAATTTATTACTCGCTTCGATCCGCTTTGCATTCGCCCACTCGCGCTGCACTTCACGACGTATTTCCGCCAGCGCGGGCAGATGTCCCTCGGTGCGCTCGCTGACAAACACCAGATGTGTGCCGTAGCCGGACCCTATTGGGCCCTGCCACTGCCCCGGCTGAAGTGACGACAATCCGGACGCAAACTGTTCACCAAACATTTTCGTCGCTTCCGCTGTAGTTATGTTTTCGAACTGATGTTCCAGCATGAAAGGATCGCCAATCGCGTTCAGATCGGCGCCTTCACCCGCCCGTCGAAGTTGCGCAAGAATGCGCGACGCGTCACGCTGAAGATTGACGCCACGCGCCTGCGGGTTCAGATACACGTGCCGAAAAGCGAAGGTTGTTTCGGTCTTGAGAGTGTCAGAATGCGACTGCAGGAAGCTCTCAAGTTCAGCATCTGATGGTTGCGCCTGAGCGGCAAGATTTTCGTTGAGAAACTCCAGCTTCTGGCGCAACCGCCTGCGGACGATGGTATCGTCCCGGTCCAGACCCATGGTTAGCGCCTCGCGATACGCCGCCTCCTCGCGGATGTAGTCGCGAACCAATCCTCGCAGCTCTTGTTCGGTTGGCGGCCGTTGCCAGGTACGGGTGAAACCGGTCACCAGGTTTTCTAATTTCGCCGCGGTGACGACAATCTCGCCGGGCTTATCGGTCCGGTGCTGAGACACAAGGTTGAAGGCCGCAAAGATTGCAGCTCCCAATAAGAGAAAGTGCAACAACGGTTCGCGTACGAGCTTCATCATTGTCTCCCTCCACGTCACTTGCCCGGCGTGTACCAGATCGGCGACGTATAGGCGCGCTGCTGCAGTTTCATCGGAACCTCGGGAGGCATCTTGATACCGAAATACTTGGCATCGTACGCCGTCCACCGTGGAGTGGGGATTTCGACCACGCGCACGTAGTAGAACGCCCGCTGTGATGCATCGAATTGGGGGCCTTTCCAGACCTTGATCAGTTCCGACGCTCCGATGGTGTTGGTGTAGGTTGCGTTGGGGACATCCACGGTATCGCCTACGGGCGGAAGCTTGCCCTTGGCGTCCGGTTTGCGGTCACCAGACCACACTACGTCGTAGATTTTTTCGTGGGTTTCGCCCTTCCCATCGAGCCAGCCTTTGATGATCTGAATGCGATCCAGGTTCGCCCCAATCGGGTCCTTCAGCGCGGCTACGAGGAAGGTAGGCGCTTTGCCGCTCGGCGCCTGGTGGAGATCACCGCCCATGGGGACACCTTTCGCGTAACCAACCACCGCGGGATTGCGGGTGTTGGCATCGCTTGCCTGGAAATCCCATCCTGCAAAGAACCGTACAACGATGCGCGGGCCGGTGGTGGCATAGACTTCCTTGCGCTGCATGGCGTCAAAGATTGCTCCGCGGGTGTTATCGGTGGCCCAGACGCCGGCGTAACCGGAAGCTGTTTCCTCCCAACCCATGATGATGGCAAGAGGCCCTTCTAAAATAGGCTTGACTGCGCGTTCCGGGCTGGGCTCTGTCGCCGTGAATTTGCCCCAGAAGTTATCGGCATCAACGGCGGCCAGGGCGGTGTGCGCGTCAGTCGCGCCGATCATCCCAAACTTGTAGGGATTGACGCCGAGCTCCTGTTCCAATTTCAGGCCATTTCTCAAGGCCGCCCGGGCGTATTCGTATTCCAGCATCTCCGGGTTCTTTTTTACGCTGAGCTCAAGATTGCCCTTGTCCCAGCGCTCAAAATTCGCAAACTCGTCGTTGGGCGAGAGGAATGGATGCGTCTCTCCGTCGCCCTTGATTTGCGTGACTTCATAGATCCGCTCCCGCAGCGCGCGAGTTTCGGCATATTCACGATCGATCGGCTTCCCCGTGAACGACTCGATGATGGGAAACATGCGACCGTTACTCAGATTGCCGTTATGCGCGATGGCCAGCACATGCCCGCCGGTCTTCTGCTCGTAGCCGCTCATCCACTTCCACAGGTCTCTGGGATTGTCGCTGCCGTAAGGCTTGAGCACGGTGTACGGTTCAACCTGGCCGACTTTGCTCGCGTCATCGCGAAAAATAATGTTTCGGTGGAGATTGTCGCCCCGGTGGTCGGAGTCCACTCAAAGCCGCTGAACGCCGTGAAGCGTCCTGGATCGTTCGCCTCGTCGGCCGCCTTTATGTTTTCCTCCCACGCCTCTTGAAATGCGGCGGTGCCCGGTAATGGGACGATCCCTTTGGGGATGGTTCCTTGAAAGAAGTTGCTAATGATGTCAAGAGCTGCCGCAGGCCCCTCCCCGTTCTGGATCATCTCGTGCCATTTGCGACCCTGGGGATCGGCCATAATTGCCGGATCGCCATTCAAAACCTTGGGGAAAAAACCGAAGCCGTCAGAATGATCAGTGATGACGAGGAAATCGAGAGGGCGGGCAAGCCGAGCCCGCTGGCTGCTGGAAGCAGTTACCTCTTGTCCGTTGGCAAAACGGTAAGCCTCGCGCGGCCCGAGCCGGCAGCCATAGGCCCCGGCATCCATGGACGACGATGTGTGTAAATGCGTGTCGCCCCAGTACACGCGCTGCGGGAAGTTGCGGTCCACCCAAGGGGAATATGGCGCCTTCTTGGGATAAACACTCTTAAGCTCCTGCTGAGGTGGGGCCGGTTCCTGCGCGGAAGCAAAAGTGCTAATTAGGCCCAAGACCAGCGTGAGCACAATGAGAAAACGCGTCATGATCTGCCCCCTGGAACCGATTCGCTTCAATGTCATTCCATCTCTCTTTCCAGCGACTTTATGTGTTCCCCTATTTCGCGTGGATTCGAAGGACAAGTTCTCATCATTGCTCATGTGTTCATTCCTCCTTGGTGCGAACCACACGCAGTCTCGATCGGCGTATGGGGCACACATTCACTTCAGCAGACCGATGAGCCCTCCTATCTCGCCGCGGGCGGCAAGAACACGGCGGAAGGGGTATCGAATTCCACGTCCGCTAAAGTCGTTCTGACCGTCACTCTCTGATATCTTCCCCGCCCACCGCCGGAGCCGGCAAAGCTCAGCAAATATTGGTTGCTGAGGTGGGTTGCGATTTCATCAAAGTATGGCTTGAGGGACACCGGAACGCCGGAACCAAGAAAAAAAGATTCCCCGCCAGTGTCGTCCGATAATCTAGACAGGTTGTTTTGGCCATTCCAAACCAGAGAAAAGGCAAGCCCGCGGTGGGAGGCAGCTGGGTAATACACCGTCCAGATATTTGTGTTCTGTCTTTGGGCTCTCTGGGTTAACGGAACAACATCCGGAAAAGTAGGTCCAGAGCGGGCTCCTCGGAAAAAATCAATACCCGAGGAGATCAAGATCACCGACCGGCGCGGTCCAGTTTCCGGCCATCGCCTCAACAAATCCATCGTTCCCAGATAAGGGCTTGAGCCAATCGCTCCGGAGCCTATGGTTATGCGCAGTGCCTTAGCCGCCAGTTCGTGGTTTGTGGTGAAGTCCTGAGCCAACATCGTCGCATTGTTGCGTATGTACCCTAACGCGATGTGTACAGTGGGCGGTTGCGCCATGATGAAATCTCTCAGACTATTCCAATTGCTCGCGGCTCGGGTATCGATGGAATCATCGATCAGAATGGCCAGGAAGAGATTCTCGTCTTTCCTAAAGTCACCGATCGGTCTGCGCTCCCGGCCCAGGGAGAGTTGAACGTCGTCTTTAGAAATTGGTGGGATACTCTCTTTGTTGGATACCGCCGTGACCGTGAATGTCACCGTGCCAACAGCGGGGCCCGAAGATTGGGCGCGACCCAATCCTGCGCTGGCGAGCAATACCATTCCTAGGAAAAAAACCGCTCCAGAGCGACTCCCCGCGTATCTCATTTGCATTGTCCTTGTGCGCCGGTTAAACCGGCGAGGTGTAGTGAATGCAAAAGTCCACATCGGCCCCGAGTCATGCGGAGCCGCTCGCAAGGGCGGCGTCGAAGCGTTGACAGGGGAACGTACGGGCCGGGTATTCAGCCGCGTAAGAAACTCACTCCGGGACGCCGACGCTGTACGGAAATGCGGAAGGCCCGAAGCAAGTGCCTGATGAACGCGGTGTCTGTTAAACATTTTTGATAGTTGCGCTCGCTGCGCAACTGTCGATTGCGACAGGTGCCCTTGCGTGCACGGGTTGAGCGCTGAAGGACCAAGAGCTGATGCCGAAGGGCAAGGATCTCGGTTTGAATTGCAGCCCGAGTTCGAAATCCTTGCCGAATTGAACAGAGCAACGAGAGAACGATCGCAAACGTAGCATTTGCAAGCTATCGTTCCTGCCGTACAAGTTCAACTGGCTCAATGCGAACGCAGTTTTTGGTAGCGACAATCGAGTGAAAGGGAATGAAGAGCTAGCGAGAAGTATAATTCCTGTCAGTTCAGATCCTTCCGGATTTTCGAGAGGCGCAGACGTTTCCAACAAGCGCAGGTTCCCATATATACTTTCCCTTTCCCCTGAAAAAGCGATCACCCAAATGGAATATATATTCGACCACCCATGGGAACTGGGCGTTTTCCTTGTGATTCTCTTAGCCGTTGTCCTCGATCTTGGACGTCGCACTGCGGCCTATTTCCAAATCGAGAAAGATGCACAACGGAGAGAACAGGTGAGCACCATCCGCGATGGGCTCTTCATATTACTCAGCTTGCTGTTGGGTTTCACCTTGACCTTGGCGGCTTCCCGCTTTGTCGAGCGTCGTTCGTTGCTAGTGGAAGAAGCCATCTCGATTGGCACGACATATCTCCGCGCCAGCACGCTTCCCCCATCCCATCGAGACCATTCCAAGCAACTGCTCCAAGCATACGTGGACGCCCTACTCGACATGGATAACGCTCGCGACGATGCGAAGCGCTTTAGTGAAGCGGTGCACCGTTCAAAACACCTACAGGGCGAACTATGGCTGGACGCTGCTACTGTTGCACAAGATGATCGTACTGCCATTACCGCCGTCTACATCAACTCCCTCAACGAAACCATCGATCTTCACGAGAAGCGAGTTGCTGCCGACGAGAACCGTGTTCCGCAACCTGTTTGGCTTCTCATTCTTTGCATCTCATTGATCGCGGTCTTCACGCGCGGCGCTACGCTCCCATCTCGATTTTGGGCGACACTGATCCTTATTCCAATTACCATCGCAATAGTTGTTGCCTTGGTTGCTGATCTGGACAGTCCCAGCCGCGGTCTTATCCGACTAGATCGGCGCGCCATGCAGCGCCTGAAAGCCGAGATGAGTGTCGAACCTGCAAAATAGCTCCTCACGGCGGGATTCGTCACTGCTGGCCGTCGGCTATTTTACACCTAACATTTCCGGTTTTGCGGGCTTCCCGGGAGTTGGCCAAAGCTAAAAAGAAAAAGTCACCACGAGAAGTTTAGAAAACGTGCGAGTGACGGGTCACTCTGGAGCTTTAGGGTTCACCACCTGACGGTCTAGCATTAGCACCAGCACGGCGTGGGAACAACAGGGCAAACTGCAGGCGCATACCCCACGGTGACGTCCCTGCAGGGCGGATTGGGTTGCCGTAAAACTGGGCGCTGATATTAACCGGCTGCGCTCCTAGTTTCATGATTCGGCCCACGCCTCCACCGAACGGTACCGTCCATCGGTTGGGGCTCGACACCTCCCAATTCGCCGTGACGATCGGGGCAATCGTGAGAAACCAGCCCTTTTGCAGGTTGTAGTTGACGAAATACTGCAGCAGGAATTGATTCACGTCCGGTCGGCTGGAATCCCCCGCCACGGACCAGATATTGTTCGTCAACGCGCCGAGCGTCCACTTACCGGGTTGCACCAACACTACAACGGACGGCCCGATCCCGAATTTTCCCTGCCCGAGGATCGTGTTGGTTGCCGTTGGAATCAAGAACGCCGGGCCGACACCCCAAATCACTTTGCCCGGCTTTGCCGGCGACAGGAAAAACGTAGGGTTCATATCGCCGAAGCCGTATTCCCCTCCCGTCGGCTCGTTGGTGTACGGCTGCCACACAATCGGTTGAATGACTCGCGTAATCAGGTTCCAGTTCGTGCTCACCTGCACGGGAATAACCGGCTGAATGTTCAGCACGTTCTGTATTCGATCGAACTGGCCAATGTTGAAGTTGCTGTTGTTCTGGATGGGTACGCTGATCAGGCTGGAAACAGGGTTTTGCGTCTGCTTCTGCAACTCAGCGGTGTTGTCCCCGGATGGTGCGGGGGTTTGCGGGTTCTGACACAAGGCACACGGCGCCCCGATAAGTAACGCCGTGAGTAATCCAAAGTAAACTGCATGGGTAATCGTTGTCCGCATTATACCAACGAGTTAGTTCTAAGTAGTCATTAGCGCCCCGTTCTTTGTTACGCCTGGACCGTCACTTAAGCCGATAGGTTATTCCGAGTATCAGGCCCTGCTGGGTTTGGTCGAGGCCGAAGTTCGGGCCAGCTTGCCGCTTGTAATAGAGCCTTCGGTACCCGAATTGTGATGTCCAACGTCTGTTCAGTCTGTAGCCGATTCCCGTCGCAATTTGCCAGGAATAACGGGAACCTCCTCCGCCCGCGTCCCCGATAAAAAAAGCTCCGACACGCCGGCTGAGATTTACCTGGAACCGGGCACCTTCTATGCCATCCACCCAGTTGTCCGCTGCCGAATAGGAAACCTGCCCGATTTGACTCACCGTTGCTTTGATCGTTGCACTTGTGTGGTAATACCGAATACCAACCAGAAGGTCGATTGCGCCTCGATTGCCGGCAAAGAGTCGGTACGCGATTTCCGGGGTAAGGGTCAGCGTGTTCAAGTTATTGTTGAGGTTCAGTGCGCCGGGAAGCCCCTGGACGGGGATGGCCTTCTCGTTGCCTAGCCAGACATACATCAGGTCGGTTAGTATTCCGACTTGGCCTCGCCGGACCTCGGTCAATCCCATGACTCCGAACTTCAGGTTGCTGAAGATGTCGGCAAAAGATTGATTGACACTCGCCTCGTGCCCCGCCACAGCAATGGTTCCGTTCATGCCAACCAACCAGAGATAAGGCGAAATACTCACGTGCCAACTATCCTGGTGGAAGGAAGGCGGTGTGGTAGGAGTTTCCGGTTCGACCTGGGCTTCCGCCACCGCGCACATGGTAAATGCAAGCATCAAAATCACAATTGGGTATATGCAACGCTGTATCCTCATTTTTTGGATTCTCCGGGAAGACTTAATTTGGTTATCCGATGTGCATAACACTGTTGACCTTCAACTCGTAAAGAACTCGAAAGAGTAGAAGTCTCCAGGTATAAGGGCACACCTCCGACGACGTCATGTGTATCTCCACCAACGTGAATGGACCACATAAGAATCTCGCGAGGCTGCAACGGCAGTATGTGTGCTATCTGCGGCGGTTCAGATTCCAAAGCGCCACTAATTCTCGGCGGCGTAACTATTGGCCGCTCAGACGATTGGCTATTCGGCGATGATTTTCTCCGGCGCCGCCGCGTAAGGGTCAGCATGCGCCACCTCAAGTCCTCGGCCCTTAGTACCCGGCGTGATTTCAAAGCGCGGGTCGAAGTCGACCATGAGCGAGGCAAGTTGTTTCAAAATTTTGACGTCGCCCACTGTCTTAGCGGTTCCATCCGCAATCTGCGCCTCCAGAGTTTTCGCTCCCATCATCGTGCGTTCCAGATCGGACCGGTTGATCGTCAGGACCAAGTCGGGCTTGCTGGCAAGGAATCCCTTGATGTTCATAAGCGTCGCGTTGTTCATCTCGATCAGGAATTTCTCGTCATTGTCCGGCTTGATCAGGTTGATGGTGAATCGTGTTACTCCGCGTCGGCCACGAACTCGGCCTGCACTGCTTGGAACGGATCAAGATTCGTCTCACCTTCCACCTGGAAGGCAGAGACGTGCGGCACCTTGGAGCCGCGATTGGCTGTGCCGGGCATGATTTCGAAGCGCGGGTCGAAATCGACCATGAGCGAGGCCAGTTGCCTCAGGATCGCCAGGTTGCCCTGCGTTTTGGCAGTTCCGTCGGCGATCATCGCGTCGAGCTTCTTCTTGCCCATCATGGCAAGCTCCAGGTCGGAGCGGTTGACGGTAATAGTCAGGTCGGGATTCGGCGACTGGAAGCCCTGAATATTAGTCAGCGTGGCGTTCTCCAGTTCGATGAGGAACTTTTCGCCGTTGTCGGGCGTGACCAGGTTGATGGTGAAGCGCATGCCCTCGGCCTTTTTGCTGTCCATGCGGATGCCGAGGAAGTCCAGGAACAGCTCGGTGGTCATGGCGCGCATGACGTCGGGACTGCTGGAGCTGGCGGTCTCGCCTTGCGGGATACCCGTACGGAGCTCGTAGGTCGCCGCCAGATAGCTGTTTCGCAGACCAGGGTTCTCCTGCTGGTACCCGATTTGCTCAAAAATGTCGGCGAGCAGGTCCTTGGCTGCCTTGTTTTGTGGCTGGGCCTGCACCAGCTTGTTGACGATCTCCTGCGCATGGAAGTACTTTCCTTCGTCAAATAGTTTTCGGCCGCTGGCCAGGATCTTGTCCGAACCGCCCATCATTTCCACGTAAAGGGGGGCCGAGTCCGACGGCGACAGCGGAATCAGAGTGGCGGGGTTGCAGTCCCAGAAACCAAGGTAGCGCTGAATGACGCCGCGAGCGTTGTGCTGCGGCGAGCCGTGATAGCCGCGGCAATTCCACTGTGCTTGCAAGCTCTTGGGCACCTCGTAGACGTTCTGGATTTCGTTGATGGTGACGCCCTGGTTGGCATAGTGCAGGACCTGGTTGTTCATGTTGGCGTACAGGTCCCGCTGGGCGCGCAGGATCTCCTGAATGCGAGTGTTGCCCCAGCGCGGCCAGTGGTGCGAGGC
>Ga0126378_10003843_pt1 | contig 11378 bp, 16 predicted proteins | sample PanSoiMetPlot_23_FD_92587 | JGI IMG/M metagenome (GOLD analysis project Ga0126378, IMG submission 92587) | Tropical forest soil microbial communities from Panama - MetaG Plot_23 | ecosystem: Environmental > Terrestrial > Soil > Tropical forest > Bulk soil | place: Panama | collected 2016-02-17
CGCTTCGCGAATGTCGGCCAGCATGGCTTTGAAGGTCGGCACGGTGCGCTGCTCGAGCTTCAAGCCTTCGGGGGCGAACATCGGACGCAGGAACTGCCAGCCCGGTTCGGTGTCGGTCACCCAAACGGGTGCACCGTTATGCAGTTCTTTTGCTAGAGCAAGCGCGTCGAGCATGGCGGCGGACGTGGTTTTGCCCGCGCCCTGGCCGCCGAAGAAGCCGACCTTGATGGGCACGATCGGCGGGGCGGACTTCACGGCTGCGGGTTGTGGTTGCGGTTTGGTTTGCGGTTGGGGTTTCAGCGGTACTTCGCTGCGGTTGCGTTCATAGCGGGTGTTCTCCTTTGTGAATTTTTCTGACTGGTTGTGAACTTTCTTTACGCGGCTTCGGCCTGGTCCTCATCCTCCGGCTTGTCGTACACCGTGCCGCGGTGGTCGGGATCGTCGTCCGGAACGAAAACGGGCGTGATGCCCTTCTCGAGCAGCTCCTCGACTTCGAGCGCGTTGTGCATCGAATCGGGCAGAATCTTCTCGATCCGCTCCGGCCTCAACACTTTGAAAATGCCGGGCAGGAACTTGTCTCCCTTCCCTTCGCAGCCGTCGCAGACTTCCTGCGCCCCGACTTCGCCGATGTAGCCCTTCGCGCCGCAGGCCGAGCAGCCGGCGCGGACGGTCTTCGGGTGCGCGAGCAGCACCCAGGTCTCGCCGACGTGAAAGCCGCGCGGGATCGCCGAGATTCTTCGGCTGATGCCGAGCTGCGCGCCCTCGCGGTCGAAGTCCGCCGGCGTCTTGTAGAACTTCTCGCCCATCCACAAAAGGCCGGCTTTCCCCATCTCGCTCGTCGCCATGCACAGCGGGCAGGGGAACTCGTCCTGGCAGTCGCGGTGTACGCCCCCGACCAGGCCGTTGACCTCCACCCAGGTCCAGCCGCGCGTCTACCTGAAGCCGTGCGAGCAGGCCGGGCAAACGTCGAGGACCATGGGCAACCGGTCGCAGGGCATCCCGCCGCCGCCGCTGACGAGACACAAGCCACCGATTTTGCGATATCCGCATCCGCGTTTAGGTTCGACTGCCATGGTTCATTCCTCCTTTTTCAGTTCCTCAATCGCCTTATCCGCCTGTTCGGGCGTGAGCAGGCGTTCACTGCAGTAGGTGTCAGTCGGGCAGGCTGGTGACTACTGTCCCGTCCAGCCCGACACGCATGATGACTTCCTCGATGTCCGCCCAGTGGTCGTAGCCGGTGCGGTTCTTGAAGCGGAGTCTCCTCGGCGCACCTCCCGTTCCCGCCGGCATTCCGGGCAGAGCACCAGCTCGTCGAGGTATCCGCTTTCTGATTCGCGATTGTCCGCGGCCAGCACATCGCCCAGCGTTAGCTCGCCGCAGACTTCGCAGTAGGTTTCGCGCGCAGTCTCTGGGCGGTAGTGAACTTTCACGACTCCACCTCCGCAACCGAGCGGGAGCGGCCAGGGCGAAGACCAGCCGCTTCGTGGAGCTCGCCATTCGCTTCCGGGTAGCGGACACCGCCCGGAGCAGAATGCATAGCTCATCCTCGGCACAGTCGTCCTCGGGGAGCGGGGAATTGTCGTTGTTGGGCACGAAGAATCCTCTTGAACAGGAGGTCGGACGACGCCGGGGTAAGGTCGATTGCAGCTCGTGACTTGATCCGCGCCGGATTCCTAGAGAGAGAGACGTGCCATGGTGTTGGCACATCAAGGGCTATTCTCCGGCCGAATGACGGCTCTAAATTGCGGTGAGCATTTCTGCGGAGGGCTGTCCGAGCGTCCGCCGATTCGAAAGGGGCTCAACCGGAAAGCTTAGCTTCCGATTGCTAAAAATAACCGATCCAAATCTGTTTGGACCTTATTTCAGCGTAAGCGCCTTAATTAATAATCAAACAGTTTGACAGTTAACCGGCCAAAACTTGAGACCGAGATGCAAGGCGAGCTGAGTTAACTCCTCCTTCAGCTGAGTTCTTGCGGTAGCCAAGCAAGATCCCCTTCCGGCCGCGAATGCTTGCAGCATTGGAGTGTCCCAGATTGATCCCGACCAAAAATGAGTGCACATTAGCCGGTTAATTGGCCGGTTATTTTCGGCTTAACTGGCCAATCATGATGCCCGCGCGAGTCTAACTTGAACGTATGACGAGACTTAGTGGCGCGTGCACAGATTGGACCAGTTAAGCCGAAAATCCACCCATTTCATCCGGCGATCTCGACCTGCCGGCGCATGGCGGGGGCATCTCTCGGGAGCCATGGAACTTCGTACAACAATGTTACGTACCCGTTTCCATAATGCGATATCTCCTCGTAGCGCTATTCGCTGCTGCGACGACCTTGTATCCAGCCTTCGGGCAGGACAACATCGCCATTGTGAATGTCACGCTCATCGACGGGACTGATAATCCATCCCGGCCAAATTGCACTGTCATTGTGCAAGGAAACAAGATTGTCGCGATCACCAGTGGCCGGAATAAGCCGCCAACTGGAACGAAGATCATCGATGGCGCTGGAAAATTTCTGATCCCAGGGCTTTGGAACAACGACCTTCATGGACCAGCCTATGACGACGCGAAGTTGCAACTTGAGGAACTAGTGTCTTACGGCATCACCACCGTGCGTGACATGGGTGCCCCTCTGGACGACATCATGCGCCTTCGTAATGAGACCGCATCGCGAACACTCGTCGGGCCGCGTTTGTTTATAGCTGGTCCAGTCATGGAGGGCCAGTTCCTGTTGAAATGCCGCTCATTGTTGATCTTTTCACCGAAAGGCAAGCGCGTGCTGAGGTTCAAACCCTCAAGCAACACGACGTTGACTATATTGAGGTCGATACGACACTTACACCCGAGTTGTATTGGGCAGTTGCAGACCAGGCGAGAAAACAAAATATGCGGCTTGTCGGACATATTCCGCCAAAAATCGGAGCGGCGAGCATCGTGCAAGCCAATCAGTCGAATGTCGAGCATTTGGGAGGGCGGTTCCTGAATGTCCTTGTCGCTTGTTCCAGTGAAGGAGATTACTTCATGGGAGTTTTGGCGGCCGTTTATGACGAGATTTTGAAAGGCCTGAAAGAAAAGCAGCAGGTCAAGGAGCAACAGTTCACCGCTGGTTTCGACAAGAGGTTGCTCGATACTTTCGACGAAAGCAAGGCACAACGGCTATTCCGACTGTATGCAAAGAATGGAGTTGCGCAGACCCCGACCCTCCATGTGCTCAAGACTCTTTGGGAAACTAACAAGGAGCGTGAGAAGCTGAACGATCGTGACATGGAATTTGGAAGGAAAATCTTCGCAAAGGATCTAGAAATAGTGGGTGAAATGAAGCGTGCTGGCGTACCGATTCTCGCCGGGACCGATGGTTCTTATGACGAGGGCGGCGAGGCTCTTCACGGCGAGCTAGAGCTTCTTGTTGAGGCAGGTTTGACCCCTCTCCAAGCGCTTCAGGCGGCTTCCCGGGATGCAGCGAGGACCTTGGATGTATCCAAAGATATGGGTACTGTTCAGGTGGGGAAGACGGCAGACCTAGTGCTGTTAGATGCGAACCCTCTAAAGAACATATCCAATACGCGGAGCATATACGCCGTAGTCCTGCACTGCCATTTGTTCTCAAAGGATCAGCTATCAATGATGAGAAGCCACTAAAACGACAGTGTCACTCCTGGATAACGGGCAACCGGAAGGTGATGATCGGTCCTGCGTTGCCGTGTCCTCAGATCAGATCAGCGCCGGGGGCCGGCGGGATATTCCCGTCTCTCTGGATCTCTCGCCGCCACTTTCGCGGCTCGAGCCGTTTTTGGCCGAGACTTCCGCGAATCTCATGAGTTCAAAAGTCTTTCTCTACAGGGGGTGGCTGCCGACTAGCTCCTCAGGCTGCTCGGATTGCGCTCCGCCCTCTGCGTCCTTCTTCCAGGTCTCATGACCTTTACGTGTCATAACCAATGGAGCCGCCGTGTACGGTTCCCTTCCCTCTTCTTCCATCGGTTCAGGTATTTTTCCAGCGGTTCAGCTATTTCGAGAACAGGATCATGGTATTCAGCTCTTCAGCTGGTATTGACCAACCAGCTTCATCTCCACCGTGCTCTGGGCAGCACGGATGCTCACACGTTCTGCCATTCATGCAAATCAGGTCATCTTCTTTGTCTTCCGCTTCTTGTTCCCAATGTTCTGTCATGCCTGCAACCTCTTGCGGGAATTGATGCCCACTTCTGATCCATACTTCTGGCCGGCTTGGTAGCCGCTCACCCCCTTGGTTCTTACCCCACCACTCTTCCTCAGCGATGGGAAATGCAGTTTGATGGCCTCTTCTAGAGACCTCTCCAGTCGATCGATACGGATCAATCCTTGCTCTCTTGCGCCCGCCAGCAGTTGCCCACGCTTGGCTTCTAGGCGCTTGTGAAGTGCTCTGGCGTAACCCAGCTTCCAGCCACTCTGGAAGGTGCGCTTCAGCGCTGCCCCCGATTGCCCTGTCAACAAACTGTCGTGCAAGAACTGGTCAGTCCTCGTATACGCCTGAGCTTCGCGCGGCGCCACTTCGAAAGCAATTTCGTATAAATACTTGAACATCAACTTCGAGGCTTCGCGGTCGGATTGCCGACCGAGCAGGTAAATTCCCTTGCCACTCCTCACCGCCTGGCAGAAATTGGCTTTGGCGACCGTCGCCACCAGTATGCCGATCCAGCTCTGCAGCCGCAGCGTCACAACAATCAAAAATCTCAAGACGAACCACGCGAACAGGAAAACCGCGATAACTAACGGCCACGTACGGCGAGTCCGGACCACTCGCCCCACATTTCCCGCGACAACAGCCCGCAATAAGACTGGTGCCAGCAGTTCGCCGAAGATGATTCCCGGCCGGCGGGTATGATTGTGAGCAACTGCGAGCGACGATACAACTAGCCACCCTACGGCGCCGAACCCGAAGGCCCTGCGAAAGGAGCGAGATGAGCTTGGTCTGGCCGTTAATGTCGTAGTCTGACCGCTCTCCTCCTGGGTCGACATCATTTATCTCCGTTCCCAGCAGAAGAATTGTTCGCTAATCAGTAAATCTCCTGGAATGCAGGCACGCCCTACATGCCGTTCTAGTCGCTGGCTATTTTGCGTACTCATTCTTGATCACCTCTCCGCCCTTCATCACAAACTTCACGTGATCCAGGGTAGTCACGCCTCGCAGTGGGTCGCTGCGATAATGTCTGCCCACTTGCCGGCCTCGATAGTGCCCACCTTTTCGGCCCAGCCGACGAGGTCAGCTGCGTTCACGGTAGGGGCTTGAATTGACTGTAGAGCTGTAAAGCCCATCTCCACCATCTTTGCGAACTCATGGCCGTTCAGGCCATGTGGATACACACCGGCGTCCGTTCCGAAGGCCACCTTCACACCTGATTTGAATGCATGTGAGACGTTTTTCTGCGCGATCGGAATAAGTATCTTTTGCCTTTTCGATGCCATTTGGAGTCCATCCCAGGCTCTCCATATTCTGCGAGACCCAATCGTCGAGATAGACAGTTGGCACAAGATAGGTTCCGTATCTCTTCATCAACTGAATGCCTTCGTCATCGATGTAGCTTCCGTGCTCGATGGAATAGGCACCCGCCAGCGCTGCATTCTTGATGCCAGCAGCAGCGTGTGCGTGCGCGGCGATTTTGCGTCCGAGTCCATGAGGTGTGCCCCACGATGGCCTTCAATTCTTCGGGACTGTATTGTGCAAGGGCGGGGTTGTCGCCTTCCGTTACCACTCCGCCCGTGGCCATAACTTTTATGAGATCGGCGCCATACTTAATGTTTTCGCGGACCTTCTTCCGGACCGCATCAATGCCATCCGCAACGCCTTCTTTGGAAAAGCCAAACTGTGGAGCGCGATAGTCTTCGTCCCAGTGCCCCCCCGGTGATACTGAGGGGGTCCGGAGACAAGCATACGAGGGCCAAGCACATCGCCTGCATTATTGGCGTCGCGAAGTGCAACGTCCGCAAATCCGTCAGCCGCGACGTTGGGGACAGTGGTGAATCCTGCTTCGAGAGTTGTGCGGGCGTTTCGCGCTCCGACCAGCACTGCGCGGATCCGAGATGTGAAGGCCGGCCGGACCGAACAGGGTCGGATCGGTGGTTAAGTGAACGTGACAGTCGATCAGGCCGGGCAGCAGCGTGGCGCCGGGAAGCTCGATGCGCTCGGCTCCCGCGGGAATTCTGGTTGAGTTCGGGACCAACAGTTGTAATTTTGTCGCCCTCGATCACGATCACGGGATCGGATAGAGTTGCGCCTGATTTGACATCCATCAGTTTTGCGGCATTAGAATGACTTTCTTGCCCGGCCGTGGCGCTAATCCCTGACCACTACTCCAAAGCGCAGTAGTCACGAGCAAGATCCCCATCAGAAAACTTCGGCTGATCACGTGAGTCATTATTCCTCTATCCTGGATTCCTCAGTCTGCTATGCGGTGGCTGTTGTTCGGTTCAAGCGATGTGTTGTGATACTACTAACGTATGTTGCGGATCAATTTCAATGGTTCGGAGGAACATTCCCGCTGGTTCGCAAGTATTCCACGAGCTGCCCATAATGATTCATGGAATGGGTTACAGCGCGATCTGCCACTTCAAGTCTCGCCAAGGGTTTTTCGCTATCCGGGCTTCGGATCAACTCAGTTTCATTGTGTTCGTTGATGCTGAGCAAGGCCTTATGGAGAAAGTCGAATGAGCCTTGGAGAAACTTCACGATCTCGGCCTTGCTCTTAATTGCGTCCAGGTCTGCCTGCGTTTCGAGTTTGATTGGCGGATTCTCGTGCAAGATCGCGGCGGCCATCCCGTAGTTGGAAGCAGCCACGTGTTTCACCATATCCGCAAAGGTGCGAACGCCGTGAAACTCACCATTGGTCGGCGCGAAGGAAAATTTATCCTCCGGCATTGCCTCCACTAGAGGTACTAGAGCGTGTTCGGCGTCGTTGACAAAGTGTTCTTGAATTTCGGAAAAAGGCGCATGCTGCGCCGCCGTGCCGTGTTGAGCAACGGCCAAACTGCTCAACCAAACGAGCGTCACAACAACAGACAACAGAGTGCGTGATTTCATGGATGCCTCCTGGAGTTGGATTTTGAAATGCAACAAAGTCAGATAACCACGTGCGTAATTGCTTATTTCCCGAGTGCGACAGTCCGTTGTTGGCACCGATTCTGCTCGGGGGCTCACTTACTACCTTTCGAAGATCGGAGCGACATCAAGTCGAGTTCGCGCTGCAATTCATCTCGAGGGAACCAGCGACCACGCAGCATGACTCCGACTATGCATTTACTGTTGTTGATATCGTCGAGCGGGTTACCTGCCACGAGAACGAGATCCGCTCGAGCTCCAGGCTTAATGGTTCCGAACTCACCGGGCACGCCCGTGAACTCCGCAGCATCCGCAGTTGCTGCCTTCAGGGCTTCGTAGGGCGAGAGTCCCGCAGCCACGAAGTTTGTCATTTCCTCATGAACAGAAAAACCGGGCATGACGAATGGGTGCGGAGTGTCTGTTCCGACCAGCAGGCGAGCGCCGGCATCATGCAGTGCCTTCAAAATCTGGTTGCGCGCGGCATCGCCGCGCTGCTTCGCAGCGAAGTCCTCACCCGTGTATCCAGTATCGGAATTCCACCATTCCCGCAGCATGGAGGTTGCATACTGCATGTTGGGCCCTTTCCAAGCAGCATCGAGTTCGGAGTGAGGTGTCATGTTGTGCCAGGCAACCAGCGTGGGTACGTTCCATGTGCCTGCTTTTGCCGTAGCGGCCGCGATCTGAGGAAGGCGCGACATGTCGAGCCAGTCCACCAAAGCCTGGCGTTTGGCAAGCAAATGAGCGGGATGGCGGAATGTCTCGTTTTCGTCTATTTGGCGGAACGGTGAATGGTCGTTCTGCAGCCATTCGAAATAGCCAGTTAAGTGTTCGACCGACCACTGATGGGCATCGAGCACGCGTTGAAGTCCCACATGTGGCGGTACATGGCCGGCTAAGCGCATTTTCACTGATGCGGCGGCTTGAACGACGGCATCATAGGCGTCAGGTCGAAGATTGTCGTACACCTTTACGAAGTCATAGCCGAGCGTTTTCTGCTTCTCGACGACGCTACGCGCCTGTTCGGGAGTGGTAACGATGTCGCTGCCTTGCCAAACTGGCGGGGATCCATCCACGAGAGGGCCGGCGGTGTAGAGTGTCGGACCAAGCACAGCTCCTTTCTCGACGCGCTCGCGAAGCTCGAGCATTGCTGGCTCCCCGGCCATGTTGCGAACAGTAGTAACTCCGCTTGCTATGAACAACGGAAAATAGGCCTCTCCTTCCATCAGGTGGACGTGCATATCGGCAAGGCCCGGAATCAGGAAGCGCCCGCGGCCGTCGATTCGACTGGCGGCCGCGGGTATGGGGGTGGATCTACGGGATCCGACCTCGACGATGCGTGTACCCCGGATCAGAACGACTTGATCCGTGAGAACGCGGGGTGAGTCCATGGGAATCACCGTGACTCCCACGAATGCGCTGATCCCGTTCACTTGCGCACCTGCACCGGAGGAAGCTTGGGCAAGGGCCATACCGATTGAAACTAGCGTTGCTACCGTCAGCGCGAGGCAATTGAGCGAGATGCGCCGGAGAATGTGAAACACCTCTACAGCAGGTGGTATTTTCCCGGCGCTGGAGTGATTCGAACGCATCAAGGTCAGCGACATTAAGTCCCACCGCACGTGTTTCTCGCCTCTTTCTACAATTTGGTTCAGCTCTGAGTGCCGTTGTGGGAGTAGACGACTAGCCTGTTGCGTCGGGACAAAATTTCGACAGGGCGACGTCACAGGCGTTCAGGCGTTCGAAATACGCGACGGGGAACGATTCTTTTTGTGTCGGAGTCAGGGCGAGCCAATACCTGCTACCCATTCCGCCGAGCCGAACGTCTAATCTTGGGGGCTTAGCTCACTAGGGATGTCCCTTGCTCTTTGGGAGCTCTTTGTCCGGAAGCCCGCAATCACATGTCAGATGGAATGGAATTCTTCATTCGCTCGTAGCCTCTCAGAGCGCCGCTGGTGGCGGTGGATCCTGGTGGGATGGTCCGCGCTCATCCTGCTTCAGATGACGCAGAACTATGCGTTCTGTATGGCCGTCGGAATGCCGTGGAGTTGGAAATTCAGCATACAATATGCCGCCATCGAGTTCTCTTTTTGGGCAGTCATGATTGGAATCATCGCTCGCTGGACACAGACTTATCCCTTGGAAGATGCGAGTCGCGGGAAGAATCTCACGATCCTGCTTTCCCTTACAGCAGTGACGCTGCTCATTCACGCGGTCTACCGGGTACCATTGCATTACGTGATGTACAACGATCCAGAGCCCCGGCGGTTAGTACCACCTCTTTACTTTCCAATTGATCGACAATTCGCTGGCCGATAGCGCGGTATTTTGGGCAATCGTCGGCATCTGTCAGGCCATCCGCTCCGTGGGCCGAGCACAACAACGGGAACATGAGCTTACTGAGGCGCAGCTGGAGACGCTCAAAGGCCAGTTGCAACCTCATTTCTTGTTCAACACACTGAATTCCATCTCCTGGTTAATGAGGAAAGACGTTGAAGCCGCCGACAATGTGATCAGCGCACTCAGTACTTTTCTCCGCACTACGTTGACCGTGCCCGGCAGTGAAGAAGTGGCGCTTCGCGAAGAACTGCAGGTGCTCAGGTTATACCTGGAAATCGAAGAGGCGCGTTTCCAGAATCGGCTGAAAGTGAGCATCAACGTGGAGCCGGAAACGCTCGACTGCCGGGTTCCCGGCCTGTTGCTGCAGCCGATGGTGGAGAATGCCGTTCGCCACGGCGTCGCGCGCATCGAGAGTTCGGGTATCGTTGAAATTGGAGCCAGGCGCGATGGCGCAGATCTGTGCTTGTGGGTGTTGGATAACGGACCTGGATTGACCACAGCAACTCGTCCGGGTGAGGGAATCGGTATGGCCAATACCCGCACCCGTCTAGAGAAATATTACGGTTCACATCAGTCGTTGCGCATCAGCAATCGTGACGATGGTGGCCTAAGGGTTGAGATCCGCTTGCCGTTCAAAATTTCGAAGTATTTGGGGAACCGAGATGAACTTCACGAGATTGCGAACACTCGTTGTTGATGACGAGCCTTTCGCACGAGAAAAGGTCCGCTCATTTCTCGCCGACTATCCCGATTTTGAGGTGGTCGGTGATTACGAAGATGGCGAACAGGCGGCTTGCGCCATTCTTACCCAGCAACCCGACGTCGTGTTTCTCGACGTGGAGATTCCGGGCAAGAGCGGACTAGAGGTGCTGAATTCCTTGCCGGCCGACAGTCAACCATCCATTGTTGTCGTCACCGCTTTCGACCGGTATGCGGTTCAGGCGTTCGAAGTCGGGGCTCTGGAGTATTTGCTTAAGCCTTTCAACAAGACTCGTTTTGCTCAAGCCATCAAGGGCGTGCGGCAGAAGGCTGTTTCTCTCAAAGTGGGCAATGCTGATTCCGCGACATTAGGTCTTCTTTCCCACAGTGAAATTGCAGATCGCGAACGCGTGGCCATCAAGTCAGGTTCCAGGATCATCATCGTGCGAAGCAGTTCAATCGAGTGGATCGAGGCCCAAGGAGATTACGTCATGATGCATGCACAGAAAGCGCATCATCTGGTTCGCGAAACGATGAGCATGATGGAAAAACGTCTCGATCCGGGCCGGTTTGCACGGATTCACCGATCGGCAATCGTGAATCTTGACTTTATTCGTGAGCTTCGCCCCTTGTGGGGAGGGGACTACCGGGTATTACTGCAAGACGGCACTCAGCTCACACTAAGTCGCAATTACCGTTCTGCGGTGCGTGATAAATTGGCGCCTTCGATAACCTGGGACTACGATTCCGTGGCGCGTGGAAACTCGCAAACATCTTGAAAGCTTTTCCTAACTGATGCAAAAAGGAGGCAGATTTCTTGATTCTGCTGAGTGGCGGCGCACACCAAATTGATTCGTCAGAAAAATTCATGGGTTAGTTCCGGCTCTGGCAATTTGCCCAAGAGCGTGATAGAGCGCAAGTTCGGTGATGCGGAAGGTGCGGAACCCGTAGGATTTTCTCATAGTGACTTTGACTTTATTGTTGAGGCCCTCAACCAAGCCGCTGGAGAACTGCTTTTTAGCCTTGAAGTAGTTGAGGATGAGTTCGCGATGAGCTCGTAGGGTTTTTGCAAATTTCTTCATCGGGTCAATACGAGAGCGCATGGTTTGCTGAATCCAGAAGTCGAGATACAGACCAGCCCAGGTAGGGGAGTTGTAGTCCCAGAAGCGCTGGAAGTCTTCTTTGAGCAAATAGGCACGAACGGTTTGCAGGTTGTAGCGGAGCAGATCGCGTAGCCGGAACTTCTGTTGCGAAGTGAGATTGGCTTTGCGC
>Ga0126378_10003844_pt1 | contig 11377 bp, 10 predicted proteins | sample PanSoiMetPlot_23_FD_92587 | JGI IMG/M metagenome (GOLD analysis project Ga0126378, IMG submission 92587) | Tropical forest soil microbial communities from Panama - MetaG Plot_23 | ecosystem: Environmental > Terrestrial > Soil > Tropical forest > Bulk soil | place: Panama | collected 2016-02-17
CAAAGAAGCCATCGCTGCCGGTTCTGGTGCTCACCGCCCGCAGCCGGATTGAGGACCGCGTTCAGTCGCTGGATACCGGCGCCGATGATTGCCTCCTTAAGCCGTTTTCGTTCACGGAACTCTCGGCGCGTGTGCGCGCTCTGCTGCGGCGTGGTCCGCGTGTGGTGGAGACCGTCCTGCGCGTCGCTGACCTCGAGCTCGATCGCGTTGCCCGCAAGGTGGAGCGCGCCGGCAAGAGCGTCGAGCTCACCTCGAAGGAATTCGCCCTGCTCGAATACCTGATGCGCAACGCCGGTCGCCGCGTTACCCGCGCCATGATCGTCGAGCACGTGTGGAATCTCTCTTTCGATACCAGCACCAACATCGTTGACGTCTATATCAATTATCTGCGGAGCATTTCGAGCATCTATTCCGAACTGCAGACCGCCGATTCTTCGCTGAACTCGGCGGTCACGGCTTTGCAGAGCGCCATCTCATTGGGCGTGGAAGGGGCCAACAGCACCTTATCGCAGCAGGACCGCATCACCCTGGCGCAGCAGGTACGCGATGTTTCCCAGCAGATTTTCAGCGTTGCCAACCTCAGCTACAACGGTACCTATGTCTTCGCCGGCACGGCCGATTCGCAACCTCCGTACGTGATCGATGACACGGCTCCCGGTGGTGTGAGATACCAGGGCAATGATGGAATCAACCAGGTGCAGATCGTGGAGGGAGAGTCGGTGGCCGTGAACTTGCCGGGTAGCCAACTATTTTCCGCGAACGGCGCCAGTGTATTCATCGCGCTCAATGATCTGGCAACTGCCCTGGAAAATCCCGACAGCACAACCGACGACGTAGGTAACGCGGTAACGGAACTGCGCGGCGCCTATGACCAGTTGACGTCGGCGCGGGCCTTCTACGGCAGCACGGTCGACCAGTTGCTCGGCACCCAGAACTTCCTCAATAGCGAAAAGGTTCAGCTCAGCCAGCAACAGAACGCCATCGTCGGCATGGATATGAACGTCGCCGCCACTAGCCTCACCAAGGCCGAACAGGCGCGCAACGCAACCGTGCAGGCTGCCGCCAGCCTGAACAGCGTCACGTTGATGGATTACCTGTCCAGCATCGGCCACTAGCGCTGCTCGACAGGGTGAACTCGATGGCTCCGCAGTGATACGCTGTAGCCGTCATGACGGCCGAAGAAATCAAGCAACTGCTGCAGCTGCAACCCTTGCCCATCGAAGGCGGTTTCTTTCGCGAGACCTATCGTTCACGCTGGACGGTCTCTGCCGAATATCTTCCCGACGGCATTCGCGGCTCGCGCTCCATCGGCACCGCAATTTACTACCTGATCACGCCGGAAACGTTTTCGCCTTTGCATCGGCTGCCGGGGACGGAAGTGTTTCACTTCTACCTCGGGGATCCCGTCGTAATGCTGCAGCTGCTGACGGATGGCAGCTCGCGCACGGTCACTTTGGGGAATGATCTGCTCAATGGCCAGCAGCCGCAGGTCGTTGTCCGCGGTCATGTATGGCAGGGATGCCGGGTGGCGCCGGGTGGAAAGTGGGCGCTGATGGGTACGACCATGTCGCCGGGCTTCGACTACGCTGACTATGAAACCGGTGATCGCGTACAGTTAGCCGAACAGTATCCTGGGATGGCGGAAAAGATTCGAGAGTATACGCGGTAGGATCGTGCTTCGCTGCTTGCCCACGTCATCGGCCCTTCGGCGTCCTAAATCCTCTCAGGTGATCCTTGCGAAGGTCTTCGAACTCTTCTTGTGAGAACGGCTGAGAACCTGCAACGCTTCTCTCAGCCGATAAACGAAGGCGTCGAGCAGATCGCTCATATAGTCCTTACCCGCACTGTCGTAGCAAAGGAGAAAGCGGCCTACCCGCACCTGCCCGTTCCATGACAGGCCCTGAATTTCGACGAGCAGTTGCCCGGCTCAGCCAGCTGTCCATCCGGGCCGATGCAAGTCTGCGTATGCATGCACCAGAACAGGCCGTCATTCGACGGCGGCACGGTGGCATCGCGCTCCGCTTCGATGAACTGTCCTTTCCAGCGCAGCGCCGGGCAGAGGTGCTCGCGTTCGGTGCTGAAACGTTCGGCATCCAGGATGAGGGTCATGATGCGCCTCCGGAGCTCTGCCCTGCCGCCTGCAAGACAGCGCGCTTTATCGCCACTTGAATGAGTGGAACCTTGTATTGGTTGTGACTCAGGGGACGAGCGCGCAAGGTCGCTGCTTTCGCAGCCGCGGCGGCAGTTACCGGCGTGACGGCTTTGCCGTTCAGCTCCTGCTCCGAGCCCAGCGAGAGCCAGGGAATCGGCGCTACCTGCCCCAGGACAACGCGCGCCCGCTTGACCGTATTGCCATCCATTTCGAGCGCGACGCACGCTTGCGCCAGAGGCCAATCGAAGGCAGCGCGCTGCCGGACTTCATACGTTGCAGTCTTCAGTCCCTGCGGCGCAGGCGGAACGACAATCTCGCTGACCATCTCACCGGGCGTCAGAGCGTGTTCCAGTTCGTTGGCGTTTTTCGGGATTATGAAGAACTCTTCCAGCGGCAGCTCCCGCACGCCGCTGCCGGATGATTTTGCCGAGTACAGGCGAATTTTTGCGCCGTACGCGATCAGCGCCGGCGCGAGCGTCGAGGGGCTCACGAAGTATGCCGGGCCGAAGTTGCCGAGAATCGCAGAGTAACGGTTATCTCCCTCGACCACCATCGATTTGCCATCCGGTGCCGATGGCATCAGTCCCATGCCATTGCGGAAGTACCAGCAACGCGGACGCTGGCACATGTTGCCGCCAACCGTTGCCATGTTCCGCACCTGTGGACTGGCGGCCTCGTTCGCCGCTTCCGAGAGCATGGGATAGTTTTGCTTGACGTTGGTGTCGTCCGCGAGTTCGGCGATGGTAGCCAGCGCGCCGATGCGCAATCCGTTTCCTGCTTGATAACTGATGCCGCGCAACGACTCGATCTGCTTGATGTTGACAAGGCGTTTTGGCGCGACGACGTCGTCCTTCATCAAAGCCAGCAGGTCTGTGCCTCCGGCGAGAATCGCGGCGTTCTCGCTGAGCAGGGTTGCGACCTGTTCTTTGCTGGCCGGGCTCACATACTCAAACGCTCTCATGGAAGCCTCCTGGATGCAGCGCTTCCAGCACGCGCGCCGGAGTAAGCGGCAGGAAGGGCACGCGGACGCCGATGGCATTGGCCACCGCGTTCGAAATTGCCGCGCCTGGCGAGACCACAGGCGGTTCGGCCAAACCGATCACGCCGCGCTCGTCGTAACCTTTTCCGGTCATCATGTGCACCTTGAGTTCGCCTATATCGGTTATGCCGGCCAGTTTGTAGAACTCCATGTTCGGATTCAACATGCGGCCGGTCACAGGATCGAGGATCTTTTCCTCATACAGCGCGTAGCTGATGCCCATGATGAGCGCGCCCTTCACCTGGCTCTCGGCGGTCTTCACGTCGACAACCAGGCCGCAGTCCTGGACAGCCACCATCTTGTTGATGCGAACGATGCCGGTTTCCGTGTCGACTGAGACGTCGGCCATCTGCACGCCACCAACACCGCTGTTGGTCAGGTCGGGCGGCTTGGACTTGTCGGGATTCTTGCCGCGCACCGTCATCGGCATCGCGCCGACTTTCGAGCACGCCTCCTTCCACGACAAGCTGCGGCTGGGATCGCTTTTCACCCGCACCGTCACATTCACCGCTTCCAGCTCTTCCGGCTTCGCATTCAGAGACGGAGCGACCTTCGCGAACAGCCGACTACGCGCATCGACCGCGGCGCGCCGTGTCGACGAGGTGACTCCACCCGAGGTCGTGCTGCCGCCACTGGCGCCCGAGACTGGATAGCGACTGTCGCCGATGAGCAGCTTGACGTTCTCCATCGGGATCCCGAGCGTGTCGGCAGCGACAATCGTGATGATGGTGCGCGCGCCGGTGCCGAGGTCCTGCGTTGCCATCTTGATCTCAACCGATCCGTCTGGGTGAATAGTGAGATCACAATCGCTGTTGTGTCCCCGGCCGCCCCATATGTGCATCGAAAGACCCAGACCTCGCTTCACAGGGCCTGCAGCCTTGTCCCCGCGCGCGTGCCAATTTTGCTTCCACTGCATCATCTCCGCCGCGATCTGGAATTCCTCCCGATAGACCACAGCGCGCGGGCCCGCGATATCGAGGTTGCGTGTGATGAAATCTAACGGGTCGATGTTCATTTTGGCCGCGAGGTCGTCAAGCGCTCCCATGGTGATGACTGCGGCCTGCGGATGATTCGGGGCGCGCCATGCGCGAGCGCTGCCCTGATTCGTCGAGATTGCGATGTTTTGCTTGCGCTGATTCGGAACCTGGAAGATGTAGGGCAGCGGAGGAGTCCCGCCGCCGCCAACTCCGCCGGTGCCCCAGGAGCGCGACTCCCAGGCGCTCAATTTGCCGTCTTTGTCGGCGGCAACCTTCACGCGCGCAAATGACGACGGACGCATGCCCGCGACCTCCTGCTCGGCGGCGCGCTCCAGCATGATCTTCACCGGCTTTCCGCCGGCTGTCTTCGAAAGCCGCGTTGCCGCCAGCCCCCAGCGGTCCGGACCGAACTTACTGCCGAAGCCGCCGCCGATGTATTGCTGCATCACCTGGATATTGCCGGCGGGAACGCCAGTGGGTTCGGCGATCTGCGGCGCAATGCCGGACAAGTTCTGCGTCGAGATATGCACCGTGATCTCATTCGGCGATGGCCACTCGGCGGCCATGCCGTGCGTCTCCAGGCAGCAGTGCGTGATGCAGGAAGCTCCGTAGAGTCCTTCCGAAACCGCCGCAGCCGACGCGAAAGCATTCTCGGGATCACCTTCCGTTTGCAGGGCGGTCTGCTTGTAAGGAGATCGCACGGCAACAGCGGGCGCGTACCTGGCCGTGCGAAGCGCTTCAACGACTTTGTCAGCCACGCCCGACTCTCGCGCGTCCTTCAGGTATTTGTCGTCAGGATGGAAGCTGATGCCATTCTTCTGGATGGCCTCAATCACCTGCTCGTCGGGGACTTGGTTGTCTTCCATGTCCTCGAAATCGTCGCGGCTGATCGGGCCGGTGTTGGTGGCGATCTGCTTAGGAGGCTCGGCGTCGGAGACGAAGTGCGGCAGCACCTCGTATTGCACCTTGATGGCACGAATTGCGTCTTCGGCGGTCGATTCATCAACCGCAGCCACGCCAACGACTTCGTCGCCGGCCCAGAAAATCTCGGTTCCTGTCTTCTGGATGATCTCCACCGCCTTTACGCCGGCCATCTTCTCGGCGGCGCTGGTATCGATGCTGGTGATCCGTGCGTGAGCGAAAGGACAGCGCAGGATTTTGCCGGCGAGCAGGCCGGAGGGGTTGTAGTCATAGGTGTACTTGGCGCGGCCGGAAGACTTCACCGGACCGTCGACGCGGGAGATCTTCTTACCCAGCAGCGGGCGAGTTGCCGGATCGGGCCAGGAGTACTCGGTCATTCTGCACCGCCTCGTTGATTGTCCCCACCAATGCCACCGCCATACCGCTTTAAGACAGCCGCTTTGATGCCATCGTAGGTGCCGCAACGACAGAAGTTACCGCTTAGGCCTCGACGAATATCATCCTCAGTAGGTTGAGGATGTTTCTCCAGTAAGTGCGTGGCAGCTACTACAAATCCGGGCGTACAGAACCCGCATTGCTGTGCGTCATTCTCAACGAAGGCTTCCATGACCGGCGTTAGGCCGCTACTGGGTGTGGACATCGCTCGCAGAGGGGGTATCAAGTCATCGCCATTCAACCCCTCAATGGTCGTAATGCTCTTCGCTTGCACATCGATCGCCAGCACCGAGCAGGCATAAACCGGCTTGCCCTCGAGTAGAACAGTGCAAGCGCCACAGGCGCCGCGGTCGCAGACGCGCTTGGCGCCGGTCAGGTTGAACTGGTCGCGTAGTGCATCGAGGAGAGTGACTCGCGGCTCGAGTTCCGCAGTCAGTTTTTTCCCATTCACGTTTAACGTGAGAGGCGTTTTGCCAGGACCGTAAACCGGCACGTCTTCCCCGGCGGCATGCACCACCGTCGGTCCCAAGGCGAGCGGCAAAGCCGCACCAACGCCAGAAATCTTGATGAAATCGCGCCGTGTGAGCCCCGAATGTTGATCCGGGTTCGGCGCGTCGTCGTCCTTCATGCTTCCTCCACGAACCTGAAAACTAAAGAAGGCGCAATGTTTGCGAGTATAACCCGCAGCCGATTACGATGCGGCAAGGCAGTGAAAGGAAGCAGGATGCGAACAAAGAAGAGACGGCCCGCAGGCGGACCGTCTGAAAGGAAGGATGGGTTGTCTAATTACTTCTTCAAGGTGCGAATGTAGGCGACGAGATCCTTAATCTGGGCGTCGGACAGTTTGCCTTTGTAAGCCGGCATCTTGCCTTTGCCATCGGTGATTGCCGCAGTGAGGTCGGCGTCAGACATGCCCTGCACCTCGGCGCCATTGAGCGGCTTGGCTCCCATCATGCTCTTGCTGCCGTCGGCCCCGTGGCAACCGGCACACTTTGCTTTGTAGGTATCTGCGGCACTCTGCGCCGCCGCGAGTGGAGGCAATGCAAGCGCAAGTACAAAACTGAAAAGGGCAATACGTTGTAGCCACTTAATCATCATCAGTCGTTTTTCTCCTTCAGCGGACGCTCCTCGATTCCGGAAAATCGCCGCAAATAACAGCACTAATGTACTACCGCTAATCTTCGTTCGCCATACAACTGAAGGCGTATAGAAAAGCGAGCCACCGGCACGGGTCGGAGCGGGAGCGAAAAACCCCTGCCGCCGCGCGATATCCCGCTAAAACTCAGAGAGCGCACTTGGTTCGGCTCTTGTCGGAATTGATAGTAAGTGCCTGTATTTCCACCACTTAGCACGTGACATGGTGGCCCTCACAGTTTGGCATAACTTGTGCTTGTATAAGTTGAGACCGTCGAGGCAGGAGATGCGCCAGTGGAACCAACGTTAGCAGTGATCGGGCTGAACTTTCGCACCTCCTCCGTAGCCGTCCGCGAACGCTTCTGGATCAGCCCTGATCGCCGCCCCGACGCTCTTCTCCAGCTGGTGCGTTCGGAAGGTATCGAAGAGGTCATCGTTCTCGCCACGTGTAACCGTACCGAGTTCATCCTCTGGGCCAGCGACGTTCCCACCGCAGCCAATTCCGTGCTCCGCTTCCTTACCCAGGAGTTCGAGCTCAAGCTTTCGGAGTGGTCACATTTTTATCGGTTGATGGATGATGTGGCGTTAAGCCACATTTTTCGTGTTACCTCCAGTCTCGACTCGATGGTGCTGGGTGAACCGGAGATAACAGGCCAAGTGAAAAATGCCTGGGCGCTTGCCCAGCAGGCCGGAACCACTGGGCGATTCCTTGATGCCGTCATGCAGAAGGCGATGACCGTCTCAAAGCGAACGCGAACGGAAACCGCCATTGGATCCTCGGCGGTTTCGGTGCCTTATGCTTCTGTTCAGCTCTCGCGTCAGGTTTTGGGCGATCTCTCCGGGCGCGAGGTTTTGCTGATTGGTGCCGGCAAGATGAGCGAACTGGCCGCGCACTACCTGATCAAAGCCGGCGCGAACCAGGTGAAGGTCATGAACCGCACCGCTAGCCGCGGTGAAGAACTGGCGGCGAAACTGGGCGCGACTCCCGTTTCGTTTGAAGACCGGCTCCATCACATCAAGAGAGCCGACATAGTCGTCAGCTCCACCTCCTGTCCGCATTTCATTCTGAGCCGGCAGGAAGCGGAGCGGATTGCCACGGAGCGGAATCACAAGCCGACGGTGATGATCGACATTGCCGTTCCGCGCGACATCGATCCCAGTGTGCGAGAGATCGAAGGTATTCACCTGTTTGACATGGATGATCTGGAACAGGTGGTCCAGCGCAATGCGGTGGGACGACAGGCAGCTGCTGAAGCTGCGGAAAAAATTGTGCAGGCGGAGGTGCAGGGCTTCCGTCGCAAGTTGATGGCGGAGCGCGTTGTGCCCACCATCGTCGCCCTGCGTCAGCGCCTCGATGAGATTTGCCGGCAGGAACTGGAAGTCCTGCGGAAAGAATTCGGCCCGTTCACGGAAGACCAGGACCAGGCATTAATAACCCTTACGGCCCATATAACCCAACGCATCGCTGGTTCCCTGGCCCGCGAATTGAAGGAACTTCCAGAGAGGCAGGAGCAGGATCTGTTAACGGCCACAGTCGGCCGCCTGTTTCACCTCGAACAGCCCTTAAAGGCTGCCGCCGGCACCAAGAAAGAGCTGGTTGCGAAGTACGAGCTACAGGCAACAAGCAACTAGTGGCAAGTAATCAGGGAGCCACTGCGCTCGCAGCTCGCTACAAGTGGCCCAACAGTAAAAAGGAGTATCAGAGATGTCTACTGCGCAAAACAATAACCGTAGCACCAACCCTGGCTTCACCACTGTGCAAGCCTACACGCTTGCGGTGATCACGTTAGTTATTGGGATTGCTGTCGGCTACTTCGCCCGCGGATCGGCCGCGGGAACGCCGCAAGCCGACAGCGTACAGGCTGCGGTCCCAGCCTCGACCGGCAGTGCTGCGCTCGGAGCCGGACAACTTCCCGGAATCGGATCTCCACAACAGCAGCAAGGCGCCTCGCCGGAGATGCTTGCCAAAGCTGCTGAGCCGCTCCTGGCACAGCTAAAAACGAATCCAAACGATGTCGAAACCCTGGTCAAGCTCGGCAATATGTACTACGACGGCCAGGCCTATCCGCAAGCGATCGAGTACTACGAAAAAGCCCTCGTCGCTCAGCCGAACAACGCCGATGTCCGTACTGACCTGGGAACCTCGTACTGGTATAGCGGCGACGCCGACAAGGCCATTGCAAACTTTGAGAAGGCGCTTGCCATCCGACCCAATCATCCAGGCACGCTCTTCAATCTGGGTATTGTGAAATGGCAAGGCAAGAAGGACCCGAAGGGGGCCGTCGTGGCCTGGGAGAAACTGCTCCAGACCAACCCGGATTACCCGCAGAAAGACCAAGTTAAAACGCTGATTGAGCGCGCGAAAATGCATGGAGCTAGCGCGACCAAAGGGTAGCCGTTTGGCTCCATGCGCGCGGGACATTTTCCCGCGCACGTAGTCGCTCACCCCGGGACGATGCTGGCGCAGAGCATGTCCCGGGTTTTTCGTTGCCGCGCCTCAGCCGAATTGTTCGCATCCTCCCTTATAATCTTCGCGTCAGCGAACCAGCATGTGTGTGCACGTAGAGCGCCGCCACAAGCCGCATGCTGTGGAAAGCTGACACATTCAAACTAAGGCTCTATGTTGACTACCTCAGGCGAGAGGCGGTTCCTGCCGCTAGCACTTCTTCTCATAGCGGGAATTCTAGCGCTATACCACCAGGTACATACATTTCAGTTTATTGAAGACTATGACGATGGAGCGTATGTCACCAATAATTTCCACATCAAATACGGTATAGATTCAGATGTGGTCCGTTGGGCTTTTACGGCCTACTATGCCCAGAATTGGCATCCTCTAACGTGGATTTCGCATGCCTTAGATTGTCAGTTCTACTATCTAAATAGCGGCCGGCACCATGAGACCAATGTCATGTTGCATGCGGTTAATGCTTTGCTCCTGTTCTGGGTACTATGGAAGGCGACAGGATTTGCCGGGCGCAGCCTGATGGTGGCGGCGCTTTTTGCACTGCATCCCGTTAATGTGGAATCCGTAGCATGGATAGCAGAACGCAAGAATGTTCTGAGCACGTTTTTCTTTTTCCTCGCCTTGGGTTCGTACGGATGGTATGCGGTTAAACCTGAAATAAAACGCTATCTTGTTGTCCTGCTCTTATTCGCCGCCGCTTTGATGGGAAAACCGCAGGTAATAACATTTCCCTGCATCGCCTTGCTATGGGACTACTGGCCCCTTGGACGATTATTCTCTGCACAACAGGGCGCGCGGGAAGGAGTCGCTGCCGACAGGATTGCACCAGCCAAAACTCCTGATTTCCTTGTATTGGAGAAAATTCCCTTATTCCTGCTCGCGGCGGCGAGTGCGCTTGTGACGCTGCTGGCGCAAGGTACTGGCGACGCGATGCGTGGAGCCATGAAGGCACACACGCTGATCTTCCGGCTGGAGAATGCGGCAGTCTCCTACGCCCGTTATGTGGCCAAGGCAGTCTGGCCAATCCGCCTCTCGCCGTTTTATACCTTTCCTGCGGGGGGATGGGAGACCTGGCGAATCACTGCGTCGATCATATTCTTGATAGCTATAACAGGTTTAGTTTTTCAGGTACGCAATCGGGCTCGATATCTCTTGGTTGGCTGGTTGTGGTTTATCGGCTCGCTTGTGCCCATGATTGGCATTGTACAGGTAGGTAGCCAGGCAATGGCTGATCGTTATGCTTACGTAGCATTTGTCGGGCTGTTTATTATGGTTTGCTGGGGAGTTCCAGAGCTCTGCCTTAGAGCCCTAAGAGCTCAGGGTGCACCAACCGGCACAATCCCAACATCTACCCAGCTGAATGACAAGGGGGCACGTCTAGTTTCGTTATGGTTAGTTCCTGTTAGCCTAGTTGTCCTGGCTGTGCTGGCGATAGCTTGTTATCGGCAGATCGGATATTGGAAGAATAGTCTGACTCTATGGTGTCATGCTTTGGAGGTTGACAACAATAACGATGTTGCACAGGACAAGTTAGGTTCGTTGCTAGTCGTCAGCGGCCATGAAGATGAAGCCACGGCTCATTTCCGTGCAGCCATTCAAGCTAACCCGTTGGATCCTCAGCTAAACTTCCACATGGGATTCAGCGAACAACGCCGCGGGAACCTGCCTGCCGCGGTAGATTACTACAAGAAGGTGCTGTCACTTACGCAAGATGACATCCTCTTATATGCCGGTTTACGCAACGATGCGTTGACCAACATGAGCGTCGCCTATCGAGATTTGGGAGACTTTACCAAGGCTGCGGAATGCTTTGATGAGGCCGCCCGGCTCCGCCGGCAGTATCAGAAATAAAGCTATTGGGCCATAATCTGGTTGACCGCCTGTTGAGCGGCTGCGAAATTTTCCGTCATCATACTCGCCTGTCGTCTGGCGGATTCGGCTTCTTCCCGCCGGCCGCTTTGGTCCAGCGCCTGAGCCAACAGCAGTAATCCAACAGGACTCGGTTGAATTTGAGCAGCGCGAGCGTACGCCCGGAGGGCTGTGGGCAAGTCTCCGGACTTTTGTTCGACGATGCCCAAACCAATCCATTCGCGCGCGCTATGGGAATCCAGTAGTAATGCAGCCTCATAGCTGTCCTTTGCCTGCTGAAGGTCCCGCATGGCGTAGTAAGCGTCTCCCATGTTGCCCAATGCGGCAGCCTTCATCCGAGTGAGGACGGGAGGGACGTTTTCGTGGTTGTTCTGCGCCGCAAA
>Ga0126378_10003845_pt1 | contig 11376 bp, 11 predicted proteins | sample PanSoiMetPlot_23_FD_92587 | JGI IMG/M metagenome (GOLD analysis project Ga0126378, IMG submission 92587) | Tropical forest soil microbial communities from Panama - MetaG Plot_23 | ecosystem: Environmental > Terrestrial > Soil > Tropical forest > Bulk soil | place: Panama | collected 2016-02-17
GAATTGGCTCAGGTGTAGTGAAGACCAGGCCTGCCGGCGTTGAAAACACAGGTATTTATCCTTCAAACTGCGGAACTTGGGCTACCGCACGACCTTTTCGATGCGCCGGTCAGGTAGTAACCACAGAACGGCAACCAGAACGTATAGAACGTAGCCCGCCCACGTTCTCACAAACGCCAACGGTATGGCGATGAGATAGATGACGATGCTCAGTTGCCCCTTTCTGTCACTGCCTATTGACATCGCCAGCTTGGAGTCTTTTCCGTGATGGGACACAAGGGTCCTAGTCAATATAAAGTACGCGATCCCAGCAAACAGCAAGATGCAGCCATAGACAGCAACCGGAGTCGACGAGAAATGGTTTTGCCCCATCCAAGCCGTTACGAACGGGGCAAGCGAGAGCCAAAAGAGAAGGTGGAGGTTTGCCCAAAGAACCTTGCCCGAGACGTGGTCCGCAGCCTGAAACAAATGATGATGATTGTTCCAGTAGATACCTACGTAGAGGAAACTGAGAACGTAACTAAGAAAAAGGGGAACCAATGGAAGCAGTGCCCCCAGATCGGCCGAGGATGGAACCCTTATATTGAACACCAGGAACGTAATAATGACGGCAAACACTCCGTCACTGAAAGCCTCGACTCGCCCTTTGCTCATTTCCTGAAACCCCTTCGCACGCGTGAATACCTGGCTAGCAGACTAGTCTACGAAAGAACCCCATCGACCGGCCCATGCGGGTTCAAACGGACTAACCGCGACTTGACTTTGGGCAATCGAAGAGTTCCGGTTGAAAATGATTTCATCGTACCGCGCAGGGGCGTGAGGGTGTATGCTGGCCGCTATTCTTGGGCCAAAAAGAAGATTCGAGTTCACTTTTCGGATGACTCCCTCACTTGAGCCTGGTCTGCTGACAAATTCGCCGTGTTGAGGGCAGAAGAAAGGAACAAACGGATGAGAACTAGAAGTGCCCAATTCAATCCAGGAGTGTCGAGCAAGCAACGGGAGATTGTCCGGAGGTCGCTGCAATTGGCCGCCATCGCGGTGGTCTTCGTTGCGACGGCGGGGTCGGCGTTCAGCCAACAGGTTGCGACACCACAGGCTTCTCAAACCACCTCGATCCCGCACGTCAAGTGCGTCATCGGCCTCGAAAACATTAAGGCCAATATGAAGGGCACGCTTAGCTTGCTGCCCAACGGGTTGGAATTTGCAACCGGCAAGAACAAGGTCGACATCAGCACCGCCTCCATCCAGGACATTTTTACCGGCCAAGAAAGCCGGCAAGACGTTAGCGGCCCCGCGGGCACAGTGGCCAAAGCAGGCATCCCTTATGGAGGCGGCCGGATTGTAAGTCTTTTCTCGCACAACGTAGAGGTCCTCACAGTGGAATACGTAGACCCGAATGGAGGCTTTCATGGAACCGTCTTTGTGCTTTCACCGGGCAAAGCCACTGTACTCAAAAATCAGCTCGTTGCGCAGGGGGCGAAGGTCAGCAATCACTTGCAACCTCCGCCGCAGGAGCAGAAACCATGAAGCGTCTCGCCCGAGCTGCATTTCTTTCCAAATTCTCCGCTGCTCTGAGCGGCACCGTCCTGACGGTCGCTTGTCTCCTGGCACAGCCCAGCCTCCTTGGAGAGCCCGAACCTGCTCCTCAGCAGATGCAGAAGCTGACGGCTTCCGCCATTCAACTGGAACGGTCTGATCCGCCGGAGGACTTGCTGATCCCGGAGGAGACCAGCGTTGCGATGTACGAAAACGTGATCCTCCAGCTAACCAAGACAAAGAAGTTTCAGCATGTCTATCGGAGCGGCGACCGCACCGCTGCAAGTGAGCCCGATCTCGTCATCCTGCGTTTGATCCCTCAGGCTTTCAAGGCAGGCAGCCAAAAACAGCGCGAAGTCACCACTGTCACGGGAGCCACCTCCATCAAGGTGAGAATTCAATTTGCTTCGAGAGACGGCAAGGTCCTCCGTGAGGAGATTGTCGAGGGCAAGGTGCGCTTCTACGGAGAAAACCTACGCGCCACCTACGACCTCGCCAAGAAGGTCGCCGCTGTAGTCAAGGAGACTTTCTGACTCTCTGCCGTAAAGGTGTTCGCGACAATCGTCAGTCGGCGGGATTGGGTCTGGCCATTTGGACGTTACCGTCCATGGGGGGACTATACGGAACTTCTCCGGTAAGAACGCATGCGCCCTTGGCGCACCACCAGCATGAAAATTCGTGGAAGTGACGTAAGTCTTTTCGCTTCAACAGCGGCTCCGCCTCTTTTCATAGCAGCGGAACAAATCAGGCAAGTTGAATCCATCCTGTCAGTCCCAGACACAACTTGTGGATTTTCAGCGGAGTTTCAAGTAGATTGGGCTGCAAATTCGCGATTCTTACTCCCGGTAATCTTCAAAGGAGAACCAGCATGTTCCGCAAGTTCCTCTGCACGTTTCTAGTGATTCTCGTTGCATCGGTCGGTGCGCCCGGACTGCGTGCTCAGGAGGCAAACGACAAACCCATTGTCAGTGTTGCTGCCAATGCAAAATACGGCCCCATACCGAACGCGCCCGAGTGTTTTACGGTGGCTGTTGAGCGGGGCGATCCTAGTCAAGGCCCGTCCGTTATCCTTGCCCGGTTTGCTCCAGGTTGCGTGGCTCCGTTTCACTGGCATACGCCGAGTGAGTCAGCGATGGTCGTTAGCGGGTCCCTTGAGATTCAAGTGAAGGGCGAGAAGAACTTGGTCACTCATCATGGCGACTTCGCGTACCTGCCTTCCCATCACGTCCACCGAGCCACCTGCCTGAGTTCTGCTCCCTGTATCGTGTTTCTTACGTCTGATGCTGCGTTCGACGTTCACTGGGTCGATGCGGCGGGCCAAGAGATTTCTCTCGAAGCCGCCCTAAAGGCCACTAAGTCAGGCGGGGCGCTCCCTAAGAATCCATAGTCTAAAGCGGTGGCCGCATTAACGCGATAATTGGAAAGGCTGGGTACTGGCGGCCACTTGTCCGACCTCCCTTCGTTACGGCTCTTCGGCGACAGGAATATAGTTGAGGGCATGGACAATCTGCCCCCTGATAGTATGGTGATCCCTGAATCTATTCTGGGTTTGTCCAGTTCAGGTTCGCCAGGTCCCGGTAAGCGAGAATACCGGAGATGTGCTTACTAGACTCGCCAAGTTGCTCTGAAAGCGATAAGATTCCGCGCATCTGCGATGGAGGCGAATGTTATGTTTGCAGGCGAGTGCATTCCCAATCGGCGTAACTTCCTGAAGGGTAGCGTCGGAATGGCACTCGGGCTCTCAACTTTCGCCGTTCTGCCCGGAGCGGTCGCGGGTGCTGAAAACGCATGGATTGTCGGACCGCAACCTGGCTTTTCTCCCGAGATTGGAACCTTGACATCGATGTTGTCCTTCACCAGGGAGCAGGTCTTACATAACGTGAAAGGCTTGTCGCAACGGGACCTCGATTTTCTACTGGATTCCAAAGCGAACACGATCGGCGCTCTGCTGCTGCATCTCGCAGCAACGGAAGCTTACTATCAACTGAACACTTTTGGCGGAATGAAATGGGATTCGTGGTCCGAGGAGCTAAAGAAGAAGTGGGATATCCCCATGAATCTTGGAGAGCCCGCACGCAAGGCAATCAAGGGAAATGGTCTCGACTATTACCTCGATGCCTTGCACCAGGTCCGAGAAAAGAGCGTTGCAGAATTTCGCAAGCGCGATGATAAGTGGCTGGCGGCATTGGTTACGGAGGAAGACTTCTCGGCTAACAATTATGCTAAATGGTTTCACGTCGCCGAACATGAATCCAACCACGATGGCCAGATCAAATTCCTCAAGCGCCGACTTCCGGGCGCAAAGGAAACGTCCGAATAAGGCGGCAGCACCTCATAGAAGGCCGCTGGCTAGGCAACCGTACTTGGGCCGCCAGCTCCCGATTTACATGATCGGACATTTGGCTCCGAAGACGGCGATGAAAACTTTCACATCTTTCGACCACGCCACCATTGCCTACCATGACGAAGGCGAAGGTTTCCCTGTCATCCTGTTACACGGCTACGGCGTCGATGGTCTTGGGCAATTTGGGAGCTTTGAGCGGATTGTCCTCATACTGGAAAAAAGGCAAAAGCTTTTCATCGAAACATTCGGGGAAGCTCCGCCAATGCCCGCCTGCCGATGGACGCGCCGGACTAATCCCGCGGCTGTTGGCGGCGAAGGCCCGCGTGATTCTGCACTCCTCAGTCCCTGGAGATTATGAAGTTTGTCAGCTTCCAGGGGTTTTGGTAAGTCTCGATTTCGATCTGTTGCTTCTTCTTGTCCACGGTCAGTTTGACTGCTGGCAGCACCGTGCCGGAACCCTTGCCGTCGGGCGTGAGGACCAAATCGATGGCGCCGACGCTGTAATCCCTCGAGCGCGTTCCCTGATATAGCTCCCGGAAGGCAAGGTTGCGATCGGTGACGAGACGGAGTCGGCGCCCCTTCTCGGAAGGCAATTCGATGATGTACTTGACGTCGTTGCCTACACCGCCACTGGCGAATCGGACTTGCCCCTTGGGCTTCATGTCCTCGAGGACACTCACAAGGCCGTCTTGGCCCGAGCGTGTGAAGGCGTCTATAAGGGCTTTTCGATCAGCAGGTGTCGAAAACTGCTCGATTATGATGTTGACGTCAAAAATCTTGCCCATTTGCGTGCTTGTCCCCATCGCGGTCGCCTGGATGGTCATGCGTTCCTGAGCATGGACGATTGTCCCCCCCGCCAACAAGGGGAAAAGGTAGACGACAAGGGCGCAACGGAGAAGTCTGTGTTTCTTCACGAAATCCTCCTTGATGAGGCAACAGTGGATTCCAGCGAGATTAGGAAGCAAGGCTGAACTTAGGGGCGCGGGTGTATTCTGAACAACTGGGAAAATTGACAGATGAGGGTTCAACAAGTTGGCCGAGTTTCAGGCCCTTACAACCGCCGCGTAGGGGCGGCCGATGCTAGTACTTACTTGATTTGCCCAATTGATCCTGAACCCAGCCTTTCCTTATTTAACCTGCGCAGTTGGGTAGTCCTGCCAGAGGTATTGCAGCGCTTCCGCAAGGGTCTGTTCCACAACTCCCCGGTCGACGTGAACCGCATTGCGCGCAAAGAGGAACTGATAATGATAGTCCTTGGCGGCAAGCACTCTTGCCATGTTTTCGTTGGCGAGGACCCAGTCATGCATGCCGTCACGCATCACGTTGGGATTGAGAAGATCGCGATCGCCGACTTCCATCCAGATCCGGATCGGTCTCGCTGGGCTACTCGGGATCAGGTGTTCATGAAATTCCCAAGCGCCGTGGGGGGTCTGCGGATTGTAGGGCCATTGCTGATTGATGAATGTACCGGAGTAGGTCAGCACGCGGTGGTAAAGCTCTGGGTGATACCAAGCCATGCTCAGCGCACACGCGCCGCTTGAGCTGTAACCCATCGCGGCTCTGGCGCTGGGATCCTTTGTGAGCTTTACGTGGGCCTGAGCTTCGACGAGCGGCAAAACTTCCGTTTCGACAAATTCCGCGTAAGTTCCAGACATCGTGTCATACTCAAGTCCGCGCTCACTTCCTTGGGCGTCCCCGCCTCCATTGCCAATCGAAATCGCCACCATGGCGGGGAGTTTGTGGTGTGTTATCAAGGTGTCCAAAACCGAAAAGAGGTGCCGGTCGGGCCCGTCGCCGCCCACGATAAAAGGCATAACCATGCCGGGAACGTACTGCGCCGGAATGTAGACGGCGACTTTCCTCGAATAGGGAGCTCGGTGGCTGGTGGTGACGACGAGCTTTGCGGGGTCGGCGGGATCGACGGTGCCAAAGGTATGCGGGGCGCGCGCAATTCCAGGATAGATTTTGCTTTGCGAGGAATCCATGATGAACTCAACCACACTTCCAGCTAGCGGGCCGCTTGGCTGAGAAGTTGCGGAATTGTGAGTGGGGCCAATGATGAAATTGCCGTCCGCCGCGGGCGGCGGATTGGTGCCGTCGGGTAATTCTACGGCTTTCACGTAGCCGGAGGTGTTCGGATCGCGCGTGGGCGGAGTAGGATTCGCGATTTGCAGCGGAGTGGCAGAAGGGCGTCGTAGCGCGTGACTTGCCATCAGTAGCAAACTTGCCAGAAGCTTCGTACCTAGAGAATGTGGAAGTTTCTTCACCGGCTTTTTTCCGGGATCGGCAGATGCCTGTTCCCACTGCCACCGCCTCGTGCGTCGTGCGCACTCACTCATACCGTACGCCAGGGCAGTTGCTACAGCGAATGTGAACTGCAAACGCATGGCGGGAGTCTATCCAGAAGGCCGCTCTCTCTTAGGTTGGGTTGGGTTGGGTTGGTTGCTTGCTGTGCAGGCTGCGGCATATTGTCAAGCCTTTCGCCACTCGAGCTTCTTCAGGTCGAGGCGGATGGCGCCCAGCAGCATCCCCGTTATCGTGCCCATGACCGTAACTGGTTCTCCCTCCTGGACGCTCCTCAACCGAGGATATTTGTCGAGTTCTACCTCGGCATGGATTACCGCACCAGCGCTTCTGTCTCCGTAGCGCAACGTGACATCAGCAATGCCTGGCCTCGCGAGAAGCTCCGTTATGTAGGAAACTCGTGCAGGCCACTTTACTTTCATCCCTTTGTAGCAACTACGGGCGGCTTCTTGGTGAAGGAACGGGAGAGAATTCGTTTGCTCCCTAATCTCGTCTGCGGTTGGCGTTTCGCTGTATTCATCGTCGCTCGGGTCGTGGCCCGGTAGGATGTTGACCGTCTGAATGACGTTGTCCCGACGAGCGACCACCGAGCCCGAAATGTTGCTCTTCGCCATGTTCACGGAGCTGCCGTGCGCAGACTTGGCCTTTCTTCGTGCCAGCCACGCGGCAATGCCGATAAGCGCAGCGACACCGACACCTGAGAATATCCACGTATAGTTGTCCGCCACCCACTGAGGAACGAGAGACATGACAGGAGTTTAGTCCGAGATGTCCGACACCGTCTAGCTTGCACGTTGCACTTTGCCACTTTACGATTACAGCCCGTCGGGAGGTCACGATGGCAGACGTTTGTTTTCAGGAGTGACAGGTAAACCCAGCCAAGGATGGGGCGTACCCGGCTGCGCAGTGAAATCTATTCTGTTGTTCTGCATCTCCGTCTTGCTGGCTTCATTTGCTGCGGTCAACACCCTCTCCGGGCGCCACTCCAGGAGTTTTGATCGGCAAGAAGCCAGCGGAACGATTCTCAGACTTTAGAGCTACCTAATCAAGAAAGCCCGGTCCTGGTTAGTACAAATTACCGGCCAAATCTCTTTGCATCTTGATTCGCCGGGTAACCGCCTTAGACCAAAGAGCTTGGCCGGTAATTGACCTTTCACGACTGACGCCATCTTCGGCAAATATTCCAAATTGTGGCGGCACTCTGAACGGCAAAATAGGCGATTACAAGCGATCCAACAAATTGGAGAAATGCAACTAGCTTAGGCATGGGCTGGGGCCTCGAACTGAGAATGAAAAACTAAGAATTCAATTTCCAGACATGCTTCGAGAAAATCGATGTGCCGTGAACAGGAACGTCATGGTGCTGATACGCCGTGATTTCCGCTTATTATCTGCAGGCTATCGAAATGGCTTGTGTAGCGCCATAGTACCGCGGTACCGGGAGTCAAGTTTTTCTCGGAGATTCTTAAGCCTCTTCGCCAGGTGCCGTCGATAGGTCTCTGGACTCTACTGCGCCAGCTTGCGATCGATCCTCGACGCTCCCTCGCATTCCTTCCGCGATTCCTCCACCCGGCTCTGCTGGCTGTGAAGCCTCAGGTTGTTCGGCGTCATTGCCCCGCCCCGTAGATAGGTCCCCGGAAGCTTCGGCGCCGGCTCGCGATCGATCTTCGGCGCTTCCTCGTATTCCTTTAGTGATTCCTCCGTCCTGCTCTCGTGGCTGTGAAGCATCCTCAGGTTGTTCAGCGTCATCGCCCCGTTCCGTAGATAGGTCCCTCGATTCTTCGGCGCCGGCTCGCGATCGATCTTCGGCGCTTCCTCGTACTCCTGCGGCGATTCCTCCATCCTGCTCTCGTGGCTGTGAAGCATCCTCAGGTTGTTCAGCGTCATCGCCCCGTTCCGTAGATAGGTCCCTCGATTCTTCGGCGCCAGCTCGCGATCGATCTTCGTCGCTTTCGCGTACTCCTGCGGCGATTCCTCCATCCTGCTCTCGTGGCTGTGAAGCATCCTCAGGTTGTTCAGAGTCAGGCAGATCGTCCGATTGAATGAGAATCGATCCATCCAATTCCGTGTCGCCGGCAAGATATTTCCGCCGCACCTCCTGCTCGATGGGCTGGCGGTTCGCTCTGAATGCTTTGAGTTTGTCCTTACCGTCTCCATGGAAGTGATCGTCGAGGGCTTCGTCGCTGATGGCGCACCGCACCCACGTTTCGACATCTCGTCCGTCGAATAAAACCATGTCACGCCCAAAATCAAAGCTCTCCTTGGGCGCAGGAAATTTCAGGTCGTGCCGCTCCAGGCGCCATTGCACGCGACGGACGATAAAGGTTGCGAACGGATGGATGTCCATCTCGATGCTGGCGCGGTCCAAGGCGCTCAGATAAGACTTGCGATCCCTGATGCGAATCACTGTCCAAGGATAACCTCCCGAAGTCAGCATCACATTCATCAGAAAGCGCGCCATGCGGCCGTTCCCATCCGGGTACGGGTGGACATAACCGAAAAGCCAGTGTCCCAACACCGCGCGCACCGACGGCTCGGGTTCCTTTTCCAGAAGATCGAAGAACGCCGGCATCGCATCGCGCACCGCCTCCCACCTCGGCGGAACGTAGCGCGACCCGCGCAGATACACTGGTATATTCCTGTAACCGGCCAATGATCCCGGCTCCATCAAGCCGGCTGTGACGCAGGGCTGGAACAACTCGCGATACCAGTCGTTGTGCGCAGCGCGCGCGAGCGCGCTGGGGTTCTCACCGGCGACCACCTTCTCTACTTCCTTTTTCACACGCTGGAACGCTTGCCAGTATCCGCGCGCCGCGAGGGCGTCGCGATTTCTACGATCCCGAGCGTCATGCTCCGGGTCCCATCCGCCCTGGCGCACTCTCTCAACCAGGGCAGGCGTGACCGAGTAGCCTTCAATAGACAACGAGTGGTAGGCATCGGTCCGATAGATTTCGTCGACGAAGCGAAGATACGCTTCCTTGTCTGTCGGAAGCCCTGGCGCTTTTGGGAACGTCGCCAGCACCTTGCCACGCATCGATTCCCAAAGCATCTCGATGCGGCCCACGATCGGAGCGGCGGGACGGCTCGGCTTGTGGAATATCTGTCCGGCCTCAAATGGACTGCTCTCTCGCACATCGTATCCGGCGCCCTTCATGGCGCGGAGAATCTCGTCCGCGAGTTCGCCGCGCCCAGTTTGGCGAAAGGCTTTGGCCAGATAACCGGCTTTCGCCGAGTGACCGCCGTTCAGGAGAAGCCGCAGCAGGTCCGAGGCGTCAGCGAGGCTGGCCATCACCACTTGCGCCTCTAGGGGATAGAGCTGAAAAAATGATTCCGGCACACGCACCAACGACGCGGCTGGCGTAAACAGCCGCAATCCGTCCCTCACCATGAGGGCCCCGCCAGGGGGCATCTCCGCCACTTTCAGATCGTAAAGCGATGAGCCGAACAGAAGCTTGATATCGTTGTTCGTGGCTTTGGGACTGTGGACGACCAATTGGTCCGGGATCACCGTTCTCTCGCCGTGCAAAAAAAGGGATTGCTCCGGCGACAGGTGCCATTGTTGGCCAAAGCGCTCGTCGCAGTAGCGCGCGCAAAATTCCCAGAACGACGCATGCCAAGGGGTGCTCTCGCCAGCCTGTGTTTCGGGGCTTGAAGAAATCAGCCAACCCTTCATGACTTCCTGCAGGAAGCCGTTCTCCATCAGGCGTTCGCGGTGACCTCGGCTCAGGTCGTCGGAACGAAAGACCCGTCGGTTGCCTTCCTGAAGGGCCTTGAGCACGTCAAGAGATTCAGCGAGTTTTTCGTTTGGCGAGGGCATAAAGCTTTCCCTCCTGGATCGGTCATTACAAGTTTATTGTGGCGAGCAAATACAAGTATGTGATGCTGTATGATTACAAGTCAATCGTGGCAAATAATGCAAGTATATAATGTTTGCGGGAGGTCGCGTCTGCGCAGGCGAAGGCTAGGCAAGCTAGATGTTCTCACCTGAACGACATCTCGGACTACCGAAGAGTGAGCTGTTTCGGCAATTCGGTTGCAAAGGGTGGACGGCGCGTCTCCATCGCGCAACAAGTGTCTATTCCCTCAGCCGAGCCTTTCTCGATGAACACTTTGAAAATTCCTGCCACGCACACTCCGTCTGTCTGGTGTCCGTAGTGAGGAATCTTCACCTGGCGACCCTTGCGGAAATTCATCACTGCAGCCTCCCCATACCACGGCGGGCTCGCGCCATCGGCCTCGCCGGAAATCATTAGAACCGGCAAATCAGACTTCACAAGCTCGGTGTAATCCTTGGGAATATCGCCTCGGGGCCATTCCTTGCATGCCTCCATATGCGCGCGTACGCGATACTCGCCCACAAAGGTGTTCTTGGTTTCGCGCGCAAGATCTGCTTCCGTGATGAACGGAACGCCCTCCGAACACGTCACGGTCATGTACATCCCGCGCGCCAATCCTCCTCGAACGCTCGGATTCACCGCTAGGGCTTCGAAAGGCACATAGTCGCCCTCGTAAGCGCGATGAATCACGTACGGTACCAGCCGTGCTGAAGCCGTTGTGTAGAGTTCTAGCCTCAGCCGCTCCACAAAATTCCCTCTAGGCAGCTTGATTTGCACTCGTTCTTTATTTCTTGGATCTAGTAATTCGACGCTGACCGGTCCATTGTCGAAACGTGCCAGCACTTTCTCAAATTCCTGCTCGATGTTCGGAAAACTAGTGTGGCAATCGGCGTCTGCCGCGCAATCCTTAAACATCTCGTCCAGCGCAAGTTGGGCAGCCCTGGGAAACAGGAGCGGCTGCTTGATATTCGGCGGAGCCACGCCTGCAAGAAACGCCGTCCGGACATGTTCGGAATGCCGCCGCATGAAAATCTGTGCGGCGAACGTGCCGTACGACCCGCCGACCAAGTTGATCTTATCGTAGCCGAGCGCCTCTCGGACTTCATCCAGATCGTCCATGGCGATGGGCGTCGTATAGAGCTTCAGGTTGGCAAACTTCTCGAGCTTCTGGCGGCAGGCTCGGACTCTATCCAGGGGAAACAATTCGCCGAAAAAGGCCGGCAAGTCGTTTGGGTCATCGTTGAAATCGCAGTGAAGCGGATTCGATCCGCCCGTCCCGCGTTGGTCCACGTAGACCAGGTCACGCGTATCGCGCACATTCTCAAGAAGCCCGCCCCTTCCGCCACGCGCGAGGTC
>Ga0126378_10003849_pt1 | contig 11371 bp, 22 predicted proteins | sample PanSoiMetPlot_23_FD_92587 | JGI IMG/M metagenome (GOLD analysis project Ga0126378, IMG submission 92587) | Tropical forest soil microbial communities from Panama - MetaG Plot_23 | ecosystem: Environmental > Terrestrial > Soil > Tropical forest > Bulk soil | place: Panama | collected 2016-02-17
ATGTTCCATTGAGGAATACCGGCCTTAGCGGTCGGTTGTCGACGGGCGTATTGTATCGTTCCGAGATACGAACCACCCTTGAGGAGTGGTCGTTTTACATCGTCTTCGTTTACCTCGAAACCTAAGTCGATGATTTCACTGTCAGGTTGTTGTATTTGTGTATCTTCCATTTATTTGTTTTATCGGCAGCACTATCGGGGCTGCGTTCCGGTTGTAGCACCGCCACTCGGCGGGCATGAAAGTCGTTGGGTGATTTCGTTGACCACTTGACGTAGTTTATCCTTCTTTTGAAAGACCTCAGGGATAGTGCAGTCAAGTTCGGCATCAAAGTAGTCTTTGGCAGCTAGATAGAGTTTGAAGTAGTCGTCGTGGACAAGTTGGTTGCTCATTTTGATTGTGCTGTCTCGATAGCTTCGCGAAATGACTGGGGATATTCACGGTCCACGTTTGGAAGATGAAATACATTACGATACACCACTGTGTTCTTTTCCAACCAATCTAGCAGCTTCTCGGCCTGTGCGAGCTTGAGTATTAGCTTTGCCAGCTTGTCGTTGGGACTGTCGGGTTCATCGTAAACCGAATCAAGTGCGGCTTTGGAACCGTCTAAAAATTTTGTGTCAAGCTGTTGGCGCAATCCTTCCGTCGCTTTGTCGATAGCAGAACGAAGGAACTGCCGGGCGGTCCCCTTTTGGCATTGACCTAGCGCAGTTATGGCGTTGTCTAACGCCTCGTCCACTGTCGCAGCCGTAGGGTTTGAACCTTCCGGCGCTGCGTTACTACCTACCGCACCACGGGCAGCGGGGCGGGTCGAGGCTTGAGTCGTGCATACATCACCTTCTTTCTTGTTTGTTTTCATGTTTTCAAGTCGTTGACAGCCATAATGACTTTGGCAAGGTTCATGTCGTTCACGCGTTGACTGTAGACCTCGTGGGTTTCTTCAGCTTCAACTTCTCGTGGTGGTGGATAGCCGTAGACTTCCTTGCGATCTTCTGCACTGATCTGTTCTCGATTGACGCCGTAACGGCTTGCGGAGTACTCTTGAAGTTCCTTTTCAGTGTATGGTCGACGATCAACCACCTGCCACTTTGGTTCTTCTAGATGTTTGACTTTTTCGATTTTTGTTATGGTTATTTTGTACATAGGGTTTCTTTCGTTTGTGTGGACCGAAGCTAACTATCGTCGCTCTAAACATTTGGTATTCTCGTTCACGATCTAAAGCGTTTTTGAGCCGTTTGAAAGCTACGCTTGGAGCATCGTACGTTTGACCTGCAACTAGTATTTTTGCGTCGTAGTATTTCATTTCAACTCTGTGTAAATTTTCTTCCAATCAAACGGGAATAGTTGTCCCCTCAAGTGTTCGCAGCGAGAGCCACAGCTAACCTGTTCCAGCGTTTGAAAACTAACCATCAACGCCCCTTGGTTGACCCGGACGTCCCTGAACATATACCCAACAGCGTCTGCTTTGGAAGCGGTAATATTCCGGATTTTACCAGTGAGTTCAAGGTCTTTAACGGCAACCTCCTGCCCTCCCTTATCGAGAAATTTGTCTCGCATATGGCAGACAAGGATGAGGCGAGAAGTCGTGCCTGAAAACATTCCAAGCAGTTCTTGGTATGCAAGACGGAGCCACAGGTAGCCGTGCCCATGTGGTAACTCCAACACAGACTGTCCTTTGAAATTTTTCCCCGTGGGGTTAGTTTTGTAACGATCAGTACCACGTAATTCGGCCCAGTCTTCCACAGTAGACACCGTGTCGATCGAGACGAAGGGATATTGACCGGGCGGATTCCGGAGCGACATAGCAATCTTCTCAAGGTCGTCCATGTTATGGGCTTTGACCTTGAGGGCACTGACGTAGTCCGTACCGTCTTCACAGTCGACGATGAGGTTGCCGGGCAACTGTGCGAGGACTGTGGTTTTACCGACTTTTGGTGCGCCATATAGGATGAGGACTCGTGGGTCTTTAGTGGTTGGTGGGAGTGCTACCTTCGGTAGCAATAGCCCTGACGAGTTTGCCGTGCTTGTCGAAGCCAACGGGTTTTCCAAGGGTTTTTCTATTTGTAGTTGATTTGTCATTGGTTTGTGGGTTGGGTATCACAAGCAGACCATTGCCAGACACTGACAAAAAGTGTATGTCAATTCGTTTAGCTCGTGATACGATTTTGGTTATCTGGTCACCCTCGTGTAAGACACGAAGGGCTTGGACTAAATCTTTTCGGGTGATCACATCTCGCCTTCCTGAATCACTTCTATGGTACTTGTTTCTCCACGTTGAAGACGGTCAAATAAGTTTCTGGCCTTTTCTTCATTGCAGGTTACAGAGTCGCAGTAAGGAACTCCGTGCCAACCAATTAGCCAAGAATATCTTTGTACCTTCCAGAAGGTGTGCTCTCCGTCGATTTCTCTTACTAAGCGTATTTTCATCTTACAGTTTCTAATGGGTTCCAGGTTACGGGACGATACAAACCTGAATGAAGTGTAGCGTCCCTTTTGTCGGGGTCTTGAGTACAGACGTCCCAGTATTGGCAGCGGCCGTACTTACCAAAGCACCATTTGGGACTCTTTGGAAAATAACCTCTACAGAGGTGTTCAAGAAAGTCAGTAATCAACGTGTAACAATCCTTCTCCCACTCGTCAAGCTGAGCCTGCGAGTAGTAAATACGTTGGCGTTGATACTCATGGGCTTTACCCGACTTTGTAGGCTTACGCCCACAGAAAGCGTCAATGTAGATTCCGTCGACAGGGAAGCCGAGTTTGTGTGCTGACCACACATAGCTTAGCATTTGACTATTGAGTTGGAAGTCATCCCAAAACTGTGTGCCAAGCTGCGAAGTCGTTTTACTGTCCATCACCAACGGCATACCATAATCTATTCGACAATCCATGATTCCCGTCCAGTAAAGCAGCACGGTGTTAACGTGAAACGTACCTTCGTACGTTGTTACGTCCGCATCAAGCTCGGCTTTACCAAGTGGGAGTTTGAATGGAGTCTCAATGCTGCCGGGTATGACCTTGAAAGGTTCCGATTCGATTGGCCACATCTTGTTATACTCCAACAAGGACTGCACAGCGTGTTCAGCGGTTCTCCACTCGTCTTCCCCGAAGTCCTTATCAGCGTAGACATTGAGCACGTATGCCATTTGTTCCGCTTCCCACTGGGTTTGGGAAACCCCTTGCAGGTGCAAGCGTCGTCGAATGGCGAGTGCATGGTGGATCACAGAGCCACGGAATAAACTAGCTTTTTCACCTATGGACTCTAGTCGCCAACGATTGTAGTACTCCGATGCACGAGCACAAACCTCGAATAGTTCCTTTGCGGAATTGTCAATGTGCATTTCGTAGATGCCAGCGACAGCATCGACCGGACGTAGAAATGGTGTTGGTTTAAGTTGATCTTGCACGGGACTCCTTGTCTCGTTGGTGAAATTTCTGCATGGTGTCGCCAAAGTCGGTAACGCCAAGTCGGCTGAAGCAGACCAACACTTCATGCAGTCCTGCTCGCTGCCACTCGTCATTGTCATCTTTGACGAACCACACTCTGTGGCGGTAATCGACGTGGTCTAAAAGTTTTTCCCAGGTCATAGAGCTTGGACTTTCTTCGCAAATTCTAGTACTACACGACACTGCTCGAAGTAGTTGAACTCAGTATCAGCGTCGTCTAAAAAACTTTCAAGTGCGGGAATGTTGAGTCTCACAGCGGTGCCTATTAGTTCACCAGCAATGAATACAGCGTTCCGTTGTTCAGGTGTCGTCATATGAGGCTGTCAAGAACGCTTTGCGCTGTCATTGGTGGCTTTTTGCCGCGTTTGACCCTTAAGCGTTCTGGTCTTGTCCTTTCTATCTCGTTGCTCTCCTTTTGCAACAAGCTTGTGAACGTCGCCGGACTGAGTCGCAACGTCTGGAGTTTCTTCACGAAGTCCTGCCCCTCCTCGATGTTGGCAAAGCCAACTTGGAATTGTCGAAGTAGAGCTAACAGTGGTGCGTCCGAGACGAGCGATTTGCTCGTCTGTGAGTGGTCTCCGCTCGACGAGGATGGTGAGGATGTCGTCGGCGTCTGGTCTGTAGAAGTTGATTCCGAGGTCTCTGAGGTCATGGCAAATGTTATTGATCAAATGGTTGACAATAGCTTGTGCCGTTCCCTTAACTGGTCGCAAGGAAGACAAGAGTGCCTTGTCCTCTGCGGAGATGTAAGACTGGAACCGTGAAGCGTCTTTATCGTCGTCGCTAGTCGGTAGCGGATACGGGTTTTTTAGTAGTGGCATGTAGGTTGAGGTTGATTTCTAGGTCTGGACTGGGGTCGAAGACGTAATCCACTGTGGTGCAGTGGACTAGAAGTTGTTTTTGTGGTGTTGCGCCGATGAACAGTGCGTCGCACATGAGTTCTTTCTTGGAGTAGAGAGCGTCCACGGCCAACGCCTCACCGACTTTGGTGATGTATGGAATTGGCAGTGCACCCTTGTTGGTGATTGTGAGGTTGTAGGTCATGTTATTTGTCTCCTATTTCACCGAGTTCGTACTTACCCATCACAGAATCCTCGTGTAAGATGAAGTAGTCACCTTCTGGATGGTTGAACTGAATTGCGTTCCCGGCCATGAACAAGACTTTGTCTCCAACCTTGGTGAACTTACACTCAGGTCCAACGGCTAGTACGTCTCCGTACGGAAACCGATGTGCACCACCGGGTAAAGCAACGATGTTCTCGGTGGGAAGTTCGTTAATCTCAATTAAGAGATAAGACTTGCACGGAGTTATTTTAAGGTTTTTGGGTGTCATATCATATGATGTTTCTGTTGTCCGTCGGGAATAAATACAACATCGTGTTCGGACTCAATCCGATGTCGCAAGCTTTCGGACAAGTCCCCGATTATATCGACTTGTCCGCGAAGGTGGCGGCGACTGAGAAGGACAGCGAAGGCCGTTAGTTCCTCAACGAACCCTGCTTCGTCGCATTTGAGAGTGGCTAGACTGGTGGTAGAACCTTGCAGTATTGGTGTTGGGTCGAAGCTCTGCTCGGTCTGGCGAGACACGACCATAACGTGGATACCGTCGCTGGTAACCTTATAGAGTGGCCAGATAGTCTTTAAGATACCTGGGTCGATCGAAGGATGTATCGAAATACCCTCGATGAGACTATGGGCTGCGTCACGCAAGCGAGAAATGGCAGTTTCCATGCTGATGTTGAGTTCCAGTGGATTGAACTTCACGCTTGCTACACCATTCTTGGCGTGCTGGTCGACCAACGACTTAAGAATTGGCACGAAGCGTATGACTGATTTGTCCGAGTAGCGATGAGGGATGTAGGTCATTCGATTACGATTAAATGTTCAGGAACACCAAGACTAGCAGCGTAACGCATGGTCCAACAACCACCAGACTTTACATGTTCTGGTGAGGCAGGTGGTGGTGGACAATGGTAGCATCTAGGAAAACGCATACCGGCGTAGTGTTCAGGTAGTTTCTTTAGGGTTATACAATAAATTATGTCAGACTCCTCGGCGATCTGTATGTTGCGGGGTCTGTAGCCCATAGACCAGTTGTAGCATCTGGCAGGGAACTCGATAACTTGCAGTCCAAGTTCGTGTCCAATCTCCGCAGCCCAAATGTCGATACCGCCAAGATGACACCTACCGCTAACGACAGCGGTGACATTGGGTTGAGTTAGAATCTCGCGTATTATACCCTTGGCCGCCGCCTCAGTTTCCTTGATGAACTTCTTGGCTTCACTTCCAACAATGCCGACTTTCATTTGGATATCGAGTCTAAAATCTGTTGTGCTGTTAACGGGACTTTGGGTTGTTTGGCAGGTTTACCCGTGTCACTTCCCTGACGTTTGAAGAACTGATCGCTTTTACGCTCCCGATGTGTCACGTTCTGTGGCCACGATCCGCGTATTGGTGCCCAACCATCAGGCCGCGGTTCTCCACCGTTGACTTGAAGTTCTAGTTGCTTCAAAATACGATCACGGTGCTTGAATTGACTAGGGACTAACTGTCCCTTGAGTGCATCTATGATGCACCTAGCGTCGTTGGTGTCGAAGATTTGCATGGAGTGTCTCCGTAGTGGTTCCGTATGATAACGTGTTGATCAAAAGACTCTGTTACACCGTCTCGCCATTTACAATGGCCGGTAGAGCCAGCGTGGAGAATCGTAAATGATTTGTCAATCAAAGCTTGACCAACGAGATTGAATGTCCAAGTCGATGGAAGGTTCTCGATCAGAATACAAACGGTTTTGGTTTTCATTTAGGGTTTCGAATCTGGTCTACTGCTTTAGCTAAGGTTGTTCCGCAGGTGCCGACGTATTGTACGCCGTCTTTCCACCAAGCGTACATAGTAATGCCGGTGATCAGAATGTCGTCGATCATTTTGTCAACCTTGGCCGACTCACCATGTTCCATTGCCCAGTAGATTTCTTGTGCGATTGCTTCGTGTTTCATAAAATTTTGTTTTAGTCTAAAGTCAGCCAACGCTGGAACTCACGTAGGACTTCAGGTTCAAGACAGATTTCATTGGTGACAAGCTCTCCACTATTGGAGGTTGCAAGCCAAACGCGACCAAGCTCGTCACGACCTACGTAGACACTGTCTCCAATGTAGTCTAGGCCGCTTAGTTTTTTTAAGTTTAACATAGGTAAATTTGGATGCCCGTTTTTGGAGAGAACGGGCAAACTCTTTTTGAGGTTTTGTTTCGTATTGCTACAAGGAGTCCACCAACTCCTGTGGTGCAGCAGAACTTTAGGCAGCCAAACCAAGTTCGGCGTCGGCCTCTTTCTGTTGACGGATGCGGTTGACCTTGATCGCATTTGCCAAGGTCTCCACCGTCGGTTTGCCGTCCTCTCCGAACGGAATTTCCAAACCGGGATTCTTCTGAATGAGCAAGCCGACTGCGGTTTGCCACATCTTGTCCCCACCGTTGAGCAGGGTTTCGGCTTTCTTCGCGTCTTCCTTGCCGACACGACCGGGTCCACCGGCGCGGGGTTCGCCCACGAGTTTGTAGGGCACAGTGCCAACTTTGGCACCGATTGCAGCCCACATCTGTTCGCGCGTCCAGTTATTGAGCGCGCAAACCCGATCGGTGTAAGTCTGTTCAGACTCATCATACACCTCGATCGTGTTGTTGGGATCGCTCTTGGTCGGCGAAGCCTTTTGTTTCGTTTTCCGACCTTCCTTGGTAACTTCTTCCAGGATGTCGGTGATTCGGCCACGAGCGTCGGTGTTAACGTTGTGAGCTATAGCCCAACCGTTGACTTTGTCAACGAGGACAGACTCACCACCTGCCGCCTCGATGAGTTCAGCAACGGTCGTAGGGATGCCGCTGACTGGAACATCGACGCCGAGCGTTGAGGTAGTTCCATCTTTCATTTTATTGTGTGGTGCGATTTGACCACCTGCGCTTGTGCGCGGTGTTTGTTAATGTCTGGCCGCACTAGGCCATTTGGAGACTTCGTCTCCAAAGTTATAAAGGGTCGTGTCGGAATGGCTACCAACCATCGCACACGGGACTTGCGACGCTGGTAAGACGCCTTGCCCCGCTGTCCAGAGCTTTCAAGTTCTCTGCCGACACCATAAAATTTTACTGGGGGGAGAGAGACGCTTTTATGCGGTTACGTCTCGGGTGATATGCAATGACCAGAGCGATTCGGACTCCGCCGCAATACCCATCGGGCAGAGTTTAATCAACCACTCTGCGCTCAAGCCGTTGGAAATGATCGACCTCTCGAACACCACCAACTTCCCACAAACCAGCTTCCACGACGCTGGATTCGTGGTCTCCACCGCAAAGATTTAGCGGGGCACTCTCATCTGCCGGTGCAGCGATATGGTGAATTGTGGCCGGTTTACCCAACCACAACAACATCCGCTCACCTTCTTGAATCAACTCGGCGTCGGTTTCCGGGGCATCAATGACATGGATATGGTGTCCCTCGCCCCGTGCGAGGATGCACCGACCTTTGGAGATGACTTTGCCTTGAGTCCCTGAGCGATGATCGCCCAGTTTGCGCATTATGACGTCTCCTTGCTGACCTTTGTTTTCGATTTTTTCTTTCATAGTTATGTTATTCTGTCTGCATCTACGAACCACCCATTGTTTCTCCAAAGAAGTGCCGCATCGACGGTTCGTATATCGTTGGGCACTCCTTCCATATGCCAAACCCCGATTGAGGGGTTCAACATCTTCAAATATGTTCCGAACTCAGATGTTCGTTCGCCAATCACGACTTGCAGGAGTTCATAATCTCCACGCTTGTCGATAACTCGATGGAATAACTGGCCAAGAAACATCTCCAATCCTTTGCGGCGAATGAGTTCTCTACGCAAGTCCGCATTGCGGATTTCGAGGATTCGACCAGCGTCGATTTGTTCGATTGGCGTTGTGATGAATTTTGGGTCTTCAATATGAAGACCATGAAGGAAGTAAAATTCATGTTGACCAGATTTTAAGGCTGGCGCATTGTCATTGTGCAAGTTGCCCCGATCATCAACCCATCGTTCATGGTCGAGATAGAAAACCTTCTCATTTTGACTTTTGAAAAGATTGGTCATAGCTGGATCGTATCCAGCTTGCCACATATCGTAGTAGTCGAAGCGAGCGTCGTGCTCAACGACGAGCATAGCAGATAACAGGCTGCGGGTTTTTTCTTCAAGTTCGATTCGAATGTTGCGAACCTGTTGAACCCAGCGAGGTTCATCTCTGCCCCAGTCTCTGCTGTTTTGTCCGCGCCCTGATTTAACTAAGGCGAAAGACTCTATTGGGAGCGAAATTGATTGCTTCATACTTTTAATGGCAGAATTCCGCTCATAGGATCGGTGACTCGCATGTAGTGGTCTGCTTGAATTATTCAAATGGACTTTGGATAGTCAATCAAGAATTTCCGGTAGGCGTTGAAATACTAGCCGCCGACAAGCGAGGATCGTCAGTGTTGAGAACTGATTCGCCGTGGTGAGCAAAGAAGTCACTAGGCTTATCGAAGTCCCATTTCTTACTATCCAGATGTTTGTAAAGCGCGTTACGGGAACCAATCCACCCGCATTTGCACGCCTTAAGCGTGGGATGAGTTTGTTTGATCATTTGGTTTTGCGATGAAGTTGTCACGGATTTTGTCCATGAGTTGTTGAAGCTTGCTTCGTTGAGCGATTGCCCACTCGGTGTTAGTTATGCTGCCGAAAGTTGATTGGTAAACACTGAGCGCATTGTGTATTGTGCGCCACTCCGCCTCTGACAAAAGCGTAGCTTTGCGCAACGCTTCGGCAAACTGCTGCTGTTGTTGTTCGGTCATTCTGACCTCCAGATTCTGTATTGTTGCTTGTCGATTCTGCGAACTACAATTTTCATGCCTAAGTTATAGGCAATACTATACATCCCAGTTCGATTTGCGGTTTCAATCAGGAACGAATCTCCGACTTCACAACGCCTTAGGGCGTCGGTTAAGCCGACCTTAGTTCGCGCCTTTGGTGGGATTGGAATACCCTTCTCAATGTTGACTTCAATTTGTTCCATATTAGTTCCTGCCATAGATTACTCCGTTGACTCGCATGGCGTGTGGCGTTCCGATAACTTCGAGGGGAAACTGTTTGGACATGTGCCGTGAGGCGTCCATGCTTTCGCCGAATTTGATGAAGTCTTCCGATCCCTCAACGGCTTCGAGGACTTTCTTCACACTAGCGAGCAACTTTTCCCAGTCTGGGCCAAAGTAGTCTGCGGGGTTTAGTTCATTTGACATAGTTAATCTGCCTTTTGTTTGAAATGTTGTGCCGTAGCCCCGGTCAATGTCATGGCGGACTGCGCCGTTAAACGCTTCGAGCCGTGGGCTACGGCAAACATAATGAAGACTTAGGCTCCGACTGTGAACGTAACGCTGTCCTCAGTCCAGGCTTGGGTCACGCTCAGCCCGTTGCCGAGCTTGTGCGTTTTGCCAATGTAAATCGTCGATACTGGCGCATCGGGATTCATGGACTTGAAGGGAGTGCTATGCTTGCAGTCTTTTACCTTCGTCATTATTGTTTGGTTTTGCATAAAAGACGAAGCACCAGTTGATGAGGCTGCGTGCTTCTACCAGTTTCTAACCGCTGACGCGGCAGCAGACGTTTGAGCATTTACGTATGGTTTTAGTTTATAGCCTGTTGGCCTGCTTAACTTTAGAACAAGTTATCACTCTTGTTCCATTGCTCCGTCTTTTATGCAACTCAAGCCCGTCGCTTCTGGGGCGCGTTTTGCGCCCCAGGTGCGATGTGCCTGCACTGGCTTTTGGTTTACCACTTCATAACCCTCTGGGCAGTATAGCCCAGAACAATATCTGGTTGCCGTCGCTGTCGAATTTCATGGTTAGCCCCGGCTAAACAGTCTGTCGACTATGTCATCTACGAGCGAGCGCAAGTTGTTTTGCGCGTCCACCATTTGTCGATGCGCTTCGACAATATCTTGTCGCTCGCTCTCGTTGAGCCGGGATTGTAACCGGCGCGTGACTGCGTTGGCGATTTGGCGTTCAACTATTTTGTATGAGTTCGCGGCAGCGAACTCCCGATCTGCAAATGCTAATTTGCTCATACTTCTTATGGCAGAATTCCGCTCATAGAGCCTGTGACTATAGCATAGTCTATACCATAGTTAGCTCGCTGGTTCATTTGAATTATTCAAATAGACTGGCGTGGCATTTCGGATGGGCGTTAGCCCATCCGGTTCCAGCGTCGGTCGTAAGTCGGTCGGTGTTTTCTTCTCGGCGATGGGGGATTTGGAAAAGGTTGGGGAGAAAGGTTTGGGAGAAGTGGTATGGTATTGTAAAATAAAAAAAATGTGAATCTAGTAATACCTCTCCAGAATCATCGCCCAGCAGTAAACACCCACCGACTTACGACGCACTCTAGGACAGGTAAAAGCCTAAAGTTAAAATGCTTGCAAATTTATCAGACAAATGCAAAGGCAGGGGATTGAACCCTGCCTCTGACTTTAGCTGATCTTTGGTTGCGCGGAAACTGGAGCTTCCGCTTTGTTTTCTGTAGGTTTCTGAGCTTGCATCTTTGCTTGCGCAGTTTCCCAGGCAGCATTGCAAGCATCTAAACTCATGCCGAGTTTTGTAAAATATTGGACAAATTTGCCCTTTTCATCCAATTTTGTATGCTCGCTCGCAGAAGCTTGAACGTTGACAAATCCATGCTTCTGCAAAACAGAAACTACAGATTTGCAAGCTTTCTCGCCAAGTTCAGCGGAAAACTTATCTTCCCGCTTAAACTCTGCTTTTTTTCCGCCTGCGAATGTTGCGCTGGCGGCATTATGCCAGATCAGAAACTCGCCGAAGCTTTTCATGCTTTTCAGAATCTCTTCGGCATTTATCTCTGCGGAAACTACAATTCCGCAAGAGCCAATATTTGTCTCA
>Ga0126378_10003851_pt1 | contig 11370 bp, 11 predicted proteins | sample PanSoiMetPlot_23_FD_92587 | JGI IMG/M metagenome (GOLD analysis project Ga0126378, IMG submission 92587) | Tropical forest soil microbial communities from Panama - MetaG Plot_23 | ecosystem: Environmental > Terrestrial > Soil > Tropical forest > Bulk soil | place: Panama | collected 2016-02-17
ACGCACGGCGCGAACCTGGGCGGGGTGATCAGCAAGCAGGCCGCCACCCGCGTGGTCGAGGGCCGGGTCCAGGACCGGATGGTCGAGATCATGTCCGAGTCCGGGGACCGGCTGCTCAACCCGCGGCAGATCGGCAACCCGCTGGTTGAACTGCTGGCCCTCGCCAGCGAGATCGGCGAGTGGAAGACGATCATGCAGGAGATCGTCATCTACCTGCTGAGCACCGACCGGATCAGGCACGCCCACAACCGGGTCGGCGAGCAGCTGCGGGCCGAGGTGCTGCTGTTCGAGCGGGCCCAGGAGCGCTACGCCAAGATCCTCCAGGACATCGCCCGGCTCGGCATCGAGCACCGGCTCGCCGCGATCGAGGAGCAGCAGGTGCAGCTGGTCGAGCGGGCCCTCGGCGTGGCCGTCGCCAAGGCGGTCGCCGGGCTGCCCGACTCCCTCGAACGCAGCGAGGACGCCCGCGAGGTGCTGCGCCGCGAACTGGCCAAGGCTGCGAAGGCCGGCTGATGCGCCGGTTCACCGCCTACCGCGCCGAGCCCCCCGAGGGCTACATCGAGAGTGGCTACGCCAACCCGCCCGAGCTACCGCAGTTCGAGGGCGTGGAGTTCACCGACGGCACCGTGTGCCTGCGCTGGCTGACCGAGCACCGGTCGCACAGTGTCTGGTCCTCGATGACCGAGATGCTCGCCGTCCACGGGCACCCCGAGTATGGCAGCAAGATCGTCTGGCACGACGAGGGGCCCTGATGGCGTTCAACGACGTCCTGACCAGGGTCGCCAAGGGGTACACGGCGACCGACGACCCGCGGCTCCGGTGGCGCAAGCAGGCCCGGCCCGAGCAGCTGCTGCCCAGCCTGGAGCAGATCTGGCGGGTGGTCTACTTCCAGGGCGGGCGTGGCTCGGGCAAGACGCGCTCCGGGGCCGGCGGGCTCGCCGACTGGGCCCTGTCCGACCCCGAGGGCGAAGGCGAGTACGGCATCGTCGCCCCCACCTACGCGGACGCCTGGACGAAGTGTGTCGAGGGCAAGGCGGGGATTCTGAGGGCCCTGGGGACCTCGATGAGCGAGATCAAGGACCACCGGTCCAAGACGGTCCGCTCGGCGTGGCGCACCTACGGCCAGGTGATCTTGCACAACGGGATCGTGATCTACGTGGACAGCGCGGCCGAGGGCGGGCTGCGCATCCAGGGCCGCAACCTCAAGGGAGCCTGGGCCGACGAGATCGGCCTGTGGGAGAAGTGGGAGACCACCTGGAACGAGTCGCTCAAGTACGCCGTCCGCGACGGGATCTCCCGCATCATCGCCACCGGCACGCCGAAGGCCAGCAGGCCGGCCAGGAAGCTGGTCCGCTCACTGATCCGCAACGACCCTGGCCAGGGCGGGGTGATCGTCCGCAAGCTGCGCACGATCGACAACGCGGCCAACCTGTCCGAGGAGTTCCTGCGGTCGGTGGTTGGCGCGGCGCAGGGCACCCGGCTGGAGCGGCAGGAGCTTGAGGGTGACCTGCTCGACGACGTGGCCAACGCGCTGTGGACCCGTGACCTGCTCGACGAGGTGCGCGTCGTCGGCTACCCGGACGTGCTGCTCGACATCAAGATCGGCGTGGACCCCTCCGACGGCGGCGAGACCAGCGACGAGCAGGCCTACACGGTGGTCGGGCTCGGCCCGGTCGAGGACGGCCACATCTACGTGACCGAGAACTGGGGCGGGCAGGAGGCCCCGGTGCCGTTCGCCCAGCGGGTGATCCGCAAGGCCCTCGAACTGGACGCCGAACTGATCATCGAGAAGAACCACGGCGGCGCGTGGCTGCGGGCCACCTTCGAGCAGGTGATGCGCCAGATGGGCGTGCGCTGCCGGTACCGGGTGATCCACGCCAGCCAGGCCAAGCGGACCCGCGCCGAGCCGGTCAGCGCGCTGTACGAGCGGCACGGCGGCCTGGTCCGGCACTGCCACCCCGAAGGCCGGCTCGACCCGCACATCAGCGAGCTTGAGGACCAGATGGCCACGTTCACCGGGGCAGCTGGCGAGCGCTCGCCCGACCGGCTCGACTCGCTGGTGTGGGCGATGACCCCGTTCCTGCGGCGGGTGTTCGGCCCGCCGGGACACGCCACGCCGCGGCGCTGGGCGGCCGAGTCCGAGCTTGCGATGGCGGGCAGCCCGCCCGAGCGGCACATGTGGCGCAGGCTCGCCCAGGCGCACGGCGGCCGGTTCCGCTCGCAGGCCTGGGACCTGGACAGCTTCGCCCCCAAGGACTGGGACATGGATGATCTTGGGCCGCGGGCCGAGCCCCGCCTGCTCGGGCAGGAGCGCAACAACGTCCGGCTGTGGTCGGACCCCGCCGACGGCTGGGACTAGGGCCGGGACCACGTATGCCCGGCAGTCGGCGGATTGCGACCGAGCCCGATCGCCGCGGGCCAGGGCTGAGTACCGCTGTCTGTGGAGTATGAACGTCGCACCGCGCTACCCTGACCGGGAAGCCCCCTTCCCCGCGGGGTGATACTCCCGTGGGAGGACCCGGTGGCTCGCCGCGCGGACACCGCGCAGATCATGCCGTTCCCCGATCTGCGTCCCCAGCAGCGCCGGGAGCTTCTCGGCGAGGAGCTTGGCACCCAGTTCGACATCGGCCAGCGGCTGTTCGCCTACTACGGTTCCGGCGATGTGTTCGATTATGGGGAGTGGACCAGCCGGGACATGAAGGCGATGTTCCGCCGCGACGGGATCTGCTCCGCGGTCGAGAACGTGCTCACCCTGCCGATCCGCGAGGCCGACTACTCGATCGTGCCCAGCAGGGACGACAACGGCGAGGCCGACTTCGTGCGGTCGGTGCTGATGACCCCGGACCAGAACGGCGGCATGCACACCAAGATCGCCGACCTGGTGGGCCAGATCACCAGCGCCCAGATCTTCCGCCGGGCGTTCTTCGAGAAGGTGTGGACCGTCCGCGAGGACGACGGCAAGATCATCTACAACAAGATCGCGTTCCGCCCGCCCGCCACCTGCCAGGCCCGGTACAACCAGAAGTCCGGCCAGGCCAACGGATTCCGCCAGCAGGTGTGGCTGTTCGGCGGCACGCTCACCCCGAGCCCCAAGCAGCAGGTGCCGGGATATGTGGACATCCCGAATATCCGGTCATTTATCTACACGCACGGGAAAGCGCGTGAGCCTTTGACCGGTGTCTCGGAAATGGACATCAGCTACTGGTGCTACCAGACGAAAATGAAGCTGCTCTATTTGTGGTACCACTACCTGGAGAACAGCGCGCTGCCGCGTGTCATTGTTTATGGCAATGACCAGCCCGAGGCAAATAGCCGGGCCGACGATATTGCCGCGCTCAAGTCGAGTGGTGTGGTGGGGCTGGTCCACCCGGCCGAGAACCAGAAGGCCTACGACGTGCTGTCCTCCGGGGTGGACGCCGGCCAGTACTTCAAAGACGCGCTCGGCTGGCTGGAGTCGTGGCAGACTCACAGCGTCCTGGCTGGGTTCATGGCCCTCACCGGGTCCGCAACCGGCGGGCGCGGATCGTATGCGCTCAGCCAGGATCAGAGCAGCTTCTACCTCAAGAGCCGCCAGGCCGTGGCGAAAGAGATCGCCGACGCGATCAGCTACGACGTCATCCGGCCGCTGGTCTTGCTGAACTTCGGGGTGAACGCGGCCTACCCGACGTGGAAGTTCGGGCCCCTCCAGGACGAGCAGATCCAGGCCCTGCTCACGATGTTCCAGACCCTGGCCTCCGCGCCGGCCCTGCACATCCCGCTGCCCGTGCTCGACCTGATCACCGAGCGGATGGCGACGATCTTGCAACTCGACGTGGACCAGGTGCATCAGGCCCTGGTCACCACGGCCAACCAGAGGGCCGAGCAGCTACAGGCTGCTGCCCCACCGGGCATGCCACAGCAGGCGGCCGGCCAGCTGGGCGCGCTCAACGGCATGGCCAATGCCGCGGTGGGGATCGCCCAGCAGGCGACGGCTGGACGGCAGGGGGGCCCGCCCACTCGCCCTGGAGCGGGCCCCTCGGGCGGACCGCCGAGACCACCGGCTAAGCCGCCGAGCACACCACCAGCAGGGCGCATGGCCTGACCGACTCCGGGGGAGCAATGGCCGGCGAGATGTACGCGATCCACTTCGAGGGAGGCACGACTGCGGTGGTCAACTGCCCGGCCGGCGACCTGCACCTCGATGCCCACGACGCGGCCGAGGTGCCCGGCGTGCTGAGGGACGGCGCGATGCACGCCGCCAGCTGCGGGCCCGGCCACGAGGTGGACGAGGTGGTGTCCCGCTCGATGACGGTGATCCCGACCCCTTGGGAGGACGGCTAGTGGCGACGGGCCCGATCGAGCAGAAGGCGGTGGCAGCCCCGGCCACGGCGCTGGTCGCCGGGTACCTGTCCACGATCCTGATCAGCGCGGTGCCGTGGCTGCATGATCATCTGACCCCGGATCAGCAGAACAGCCTGCCGATCATCATCGCGTTCCTGCTGTCGGCGGTCGCCGCGTACCTGGCCCCACACACGCACCGGCCGGACCTGCTGGACTCCCCGCCGGGCCAGCACGCCCGGCCGGTGGCCAACGTCCCGCTGCCACCGGACCAGCCGCACGTATGACCACCCCGCAGCAGCCGCCGCCGGCCCAGCAGCAGCAGCAGCAGCTGGCCCTGGCTGCTGCTGAGGCCCTCGCCGTGGCGGGCACGGTCGCCGAGGCCATGACGATCATGGGCGTGGCGCTGGCCGCGCTCAAGCTGCGCCGGGCCGCGGCCGAGGCCATGCTGTCGATCGTCATGGGCCACCCGCCAGACGCGGCCGGCTTCTACGGGCCCGCCACCACCCACGTGGCACGGCTCAACCTGGTCCGGCGGGCCCAGTTCCTGGTCGCCTCGATCAAGCGGACCAACGCCGACTTCGCCAGCGGCGACCCGCAGCGCGTGGCCGAGGCGATGGCCCGCGAGCGGCGCTACTACGAGCAGCACATGCTGGCCAACTGGAACCGGGAGATGGCCGCCGCCCAGGTGGACTCGGCCTCGATGGAGTGGGGCCGCACCCTCGGCTGGTACACGGTGGTGGACCGGCGCACCTCGCCCGAGTGCCGGCTGGCCAACCGCAAGAACTTCTACGCCGACAAGATGCCCTCGATCGGGTACCCCGGTATGGTCCATCTGCACTGCCGGTGCCAGCCGGGCCCGCCGTTCCCCGGCGCGCGGATCATGACCCTTGCTAGAGTCCCGTTCCGTGGCTGGCCCGTTCCTGATAATCGACCTCAGCGCTACCCCGCCAACTCTGGTGCAGGCCGATGACGTGCTCCCCCAGTTCATCGCTGATGCGCTGGCCGAAATCAACCAGAAGCTGGAGATCCTCATGACCGACGCATCCGCCGAGCAGGCGCAGATCAACTCGCTCGCCGACGCGATCAACGTGGTAGGCGGGCATGTGACCGCGGCAGCCACCCAGATCCAGGCCTACATCGACGCTCACCCCGAGGTCCCCGCTGCGGACCTGACCCCGCTGTCCAGCGCGGTCGCCTCGCTCCAGAACGCCGACACCGGGCTGACCGCGGTACTGCCTGCCACCCCGGATGCGCCGCCGCCTGCTGACCCGATCCCGGCTCCCCCGGCCGACCCGACTGTCCCGGTGGACGTCGGTGCCCCGCCGGACACGAGCGGCTCGACCCCCGACGTGCCGCCGGACGCCCCGCTCCCTTCCTGACCCGTCTCTGGCAGTCCATACTGGACCTGTTCCGGTAGCTGGCCTCCCCGCCCAGCGCTCGCGGGAGGCGGGGTGCCATGGCACGACCGGCCGCGCTCGGGCCGATGAAGCAGGCCGCCGCGCGCCAGATGCGCAACACGGCCAACACGCTGGACGCTGACCACCCGGAGACCGTGGCAGGCTCGCACGTGCGGGACGCTGCCCGGCTCACCGAGCGCGGCGCGACCGACGGGGCGAAGCGGCACCTGGACGCCGCGATGCAGCTGATGACCCCGCAGTCGCTGACCCGGCACGGCATCCGCGACGACGAGGGCCACGCGACGGCCAAGCACCACATGCACCTGGTTCACCGGCACCTGCTGCACGTCCAGGACATCGAGGATGCGCGGGACCGCAACGAGGAGATCCGCACCGCGCTGCGGGCTGCCCGCGGGCAGGTCGCCGCCACCGACGTCCAGGCAGCAGCCAGCCCGCCGCTGCCTGGCCATGCCCCGCCCGCACGACAGCAGCCCGGCCAGCCTGCTGTCGGGCTGGCGGTTGATCTTGCCAAGCCGGGCCAGCGGTTCTACCACGGGTGGATTCCGGTCGCTGGCGCGAGCCAGCTGCACGGCAAGGTCGTGGTCGGCCGGACCCGCAAGGGCACCGTGATTGGGACCTACGATCACCAGGCTGGCACTGTCCGGCCGCGCGGTCTCGGCGGGCCGATGAAGGTGGAGCACGTCCGGCGGCCGGGTGCGACCGAGCCAGCGCCGGGCCCGTTCCCGCCGCGGGGCGGGCGTCTGCGGCGGCTGATGCAGACCGCTCCCGGCTTCGCTGGTGATCATGGGAGTCCCGTGATCGACATGTCGGCCCGGACCCCCATGCTTGAGCGAACCCCCGCCCCACGGGGAAGGCCTGGGGGTCCGGGTCTCTACCGCGTCAAGGGCATGGGCCACACCCCCTACCTCCAGCAGGTGGTGAAGGCCCTGATCGAGAAGCGCGGCATGTCCAGCGACAAGGCCTACGCGATTGCGCGGGCCCGCATCCGCAAGTGGATGGCGACCAGCAGGCACCCCGAGGTCCGGGCCGCGGCCACCCGCGCCGAGGCCGGCGAGCTTGCCCGGCAGGCCCGCGCCCACTCCCACGCGATCGGACCGTGGGAGGTGGCGGACACGCTGATCGAGCTTGCCTGCGAGCCGATCGACCTGATGAACCCCTACCACTCGGCGACCGGCCAGTTCACCACCGCGCAAGGGGCCCAGCAGAAGCAGCAGGGCAAGCAGCAGCAGGCCAAGCAGGCTGCTAAGCGCGAGGGACGGCACGACGCCCGGCAGCGCGCCGTGCTCACCCGCAGGATTGCCGGGTTGCGGTCGCAGATCGCCGCGCTCCAGGCCCAGCTGCCATCCGGCCGCAAGAGCCGGTCCTCGACCCCGGCCAAGCGCGGAGCGGCGGCCACCTCGGCGAAGCAGGCCGCCCAGGCGAAGCAGACCGCCACGAAAGCCGGCGCATCCGCGCGAAAGCCGGCGAAGGCCGGGATGAGCCCCGCCACGATCCGCTCCAAGATCATCGCGCTGCGGGCCGAGCTTCGTGCCGACCTGGCCGAGTTGAGGTCGCTGTGACCGGGCTGGCCACACAGCTGCTGGAGGCCAGCGAGATCGTGCTCGCCTGGGACCACGAGGACGGCCCGGTCTACATCGAGCTTGCTGGCATGGCGTGGATGCACGAGCTACGCGGGCACGACGGCAAGTGGATCAAGAGCGGCTCGAACGTCGGCATGGCGATGCACGGCGGCACCGACAAGCCGGGCAAGCCGGGGACCGTCGGCCGCTACGTGGTGCCCGACCCGTCTCGGCTGATCAGCAAGACCGGCCACAAGAACCCGGCCGATCACCCGTTCTGGAAGGCCCACCCGGTCAGCCCGGAGAACATCGTCGCCGCCTATGACCAGGCCGACGAGGGCACCAGGGCGCAGGGCCGCAGCTGGTACTCCGACGTCCACGACCTGGCAGGCTACGTCGGCCAGGGCAACGCCGAGAAGGGTGGCATCCTGCTGTCGGCGTTCAGCCCGCAGAAGTCGTGGCCGATCAACATGTTCCAGGCCCACGAGTCGGGCAAGCGCGGCAAGGCGGTCCGGCCCGGCGAGGGGATGCTCGTCACCAACGACCAGGCCGACAAGGCCCAGGCCGCGATCGACGGCGCGGGCATCGAGCAGCTGATGAAGACCGCCAAGACGCACAGCTTCGGGCGGCTGATCAAGAACGGCGACGATGTGCCCGAGGACCCCTACGGGCACGTGGTGATCGACACCCACGCCGTCAACGTGGCGGCGGGTGGCACGATCCGCGGTGACGAGCAGAAGAAAGCCCCGATCGGGGATGCCCGTCAGCACGAGTACGTCGCCGACCAGTACCGGCAGGCCGCGAAGACGATCAGCGAGCGCGAGGGCGTGCTGATGAAGCCGCACCAGTTGCAGGCGATCACCTGGCTGGTGCAGCAGCGCGCCAACCAGGCCCACGACGCCTGGCTGGCCGAGCACGGCGAGCCCCGGCAGCGGGCCACGGCGAAGGGCCGGGCGTCGATGACGAAGAACGCCTGGAAGAAGTGGATGGACTACGCCAAGATCAACAACATCCCGATCGTGGTGGGCACCACCTCGCTGGCCCAGCAGGCCGCGCTCGCCCAGCTGCTTGACCTGGCGGGCTCGGACTCGCTGACCGCCCAGCTGATCGAGCTAGGCTTCGACCCGCTGGAGCCGCGCGACCCAAAAGTGGGGAGTGGACGCGCCTCGGTGGTCTAGCAGGCCAGTTGGCCGGCCGCGAGCGCGAGTACCAGGCGGTGAAGGCTGAGCGGGCCCGCACCCACGAGTACCCGGTGATCGGGCCCGAGCACGCCCGCGGCAACAGCAGGCCGGTCAGCCACGAGGAGTTCCAGCAGCTGGCCCGCAAGGGCAACAGCTGGATCGACAAGGCCAAGCGGGACAGCGCGCCGATTACCGGCCTGGACCGGCACTGGCCCGAGGTGAAGGCCCGCAGCTACGCCGAGGCCCGCAAGCCGTGGGGTGGCGAGACGATCGACACCGACACCGGCCAGCCGCTGCCACAGGGCGCGGACCTGTACGCGCTGTCGGTGAAGCCGCGGGGCATGGACACCGTGTCGGTGCCCGAGGACGCCAGCGAGGCCGAGTTCGGCGAGGCGATGGACCGGGCCCTGGCCATATTCCGCCCGGCGCTGGAGCGCAAGAGCTTCTACCTCGGCGTCTTTCACGACGACGACAACCACCGCATCGACATCGACCCGGTAGCGATCGTTGACAGCCTTGACCTGGTGGAACAGGTAGGCTCGTACACGAGAGCAATCGGTGGTGCATACCACTTCCAGAGCGGCGACGGCTTCTGGCCGCCGCACGTGGCAGAGGGCGCGAGCATGGCAGCAGACGAGGACACGATCCACTTCGCCGGACCCGGCCAGTGGCACTCGCAGGCTGTCGCCATCCAGGACCCTGAGCCGGACGATGAGCCGGGCGACGACAGCGACGAGTGATCAGATCGTTATCTGAGAGACGCCTGTCAACCGGGGGTATCCCCCGTGCGTCTTGCATTGGACTGGCAAACTGAGCCGGTCTCCCCGCGCTCGCGCCCATCCAATGGGAGGGAACCGCTCGTGTTTCGTATCCGCTCGATCTTCGTAGCCGTCCTCGCCACGGCTGGCCTGGCGCTCACCGCCGCGCCGGCCCTGGCAGGCAACAGCCCGACGCCGACCCCCGTGATCACCGAGCATCACCACGTCCACCTGCTGCCCCAGCGGTTCGACATCCTGATCAACAACCTCGGCACCAACGACGTCGAGGCCCGTGGTCCCGTCCAGATCCTGGGCGGCAGTGACGTCGAGACCGGCTTCAACCTGAGCACGTTCGCCGACCGCTCGGGCAACCACGTCCGGGTGTGGCATGACGGCCTGCCCACGCCGACGGTGGACCTGGCCACCTGCTCGGTGATCTTCGACCAGAACGACGGCCACTGGCGGTTCGTCGGCGGCGATGGCCTGTTCCGCCGGGCGATCGGCTTCGGCGTGTTCGACCTGCGGGCCCTGTTCAGCTTCGCCCCCGACCGGTGGGGCAACTGCGGGCTGCGCCGGCTGAGCAACGACCAGATCGTCAACCTGGTGTCCAGTGACAACCCGGTGGTCAAGTGCCGCCAGCGTGGCCTGACCCTGGAGGCCTTCTCGGTGTCGGTGCAGGGCGCTGGCCGGGCCGCGATCCGGTTCCACCGCCCTGGTATCTTCTCGCCGACCGCCACCCCGACGGTCACCGAGAGCACCGCCTGACCTAGGGGGCCAGCCAGCGAGAGGCCCGGCTGAGGGGCAGCCGGGCCTCTCCTGTACGTACAGCCCCAATTCCAACTGGATTCCAGGCCGGCTCTCCCACACCGCCCGTCAACCGGCTACCATCACCCACATCGGTGCGTAACCCCCGCTTTATGTGCCGGTCACTACTCGCCCAGTGACCGGAGGCCAGCGGGATGACCGCTGCTAAGCCTGTTGAGCCCGACGGCTGTGCTTCGTGCGCCCTGATCGACCTCTGCGGGGTCCAGGGCCTGATCGACCTGGTGGGCCCTAAGGGCTACCGGCACGGCTTCATCTGCGAGGACCCCGCCAAGTGCGGGCACCGCGGCGGCGGGCCCGTCAGCGCGCGTGCCCACACCGGCCGGATGGTGAGCCGCACCGTCCGCGGCGCGAGCACCCAGGCCGCGGGCGGGCGGATGTCAGCCAGCGAGCTTGCTGACCGCGCCACCCACTCGATCACCGGCCGCAAGGCGTCCGACTACCAGCACCTGGCCGCCGCCCGGCTGCACGCCAAGGCCTCGCGGATGGCCGGCTCGGCCAACATCAAGGCCCACCACAACCGGCTGGCCGCGATGCACCGCGGCATCGCTCAGCGCAACGTCGGCAAGCAGACTTCCACCGAAAACAAGGCCCGGCTCGCCCGGACCAACGTGTTCAAGTCTGGCTCCCACGGCGGCTACGCCGCCCGGCAGGACGTGCCGACCCTCCAGAAGCTGGCTCAGGGCAAAGACGCCAAGATGGCCGAGGCCGCCCGCAAGGAACTGGCGATGCGCCGCGGCAAGACCAGGCCGCCCGCGCCAGCTGCGCTGCGCTCGGGTGAGAGCCGCGCGCCCTCGACTGGCAAGGAGCAGGGCCCCAACGTCGGCGAGCTTGGCAAGGCGTCCTACGGCAGCCACCGGCTCCCCACTGGCTCGAAGGCCCTGACCAAAGAGGGCCGCCAGAAGGCGTACTCGCACGGGCACGCGATCTCCCCGCCGCCCGGCGGCGGTCCGCCCGGCTTCCCGGTGACCAGCCCCAAATCCTGGGATGACGCCCGCAAGGCTGTCGGCCGCGCTGGCTCGCCCGCCCGGCGCGCTGCGCTGCGTGACCTGCTGCGGCGCACGGCTGCCCAGTACGGCAAGACCGCCGCGCTCAAAAAGTCCTGGGCTGCATCCAACACCCGCCCCGGTCTGGAGCTTGCCATGACCATGCCCAGGTACCCGGTCGCCAGCCCCTACGACGTGCTGATCATCCGCAGCGAGGACGGCGATGCGATCGTCCGGCACCGCCGCGGCGGGTACGAGATCGGGCGCATCAAGCGTGGCGAGGACGGGGCCTGGGTGGCCAGCCGGGACGGCACCGATGGCCAGGG
>Ga0126378_10003853_pt1 | contig 11369 bp, 8 predicted proteins | sample PanSoiMetPlot_23_FD_92587 | JGI IMG/M metagenome (GOLD analysis project Ga0126378, IMG submission 92587) | Tropical forest soil microbial communities from Panama - MetaG Plot_23 | ecosystem: Environmental > Terrestrial > Soil > Tropical forest > Bulk soil | place: Panama | collected 2016-02-17
AGACTCGCCAGTACCAGCAGAGCGTGGCGGGCGCCCGAAACCTGGCTGACCTTCAGCAGCGAGCGGCAGCATTTCTGGCGGAGGACTCGAACGCCGGGACGGGGCTAGCGGCCGCTTACGTGATCAGCTTCGTGGACGGCACGCTGGTGACCAACACCCAGGACATGGACCTTCGGGCAACCCTGGCCTCCGCGGCCCGGCGCGCTCCGGGCCAACCGGTCACCGTCCATGACGCCCGCCTGGGCGACTTCCGGGTGGCCGTGATACCGATCGAGCAGAATGGGCGCCAGCTCGGCGACTTTCGGATCGCGCTCCCACTGAGCAGCGCAGAAAGCACCGTCCGCAACCTGGTGACCCCGATGCTGATCGGCAATGCCCTTCTGATCGGCCTGGGCGGGGTGCTTGCCTACAGGGTGATCGGCGGTGGACTGGCCCCCGTGCGGGCCATCACCAGGACGGCAGCTGGTATCAGCGACGGTGACCTGAGCCGGCGCATCGGCTATCAGGGGCCGCGCGACGAGGTGGGCCGGCTTGCCGAGACTTTCGACGCCATGCTGGCTCGTTTGCAGAGCGCATTCGAGCAGCGTCAGGCCTTCTACTCGCTTGCCTCGCACGAGCTGCGGACGCCGCTGACGATCGTCCGCGGTCACCTGGAGGTGCTGCGCCGCCAGGACCAACCGAGCGTCCAGGAGATCCGTGAGACCCTCGACATCGCCCTAGAGGAGCTGGCTCGCATCACTGCCGATGTCAACGACATGCTGCTGCTCGGACGCATGCTGCTCGGCCAGCCGGGCGAGATGGACGAAATCGATGCGGGGACGGTCTTACGCGACGTTCACCGCCGCGCCCGGGGCCTGGCAGTCCGCGATTGGCAGCTGGACATCGCCGGTCCGGCGCCAGTTCGAGCCGACGCCGAGCAGCTCAGCCGTGCGTTGTTCAACCTGGTGACCAACGCCGTCCGGCACACGCGCGAGGGGGCCCGGGTCAGTTTGGCCTGCACCACGTCCGCCGATTGGGCCCGGCTCGAGGTCGCCGACTCGGGCGACGGCATCCGGCAGGTCGATCTTCAGCACATATTCGCGCCCTGGCACCGCGCCGGCGCGCGTGACGGCAGTGTCGGCGGGCTGGGTCTGATGATCGTGCGCGAGGTGGCCAGGGCACACGGTGGTGACGTCGAAGTGCGAAGTCAGGAGGGCGTCGGTACCACCTTCACGATCTGGCTGCCGCTGGACGGGCCTCGACCGCGCGCGCTCGAACACGGCGAATCAGGGGTCGTCGGGTGGCGCGGCTTGCCTGCACACTGACCCTGCCCACCCGACTCGGGCGCAACATCTCCCGACGTTGGGCCACCATGTAAGGGAGCAATGGTAAGAACAGCCGCCTTGCGGCTGGGTCGCGTATCAACCCTCATCGACCCAGGCCTCCTGGCGGTAGTCGCGGTCCTGACGGCAGCGGTGGCTGTCCGAATCACGGTTCTGAGCGGGGGCCAGATCGACTACGACGAGGGCGTCTACTGGCAGTCGCTCCGGGCGGTGACCGCAGGGGGCCTGCTCTTCTCATCCGTTTACAGCTCGCAGCCGCCGGGGTTCCTCGTTCTCCTGACGCCGGCACACATCCTGGGAGGCGGCTCCATCGTGGGTGACCGTTTGGGCATCCTCGCCTTCTCGCTGGCAGGGCTGATAGGCGCGAGCCGGCTGGGCGACCTGGCCGGCTGCCGCTGGGCCGGACTGGCGGCAGTCATGCTCTTGAGCGCAGACCCGCTCTTCTTTCGCGAGTCGGTCACACTGCAAGCCGACGCCCCGGCCGTGGCGCTGGCCCTGGTTGCCGTCGGCCTCGCCGTCGACTCGAGGCGGCGAACCGGCCGATCTGCTCTCCTGCTGGCCGCGGGCGCCGGGGCGCTATTCGCAATCAGCGTCCTGACCAAGTTGCTGACGATCCCCGCGCTGCCCGCCGTAGGCATTCTGCTGACAGCGCCGGCCGCCTCACGAGGCGCCCTGGCTCGATTGGCCAGCGGGGTCCTGGGGGCTGCAGCAGCATCAGCGGCGCTTCTGCTGCCTTTCGCCGGCCGATGGCCTCTGGTTTGGGCTCAGGTGATCGGCCTGAACTTTCATGCGCGTGGCCTCGCAATTGGAGGAATTGACCTCTCCACGATCGAGCTCGAGGTGCCCGTGGCCGTTGTGGGGGTGGCCGGCTTTGTCATCGCCTTGCGACGCGCTCCGCTCCTGGCGCTGTCCGGCGCTAGTTGGGCGGTTGCCGCGATCGCGTTGCTGCTCGTGCATCGCCCCCTCTGGCCGCACCACGGTCTGGTGCTGATGACACCCCTCGCACTGCTTGGCGGCGCGACAGTCCACCTTGTGCGGACCCGGCGGGAGAGGGCGGGCGCGGCTGTGGTGATCCTGATGGCCCTGATGCTCAGCTCTGCGCTGCTCGTGCACGCCCAGCAGACACCGGACACGTCCAGGCAACGGGCGGTCACCGCGCTTCAGAGGCTGACGGCGCCGGGCGAATTCGTGATCACCGACGACCAGTACACCGTCGCACTCGCCGACCGCGATGTGCCGCCAGAGCTCGTGGACACCTCCAAGGTCCGTGTACTTTCCGGCGATCTGACTACCGCGGAGCTCGCCGACATCGCCGGTAGATCACGCGTGCGCGTCATCCTCGTTGACGATCGCTACGCCTCGCTGTCCCTTCTCCCGGGCTTTCAAGAATGGACGAAGGAACAGTTCCCAGTCGTAAAGCCGCTGGGCGGTGGACGCGTCCTGCACGTGAGGAGAACCCATCGGCCACCTGGCCAAGGACCGGAGCCGGCGCGAGCTCAGCGGCCCGCCGGCCCGATCGAGAGACCCAACCTCGGCGGGAGGGAGCGGTGGACGCGAGCCGGCCGAGCGAGGCGGTGAGCTGTTCCAGTCACTCGCCGTCGCTGAGATCCTCGAGCCCACGAGGGCCCACCGCCGCCAGAGGGCGGCGTGTTGTCGTCCAGCGGCCGCACGTCCCTCGAGCGGAGGAGGACGCGTAGGCCGGAACCGTCCAACTGGACGATCACGCACAGATAGCCTAGGTGTCGGTGTGGTTCGGCAACGATCGTTCCCGTTGGTTGCCGATCGACGCGCAGGTAAACGCGATCGCCAACCTTAACTGTCAAAGCAGATAATCCTCCGCCGCGACATCCTGATGGTCGGCTTTGCCACCGGACCCCTCGACGATCTGACAGGCGTGAGGAATTGATGCTTCTCCCTGCCTTTCACCGCAGTTTCTGACACAATCATGCACCTCCCCAAACGATATGGATGAAGAGTGCGACTATGCTGGTCATCTACAAATTGTTGCTTCTACAATGCCATGATAGAGCATGCCGCCATGAATGTGGCAACACATCCCGGCCGGCTCCGACACGGGACCGCCGGTAACTGATGCATCGAAGAGCTCTTCCTCTCGATCGCGTGGCAGGGCGCAACCAGCCCAAGGATGATTCCAACTCTGTTGACAGCCGACCGATCCATGATGCATGTTGTTGCAAAGACGCATATGGGAGCAACTAAAGGCAACGCGCAGGAGCTTGGGCGGGCACTGGCCCGCGCGAGGGCAGAACGCGATCTCACGCAGCGTGGCCTTGCCGCCAAAGCGGGTCTCAGCCCGAAATCGGCAGGCAGCATCAGCCGGCTCGAGAAAGGCTTCGGTGGTATCCCCCACCGATCCACGCTGGAGCGCTATCTGCGGGCGCTCGAGCTCGATGACAATCGCCGCCGAGAACTGCTCTCGCTCGCAGGCTACGCGGAGGATGTCGCCACCACGGCCAACTGGGACGCTGTCGTGCGCCTGCTGGCGGAGTGCGCCAATCCGCATCCGCTGAAGCACCTGGATCTCGAGGCCCTGGGACCGGAGGCTCTGTTCGAGCATGGCCACCTGCTGGAACGCTTCCAGGTGGCAGAGGCGGCCGTGACCCTCCTCCGTGTGGCAGCCGGTTTCCGGTCGAAGACGGATGGGGCCGTCGCGAGAAGCAGCGGGCTTCCCTACGCGCTCGGCATCAGTCTCCTCGGAGCCGACGACCACTTCGACGAGGACCTCGCCGCCCGCTGGGAGAGCGGCCTGGCCCTCGTCCTTCAGACCGGTGCTCGGGTGGTCGAGGTCTTCGACCTCGGATCTGACGACACGTATGCGGTTGACTTTGTGACAAAGGTCTTGAGACGGCTGGCGATTGCCCCGGAGGTGGACTATCAGGCCCGCTATTTCTCCACGGACCCGAGCCGGAGGTCGCCGGCCAACCTTCTCGTGGCGCCTGGCCTGGCGGGTCTGCTCTTCGGGGCGAGTCGCGATGCCGATGTCGGCTCCGGCCCCGACCTGGCCCTCACGCTCAGGGCGCCGGCTGGTCGTCAAGAAGAACTCGATCGGCCGGGACTCTCCTTCCTGGAGGGCCAGTTCGAACGCATCCGGCGACGGGAGAGTAAGCGGCTGCTGCGCGTGTTCAGCTGGCCCTGGAAAGTGGAGTTCGGGCAGGATCAGGCCCAAAAGGCCCTCGAGTGGGAAGCGGACGTTGCCTACGACGAGGAGTCAGAAGCCGATCATTTTCAGGTCAAGAGAGGTCTGACCCGCCTGCTGGTCCCGCAAGACATCTGGCTGAGGCGAGTCCAGGAGGCCTGGCAGGGTCATGTGGAGGTGCTCGACCACCTGGACCGCTACGCGGCCTACCGCAAGCAGCGTCAGCGCGCGTTCATGAGCCAGCTGGGTCGCTTTCACCACAGGTCGGTTGCCACCAAGGCGGCGATTGAAGCGCTCGTTGATCACGGCGACGCCACGAGGCTCGACGACATGCTGGCGGGTCCGGACAGAACGCCGCTGCCGCCCGACGTGGTGCGCAGGGTTCTCGAGTCTCTACTCGAGCACATGCGCAACGGCTACGAGCTGGCGCTCCTGGACCGTACCGAGGCGCGGCAGCTGCCCATCTTTGAATGGGCAGTGAAGGATCGTCGGGCCGTGTACCTGGAGGTGCACAGCAACAAGAGCCAGCTCCGCATTATCCTGCAGCCAGACGCGCTGGTCAGGATCTTTCGCGCCTATTTCAACGACTTCTGGCAGAGGCTGCCCCTGGCGGCAAAGAACCAGCGGCTGGTCCAGCAGTACATACGCGACCAGCTGACCAGGCTGACCGGCACCGCCTGACCTTGCCTCGGGAATCAGCGCGGTCTAAAGGTCACCAGGCGACCTCGGTCACCTCCAGCCGCTCGCCCACATCGCCGGCCATCACGAACCAGCCAGGCCCCTGGTCCACCACCGCGCCGGCCGCCGAGGCGCCCGCAAGCGCCGCCGCCACATCCGGAGTCCGGTACGTCACCCAGGCGACGCCGGGTGGCGACGGCACCCCGAGCAGAGCAGCCGGGAACGACTGCACCTCGATGGTGCCCAGTCCGGTCCCCTCCCCACCGCCTTTCAACAGCCTCAGCGCCGCCTCAACCCCCTCCGGCACCCCGAAGAGGCGGTGCCATTGGCCCGAGCGCCAGGACACCTCGAGTAATGTCTCCAGGCCGAGCGCCCGCTGGTAGAAGCCTGATGTGCGATCCAGATCCGGTGTCCGGAGGCCGACCGAGAAGACAGGCCCGACCTCGGCGTCGGCTCGGGTGAAGCAGCGGCCGTGGGGTTCTGTCAGCGCCATCGTGAACCCCATGAGGAGGCCGCCCGGGCCCCATGCCAGGGTGGCCCGGTGGACGTTGCTGCCCTGCTCGGTCAGGTCGAAGGTCACCGGCGGTGTGCGCATCCGGAACTCGGGTGATGCGGCCAGGCGGTCTGCGAGCCCGTCCACGTCACGCACGACCAGCTCGACCGAGGCCCAGCCTGCGCGCAGATCTTCGACCGGCGCAACCTCTGGCCCCTCGAGGAAGCGAACCATGCCCCGGTTGGCGCCGCCCGCGGCCACCGTGACGTAGCGGCCCCAGGGACGCAGGGTGCCCGACGTGTGGCATCGCAGGCCGAGCGCCGTCTCGAGCACAGACGCAGCCTGCCCTGGATCGTGGACCAGGACCGTCGCTCCCTGGAGGGCCGTCACGAGCGGGCGTGGCATAAGATGCAGCTGATTGTCAGACATTTCCGGCCGCGACGATGTGGCGATCGAGGGGCTGATCCGCAGCATCTACGAGGCGTTCGCGGAGGGGCAGGTGGACCGGATCGAGGAGGCGCTGGTCTCCGACTGCACGGTTTGGGACGTGTTCACGCCGCGGCTGATCCGGGGGCGCGAGGAGCGTGCCAGGTTCCACGCGATGGACCAGGAGCAGATGCTCTCGCGGGGATCGTTGAGCTGGCGCCTCGGCGAGCTGCTCGTGGACGTGTGGGGCGACGTAGCCGTGGCCCGCTACATCCTCGACTTCGAGTATCTACCGCCGCGCCCGTTCGCAGGTTCGGTACGCGTCACCGACGTCCTCCGCCGGCTCGACGGCCGCTGGCTGATCGCTCACCACCACGAGGGTCTGGTGCCGGCTGGGCCGCCGTGAGAGCCGGCGTCGTGCTGGGGGTAGCCGGGTTGCCGCTGCGCCGCTCGCTCGAACTGGCGGCGCGAGCTGAGGCTGCCGGCTGCGAAACACTCGCGGCCGGCGAGGCGACGTACGACGGCCTCGCGGTGTGCGGGCTGCTGGCCAGCGTCACGACGCGCTCGCGCATCATGACCACGGTGATGACCTGGGCACGGCCTCCGCTGACAGCGGCGCTGGGCGCCGTCACTCTGGCCGAGATCGCTGAGGGTCGCTTCGCTCTGGGCCTCGGCACTATGCCCGCCGCCTGGAACCGGGATCACTATGGCATCGACTCCGGGCGGTCCGTGACCCGCCTGCGCGAATACGTGGCCTGCCTGCGTGGAGCTCTGTCGGCCACGCCAGACCGGCCGTTTTCCTTCGATGGAGAGTTCTTCAAGATTCGTGAGTACTCGCGAACGTGGCCGCCGCCGTCCCAGGTCGCGATCCACCTGGCGGCGACCCGGCCGCGCATGGCCCGACTGGCCGGCGAGGTGGCCGAAGGCGTGCTCTACAACGTGATCCACACCCGGGCCTGGCTGCACGACGTGCTGGAGCCCTCGGTGACCGCCTCCGGCCGGCGCATCGAGCGGGGGGTGATGCTGCGCGTCGTCCCCCACGCAGACGGCGGTCGGGAGCGGGCCCTGGAGCAGGCTCGGATCGCGGTCGCGCCCTATCTAAAGGTCCCCTACCTGGCTGATGTCCTCACCCACCACGGATGGTCGCCCGAGGCGGCCACCGGGCCGGCCCTCGAGGAGCTGGTGCTGGTGGGCACGGTGCCCGAACTGTTGGAGCGGCTCGTAGCCTACCGGCAGCTGGTCGACTGGGTGCTGCTGGCACCGCCCCGGATGCTGCCCGAGGCCGAGATGGAGGCCTGGTACGCGACGGTGCTCGGCGCGCTGCTGCCGGCGCTCAGGGTGCGCTCTGCTGCAGCTCGTCTCGGATCTGCCTCTTGAGGATCTTGCCGGCAGCGTTGCGCGGCAGTGCCGCCACGAAGCGAACTTCCTTGGGAAGCTTGAAGCCGGCGAGCTCGCCGCGAGCGAATTCGACCAGCTCCGCCGGTGCCACAGGCTCCCTGCGGGACACCACCACAGCCACCACCTTTTCGCCCCACTTCTCATCGGGCACGCCCACGACCGCGACGTCCGCCACCGCTGGGTGCTTGTGGAGAACCTCCTCGACCTCGCGCGGGTAGACGTTGACGCCGCCCGTGATGATCAGGTCGCGCACCCGGTCCACGATGTAGACGTAGCGGTCCTCGTCCAGCATGGCGATATCGCCGGCGCTGACGAAGCCGTCCTCGCTGGTGGCCTGGCGGGTCGCCTCAGGGTCGTCCAGATAGCCTCGGAAGACCATGGGCGAGCGGCTCCAGAGCTCCCCCGGCTCTCCGATGCCCACCGGCTCACCCTCTGCGTCGAGCACACGGACCTGCGTCATGAACCAGGGTGGGCCCACGCAGCGCTCTTTGCGCAGCTGGTCTGGGGGTCTGAGATTGGTGACGATCGAAGCCTCGGTGGATCCGTACAGCTCGTGCAGCCCGGCCGTCGGGAAGTTCTCGATCGTCCAGACCTTGGCCTGTTGCGGAAGCGGCGCCGCGTTCACGTAGATCGTCGCCAGCGAGGACGTGTCGTGGCCGGTGACGACCGCCTCGGGCAGGGCCCGGAGCATCTGAATGTGGGCGGGCACCAGGAAGACCGAGCTCGGCCTGTGGCGCTCCACCATGTCGAGAAGAAGCTCCGGATCGTAAGCGCGCAGCATCGCCACTGTGCCACCGGTGACGCACGCCGCGTAGGCGAAGGCGAAGCCGGCGCCGTGGTACATGGGCGCCACCCCCAGCGTCAGTCGGCCCGGCCCCAGCCCCCACTCCAGAGCTGTCAGGTAGAAGGTGATGGCCCGCGAACGGTGGCTGATGACGACCCCCTTCGGCTTGCCGGTCGTGCCCGCCGTATAGCAGACCGTGAAGGGATCTGTCTCCGGGACCTCAACGGCTGGATCAGCGGGCCGTGCGGCCTCCAGAAACGTCTCGTAGCCGCCGCCCACCCCCACGACGCGCTCGATCCCCGCCGCCAGCATCCCCGGCTCGGCCACGTCTCGCAGGGCCTCGTCGAGGATCACGGCCCGGCAGCCGGAGTGCTGGAGGATGTACGCGACCTCGGGGGCCGTCAGCCGTGGGTTCACGGGGACCGACACCAGTCCGGCCTTGGCCAGGCCGCACGCGATCTCGCAGTACTCGAGCCGGTTTCCCAGCAGCACGGTGACCCTGTCCCCCGTGGCAAGGCCGAGCGCCAACATGCCCTGGGCCAGCCTGGACGAGCGCTCGTCCAGGGCAGCGTAGGTCAGCGAGCGGTCGCCGTCGATGACCGCGGTGGCCCGTGGGGTGGCGACGGCGAACTCGCGTATTCCGTTGGCGATGTTCAGCTCGGCGCCGTTGCTGCGCGTCCCCAAGGCAGTGGCCTAGGCCGCTCGGCCGAAGAGCTCGAGCAGCGCATGCTGGCCCTGGCGGGTGACTTCGGCCGGGACCATGTGCGTAAGTGGGCTGAGCTTGACGACGTCTGCCAGACCCTCGTAGCGGGACAGGCGCTCACTCACCTCGTCCGGCTCGCCGGCCAGCGTGAGGGCGTCCACCATCGCGTCAGGCACGGCCCTGGCCATGCCGACCTCGTCGCCGGCCCGGAAGCCCTCCTGGATCGATCGCGCCTCGGCCCCGAAGCCGTGAAAGTCGAAGAAGTCCTGGTAGGAGCGGACGGTCGCGTAGAAGGCGACCAGGCGTGCTGCCCAGCGCTTTGCGGCCCGCCGGTCGCGGTCAATGTGACAGACGGCCGACGCCACTACTTCGAGGCGGGTGCGGTCCCGGCCCGAGCTGGCAAGCCCTTCGTCGAGGAGTGGCAGCGCCCTCTCGCGCAGGTAGGCGGGTGAGTTCAACTCGTGGGAGATCCAGCCGTCCGCCATGCGACCAGCGGTTCGCAGCATGACGGGGCCCACAGCGGCCAGATAGATCGGGATCGCGCCGCGCACCGGCGGCCAGGGCCGCTGGTAGCCATGCACGCGCACCGACTCGTACTCTCCTTCGAAGTCGTGCGCATCCCCGGTGTGGGCAGCCGCTATCAGGCGCCGGATGATCCGTACGGTCTCTGTCATGTGGCGGCCTGGCCTGCCATAGGCAGCGTGGTGCCAGTCCTCTGTAAGCCGGCGCACCCCGGCCCCCAGACCGAGCATGAAGCGGCCGCCCGCCAGGTCGTCCAGGTCCAGCGCGGTAAGGGCGGTGATCATCGGGCTGCGCACGAAGGCCAGGGCGATGCCGGTGCCAACCCTGACCCTGGAGGTGGCGCAGGCGATCGCAGCCGCGGTAACGAATGCTGTGCGGTGCAGCTCGGTCGTCCAGACGCTGTCGAAGCCGGCGTCCTCCGCCGCACGGCCTGCGGCGATCAGCTCGGCCATGGTCTCCCCCCATGGCGTGAGGGCAAGCCTCACGCCTCCGGCCAGCCCGTCTTCGCCTTGATCGCCATAACCGGCTTGAAAAAGGTAAACGTCAGACATTTAGGCGTCAACCTGGCTACCCTCGAGTTTGTGGAGGCGGCTCTGGATTGGCACGAGATCACCATCCCGGATGGCTCGCCGACAGTTATGGTGGCCCGTCTGCGCGAGGAGGCGGGAGGCGCCTTCTGGGCGCTGGTTCGCTTCCGGGCCGGCTGGTCTCGGCCTGTCACCGGTCACTACCTGGTCGACGAGGAGTTCTGGGTGCTCGAGGGTGACCTGGTGATGAACGGCGTCACGTATCGCCCGGAGCAAGGTGCGTACCTTGGTGCCGGCACGCCGCGCAGCGACACCCGCTCGGAGGCCGGCGCTCTTGCCATCGCCCGCTTTGCGGGACCCGCGACCTGGGTCCGGACAGATTGAGCGTCGACCTGGACGCGCCCTGTCGGCCGCCGCTCAGCGCCAGTTGCCGGGTCTTCGCGCCTTGGCCTGGCGCGCTTGACCGCTAAATGTCTGACCTTTAGGCTGGCAGCGTGCCCGGTTCTCACGTCGCCTACCTCCAGGTGGCCAACGAGCTGCGCGAGCAGATCCTGGCCGGCGAGCTCTCCGCGGGCGAGCGGCTGCCCACCGAGGCCGAGCTCTGTCAGCGCTTCGGAGTCAGCCGGAGCACGATCCGGGAGGCACTGCGGATGCTCTCTTCCCAGCGCCTCGTTGCCACCAGAAGGGGTGTAGGTGGTGGCAGCTCGGTGGCCCAGATCCGGCACGATGACGTCACAGACATGCTCCGCGAGAGCATCGAGCTTCTGGCCAGCACCGAGGGAGCCACCGTGGCCGAGCTGATCGAGGCCCGCGAACTGCTCGAGGTGCCGGCTGCGCGCCTGGCGGCGTCGCGCCGCTCCGAGGAGCAGCTGGAGCGCCTGAGGGCCAGTCTGCCCGGCTCGCTCGAGAGCGTGGATATGCGTCAGATATTCGAGGTCAACCGCTCCTTTCACGACATCCTGCTGGAAGCCTCGGGCAACCGGCTCCTGCGCGTGGTGACCGAGCCGCTGTTCAGCGTCATGCAGACGCGTTTCCTGCGTGACCGGGCGAGCAGAGAATTCTGGCAGCGCGTCATGCGCGAACACGCGAAGATCCTGGAGGCCGTGGAGCAACGTGACCCCGAGCGGGCCGGCCGTGAGATGGAGTACCACCTCGTGCACTTGCGCGCGACGTATGAGGCGATCGACTCGCGTCTGCGGAGCGAGTGTTGATGCTTCCACTGGAGGACGTGCGCGTGGTGGCCGTCGAGCAGTACGGCGCGGGTCCGTTCGGCAGCCTCCACCTGGCCGACCTGGGCGCCGAGATCATCAAGATCGAGGACCCTCGCACGGGCGGTGACGTGGGCCGCTATGTGGTGCC
>Ga0126378_10003854_pt1 | contig 11368 bp, 10 predicted proteins | sample PanSoiMetPlot_23_FD_92587 | JGI IMG/M metagenome (GOLD analysis project Ga0126378, IMG submission 92587) | Tropical forest soil microbial communities from Panama - MetaG Plot_23 | ecosystem: Environmental > Terrestrial > Soil > Tropical forest > Bulk soil | place: Panama | collected 2016-02-17
CGCTGGTATTCGGAGCGCACGGTATGCCCGGGCCCCTTGGGCGCTATCATGAACACGTCCATGTCGGAGCGCGGCTCGACTAGCTTGAAATGGATGTTGAAGCCGTGCGCGAAAGCAAGCGCGGTGTCCGGCCGCATATTAGGCCTAAGATCGTGGGTGTAGAGCGTGGCCTGCAGCTCGTCTGGCGTCAGCACCATCACCACGTCCGCCCATTTAGCGCCCTCGGCGGGCGTCATGACCTGGAACTTCTGAGCCTCGGCCTTCTTGGCAGAGGCGGAACCCGGGCGGAGCGCGATCCGCACGTCCTTGACGCCGCTGTCGCGGAGATTGAGGGCGTGGGCGTGCCCCTGGCTGCCGAACCCCACCACCAGGACCTTCTTGCCCTTGATGAGATTCACGTCGGCGTCGCGATCGTAATAGACCCGCATGATGGTTCCCCTATTGGCGAGCGGTGAAAACAGTTAGAGCCGGCTGGCGCCGCGTGAGATCGCGACCACGCCGGTGCGCGAGATGTCGACCAAGCCCAAGGGCTCCATCAGGTTGATGAAGGCGTTGAGCTTCTCGGTCGATCCCGTCATCTCGAAGACGAAGCTCTCGGTGGTCGAGTCCACGACGCGCGCACGAAAGATGTCGGCTAGACGCAGCGATTCGATCCGCTTGTCGCCAGTGCCGGACACCTTGATGAGCGCGAGCTCGCGCTCGACGTGCGCGCCTTCTTGCGTGAGGTCGCGTACGGCGTGAACGGGCACGAGACGGCCGAGCTGCGCCTTGATCTGCTCGATGATCATGGGCGTGCCGGAGGTGACGATGGTGATGCGCGAGAGGCCGCGCATGCGATCGACCTCCGCTACCGTCAGGCTCTCGATGTTGTAGCCGCGGCCGGAAAACAACCCGATCACGCGGGCGAGGACGCCGGGCTCGTTGTCCACGAGCACGGCGATCGTGTGTTTCGCGACGGTGCTGCTGGTGCCGCTCACGGTGGGTTCCTTCGAGGGCGCCCGCCGCCTCGCCGGCCGGCGGCCCTGGAGCTTGGTGGAACGGGATTGGAGTTCGGAAATGGCGGGACTCCGTTATACCAAGACCATTCCCTCTTCCGATACCGGCCCTTCCGACTTCTTGTCCTGGGGCCCGAGCAGCATCTCGTTGTGTGCCGCTCCCGACGGGATCATCGGGAAGCAGTTCTCGGTCTGATCCACCACGACGTCGACGATCACGGGCTTGTCGACCTTGATCATCTCCTTGATGACGCCGTCGACCTGGTCCGGCCGGGTCGCGCGCAAGCCGACCGCGCCAAAGGCCTCGGCGAGCTTCACGAAATCGGGCAGGGAAGCCGTGTAGCTCTCGGAGTAGCGGCCTCCGTGCAGCAGCTCCTGCCACTGCCGCACCATCCCCATGTACTGGTTGTTGATGATGAACACCTTCACCGGCAGACGGTACTGCGTGACTGTCGACATCTCCTGGATGTTCATGAGGATCGAGGCCTCGCCGGCGACGTCGATCACCAGCGCCTCCGGGTGCGCCAGCTGCACGCCCATCGCGGCCGGCAGCCCGTAGCCCATGGTGCCGAGGCCGCCCGAGGTCATCCAATGCCGGGGCGCCTCGAACTTCAGGAACTGAGCCGCCCACATCTGGTGCTGGCCCACCTCGGTGGTGACGTAGAGGTCGCGGCCGCGGGTCAGCGCGTAGAGCCGCTCCAGCGCGTACTGCGGCTTGATGATGCGGTCGCTCTTCTGATAGCGGAGACAATCACGCTTCCGCCACTCCTCGATCTGCCGCCACCAGGCGCCGAGCGCCTTTTGGTCAGGCTTCGCACGTTTCGCTTTCCAGGCCTTGATCAGCTCCGCCAGCGTCTCGGCGGCATCTCCGATCAGGGGCAGATCGACGCTCACGTTCTTGTTGACCGACGACGGGTCGATGTCGAGGTGGATCTTCGTCGAGCCCGGCGAGAAGGCGGCGAGTTTTCCGGTCACGCGATCGTCGAAGCGCGCGCCGATGTTCACCATGACATCGCAGCCGTGCATGGCGAGGTTCGCCTCGTAGGTCCCGTGCATGCCGAGCATGCCCAGGAACTGCTTGTCCGAGGCGGGATAGGCGCCGAGGCCCATCAGGGTCAACGTCACCGGATAGCCCGTGATCCTCACAAGCTCCTGGAAGAGCGCGCAGGCGCGGTCGCCCGAATTGATGAGACCGCCGCCGCCGTAGAAGATCGGCCGCTTTGCGTTGGCGATCAGCTCCACCGCGGCCGCGATCTTCGCGGAGTCCGGCGTCATCTGCGGCCGGTAGGTCTTGTGCTTGACCGTCGCGGGTGACGTATAGGTGCCGGTCGCGAAGAGGATATCCTTGGGCAGGTCCACCACCACCGGGCCCGGCCGCCCCGTGCGGGCGACATAGAACGCCTCGTGCATCATGCGCGCGAGGTCGTTCACGTCCTTCACGAGGTAATTGTGCTTGGTGCATGGCCGCGTGATCCCGGTGGTGTCCGCCTCCTGGAAGGCGTCGTTCCCGATCAAGTGCGTCGGCACCTGGCCGGTAAGACACACCACAGGAATCGAATCCATGAGCGCGTCGGTGAGCCCCGTCACCGCGTTGGTGGCGCCGGGGCCGCTGGTCACCAGCACCACGCCGACCTTGCCGGTAGAGCGCGCATAGCCTTCGGCCGCATGCACCGCCGCCTGCTCGTGGCGGACCAGGATGTGGCGGAGCTGGTTCTGCTTGAAGAGCGCATCGTAGATCGGCAATACCGCGCCGCCCGGATAGCCGAAAACGACATCTACGCCCTGGTCCACCAGGGCTTTGATGACCATTTCCGCTCCAGGCATTGCCGCTGCCGACATGACACCTCTCCTTGGTGAAAACGCTTACAAGAATCGCGCGGGACGCGGCGTTTCTCCGCTGCCGTCAAGGGCAGCGGCCCGGCCGCAAGCCTCCCGTCCCGCGCGAGGGCGCCAAACTAGACAGCTTGCGGGGAGGTGGTCAACAGGAACTGGCGAATAAATGAAAATATTTCGGGCAGCAGACTTTCCGAAAATTGCGCGGGGAGGGTGTGGGTCGGGAGGTCGGCTGGCGGCGGCAACTGGGTCCGGAGCCAGGTCATCTGGCGCTTGGCGTAGCGCCGGCTCGCCTGTTGCGCCGCGGCGATCGCGGCCTCGAGCGTCGTCTCTCCGCGCAGATGCGCCGCGAGTTCCTGCACGCCCATGGCCTTGACCGCGGGTAGGTCGGGCGAGAGATGCCGGACCATCAGCGCCCGGACCTCGTCGAGTGCGCCCGCCTCCGCCATCGACGCGAAGCGGGCATCGATCGCGGCATAGAGAACGTCCCTCGGCGGCAGCAGCACGATCGCCGCCACGCCCGGCCGCATGGCGCGCCCCTGCTCGCGCTGCCAGTCCGTCAGCGAGCGGCCGGTCGCGGCCATCACCTCGTAGGCGCGGACCAGGCGCTGGGTATCGCCGGGATTGAGCCTTGCCGCGCCCTTGGGATCGCGCGCGGCCAGCGCCGCGTGGAATCGCTCGCCGCCGATCTCCTTGTGGAGCGCGCGAGCGGCCCGCCGCACCTCCGCGGGAATCTCTGGCACCGGCGCGAGTCCCCTGAGCAATGCCTTCAAATAAAGGCCCGTACCGCCCGCCAGGACCGGCAAGCGCGCCGCGCGCGCAGCGGCGGCGATCTCGGCTTCCGCGAGATCGAGCCATCGTGCGGCCGAGCAGAGCTCGGACGCATCGAGCACGCCGAAGAGCCGGTGCGGCACCCGCGCAAGCTCTGCCGGCCCCGGCCGCGCCGTCAGCACCGCCAGGTCGCGATAGATCTGCATGCTGTCAGAATTGATGACGGTGCCGCGAAACTCCTCCGCGATCGCGATCGCGAGCCGCGACTTCCCGCTCGTGGTCGGGCCGGTGATGAGGAGGATGGGCGTATCGCTGTGCGTCATTGACGTTTGTCCGGAACCGATGCCGCCTAGTCGAGCCCGCCCCTCACCCTCCCTCTCGCCGGCGGGGAGAGGGTCGCGAAGGCTTGAGCCGAGCGAAGCGAGCCTAGCCGTAGCCGGGTGAGGGGGAGTTGCACAAGCGCTGCATGTCTTGCCTTAGCACATCCGAGCACCGATAAAGCTCGGATGTCCGAAGGCGTGCTCACCCTCATCGCCGGCACCGATGGTCCCGCGGAATGGCCGCGCGTGTTGCGCGTCGCGCGCGCGGCGCTGGAGCCGTTGGGTGCGCATCTCGCGCCCGTGGATTGGCTCGCGGCCGAGCGCGCGGCGGACCTCGGCTTCGACGGCGTCGATCCCGATCAGGCAGAGGCGGCGGTGCGCGTGGCTCTCAGCCGAGAGATCGGAGAGCGGCCGCTCGATCTTCTGGCGCAGCTGCGGGAGGGGCGCCGCAAGCGGCTGCTGGTCGCCGACATGGAATCGACGATCATCGCCAACGAGATGCTGGACGAGCTCGCGGAGATTCTCGGCCTCGGCCCCGACGTCGCCGAGGTGACGCGTCGCGCGATGAACGGCGAGATCGATTTCGCGACGGCGCTGCGCGAGCGCGCGGCGCTCCTCGCCGGTTCCCCCGTCACCGCGCTCGACGAGGCCGCGACCCGCATCCGCGTCAATCCCGGTGCGGCCGAGCTGGTAGCGACCATGCGGGCGAGTGGCGCCTATACGGCCCTCGTCTCCGGAGGTTTTCGGCGATTCACGCGGTTGGTAAGGGCCAGGCTCGGCTTCGACGTGGACATCGCCAACGAGCTGGTGATATCCGGCGATCGGATCGCCGGACATGTTCTGGAGCCGGTCCTTGGGCGCGATGCCAAGCTGGCGGCGCTGAATGCGCTCGCGGCAGCGCGGCGCCTTACCCTCGCCGACACGCTCGCGGTCGGCGACGGCGCGAATGACCTCTCGATGCTTGACGCCGCCGGGCTAGGCGTCGCCTACCACGCGAAGCCGATCGCGGACGAGCATGCGCGCCACCGCATCCGCCACGCCGACCTAACGGCGCTGCTCTACGCGCAGGGCTATCGCGAGGGCGAGATCAGGCGAAGCTAGCGAGCCTCAGCCCTTGCCGTCGATCCGGAGGGCTTTCCAGCCGAGCTCGCCGGCGCGGTCGATGAGCATGAGCACGGACTTACGCCCGGCTTTCTTGGCTTCCTCGATCTTGTCGACGACCTGCGCGGGAGATTTCACTTCCTCCTGCGCCACCTCGACAATGACGTCGCCGGCCTTCAGCTGCTTTTCGGAAGCCGGGCTGTTGCCCTGCACGTCGACGACGACGACGCCCACGGCATCGTCGGGGAGCGAGTATTTCGTGCGCAGATCCGGCGTGATGCTGGACAGCGACAGGCCCAGCGTCTTGACCGAGGTGGTCTCGCTGGGGGTCGTGCTGCCCTGCTTGCCGGCGTCGGCGGAGGCCACCTGATCGCTCTCGTCGAGCTCGCCGACCTTGACGTCGACTCCCTCCTCCTTGCGCTTGCGCCAGACCGTCACCTTCACGCTCTTGTCGATGGGCGTCTCCGCCACGATGCGCGGCAGCTGCCGCACGTCGGGGATCTCCTTGCCGTCAAAATTCAAGACGACGTCGCCGGGTTGGATGCCGCCCTTCTGGGCGGGGCCGCCGTCGTTGACGCTGGCGATCAGAGCGCCGCGCGGCTTGTCGAGGCCAAGGCTCTCGGCGATCTCGTCGGTGACGCCCTGGATGCGCACGCCGAGCCAGCCGCGGCGCGGATGGCCGTACTCCTTGATCTGCTCGATCACGGGACGCGCCATGTTGGCGGGGATCGCGAACCCGATGCCAATCGAGCCGCCCGAGGGCGAGTAGATGGCTGTGTTCACGCCGATCACGTCGCCGTTCATGTTGAACATCGGGCCGCCGGAGTTGCCACGGTTGATCGAGGCGTCGGTCTGCAGGAAGTCGTCGTATTGGCCTGCGCTGATGTCGCGGCCGCGCGCCGAGAGAATGCCGGCGGTGACGGTGCCACCGAGGCCGAAGGGATTGCCGATCGCCATCACCCAGTCACCGACCCGGGTCGTGTCGCTGTCGCCGAACTTGACCGCGGGCAAGGGCTTCGAGGATTTGACCCTGAGTAGCGCCAGATCAACCTTGGTGTCGCGGCCGATCACCTCGGCCTTGAGGTTCGTATTGTCCTGCAAGGTCACGGTGATCTCGTCGGCGTCCGCGATGACGTGGTTGTTGGTGACCACCAGGCCCGAGGAGTCGATGATGAAGCCCGAGCCCAGCGAGGTCGCGCGGCGGGGCGTCGCGTCCGGCTGCCCGTTCTGACCATTCTTCTGATTGCGGTCGAGAAAATCCTTGAAGAGATCGTCGAGCGGCGAGCCCGGCGGGAATTGCGGCAGATCCGGTCCACGCGCGGTCTTGTCGGACGATTTGATGGTCTGGGTGGTGGAGATGTTCACCACCGCCGGTAGCAGCTTGGCTGCAAGGTCGGCGAAGCTCTCCGGCCCGGCCTTGGCTCGGGCGAGGCCTCCCGGGAGAACGAGAACTCCAATGAGGGCGAGCGCCGCAGCGCGCTTCAGCCAAGCGTTAGGGGCGGTCAAGTAAGTCTGCTCCAAGCCAATGAGGGGTGCGTCCGAACCGGCATATTAGCCGAACCCCATAATAGTTGGTGACCGGCCGTGCGGCAAACCAGCCCAGTTTTGTACCCACCGCGCCAGTGTCAACCGGTGGCGGCCCTCTAGCTCCGAATAAGCCACACCGCTGCTACCCCGAGGCAAGCCGCTGCCAACCCGCCAAGACGGAGCGCCGCCGATGGGATCGCGGTCATCTGGAGGGCGGCGCGCTTGATGCCGTCGGGGGCGAGTGCCAGCACGATGCCCTCGATCACAAGCACGAGAGCAAGTGCCGTCCCGAGGTCCTGCATCGGCCGATCCGCGACCGCGCTGCCGCGCTCAGGGCTTCGGCGCTTGAGCCTGCGGCGGCTCCATCGTGCCGCTCGCCGAGCCAAAGAAGCGGAAGAACTCGCTGTCCGGCGACAGCACCAGGGTGGTGTCGCCGTTGGCCAGCGACCGGCGATAGGCGTCGAGGCTCCAGTAGAGCGCGAAGAAGTCCTTGTCCCGGTTGAAGGCGTCGGCGTAGATGCGGACGCTTTCGGCGTCGCCCTCGCCGCGCAGGATCTCCGACTGCTGTTGGGCCTTGGCCTTGATCTCGATGACATGGCGGTCTGCACCGGCGCGGATCTTCTGCGCCTCGCGCTTGCCCTCGCCCCGGAACTGCGCGGCCTCGCGCTGCCGCTCCGTCTTCATGCGGGTATAGATCGCCTCGCTGTTCTCGCCCGGCAGGTCCGCGCGCTTGATACGCACGTCGATTACGTCCATGCCCCAGTCCTTGGCCTGGGTGTTTACCTCATCGCGCACCAGCTGCATGACCGCGGCGCGCTTCTCCGCCACCACAGAGGCCAAGGGCACGTTGCCGATCACCCGTCGGAGCGCGCTGTTGATGATCGAGGAGAGGCGCGTGTTCGCGTTCGCTTCGGAGGTCGAGCGCTGGAAGAACAACAGGGGATCGGCGATGCGATAGCGCGCGTAGCTGTCGACCACGAGGCGCTTCTGGTCGGCGGCGATCACCTCCTCCTGCGGCGGCTCGAGATCGAGGATCCGGTTGTCGAAATAGACGACGTCCTGGACGAACGGCCGCTTGAACTGCAGGCCAGGCTCGGTGATCACCCGGATCGGGGTCCCGAACTGCTTCACCAGGGCCTTCTCGGTCTGGTGCACCGTGAAGAACGAACTCATGCCGATGATGATCACGAATGCAGCCAAGACCACGACGGGGACGGCGACGTATCTGTTCATGGCCGTGGACTCCCCGTGCTTGCGCTCGCGGGTGGGGTGCCCCCGGGGCCGGATCTACCTGGCGGCGAAGGGCTCGCGTTCCTTATGGCAGGCAAGGGCAGGTAGGGCAGCACGCCGGAGCTCGAGGCGGCGCGATCGAGGATGACTTTGTTCGCGCTCTTCAGGATCGTCTGGATGGTGTCGATGTAGAGCCGCCGCGCCGTCACGTCTGGCGCCTTGGCGTAGGCATTGTAGACCGAGATGAAGCGCTGGGCGTCGCCCTGCGCCTGGTTCACGACCTGAGCCTTGTAGGCCTCCGCCTCCTGCACGATCCGGGCGGCTTCGCCTTGAGCCTGGGGTACCACGTCGTTCTGGTAGGCGTCCGCCTCGTTCTGATACCGCGTGAAGTCGATCTTGGCGCTTTGCACGTCCCGGAAGGCGTCGATCACCTGCGGCGGCGGGTCGACCTTCTGCAGCTGCACCTGCTGAATGGTGATTCCCGCCTGGTAGAAATCGAGGATCTCCTGCAGCAGCTTCTGCGTATCGATCTCGATCTTGGCGCGGCCCTCGGCGAGCGCGCTCGCGATCTCGGTGTGGCCGATCACCTCGCGCATGGCGCTTTCGGCTGCGGCCTTCACGGTTCCGTCGGGATCACGGATGTTGAACAGGTATTTCCGGGCGTCATTGATGACCCAGAACACCGTGAAGTTGATGTCGACGATGTTCTCGTCGCCGGTCAGCATCAGGGATTCCCGCGTCACGTCCTGAGTGGTGCGGCCACTCTCGCCGACGCGAAACCCGATCTCGACACGGTTGACGCGCGTCACCTTCGGCCGCTCGACCGACTCGATGGGCGTGGGAAGGTGATAATTGAGCCCCGGCGGCGCGATCCGGTCGAGGGCGCCGAACCGCAAGACGACGCCGAGCTCGTCGGGTTGGACCGTGTAGACGCCGCTGAACCCCCAAAGCAGAATCGCGACCACCAGGATGATGAGCAGTCCCGGAGCGCTGCCGAAGCCGCCGGGCAGCACGCCGCGCAGCTTGTCCTGGCTGCGCTTGATGATGTCCTCGACCTTGGGGCCTTGGGGACCGCGTCCCCAGGGGCTCTGACCGCCGCCCCATGGGCCGCCACCGCCGCCGCTCTGATTGGTCCACGGCATCGCCCGAAAGCCTCTCTCCTTTGACGCGCAAAGGCCGTCGCCTTTGCAAATCGCGCGCGATCCCCTATATGACAGCGATCGATTTCCGCTGGTCCGCCAGGTCGGCGCGGCGTTGCCGGGATGATCGGGCGAAGCGGGATATTGTCAAGGAAATGAGGGATCGAGGCCGATGAGCGCGGTGACGCAAGAGCGTGTCCTGGCTGCGCTCGGCCAAGTGATCGACCCCGACCGCAACCAGGACATCGTGAGCCTTGGCATGGTCTCGGGCGTTCAGTTGCGCGAGGGCCACGTCGGCTTCGCGATCGAGGTCGACCCGCAACGCGGCCCCAAGCTCGAACCTCTACGCAAAGCGGCGGAGCGCGCCGTGGAGCGGCTCGACGGTGTGCTGTCGGTGACGGCCGTGCTCACGGCGGAAGCGAAGCCCGCGCGCGGCGGTGCCGCGCCGCAGGAGTCGCCGGTGCGTGGCCATGCGCCACACGGCGGCGGCGCCGGCGGCAAGGCACTGGTGCCGGGCGTCAAGACCATCGTGGCGGTCGCCTCCGGCAAGGGTGGCGTCGGCAAATCGACGATCGCAGTCAATCTGGCGCTCGCGTTCGCCGCGAACGGACGCAAGGTCGGACTCCTCGATGCCGACATCTACGGCCCCTCGATGCCGCGCATGATGGGGATCACGGGCAAGCCTACCTCGCGCGACGGCCGTCAGCTGGAGCCGATGCAGAACTACGGCATCAAGTGCATGTCCATGGGTTTCCTGGTGCCGGAGGAGACGCCGATGATCTGGCGCGGCCCCATGGTGATGAGCGCGATCCAGCAGATGCTGCGCGACGTCGAGTGGGGTCAGCTCGACATCCTCGTGGTGGACCTGCCGCCCGGGACCGGCGATGCCCAGCTTACCATGTCCCAGCAGGTGCCGCTTTCGGGCGCGGTCATTGTCTCGACGCCGCAGGACATCGCGCTGCTCGATGCCCGCAAGGGCCTCAACATGTTCCGCAAGGTCGACGTGCCCGTGCTCGGCATCGTCGAGAACATGAGCTATTTCCTCTGCCCCCACTGCGGCGAGCGCAGCGAGATCTTCAGCCACGGCGGCGCCCGCAAGGAGGCAGAGAAGCTCGGCACGGATTTCCTCGGCGAGGTGCCGCTCGACATCGCGATCCGCGAGACCTCCGACGGCGGCAAGCCGATCGTGGTTGCCGACCCCGCGAGCGCCCACGCGAAACTCTTCCGCGCCATGGCAGAGCGCATCTGGGCGAAGCTCTCGGGCAGCCCGCAGCGCGCGGCGCCGCGGATCGTGATTCAGTAACTCAGGGCGCGCGCCCGAGGGTCTCCATCAGCTCCATCCACTCGCGCTTGCTGAGGCCGCTCTCGGCGTGAGTCACGGATTCGCCGGCGATCATCCGCTTCACGACTTCGAGGCCTTTTGCCGAGAGGTGGGCGCCGCCGAGCTGATACTGGCGGAAGGCCTCCGCGGTGAGCGGGACCCAGCGCTCGAGCGTCTCTAGCATGACCTCGGCGTATACGCGGATTTCGTATTGCGCGTGGACATCGGCGCGCAGGCTCAGGAAGTGCAGCAGGTTATAGAGGTCGGTCTTCCAGTACCACTGCGTATAAAAGTTGAGCGTCAAGTTCATGCGCGCGAGCTCGCGCGCGAGGCCCTGGCGCTCGGGATCGATGACCGTGCCGGCCTCGTCCGTGTTGAGGAGCGTCGCGTAGTCCCGATAGCAGCGGAGCGCGTCCTCGCGCAGGAGATCGAGCACGCGCTGGGTCTCGACGGGCGTCAACTGCTGTCCGCGGCCCTGGCGGTTGCTCTTCGACTGGGCCGCGATCTGCTCGGGCGCCGGCAGATAGAACTCGTTGTCGAGAATCGAGTAACGCGCCGAGTACTCGTTGACGTTCGCGGTGCGGTGGCGGATCCACTGCCGTGCCACGAAGATCGGCAGCTTCACGTGGTACTTGATCTCGCACATCTCGAAGGGCGTCGTGTGCCGGTGGCGCATCAGGTACTGGATGAGGCCGCGATCCTCGCTGACCTTCTTGGTGCCCTTGCCGTAGGAGACGCGCGCCGCCTGCACCACCGCGGCATCGTCCCCCATGTAGTCGATCACCCGGACGAAGCCGTGATCGAGCACCGGCAGCGCCTGATAGAGCACCGCCTCAAGGGCCGGCACCGTCGCGCGGCGGGTCGGCTCAGTCTCGGCCCTGAGACGATCGATCTCGGCTTGCTGCTCGGGCGTCAGCGGCATGATGTGCCCTCGTGGTGTCGGCGGTGCGCCAGTCTATCGCGGGGATGAAGCTCTCTCCAAGGTCGCGGGCGACTCGGGGCGGGCGTTGGTTGCGCGTTAACAGGTAATCCCTATATTGGAGGGGTCGGGCAACCGACTATGGCGATAAACGGCGCATGGAATAAGCGTTGCGGACCCGGGGGCGGTACCCGGCGCCTCCACCAGCTTCA
>Ga0126378_10003855_pt1 | contig 11366 bp, 5 predicted proteins | sample PanSoiMetPlot_23_FD_92587 | JGI IMG/M metagenome (GOLD analysis project Ga0126378, IMG submission 92587) | Tropical forest soil microbial communities from Panama - MetaG Plot_23 | ecosystem: Environmental > Terrestrial > Soil > Tropical forest > Bulk soil | place: Panama | collected 2016-02-17
CGCGCGGGTCAACCACGCGGCCGTCGGCGGTGCGTTCCATCCGGTCGCGCCCTCAGTAATCTCGAAGCGCACGCTCGCGCCGCTCGGCGGCTCAGCCTCCAACACGCGCTTCATCGTGCGCGCTGCGTGGTCGCCATCGATGGTCGGCGGCAGTCGAAGCGAGAGCTCGAGCGATGTCTGTGGACGCAGCACGTTGCCGGCGTTGGCGATCGGCGGCAAGCCGTCGGCACCGATGATCGAAAGGGCAGGACGCCAGGTCCGGTTGAGCAGCGCCTCGGCGTGATCGCGAATCATCGGCTGGGTCGCTCCGGCGAAAGGATATTTACCTATGACCATGTCGCCGAGAATCTGCGCGGCGCGCTTCGCTTGCTCCGCGCGCTCGGCGGGAATCGTGGCGTGAAATTCATTGGGCAACAGGCGGCCGGTCGAGGAATCCTCCAGGCGGTCGAGCAGTTTGCGGAGTATCCGGAACGACGAGGGAACGACACCGCTCGCGTCACCCGAGTGCACGCCTTCGGTGAGCACCTCGACCGTCAGACTCCCGCCGGCGAGCCCGCGCAGCGACGTCGTCGCCCACATGCGCTCGTAATCGCCGCAGCCCGAATCGAGTCCGATCACGAAGTCGACCTGGCCCATCCGCGGCGCGAGTGCATCGAGATAAGATGGGAGGTCGTAGCTCCCGCTCTCTTCGCACGTTTCGATCAGCCCCACGCAACGTGAATGCGCGATCCCCTGCGCCTGCAGCGCGCCGATCGCGGACAAGGCGGCGAACACGGCGTACCCGTCGTCGGCGCTACCACGACCGTAAAGCTTCCCGTCTTCGAGCAGCGGGTCCCACGGTCCGTAGCCGGGACGCCAACCAATCATCTCCGGCTGTTTGTCGAGGTGTCCGTACAGCAGCACGGTTCGATCGCTCTTGTTGGAGCGAGGCACGTCGATATAGAGCAGGGGAGTGCGACCGGGCAGACGGACGATCTCCAGCGTGAGGCCGCGCACGCGCTGCTTTCTTACCCACGCTTCGGCGAGCCGGATGACGCGTTCGATGTGGCCATTGGCCTCCCATGCGGCATCGAAATGCGGCGACTTCGCGGGGACGCGGATGTAATCGGTAAGCTGCGGGACGATTTCGGCGTCCCATTGATTGGAAATCGCGGAGAGGAGCGCGGTTGGGTTCATCGAGGGAAGGGCTGAAGCCAGGCTGGTCTCGCTTGAGTCCGTCGAGACGGGTGCGCGGATTGTAGCAGCCGCACGGGCAAGGACAGCGGCGCCCAAAACGCTCCGGCCGGGAGAACCCGGCCGGAGTTGAGGATTGATCTGTTCTAAGTCTTCCGGGCCCTGCGTCTCGTCAGCCAGCCGCCTCCAAGAGCAGCGAGGAGAAGGCCGAGCGTGCCGGGCTCAGGTACCGTTGGAATTGAAACGGTACAGTTGGTCACGTCCGCGCACTCCGGGCCGAATATCAAGTTCCCCGCGGGCCCTTCCGTCTGGAAATCATCAATCGAAAGGAAGGCGTGCGATGCGGGATCGCCCTCAAACGAGAAGCTCAACCAAAAGGATAGGTCGTTATAAAAGCCCGTTGTCGTATAGGACCCCATCGGGCTCTCCGTTAGGACCCCGCCGAGTGACAAATCGTCATTGATGAAAACCTCGGAGATCTGCCAGAAGTCGTTCCCAAAAGTTCCGTTCACCAGGGAAAAGCTGTCCAGCGGTGGGGGGTTGGGTGGGCCGGTCAAGCCGAAAAGGTCGACGGTGCCGCTGAACACGCTGGCTTGGTTGCATGAACTGTTTGGTTGCACAAAATGCAGACCGGGACTGGAGAAGCAACCGTCGGCGATGGTGAGGATGTATTGGCCCGTGAAGCCCGGTACCGTACCGTTCCCCGACGGATCGTTGCCTGCCGGATAGTGCCCCGCTTGGGCTGACGCACCAACCAGCAGGGAAAGCGTGGACAGGACCGCCTTGCTCGGTGCCAGCGCGTTCTTGCTCACGGAGCCTCCTTTACCATTTTCAAAAACGAAGATGAGTAACGCGCACAGCCTGACTCGCCATGCTTCGGCCGTTTGCGGGGCGAAGAGCAAAAAGCGGACCGTATATCGGAGGCGTCTCGAATCCTATTGATTCGAATCGACTTTCGCCGATCCCCTCGCCCTTCTACGAGGACTTGGGAAGGGCGACTGTAAGGTCCTTCGACAAGTCGGCGCAGGATTTCAGGGAGCGCTGGCCACGGAGAAGCTTGTCGGTGCCTCCCCACGCTGATGGCGTTCCCACATCTCTTGGTAGGCCGCCTCGATGTGCCTGCGAAAACGGTCGGTGTCGAAGAGCGGCCAAGTTGTGCGGTGGTTCAGCAACGTCCTTCTGATGTCGTCCAGTCGCTCGGTATCGCCAGCGAGTTGCAGCGCGAGCGCAAAGTAAGCATCGAGCGAATCCGTAATCAGCTCGGGCAGTCCGATTGCTCGCAGCAGGCTTGCCGCGACTCGCCCCGTGAAGGTCGTGCCGATGCAAGTGAGCACCGGCAATCCCGCCCACAGAGCGTCGGTCGCCGTGGTGTGAGCGTTGCACGGCAAGGTGTCGAGAAACAGATTCGCCTGCCGATGGCGTGCGAGGTGATCTCCGTGCGCGATTCTGGGAGCGAAGATCAGCCGGTCCGGTTCCACCTGCCGCGCAGACGCCTCCCTTCGTAGATTGCTCTCCGCCGCAGCGTTGTCCTCCAGCAACCACAGGACACTGCCTTCGACCTCGCGCAGCAACCGCATCCATACGTCGAATACCTGCGGCGTCGTCTTGTAGTTGTTGTTGAAGCAGCAGAACACGAATCCGCGCTCGGGCAGACCGAGCTCCGCCCGGGTTGGCGTGCGGTCGGCGACCTTGCGCGTGGAGTCGTTGACAAAGTAGCTGTCGGGCAGATACACGACTTTTTCTGCGTACCACGTGTGGTGCTCGGGTGGGATGACGACCTCGTCAGCAACGACGTAGTCGATGAAATCGGCGCCCATGGTCCCGGGATAGGCGAGGTAGCTCACCTGGATCGGCGCTGCGCGCATCGAGAAAATGCCCGGGCGCGAACCCTGCGTGAAGCTGGTCCGATCCACCGCAATATCGATTTCCATCTGCCGCATCAGCTGTACCACTTCGCGGTCGCTTCGTTGCCGGACGTCGATGAATCGCTCGAATGCTCCTTTCAGGCGCGCCCGCATGGCGCTCCGATCGTCCGGGCCCGACGAGATGGCGATGGTTTCGAACCGACTTCTGTCGTGCAGCTCGAACAGGCGTGCCATCAGGTAGCCCATAGGACGCTCGTGGAAATGCGCCGACACGTAAGCCAGGCGTATCCGGTCGTGACGATAACGATTGCCGCTCCACAGCCTGCTCGCCGAAGGAGCGCATTGGTCCCGCACCCAGGTTTGGGAGCAACGAAGCTGATCCTGCGCGGACTCAGAAATGCCGAGGAACATGAACGGCTCGATCGTGGGCTTGCCAGCGCGCACGTCGGCGATCACGCGCGTCGAGTCCTCCTCGTACGCGTGCCAATCGCAGCGCTGCATCCTTGCGTGAAGCAGCGTCCCCTTCGCGAAGGGCAGCTCGGGGTTGAGTTCGAGCGCGCGCTCGAGGTCGCTGCTCGCCGCTTCGTTCTGTCCGAGATGCGATAGAGCCGTTCCACGGTTGTTGAGCGCCTCCACAAACCCGCGTTGGAGCAGGAGCGCGCGATCGTAGCTCTCCACCGCTTCCCGATGCCGCCCCAGGGCGGCAAGCGCGGCGCCGCGATTGTTCAGCGCCTCGGGAAAATCGCGCTTGAGCGCCAGCGCGCGGTCGTAGCTCGCCAACGCGTCGTCGTGTCGCTTCATGGCGGAGAGCACAGTGCCGCGGTTGTAATGCGCAACGGCCAGGTCGGGCTTGAGGACGAGGACCCGGTGGTAGGTCTCCAGCGCCTCGTCCAAGCGTCCAACGTCCTTTAGGGCGCCACCGCGATTGTTCAACGCGTCTACGAAGTCGGGACTGAGCGCGAGCGCGCGGTCATAGGTTTCGAAAGCTTCGTCGAAGCGCCCGAGATGCTTCAGCGCGGTGCCACGGTTGTTCAGCGCTGCGGCAAAGTTCGGTCTCAACTTCAGCGCGAAGTCGAGACTCGCCAACGCTTCGCGGTGCCTTCCGAGGCGCTGGAGCATGATGCCGCGAGCATTGAGCGCGTCGGGAAACTCTGGCCTCATTTCCAAAGCCCGGTCGTAGCTCGCCAAGGCTTGGGTCAACAGCCCCCGTGCGCTCCGAATGTTGCCGTGATTCGCGTAGGCTTCGGCTGATCCGCGGTGCTTGCTCAGCGCTTCGCTCAGAAGGCGGTCCGCTTCCTCGAGGCGTCCTCGGCGCGCGGACACCATCGCCGACAGATGAAGCGCATCGAAGTCGTCGGGCCTGGAGCTAAGGACAGCCTGGCAAAGCCGCTCGGCGGCAGCGAGGTCGCCGGCGCGGAAAAGAGCCGCGGCGCGCCGCATTGCTTCCGCCACACTGAGCGCCCTCGGGGGCGGTTGCGGAACTTTGCTCCCGCGGCGAACAGTCACGCAGGCGCAAATGCTGCAGCGGACGCGAGCGCATGCTCGATGGCGTCGTCCCGCGACCAGGTGCGCCCCATCGACCATGCCGCGTCGAAGACCCGATCGCCCAGATTTGCGCGTGTCGCGGTGAGGCGTGACTTCATTTCTGCATCGCGGTGAGCCGCGCCCGGGAGGCCCAGCATTTCGCGCGCCGCGGCGATTGCGGCGTACAGGCGGACGGCAGTCTCCGCCTGGCCGGCGGCTTCCATCAGACTCGCGTAGTCCGCCATGCAATCGAGCGCTTCGGAGTTCATGTCGAACGCCTGCAGAGCGCGTAGCGCTTCTGACAGCCTCCTGCGAGCGAGTTCATTACCGCCGCCAGCAGCATCGGCTCTTCCTAGATGCCACAGCGTTATCGCCTCGCCGCGCTTGTCCTGTGCGTCCTGGCAGATTCTGAGCGAGCGCGTGAACCGGGCGTTAGCGGCTTGCAGATTACCTTCCCTTAGCGCGAGGTCGCCCAGATGCCGCTCGCAATCGCTTTCCAGTTCCCGATGCTCGATCCTCCGTGCGATCGCCAGGCATTTCTCGAAGAATTCCTGCGCCTTTTTGTTATCGGTCTGCCGCATGGAAATTTGGCCGAGCGTGATCAACCCAAGTCCCTCTCCCAGCTTGTCGTCGAGATCTCGGAAGATGGTTATGGCTTCAGCCTCGTACTCGGCTGCCTTGGCCAGGTCGTCGCGCTGCAGATGCAACGTCGCGAGCTCGGATAGCGCCGCTGCGGTTTCGCGCGGATCACTCAGCCCCCGGCGAATCGCCAGGCACTCCGTGAGCATTCGGGTCGCTTCCGCATAGTCGCCCTGATCGCTGGCGAGCACTCCACCGACGTACAGCGCATTGGCTCGGAAGCGGTTGGCTTCCTGAATCCCGGGAAGCGCCAGCACGGCGCGGACGTTCTTGCGTCCTTCCGTCGCGTATCCGCGGAGAAGGCGGAAACGCATCAGCCTTTGCTCGAACCTGACAGCGATCGTCGGGTCGACCTCACCGGCAAGCGCCAGCGCGATCGCAGCGCGCAGATTACCGATGTCGGCTTCCGCGCGGCTCGTCCACTCGCCCTGCTCTGGCCCGAGCAACTTGTCGTTCGTCATCTTCGCGAGAGCGAAGAAGTAATCGCAGTGCCGCTTGGCCGTGGCTGCTACGTCATCCCGGTCCTTCAGGCGCTCGCTGGCGAACTCGCGAATCGTTCCCAGCAAGTCGTGGCGCTTCGCCAGATGTTCGTGAGCAAACTCCTTGATCGTCTCGAGCAGGCCGTAGCGCGATCGTTGGGCCTCTTGCTCCGTCATGACGAGCGACTTCTCGACCAGCGAGGTCAGCAGGTCGAGCACGTCTTCCGGCGCGATGGGTTCGGCCCCGCACACGGCCTCCGCGGCCTCGAGGTCGAAGCCACCGGAGAAGACGCTGAGTCTGTCGAGCACGATCTGCTCGGTGTCCTGCAGCAGGTCGTATGACCAGCTCACCAGGGCACGCAGCGTCTGCTGCCGCTCGAGCGCGACCCGACTGCCGCCGGTGAGAAGCTTGAAGCGATCGTTCAGACGTGCGCTGATATCCTTGACGGAGAGCGACCGTAGCCGGGCGGCGGCGAGCTCCAGCGCCAGCGGTATGCCGTCTAGTCGCGCGCACAGCTCGGCGATCGCCGGGGCGTCCGCCTCTGTGATAGAAAAGCCGGGCTTCTGCAGCCGAGCGCGCTCGACGAACAGCTGGACCGCTTCCGAGCGAAGCAACCCCTCCACACCGGTCTTGCTGTCCGGCGCCGCCAGCGGTAGCACGGGGTAGGTCTGCTCGCCTTGAATGTGGAGTGCCTCGCGGCTCGTCGCGAGGATTTGGACGCTTGCTGCGGCCCGCAGCAACGCACTGGCAAGACTCGCGCACGCCTTCACCAGGTGCTCGCAGTTGTCGAGGATGAGCAGCAGCTTGTGCTCGCGAAGGTAGGTGCACAGCGTCTCCGTGATCGGCCTACCGGGCTCCTCGCGCACGCCGAGGGAATGCGCCGTCGCGCTCGGAACCAACCCCGGGTCGCGGATTGGAGCGAGATCGACGAACCACACGCCATCTGGATACATTTCGAGGACGTCGGCGCCGAGCTGGAGCGACAGGCGAGTCTTGCCGAGGCCTCCCATTCCGAGCAGCGTCAGCAGGCGAGTTCGTCCGAGCAGCCGCTTCGCATCGGCAAGCTCGCGCTCGCGCCCGATGAAGGACGTCACCTGCGGCGGCAAGTTGTTGGGGGTAGCCTCGAGCGAGCGCAGGGCGGGGAAATCCTGGCGCAGCCCCGCATGCACAAGTTGGTAGACGTGCTCGCTCGTCGCGAGATCTCGTAACCGCACGCCCCCGAGATCGAGCAGGGACAACGATGAGGGCAACCGCGACCGGACCTGGTCGACCACTGCCTGCGATATCAGAATCTGTCCGCCATGTGCAGCCTTCATGATCCGCGCCGCGCGGTTGACCGGGCTGCCGAAGAGGTCCTGGTTGCGACGCTCGACGATCCCCAGGTGCAACCCGGCGCGGACCCGGAAGGCGATCTGGTGTTTCGACGCGACCTTCTCGAGCGCCAGTTGCAACTGCGCGGTGGCGTTGAGCGCATCCACGGGATCGCTGAAGGCGGCGTACATGCCGTCGCCGGTCATCTTGACGACTACCCCGCGGTGCTCCTCGACAGCCTTGAGGGACAGGGCATCGTGCTCCGCCAAGGCGCGCGACATGCGCTCTCCCTCCTGCTCCCACAGGCGGGTGCTACCCTCGATGTCCGTGAACAGAAGTGTGGTGAAGTTGGGCGAATCCACTCTTAGGGCCCCACGGCCGACAATTCGACCCGCACTCTACCCCTGCAAGGGGCAGGATGCCAATTGGGAAATCCACTATGTCAGAGCGTGAATAATCGACGCGCTCAGCTTAGGCAAGCGCATTTTTCTTCGTAGATTTTCGATCCGCTTATGCCTCGCGAAATTAGAACACGGCGCCACCCATTCACCACCGTTGATCCAGTTCCAGGATGGGTTGGTTTCGTGCTTGGCTAGAGACGACGGCGGTCTCGTCGAAAAACTTTACATCATTCATGGCAAAAAATATTTTGAGTCGTCTGAGACAGACGCATTAGGTTCGACGATTCAACGGGATGCCTTAGCAACCTGGCGGCTTGGTTCGGTTCTTGCTCGAATCTTCAAAGGAGGAAGTTGGCGAGGGGTTTTTGGGGCGCGAGGGGTCGCGCTTGTGCGCCGCAAGCGTGTGAGTAGGTGGCGCATCGTAGGTTGCATGGAACGAGACTTGCCCGCCGTTGCTCGACGGCGGGCATTTTTTTGGCTCCAACGCATCGTTGCGTTGCGCTTCACTAGTACGCGCTCATGCGGCGCTGAGCATGCGATGGTTCTCGACTCAGGCGCGCGCCAGCAACTCGGCAAATCTCAGCAGCGTTGTGAAAGCATCTCCGTGGGCGAGATGCGTGTAGCGCAGAGTGATTGGGGCAAGAAATGGATCGTCGATCCAAGTCGCTCTGTCGGTCGCTGCCCAATCCGCGCGCGGAACGCTGTAGTTGGTCGCCATCGCGTTGAGTTCGTCGACGGTGAAGTGTTTCCCGGCCTTGAGCTCCGCATATGCCTCGCCCCAGTGGAACGAGAGGACGGGATTCTCCCGCTTCGCGGCGAGGTGCGCGAGCCAGCCGATCACGACCTTGCTCGTCAGCTGATCGGCGTTGCGAATGGGAACGTGGGCGAGCGCAACGGCTTCACTGGGTAACTTGGCGTGCGGGCAAGGGTCGTCGGGCCTTTGGTCGGATGGATAGACGCGGTGGTTGCCCATCGCGACGAACGCATCCGGTGTTTCTAGAAAGCGACGACTGACGACGACCTTGTGTTGCGCACGTCTCTCGGCCGGCAGCCTTCTTGCCGAACGCAAGGTTGCAACGGGGTCGTTGCGCGGGTTCCCACCGAAGTCCGGCACGTAAGTCACCCAGGGAACGAGTGCGTGCATGCCTTCCGGAACGCGAGTCAGTACCTGATCGAGCGTGTCCCGCGATGGCATCTTGAGGAACTCGTCTGCATCGAGCACGAAAACGAAGTTCGCATTGCGGTCGCGAAGAATTTCACGCGCGAGCGGCGTCAGGATCTCCGGCTGAAAGAATCCGATGCGCTCGTCGCGGATGACCTCGATGGGCAGACCTTCCTTGACCAGCGCAGCCAGAATCTCGGAGGTGCCATCGAACGATCCGTGGTCGACGATCGCAAGATGATCTACGACCGTGAGGTTGTGGCGGACGAATGTCTCGATGATGTCCGCTTCGTTGCGGACGATGGCTTCGGCGCAAAGCCGCACGATGGTCCGAGCAAATCCGCGCGGCGCGGAAGGCGTCGCGTCGGTTTCCTGGGTTCTGAGTCGATTGAGGGAGAGTGAACCAGCCACTGCGCGCTACCGTTACCGGTCCGCGCGCCAATGACCTCTGAATGACCGAAGCCTACTGCATCCCGATCACTCGCATCTATGGTGCTGCTACGGCATCCCGTTCAGGTCCGGTGCATTTGGCGGTCGTTCGCCGATGTCGCCCGACATCCGCATGAGCGCCATCAACATAATGCCAACGAAGCCGCCGCCCGCAATACCTGCTACCACCCACCAAAACGAAACCATTTGGTCGCCCCCTTCCACTGGTCTCGCAACGCGCCCCGTGGACGCTGGTTCCCGTCCCGGGCCTAACTGCCGGACATGGCGCTTTTGGCGGCCCGTCCGACCCTTCCAAACCCTTCATGATCTTCGAATCGTCTCCAAAGGAGTCAGTTCTGCGGGCGTTTAGAATCGTATGGACTAAGAGCTTAAAAAAAGGCCCGGTGCGAACCGGGTCACGAACTGCCTTTTCAACCCCCAACCCAATGTCTCTTCTAGAAGCCGACCCCCCTCTCGCTCTCCCTAAGACCGTGTAGGCCTGTCTCCTACAAGTATAGACCCCTCTCCTGCGGTTTCAAGAAGTTGTCACAAATGAAGCCAGCAATTTCGGCGTGTTGTTGCAGCAGGACAACAGGCCAGCTTTCACGAGCTCGGGACAGCAAGAAAGGTGCCGGGGTAAAGCGCAGCTTGCGGCGGACGCGAGGAGTGCTCGCTGCGGATCGCCGTGTTCCCATCGGCGACTTGATTTTGATTTGCGCTTGCGCATTGATCACATCAGTGGAGACGCATTCGCGCGTGCGTCGCATTCCGAATTGTGAACGCTCATTCGCGCACGCGTTGCATTCTCGAATTGCGATCCGACAGCGTGTCTCCTACACATTTTCTCGCGATCGCCGACATCCACGAATTCGCTCACGCGTTACTATTTTTGCGTTGGGCCGCGAGACGAGATTCGGAGGTACTACCATGCGAATGGAGTTGAAGATGTTGCTTGGCGTAGCGGGATTGTTGGTTGCTACCCAGGCGGCTGCACAGGTCACCTTCTACGAGGGCGAAGCCTTTCGTGGGCGATTTCTGACTGCGGACGGAACAGTGCCTGACTTCTACCGGTACGGGTTCAACGACCGCGCGGCCTCGGCGGTCGTTTCAAGCGGACGCTGGGAAGCGTGCGAGGACGTCGGATTCCAGGGCCGTTGCATGATCCTCAGACCGGGCAGCTATTCATCGCTGGCTGCTACCGGGTTGAGTTGGCGGATCTCATCGGTCCGGCCGGTCGCCGACGCGCGAGTTGGCTACGAAGCACCACCGGCTGCGGTTGTGACGACGCCACCACCTGCAGTCGTGGCAACGCCAGCGCCTGCCGTCGCAGCACCGACATACGTGCGTCCCGAAGATCAGCGCTTTGAGGCGCGTGTGACCTCGGTACGCGCGATACTCGGTGCGCCGGGCCAACAGCAGCAGTGTTGGATGGAGAAAGAGAAGATCGGACCGCTGGAGCTTCCTGGCGCGATCATCGGTAGCATCGGTGATGCCCTCGGGGGTAAGCAACGACAGACCTACTTCGAGCACTGCGACACGGTTCCGACCGGAGCGCAACTCAAATACTGGGACGTCACTTATCAGTTCCGCGGCATAGAGCACCGGGTGCAGCTTGGTGCAGCGCCGGGCGCGACGATTGCCGTTAACGGCAACGGCGACCCGTTAGCGTAGATAGCCTGTTGGTTCAGTGCCGCGCTGACTGGTGCGCGAGCGCCATCTTCAGCGCGGCATTGTTTTGCCCTTCGCTCGCGCGCGAAGATTAATGTTTGTAACGAATTGTTCCCCTTCGTTGACGCTCTCCTGTCGGCCTCCTACGATGAAATTGCGCGTGTGTGCGATTGAATGGGGGGTTGATCTGGACGCATCGTTGCCGGGCAATCGATAGAGCATTCCCGAGCGCACCGTCGCCTAGTCTTGCATAGAGGCGCCAGCGCGCTGGGGGAAGCTTTCGAGAAGGGCGATCGCGATTTCAGATCAGGCAGTCCTCCTTTAGCTCTCGGAGCTTTGTGTCTTGCGCGCCGGCGGCAGCCGCGGGGATGTTTACCGCGGCACGCTCTGCCGCCGGTGCTTGGGATGGGCGTCGTACACGGAAAGCGCAGCGGCGACGAAATGGGTCGCCGACCGATGCCAACCGAAGAAGAGTGGAGGCATGATGAAATCCGGACGCTATCTGTTCGCAATTCCAGCAGTACTCGCGGCAGCGATCGCCGCGAGCACGTGGAATCGAAGTATCGAGGCGGCACCGCCGGTGCCGAATGTACCCAGGTTCCAGGTCGATCCAACCTTTCCCAAGCCGCTGCCGAACAATTGGGTCACGGCAGACATCGGCGGCACGTGCATCGACTCGCAGGATCATCTGTTCGTTGTCACCCGCGGGTTCCA
>Ga0126378_10003856_pt1 | contig 11365 bp, 10 predicted proteins | sample PanSoiMetPlot_23_FD_92587 | JGI IMG/M metagenome (GOLD analysis project Ga0126378, IMG submission 92587) | Tropical forest soil microbial communities from Panama - MetaG Plot_23 | ecosystem: Environmental > Terrestrial > Soil > Tropical forest > Bulk soil | place: Panama | collected 2016-02-17
CCAGGCGGGCCTAGTGCCGTCTGCCACGACAACACCAGCGGATCCGGCTGGCCTCACGGCGGAGCGCACGAGCCGGGCGCGGTGCTCGCGAAGTTCCGCGGCTAGCAGCCGCGAACCCGTTCCGGCCGCCAGGCCGGCCAGCAGCCGCGCCTTCCCACCAGGACCGGCGCACAAGTCGAGCCACCGATCGTCGGCGCCATCGATGCTGACCGCGGCCAGTGCCATCGCCGCGAGCTGGCTTGCCTCGTCCTGGACCCCCGCCCTGCCCTCGGCGACGGCGCTGATCGCGGCGGGATCCCCGTCGGGCAGGTAGGCACCGAACGGCGACCAGCGGGCCGGGGTGGCGCCAGCCGACACTATTTCGTCGCGGTCCGCGAGGCCTGGTACAGCGCAAAGGTGAACGATCGGGCGCTCGGCGCCCGCAGCCAGCGCGGCCTCGGTCTGTGCCATCTCGCCGTCGGTCGTTTCGCCGAGCGCAGCCACGAAGGCCTCGATTATCCATCGCGGATGGCTGTACCGGACCGCGAGGTGTCCGACCAGGTCCAGCTCACGCGCCGGAGCCGCGATCTCGAGCCAGCTGTCGATGTCCCGGGTGGCGACGCGACGGAGCACGGCGTTCACGAACCCGGCGGGCCGCTGGCCGACGACGTCTTTGACCAGGTTCACCGACGTGGCAACCGCCGCATGGGGCCGGATTCTGGTCGCCAGCAACTGGTGCGTGCCAAGCCGCAGCACCTCGCGCACAGCGGGATCCAGCGATCCAAGGTCGCGGTCGGAGCAGATGGTCAACACGGCATCGTACGTGCCGCGTCCACGCAGTGTGCCGTAGCTCAGTTCGGTGGCGAGCGCCGCGTCCTTCCCGCCAAGCTCGCGCTGCGCGAGCAGTTGCGGCAGCAGCAGGTTTGCGTATGCGTCGCGGTCGGACACGGCCAGCAGCACGTCGAGCGCGACGCGCCTGGCCGGATCGCCAAGCGCCGTGCCACCCTGGCCCGACTGGTCGCGGCGGCCCGGGAGCCGCTGACGGCGGCCAGAGCCGGATACGCCGGCCACTCAGCCCAGCGCCGCGGGCTGGTCGTCCAGGTGCAGCCCGCGGACCCAGTCGGCGGCGTGCATCCGGCGCTTGCCATCGGCCTGGACATCGCCGAGATGAACAGGAGTCGTTCCGGTGCCGACGAGAATCCGATTACGCTGCGGCCGAAGCTCGCCAGGCGCGAGCAGGCTGTCGCCACCGTGGCCAGCGCCGGCGATCGCCACGGGCCACAGCTTGACGCGAACGCCGTCAAGCTCGGTCCAGGCGCCCGGCTCAGGCGTGCAAGCGCGGATCTGCCGGTCAATAGCGGCGGCTGGATGGCGCCAGTTCACTCGCGCATCGCCAGACGTAATCTTCGGAGCGAGGCTGACGCCGTCAGCAGGCTGCGCGCGGGCCCGAAGCTCGCCCGTCTCGATGCCGTCTAGGGTCGCTACGAGCAGTTCGGCGCCAGCGACGCTGAGCCGCTCGAGCAGGTCCCCCGCGGTGTCAGTCGGCCGGACGGACTCGGTCAGGACGCCATACACCGGCCCCGCGTCCAGCTCGCGAACAATCTGGAACGTCGTAGCGCCGGTCACGTCGTCACCGTGCAGGATCGCGCGCTGGACGGGGGCCGCGCCGCGCCAGGCTGGTAGGACGGAGAAGTGCAGGTTCACCCAGCCACGCGCGGGGACGTCGAGCGCGACCTGCGGGATGATCGCGCCATAGGCCGTCACCGGGCAGCAGTCGGGGGCGATCTCACGCAGCCTGCCGAGGAACTCCTCGTCGGCCAGCCGCGCTGGCCGGAGGATCTCGATCCCCGCGTCAGCCGCGCGCTGAGCGATCGGGCTCTGACTCACTTTCAGGCCGCGCCCCGCCTTTGCATCCGGCCTGGTGATGACCGCTACGACCTCGTGCGCGGATTTCAGCAGGGCGTCCAGCGACGGCACCGCGGTGTCCGGCGTGCCGGCGAAGACGAGGCGCATGCCCTAGAAGGCCTTGCCCTTGGTCGCATGCGGCGACACCTTGATGAGCGGCACTGGCTCGCCCCACCATTCCGCCGCTCGGATCTCCTTCATCGCCAGCTTGCGTTGCGCCGGATCGAGCCGGTCGATGAACAGCACGCCGTCCAGGTGATCTGTCTCGTGCTGAACACAGCGGGCGAGCTGGCCGGTGCCTTCGATGGTTATCGGCTCGCCATGCATGTTGAAGCCGGTGGCAACCGCACCGAATGCCCTGCTGGTCGGATACGCCAGTCCAGGGAAGGACAGGCAGCCCTCGTCGTCCAGCTCCATCTGCTCAGACAGCGCCAAGGTGGGGTTAATGATGTGCCCGAGCACATCATCGACGTAGTACGTAAAGACGCGAAGCCCGACGCCGATCTGCGGTGCGGCGAGGCCCACGCCCGGCGCGTCCATCATCGTATCGGTGAGGTCCTTGACCAGCTTGCGCAGTTCGGCGTCGAAGGTGGTCACCGGGTCGGCAGCTGTCCGCAGAACAGGATCACCGAACAAGCGAATCGGCCTGATACTCAATGCTTTCCTCCAGGCGCGTGAGCGCCATTACAGCAGCGCGACGGGAAAGGCCGCGGCGCTCAAGTCTATGAAGCTCGCGGCCCTGCCCCGGCACCTGGTGAGCGGGCCTTGAACGCCGCCTTGCGCGCCGCCCTGGCTACACCGGGATCGGGGTGATGCTCGCTGAGGGTCGTCAGCAGGTCGATGACGGCCGGGTGCCTGACCTGCCACAGCCCCGCGACGATCTCAGCTTGCGCATCCGGCGCCACGTCGGGGAGCAGTTCCGCCACAACATCGCGCGGGTCGGCTTCCTCGAGCAGGCCAGCGCCGAGGTCGACCAGCAGCCACGTTCGATCTGCCGGGCCGAGGTCGGCCTGCTCGCCGTGCTCATGCAGCCACACCGCCGCGTGCGCTCGCAGCAACGGCTCGGACAATGCGGCCCGCACTTCCTCCATCGCGGCCTTGCCGATCCGGTCGAGTACGGCGAACGCCGCGCCGCGCAGCCCAGGCGTGCCGGTCGCAGCGGCGGCGATGAGCTCAGCCGCTGCCTGCTCCTCGGACCGGCCGACGAGCCATTCATTGATCTTCGACTCGCCGTCTTCCGCGTCGCAGCTTGCCAGGGTCAGGAGCAATCCGACCGCCCCCTCCCGGTCGGCAGAGCCGAGGACCGGCACGTGCCAGCCCTGAGCGAGTAGTCGCCGATGCACGCCCCAGACGCCTAGCGGCGACAGCACCACGGTGAGACCGCCGGTGTGCTCCTCGGTTCCGAGCTCGACCACACCGAGGTCGGCTAGCGTCTCGAGAGCATGCGAGAGCGCCGCTGCCTCGTCGGCGTCGGGCGGCCGCCGAGTACCCGCCGCTGCCGTATAGGCGTCAAACAGCGACTCGATTCTGACCGGAGCCCCCACCGTGTAGAGCGCGGTCGCCAGTCCGTCGAGTTCCTCGCCGGCCAGCAGCGCCGCAAGTGCCGCGTCCCACTCGCGCAGCACGTCATCGGCACCGGCGGCAGACAGCGACGCGGCTGCTGTCCAGGTCGAGCCGGGTCGCACAGGCTGATCTGCGCTCACGGATAGGCCGGTGGCGGCGACGACCTGCCACGCCGCGTCTAGCTCGTCGGCGGTGAGCTCCAGCGCCTCGGCGGCCGCCTTGGCGTGGTAACCGTCCAGGGCCTCGCTCAGATCGACACCCGGGTTCCGCCCGGCCCACGCGCGGAGGTCGCGCGCGGCCCGTAGCAGCGGCGCGACCCTGGCCGCGGCGGCCAGCTCAGCCCGCGGCGCGAGCCGCACCGGCGGCATCCGCGGGCGCTCGCGATAGCCACGGCCACCGCGGCTCTCCCGCGCCGCTGGCCCCGGCTGCGGGCCGCCAGGTGAGTTGGTCACCCAAGTACCCTACGGCCTGAACGGAATGTAGTCAGATCAGTGCCGCTGGGTCGAGCTGGACCCGAACCGTGCCGGGCGCCTTGGCCGCCGTCCTGTCCGCCTGCGCGGCGCGCAGGGCGCGTGCCAGCTCGGTGCCCTCCGACCTGGGCACCCGGATCAGATATCGGACAGCATCTGGTGACTGCTCGTCGCCGCCTGCGCTTGCCCGGCCAGGCCTGGCGAGGTGACGGACGGCCGGACGGCTGAGCGCTGGCAGCGGGCCGAGTACCTCGGCGTCATCCGGCAGCTTGGCCAGCGCGAGCATGGCATCAACGCCGCCACGTGGACCTGCGGCCGACGCCATCCTGACCGACGGCGGGAACCGAAGCTCCTCGCGCTCCGCGAGCTCCCGGTCGGCGAACGTGGCCGGGTCCCATCGGATCAGAGCCTGCACAACCGGCCGGCTGCCGTCCGCGACGACCACGACGCGGCCGCCATTGGCCGCTGGGCGCACCAGGGCCGCGGCATTGAGCCACCGGCGCAGGGCTTCCTCGGCCGCCCGCAGGCTGGCCAGGCCTAGCATCGCCCAGCCGTCGAGCAGGACGGCAGCGCCATATCCGCCCTGCGCAATGGGCTCGGCGCCCGGCGTCGCGACGACTACGACAGGCTCGCCGCCCACTCGGTCAAGAACCTGACTGCCACCCGACGTGAGCACGGGTGCCGGGCTGAACGCCCGCCCAAGCTCCTCGGCGGTACGCCGGGCGCCAGTCAGGACAGCACGCAGCCCCTCATGACCGCATTCGCGGCATGCGCGGACTATGGCCGAGCCGCACCAGCCACAGCGCAGCGGCGCTTGCGGGCCGGGCAGCTCAGTGGGGCCACCGCAGGTGCAGCGCGCCCGCGCATGGCATCGCTCGCACGCAACGGCGGCTAGGTAGCCACGCCGCGGGACCTGGACGAGTACGGGTCCGTCGGCCAGCGCGGCGCGTGCGGTCCGCAGGGCCAGGCTCGGCAGCCGTGCTGATCTGGCGGCTTCGTCTCGAGCCAGCTCCGGGTCGTCACCAGCCGGCTGTACCGCTGGTGCGTATTGCCGGACGACGGCCCGGTCGGCGCCCAGGGAGCGGGCCCAGCCACTGGACACCAGCAAGGCGGCCTCCGCCGTCCTGACGAAGCCGCCGATAAGCGCACCGGCGTGCTGCAAATAGGCGCGGCGTACCAAGACCTCCCGTGCGTGCGGATACGGCGCGCGCGGCTCGGCGTGCAGGTCATCGCCCTCGTCCCAGAGCACCACTAGGCCCAGGTCGGCAACGGGGGCGAACATCGCCGACCTCGTCCCGGCTACGACCTTGACCTCGCCGCGAGCCACAGCCAGCCAGCGGCGGTACCGCTCGGCTGGCCCTTGGCTGGCCGATAGGACGACGTGCCTGGCCGAGCCGAGCCTGCCGCCCAGCGCGGCATCGACGAGGGCCAAGTCGCGCGCATCAGGCACTACGACGACCGCGCCGCGGCCGGATCGCGAGGTCGCCGCGACGGCCTGGGCGATCTCATCCGGCCAGCTCAGCCCCGGTAGCGCCGACCAGACGGCGCGAGGGCTGCGACCTGCCGTCAGTGCCGCGAGGAACGACGCGCCATCCCGGTACCGTCCCCACGTACCGTCCGCATTGTCGGGCATGGCGACGGGACCGGAGTCGGATGGCGACTGGCCGTCGCCAGCAGCTGGAACAGTCGGAGCTTCCGTGTCACTCTTGGCCTTCGCTGCCGCGGCATGGCGCGGCGGAATGGCCAGGCGCAGGACGTCGGCAAGCGTGCCGGCGTAGCGATCGGCGACCACCCGGGCCAGCTCGGCGATCTCCGGCGTGAGCACGGGCTCTGGCGCCACGACACGCTCAATGAAGCCCAGTCTGCCGGTGTGATCGCTGGTTGCCAGCCGAGCCAGCACGAACCCGCTGACGAGCTGTCCGGCGAACCGGACCCGGACTTGGCAGCCGGGCACCGCCAGCGCCGCGAGCGAGTCAGGGACAAGGTAGTCAAACGGCCGGTCCAGGTGCGGCAGCGAGATGTCGACTGCCACCCGCGCAATCGGCAGGTCGGCCGCAGGCTGGCGTGCCGCGCGACGCGACGAGACGCGTTTACGCGCCGTCTGCGACGCCTGACCCGACACGCTTCAGTCCTACCAGAGGGTGCGGACGCCAGTAGCCGGTCCGAATCCGACAAACGGCGCTGTCCGACTATGCGCGCTGTCCGGCGAGGCCCCCTGTCTGGCGAGGCCCGCGGCCCGGGACTCCGCGTCAACCCGCGCAAGCACCGGCAGGCACCACGCCGTCATTGGCTAGGTGCTGCTGCAGCGTCGCCGGAATCTGCCGCCCGGCCACGACGTCGGCCCTGGCCTGCGCCATGTCGTTGGCCAGCGTGAAAAGCGCCGTGCGAACGCCAATCTGTCCGGCCGCCGCGGCTGAAGAATTGGCCATGCTTGCGGCCGTTTCGAGATCCGCAGCCTGAACTGAAGCCGGGGCCTTACTGCTCAAGTCGGTCAGCACCTTCTCGTACGCGTGGTGCACGGCAGCTGGGAAACCGGCGCAGCCGCCCCCCGAGCCGCCCGTGAGGCTAGCCACGATCACGACGAAGATCACCGCCCAGGTCAAGGATGCGCCGATGGCCAGCCATGCCGCCTTGCGAACCGCCTGCGCGCCAGCCTGGCGAAGGCTCAGAAAACCAACCACGAGGCCGGGAACGACGAGCGGAATCAGGCCGGCCGTGACCACGGTGCGCGGCGCCCAGCGAACCACAACCGCGACCTGCCCGGTATCGTCGTGTTCCTCCCCGGACAGGACGGTCCGGCTTGTCAGACCTGTCGCCGCCGCCGAACTCGACGCCTGCACCCCGACCCCGCGAGTGCCATCGCCAGCCGCACTCGAGCCCGGCGACCTCAGTTCAGCCGGGCCAGGCCACGGCCCGGTCTCCCATGGCGGCGGCGTGCTGGCTGAGGCGTCCGTCGTCTCTCCGGCCCACGGCGGCGCGCCTGCCGCCGTGACCCGACCTTCGCGATGGCCATCCCCTGGGTCCGCGGATGGGTCATCGACGGAAGTCTCAAAGTCCGGATGCAGGCCAGCGCGCCCGGTTGGCAGGAACCACTCGGCATCGTGTGCCCGTCCGCCTATGCCCGCGCTTGTCTCGTCTGTGCTCGCCGCCCGCTTCGGTCCGGGCGTGAACCAGGGATCATCAGGCTTGCCGTCGTCTTCGATGGCCTGGCCTAATTCCCTGTCCGCCGCGGCGGCCGCGCTTGTGGGCTCCTGGGCGGTCGTAGCGTCGCCAACGGAACCCTTTCTGTCAGAAGACATCACTCACCTGGCCGAGTCGGATTGGATCGGCTTCGACATTGGTGTCGATGCTAGGGGCAATACCACGGCATTACGTGGATAACAACGAATTGTCCGATCTCGCCGTTAGCCCCGGGCCATCTGGCCAGGTGGGTTCAGCTGCCGATCGCCGACCTGAGCGCCTCGGCGCGGTCCGTTCGCTCCCACGAGAAATCAGGCTCTTCGCGGCCGAAGTGACCATAAGCCGCTGTCTGGGCGTAGATCGGGCGAAGCAGGTCCAGATCCCGGATGATGGCCGCTGGGCGCAGGTCGAAGACCTGTAGCACCGCGTCCTGAATCCGCCCAACCGGCACGTGCTCAGTCCCGAAGCACTCGACGAACAGGCCTACCGGCTTTGCCTTGCCGATCGCATAGGCGACTTGGGCCTCACAGCGATCGGCCAGGCCCGCGGCCACGACGTTCTTGGCGACCCAGCGCATCGCGTACGCGGCGCTGCGGTCCACCTTGGAGGGGTCCTTGCCGGAGAACGCGCCGCCACCGTGCCTGGCCATCCCGCCGTACGTGTCGATGATGATCTTGCGGCCGGTCAGCCCGGCGTCGCCCATCGGACCGCCGATCTCGAACCTGCCGGTGGGATTGACCAGCAGCCGGTACCCGGAAGTGTCTAGCTGCAGGCCAGCCAGCACCGGCTCCACAACGTGGTCACGGACGTCGGGCGTCAGCAGGCCGGCCAGGTCGATGGCGGGCGCGTGCTGGGTCGACACCACCACGGTGTCGAGCCGTACGGCCTCATCACCGGAGTATTCGATGGTGACCTGCGTCTTGCCGTCGGGTCGGATGTAGGGGACCTCACCGCTCCGGCGCACTTCAGACAGGCGCTTGGCCAGCCGGTGCGCCAGCGTGATGGGCAGCGGCATCAGCTCGGGCGTGTCGTGGCAGGCATAGCCGAACATCAGGCCCTGGTCGCCGGCGCCCTGCCGGTCGAGCTCATCTGCGCCCTCACCCTCGCGGTGCTCCACGGCCTCCCCGACGCCAAGGGCAATGTCGGGCGACTGCGAGCCGATCGAGACCTGCACGCCGCACGTCGATCCATCGAAGCCTTTCGCCGACGAGTCGTAGCCGATCTCCAGGATCTTCTCCCTGATGATGCCCGGAATATCGACGTAGGTGTCGGTCGTCACTTCACCGGCCACGTGCACCTGACCGGTCGTGATGAGTGTCTCGACAGCGACCCTGCTGTTCTGATCGCCCTTGAGCATGGCGTCCAGGATCGCGTCGCTGATCTGATCAGCCATCTTGTCGGGATGTCCCTCGGTGACTGACTCGGAGGTGAAGAGACGACGAGCCACTACACACCCTTTTCTTTGCTGAGTTGATGATGGGGCTGGCAGCGACCGCAGGCTCCCCAATGGATCTCCGCCGAATTGTACCGGTGCGCCTCCTGTGGCGTGACGGACCTACCGCTAAAGCCTGCTAACCGAGTCTGGCGGCGACAAGATCCCAGATAGCGTCGGCTATTTCTTCCTTATGCGCGCGCGGCAGCTTCACCTCGGTGCCATCAGCGCTGAGAACCGTGACCTCGTTATCGAGAGTCCCGAAAGCGAGCCCGTTCCCGACTTTGTTGACGACCAGCAAGTCGCAGCCCTTCCGCGCCAGCTTGGCGCGGCCGTTCGCCAGGACGTCGCCTGTCTCCGCGGCGAAGCCCACGACCAACTGACCAGGCCGACGGCTCGCCACCAGGTCGCGGAGAATGTCGGGATTCTCCGTCAGGATGATCGGCTCGGCCTGGTGGCCGTCCTTCTTGATCTTGGTCGCACTGCGAGCGGCTGGCCGGAAGTCGGCGACGGCGGCCGCCATCACGACGGCGTCCGCCGCACTGGCCGCGCCGAGCATGGCCGCATGCATCTCGGTCGCTGACTTCACCCGGATCAGCCGGACCCCGGCTGGGTCGGGCAGGTCAGTGTTCGCCGCCACGAGAGTAACCGCCGCGCCGCGGCTCGCCGCTGTGCGGGCGAGTGCGTAGCCCTGCTTGCCGGACGACCAGTTGCCCAGGTAGCGGACCGGATCGAGTTCCTCCCTCGTGCCGCCGGCGGAGACAACGATGGTCCGGCCGGTTAGATCCGGCGCCAGGGCCGCAACCCCCCTGGCGATTACCCGCTGCGCCGTGGCGAACAACTCGGCGGGCTCCGGCATCCTTCCCGGGCCCGAATCCGCGCCAGTCAGCCGCCCGGAGGCGGGGTCGAGCACGATGCAGCCGCGCTCGCGCAAGGTGGCCACATTTGCGCACGTGGCCGCGTGCTCCCACATCTCGGTGTGCATCGCCGGCGCGTAGATGATCGGACAGCGCGCGGTCAGCAGCACCGCCGTCAGCAGGTCGTCGGATATGCCGGTCGCGGCTCGTGCCATAAGGTCGGCAGTTGCCGGGGCGACGATAACGAGGTCGGCTTCCTGCCCGATGCGCACGTGCGGGACCTCATGCACGGATTCCAGCGCGCTGACAGCCACGGGCTGACCCGACAGTGCCGCCCAGGTGGCGGCGCCGACGAAGTTGAGAGCGGCTGGCGTGGGCACAACCTTGACCTGGTGGCCGGATTCGGTCAGCAGGCGCAGCAACTCGCACGCCTTGTACGCGGCGATCCCCGCAGATACGCCCAGGACGATGCGCATACCACCCTCCGGGCTCGGTTGCTGAGCGGGCGGCTCAGGCTTCCGGGGTCTCCGCGGTCAACAGGCGGTCGCTGATCTCGCGCAGCGCTATCGACAGCGGCTTCTCCTGCGGGTTCCTGGTCTCGACCAGCGGGCCCACATACTCCAGCAGGCCCTCGCCGAGCTGGGCGTAATAGGCGTTGATCTGCCTGGCGCGCTTCGACGCCATGATCACAAGGCCGTACTTGCTGTCCACCACTTCGAGCAGGTCGTCGATTGGCGGGTTGATGATGCCTTCTACGGCCGGAGTCGCTGCCAACGTGTGCCTTCCGGATCTGGATCGCAGTGCATGCCTTGCTCAGCAAGGTCAGGGGCCTTGTCCCCATACTGGGCCCGCATCAAGGCTATCAGCTGATCGGCGACGTCCCGGACAGACGTATTAACCAGCGTGATGTCGAACTCGCCGCTCGCGGCCAGTTCGGTCCGCGCGGCCTCGAGCCGCCGGCTCATGGCTTCCGGTGACTCAGTGTTCCGGCTGACCAGCCGCCGCTCTAGCTCCTCCCAGGACGGCGGCGCCATGAAGACCAGAAGCGCGCCGGGAACGGCAGCCCGCACTTGCCTGGCGCCCGCTACGTCGATCTCGAGCAGTGCGGGCTTGCCGTTGTCGAGCCGTTGCTGAACGGGCGCCCTCGGAGTGCCATAACGGTTGCCGGCAAATCGCGCGGATTCCAGGAGTTCGCCGCGAGCCGCCATTGCCTCGAATTCAGTCTCTGAGACAAAGAAATACTCCCGGCCATTTACCTCGCCAGCCCGTGGCGGCCGGGTCGTCACCGAGACCGACTGCCAGATCCACGGACATTCGCGGCGAAGCCGGGCGGCCACGGTGCTCTTGCCGACCGCTGACGGGCCGGAGAGCACCGTCAGCCGGGCAAGGGCAGGGGCACCGCGGCGCAGCCCGCGCGGCTCGGCTGCGAGCATGCTTCCCGCGGCCCCCTCCCTGGCTCCGTCAGCTCTGCTCAGATATCGCCACCGAACTCGATCTCCAGCGCGCTCCGCTGGTTAGCGCCCAGGCCGCGAACACGCCGCGACTCCGCAATGCCCAGTCGCTCCATGATCTGCTTGGCCCGCACCTTGCCGACGCCCGGCATGGACTCTAGCAGTGCGGACACCTTCATCTTGCCCACAACATCGTCGGTCTGCCCCTCCTTGAGGACCTGAGGAAGGGTAGTCGCACCATGCTTGAGCCTGTTCTTGACTTCCGCCCGGTCCTTCCGGGCCTGGGCTGCCTTTTCGAGCGCCGCTGCCCGCTGCTCGGGGGTAAGTGGAGGAAGAGCCACGCGAGGTCACCTCGGGTTTCGTATCGAAAATGTCGCTCCGCGAGGGGAAACTAGCGAGTTACGCCCGGCTCGGCAACGCGAACCCCCGTTTTGCATCCGCACAAATTAGCCAATATGACGCCCAGTACTAGGCCGTATACTCAGCGTAGTTGCATTTGCGCTGGTAGCGCAAGAAATTCGAGTTCCG
>Ga0126378_10003857_pt1 | contig 11364 bp, 10 predicted proteins | sample PanSoiMetPlot_23_FD_92587 | JGI IMG/M metagenome (GOLD analysis project Ga0126378, IMG submission 92587) | Tropical forest soil microbial communities from Panama - MetaG Plot_23 | ecosystem: Environmental > Terrestrial > Soil > Tropical forest > Bulk soil | place: Panama | collected 2016-02-17
GCATACTGCTTGATGAGCGCGTTCTTCGGCTCGGTCAGAATTCGAATGAAATCCTCTTCCTTGAGGGATTGCAGCTCCACGCGAATGGGCAAGCGTCCCTGAAGTTCCGGGATCAAGTCGGACGGCTTGGTCACGTGAAAGGCGCCGGCAGCGATGAACAGGATGTGGTCGGTGCGAATCATGCCGTAGCGCGTGTTGACGGTGGTTCCTTCGATGATGGGGAGAATATCGCGCTGCACACCTTCTCGCGAAACGTCTGGGCCGTGGCCGCTTTCGCGTCCCGCAACCTTGTCGATCTCGTCGATAAAGATGATGCCCATTTGCTCCGCGCGTTCGACGGCCATGCGTGTAACCAGGTCCATATCGAGCAGCTTGTTTTCTTCTTCCTGGATCAAGTATTCGAACGCGTCGGCGACGCTCATTTTGCGCTTTTTTTTCTGCTGGCCGAAGATGTTGGAAAACATCTCTTTGATGTTGCTGTCCATTTCCTCGACGCCCTGATTGGAAATGATTTCGAACGCGGGCATCAAGCGTTCGCGCACCTCCAGGTCGACCATGCGCTGATCGAGTTTGCCCTCGCGAAGCTGGACACGGAGCTTTTCGCGCGTGCGCAGGTTTTGCTCACGCTGCGCGGTGACCTCGCTTTCGGGCGTGCCTGGAGCGGGAGACGGCAGCGGCGGCAATAGAAGATCGAGCACGCGTTCTTCTGCGGCTTGTTCGGCGCGGTCGGCGACTTCATCGAGCTTTTCCTCGCGGATCATGTCGATGGAAGTCTCGACCAGGTCGCGCACCATGGACTCGACGTCGCGGCCGACGTAGCCCACTTCGGTGTATTTCGACGCTTCCACCTTGATGAACGGGCATCCGGCCAGCCGCGCCAGACGCCGGGCAATCTCGGTTTTTCCCACACCCGTCGGCCCGATCATCAGAATGTTTTTCGGAAGGACATCGTCGGCGATTTCGGGAGGAAGCTTCTGCCGACGAACGCGATTGCGCAACGCCACGGCAACGGCGCGCTTCGCGGCCGCTTGCCCCACGATGTATTTGTCGAGTTCGAGGACGATCTCGCGCGGCGTCATGTCGTCCAGCGCGGGAAGAAGAGCCTCTTCTTCGCCGGTGACGGCGCCGTTGCCACCCGGCGCGACAATGATTTCCTTTTCGGACTTAGTGGTCATCCGCGTTCTCAGTTCCAGGACGAGATTGCAGTCTCAAGTTTTCAAAGAAGAGAGGCACAAGCCAAGACTAACATCCCCTCACTAGAAGATGCTACACGCTCGGAGATGGTTTACAAATGAAATCCCCTACGCCGACGCGCCCTGGACTTTGCTGCTTATTGCGACCGCATCGAGGACTTCATGCCATGCAAAAACAGGGATTCCTCGTCGCTCGCTTTTTGGAATGACCGGTGTGGTCGCGGTCTCGAACAACCTGCTAAAGCTCTTCGACGGTGAAATTTGCATTGGTATAAATGCAGATTTCGCTGGCGATGCGCATCGCTTCCATGGCCAGGTCTTTGGCGGACAGCTTGGAATGTTTCAACATCGCTCGCGAGGCAGCCAAAGCATAGCTCCCGCCGGAACCAATGGCCACAATCCCGTCGTCCGGCTCGATGACATCGCCGTTGCCGGAAAGGATGAAGGTAGTTTTACTGTCGGCCACAATGAGCATGGCTTCGAGGTGACGCAGCGCGCGGTCCTTGCGCCAATCTTTGGCCAACTCCACCGCCGCCTTCTGCAGATTACCCGAGGACTCCTGCAGTTTTCCTTCGAAGCGTTCGAACAGGGTAATGGCGTCGGCGGTGGAGCCGGCGAAGCCCGCCAAAACCTTGTCGTTGTAGAGCCGGCGAGTCTTGCGCGCCGAGTGCTTCATCACGTGATCGCCCATGGTGACCTGGCCATCGGCAACCAGCACCACTTTGTTGTCTTTGCGCACACACAAGACCGTGGTGCCGCGCGTCGGCGCACTTCCCTGGCTGTTTCGCATCCCACGATTATAGCGCCACGAACGATGGCACACCACAGAGCGCGAAACTGGTCGAACCAATACGCCCGGGCCGGCTTGTGAGCCGGCCCGTGGCATCAGGGAAGTGAGGGTTTTGGGGCGGTAACCGGAAATCAGTATTTGTTCCAGGTGAACGAGTTGAGCATGTAGTCTCCAATCGTGAACATTTCCTTCTTCAGCTTCATATCGTAGTGGATGGCGCCATTTCCGACGTCGGTCAACTGATTAGCGATGACCGAGCCATAGAAGGACGAGTTGCCTTTGAAATCGGCCGTGGCGTTCGGGGCATAGACGACTGCCGCGCTAGCGCCATTGCCGGCGATTTTAATCGTACCCGTCCCGGCGTAAAGAACTTGCAAGTCCCCCGGGTTGTACGTCGGGTTGGAGATGCCGTTGCCCTCCAGGTCGATCGGCGTGGCGTTATTGTTTCCCGCCACCTTCAGAATGATAGGGCCGTACTGGCCGGCGTTCGGGCTGCCCGGGGGATATGGAGCAACTACCAGCTGAGCGTTGCCGGTGATGGAGATAGAGTTGACGTTATAAACCCCGGGGGTTAACGTGACCACGTCGCTACCCGAGAGGGTAATGTCACCGTAGTTTCCGGGGGCGAGTGTCGCCGTACTGTTGACATTGGTCGTTCCTGGCGGGGGAATCGTGGGGGTCGGGAAGCTAACCGCCTGCGGCAACTGGATGAGCCCACCGGTAATCTGACCCAGATCTTTCCCGGAAAAAGCGGTTACGTTACCCGCGGTGCAAACACCGAACCCGGCATTGGGGGTCGACAAGGTGCCGTTGATGGTTGGGTTGGCGCCGTTGTTGGTCTCGTTTCCGTTGGTCCCGACGTTGCCTCCATAGCTGTTGAAGGACGCAGGCGCGCTGACCACTCCGCCGAGAACCGGCAGTGCCCCGGAATCATAGCTGTCGGTCGTGCCATTGCCGGTGAAGCTCAAGGCCGCGCAGCCATTGGCGTCCGCAAATGCCGCATAAGCAAAGGCTGGCGAGATGTAGCGTTCCAGGGTCGTGACCACTTCGGCTTCGCCATTCTGTACATTGGTGACGTCGCCATGCGCCGTGATCTGCCAGGTCTGAACGGTCACCGGAGTGGTGGTTCCGAACGGCAGGATCGAGACCATGGACATCAACTGCGCAGAAGCCGAATAGTTGACCGTGTTCCCTCCCGCTTGCAGGGGCTGGTTGGCGCTCATGGCGTTAGCGAAAGCAGCCTGCTGAGTTTGATCCGGATAATTTGCCGGCTGCGTGCTTAGCGTCGACAAAAAGATTGCATTAGCGCCTCCAGCGTCGGTCACCGGATAAGTGCTTACGGTAAAGCCCGGGAAATTGGCGCCTGGAGGAGCCGCGGGCGGCACATAGGTGTTCATGATGAAGTTTGCCGCCGCGTGCACCCCGGCCTCCGCACCGTACCGCGCCTGGGTCATCGTGCGGTAATTCATGCTCGAATAGGTCTCCGAATTGGACAGGAACGTCAGCGATCCGGCCATGGCCGAGAGCACCAACAAGAGGATCAAGGCGAAGATGAGTGCGGAACCGGTCTGCTTGTTTCGTTTCATGGATATTTCTCCGTCTCCATTCTTCAAGTCACCATCACGGGTAATTGAGCAAAGTGTTTCCTTTGATGATCAATGGCGTAGGCTGAATCCGGTTCAAATAATCGAGCTCTGCAAATTCGAACGCGTTGAACACATTTCGCGGCGAGACGTTCAGCAAGGCCTTGGTTTCTGTCTGGTAGTTGGGCTGCCCATTGATTAGCGGCGTTTGCGGGTCGGGGTTCTGCGTCTGCACCGTGAGCGTAACCGCCACGTCGGTAACAAACGTCATGTCTTTGGCGGCCGCGCTGACACCTTCACGCGTCTGAAGTTGATAGGTAAAACACGGGACAGCGGCTCTGGTTGGACTAGGCGGATTCGCAAGAACACCGGTTAGTACGATCTTCGACGGATCGAGCGGGGGGACTACAGGCAAGTCCCAGAAATTCACCTGGTTGCGGTACAGAAAGCCCGGGGCCCGTGGGGTGCCGGGGACGCACGTATACTCAACGTAGATCATGTGGCCGTCTCCATTGATATCGCCGAAGAGTTTCAATACCGTGCCACTCGATCCGTTTCCAGGCGCATCACCGTAAGGGTAGCCCGCAGGGAACATCGGATAGCCCGCATAACCTGGGGGCGGCGCCGGCATGACCCCTGCTGCGGGCGGGATGATTCCCGTGGAGAAGGCTCCCGGAATGCTGATGGGGACTCCGAAGGTCCCGGTTCCGGGAATCGCAACGGGCGTGTGGGTGTAATAGAAAGTCGCACCCCAGACATTTGATGGATTGGGACAGTTCCCAGGCCCTGCGAGGCACGTCAATTGAACGGCTTCCCGGTTCAAGCCCGTATCAACGGTGACCCATTCCCCTTCAAACAGAACCGGGACCTGGAGGCCGGTAGGGGTAACGTCGAAAACGTTGAAGGTCACTCCGCCTGGCGGCGTAACCGGCAAGTCCGCAGGGACCAGCACACCCGTTAGCATGGCCCAAGCTGTATTTGGAGGAGGCGACGGAGCCGAGAGTCTTCCGGCTTGGCCAATTTCCTGCTCCAACAGCTCGGTCGCGCCGCGTACGCTCGTGTGCATTTCGGTGCGATTCGTGATGGTTCCCTCGGTCTTCATCATCTGCATCATCCCGGACATGACAACCGCCGAAACCGCTAAAAGAACCACCAGCGCCACCATCGTTTCCAGCAGCGTGAAACCGGCTTCTGTTTTGCGCATCATAACCTCCGCTCTTTCTCGATTCGCTGCATGCGACCCTCAGAAAGGACTCGACTTCAAGCAAGTCAAGGTGGATTTGGGAAGAATACCGGTCTGACCCACGCCGTAGCGAACCTGGGTTAGAACGGTGATGGTCTTCAGCTTTACTCCAGCATTTTCCGTGATTTGCCAGACCCGGACGTATTGCCAGTTGGCCACTGCGGCGACTGGGTTCCCGCTCTTGTCCACGAAGTCCGAATACCCGGCAATGGGCGCATTGGGGTTCAAACCACCTCCCGGCGTCAATCCTGTTCCCACGCCGGGGCTCACCACGGCGGGAAAAACCGTCGTGTCAGTGGAGTTGTCTGGATACTGCAGGGCCAGGAGTTGCTCCATTTTGTCCTGTGCGTATTCGGCGGTACGCGCGGCCAGATGCCCCTGGTTCTCGGTAGTGGACATAGCCACGGCCGCCATGGTCATGATGCCGGCCGCAGCAACCAGAAGCAGGCACAAGGCGATCATGGTCTCGACAAGGCTTATGCCCGACTGCGATTTCTTTTGGCTGCCCCAAATTCGGACTGAATCGTGAAGTTTCATATCTGCCTTCCTTACTTGCGGTACCAGTTTCCGTGGCCGTTTGCGTTCATGGCCCAGATTTGGCTAAGCCCCGTGGCCCCTACGGTCACTCCATAGACCTGTGTGTTGTCCGTGATATACACGGCGTCATTTCCCGTCGGTACTCCAGTGGCCGGGTCGATAGGTGTGCCTCGCGAATTGAATGTGACGCAGGCCGTCGTGGCCACCTGCCCGTATCGGTTTCCATTCACGCTGTAGCACCTCGGTGCTTGGTTTACGCCGTTCGCTTGGGTATTGGGAGGTGGCGCCCCAACTCCGGAGGTCCCGAAGCTGACGCCCGGCGACAGGTATTGAACCGGGCTCGTGCCGGCGACAAAGCACGGATTTTTGACGTCACCGACTACCTGCCAGCACCCGGCTCCACCGTTCCCCGCCTTGTTCCACACATCAACATGGAAAGTATTTACAGAATTTAGGCCAAGGTCGATATACACGCGGGTGCGAGTGAACTCCGCGGCGGCCTGCATCTTAGCCTCGTTGATGGCGCCATTCAGGTCTCGGGCGTCCCCCGATATGCGCAGAGTGCGCCTTACTTGATCAAATCCTGGTATGGCGAGAGCAGCGATGACCAGCGAAACGAACATGACCAGGAGCAATTCCAGTGTGGAGAAGCCGTTGCTGTGATCAGAATGCGGTCGATCTAATATGCGGTTCGTCCTCATTGAATTCCTCTTAGGTCTGAAGTTACCGTCCACAACTCAGAGGCGGGGAACCTCCGTCGAACCTTTGACTCGACAGTACGGTAACAAGGGCACTTCGAGCACCAACCGCGGTGAATCACTAAGCTGTTTTGATAGTGCGGGTTACAGAAGGCTAACGACATCCTGATAGACCGAGGCCCCCGGATATGGGTAGAAAAGTAACAAGTTGCGCTGCCACCGCGAGAAAGAACCCTATTGAGAGATTTCGTGGAAGGAAAGGATTTTGTAACTAGACGCGGGCTGCGCAGCCTGAACCCAACAACTACTGTAATAAACGCCATTGCTGCCCGAGGTAGGCGTGAAATCGAAGTATGGCGATACCGGGGCCGAACCGGGCGGCAAGGGATTGCCCGAGGTGTCGAGCGTTCTTGCTAGGAACACCGACCCTAGGAATTGACCGTTACCACTTTGGTGTGAATTAAGGTTACCGGTCCCGATCACCAGGACGATCCCGTCCCAGGACGCGTCCGGATCGAAGGTGAAATCGCCGGTGACGAGGAGCAGTCCGTAGCCCGTAGAATGCCAACCATCAAAGGTGAGGCTTCCGTTGATGACAATGGTCATCGGATTGGTTGCGGACATAGCGCTAGGCATGCTCGATTGTGTTGCAGGCCCCTGAATGACCACGTCGGCGCTTTGCGTGATGGCCTGAACCAGTGCGTTCAGGCCGCCAACGTTGGTCAGGCTGCAGCCGGGGCATCCGAGCGAGGGCAACGAAACCAGGCTTACATTTGGCGTTGGAGGAGGTGGAGTGAGGGATGGAGTATAGTTGCCCGTCCGATTTGCCTGAATCGCATTGAGGATGTTGGTCCGACTCGCATCGCTGCTGTTCGTATAGCCAACAGCCGTAACCGCCGGCGGCCCGAGCGTTCCCGGATTGCAATTACCGACAGAGCCTTGGTCTGTCCCGCCGACCTGGAAGTTCGTCGAGTTGGGTACGGTGAACTGCACGTTGTCGCCGTCGAGGGTTAAAGCGGCCGAAAAGGTTAAGGGGAGCGGCGTGGGAGCAACAAGGTATTGCAAGAGTTTCTGGCTGCCGTTGGGAAGGGCGGCCAGCGCGGTCAACTCCAGGACCTGCGCTCCGGTGGCGGTGTCATTAAGATTAAAGCTCGTCGGGCTACAGCGCGATACTAACCCGTAGTACACGAGCGCGGGGTCCGGGGTGCTGTCATTAGGGCAGGTGTCCAGGTTGAGCGACTGCTCGGTGATCGCGCTGATGCGCACCCATTTGTAGGCTGGAGGGGGAGAGGACAAACGGCTCAAAGGGGTGTTCTGCCAAACCGAAGTTGTGTTGGGTGAAGGGTTGGGAGGTAGCGTGCCGGTGCAGACAGCGCCGAATTCCTGGCCGTATTGCTGGTCATAATAGGGGTTCCCTGGGTCCCAGGGCGCGACGACCTCTCCCGGCGCAGGATTGAGGACGTAAACAGGATTACAAATAGCCAGTGGCGTTCCCTGCCGGGGTAGAAAAGTACCAGGAGTAAGCGCATTAAACGAGTTGGGATTGTTGGGCCGCAGGCGGGCGCGGACCTCCTCCAAACCAGCGACGGAGGCGTAGTAAACCGTCGTGGAAGAACGATAGTTACCTGCGAGCGCTGTTTCCGTGCCGGAGGAAACCACCAGAGCAATACCAATCACGCCAATCAGCAGCAAAACGAAAATAGCGATGAGCAAAGCAATTCCTGCTTCCCTCCGGCGCCATCGCTTTGTTCTTCCCTCGCTCATCTTGCCTCAGCCAAGATCGCCATTCATTCCTTACCGATTGAGCCTCATTGATTCGGATTGATGCGGCGGCCCCTTCCCTTCAATTGTAGGAGGCGTGGCTGGCCGGTTGCGGAATCGGGCAGAGGCGCGGCCACGATCAGCGTAATAGCCACGTCGCGAATATTCGCCGGGGCATTATCGGCGCCCGCCAAGGGGCAGGGCTGCGGCGGATTCTGAGGCACGCTGGGCGTGTCGCAAGTGTATTGGAAGAGAGGCACGGGAACCCCTCCCGGAAAAAGGGCGGGATAGGCCGCATCTAGTTGAAATTGCCCGATCTGAAGAGTGGGCGAATTGTTCACGACATTCTGGACGAAGGGTGTGAGTACGCCCGAGGTTTGAACACCGGGTTCAGCTCCAGCTTGCTTGCAGGCTACGCCTCGCATGAGTGTTGTACCGTTTTGCGGCAATTGGTAGCGGATCCATTCCACGGATCCAGGGCAGTTGGGATCCGGAGGACTGGGTTCGGTTTCAATGATGATGTCGAAATCTGTTGGCGTGAAGCACGTCCCGCCACCGGCGGTTCCGATCTGGCAGGGCGCGGGTATGGTGTAGTTGGGGCTCCAACCAAATGGGGCCAGTGTGACTTTCCTAGGGTCGGTGGTGGCAAACGTTGGCGGGGGAAAACCCGCGTCGTTAATGTCGCGCACCATTTGGTCGACGCCGAGGCGCGCTTCCTGGAAAGAGGTCAGAACTTCCGACTCGGTCTGGTAGCGTTGCTGCGAAGAGGTCAATAGAGTGAAGGCCGCTCCGGTGACCAAAAGAAAGATGCCAAGAGAGGCCAGCATTTCGATGAGCGTGAAGCCGCGCTCCTGCTTGACGCCGCGAGGTGGCTTCATTTGGCCACCATGGTGTCGAGAGTGACGGGAAGAGAGAAACCGTTCCCGCCGAGTTGCCGGACCCCGAGGATAAAGCGCTTGGAAGCTGCTGTGGAACCATCGCCCATGACGATAACTGCCCAGCGCACATCGTAGGTGATTCCATTGGGATCCTGATAAGTAAAACCGTAGCCGTTCGTGGGATAAGCGCCAGGCGCCGCCGCGCTAAAATCGATGAGTGTCTGATTGTTGAGGTTCACGACGTTATAGCCCTGAATCACATTGGGCGTTGCCGGGTCGCCGAGCAGGTAGGTATTCAGGTTCACATCGGTAAAGGAATTGGAAGAAAGCGGCTGATCCAGAATGACATCCAATTGCCGCTGGGCAAACACGAGCGTCGAGGAATCCATGCGGTTGCGGTAATTGATCAGCAACGAGGCTGGAACGAGTTGGGCAACGGACACTAGACCGACCAGCAGAATGACTGTAGCAATCAGCATCTCGAGGATGCTAAAGCCTTGCTGGCGGACGCGAAGTCTGGTCGTCGAGTCCTTCATGGGCATCCGTAGCGTCAAAACCTCAATTCACCTGATGCCAGGGTCCGCCTGCCGGAGCGCTCCACACTTGTGTGCTTCCGGAAGGAAGCAAAACGATGGCGCGGTAACTGGTGTCGGGATCGTTGATTCCGCCGATATACAACACATAACCCTGTAGCGGGGAAACGGCGCCGCGGGCGTCAAACGCGAAACAAGCGGGTGTACAGACCGCGCCGGACAGCACGCGGAGCGCGCCACTACCGGCGATGTTTGGGCCAGCAGGAAAACCAGCGGTAACCAGGGACGCAAAACCAGCGATGGGAAGCTGTTTCTCGGTCGCCGAGGGAGCCGTATCGGTGGGCAGCCCGGTCCAAACGATCCAGCCCGTGGCGCTAGGCGCCAAAAGTAAACCCATATTCTTGTTCTGGCGGACGGCTTCAAAGCGGGTATATTTCATCATGTCCGAGACGCTCGCGGCCGCGCTGTTGAGCTGATAGGTTCGCAAGGACAGCATCAAAGATGGCACGGCCAGCGCCGTAAGGATTAGCATCACGGAGATGGAAACCACAAGCTCGATCATGCTGAAGCCGGCGACGGCGCTTCGCGGAGTGCCGGAGCGCGTTGCACTCTTACTCAAGGTCATGTTCCTCGTCCGAAGGTGGAACTGGCTCTCTAGGGGCTGTCCTAACTGCCAGTTATAAGCACCTGTACGGCCAGGGACAATGGCTCGCAAGTGCCGCTAGGCATAGTACTTTTTTGGAAACGCGTGCCATATCATATTACAGCGACACGGATGATGGGAAGAAATGTAACAAATTGAAACCAGGCCGCGCCAGCCTGTGCCTCTCGGAGTGAAGTATTCTCTTAGTAATGAGCGGTCGATTGACTTGGCCAGGGCCTATTTCTTTTTGGAGACCAGCTCCGCCCCGCGCGTTTTCAGGGAATCCTTCGAAAAAAGATCTTGGGGGAAACCGGGATTGTAGCGGCAGGTGTCGTAGAAAAACTGGGCGGTTCGCCGGCCGTTGTGTTCGCGGGTAATCTGCATAGGTGTCCAAGCGCCGTCCTTGAGCTGGTAATTCGTATAGATGGTCGCGTCATCGTTGATTTGCTGCATCTCCGGATCCTCCGTGCTAACCACCGTGCGGACCAGCCGATGCGTGGATTGATCCACTGCCAGGCGGTATTTGCGGCCTTCGCTGTCATCGAGTTCCACCCAGTTGACCTGCTTGAGATCCACAGTGTCGTTGCCGCCAAAGCGAATGATGAGACCAGGTTCTTTCAGGCGGAAGCGCAACAGATTGTCGACGTTCCGCTTCATGGCCTCCTGAAAATCCGTGACGGCAGTCGCGGGCAACTCATTGATGCCGCTGCGATCGTAGGACCAGCCACTATCGCCGTTATACAACGTGATCACAATTCCGCCATGGGCGAAATCCAGTCCATCCAGACCAATCAGCGACAGCAGGATGGTATTGCGCCTCTTGGCGATGTATTCCAAACGCGCCTTGTCTGGATAATGGCGGAAATCGTTGAAGTCGATATAGCCGGTAAGATCGCCGGCGTGGCCAAAGAGCGCGCGTCGCCCCGAGCATTCGCTCTCGCGTACTTCCAAATAACCCGGGCCGCCGAGACCATTGATGAGATCATGAAGGATTTGCTTGCCCTTCGCTTCGCTTTGTTCAGGCATCATGGTGTCCGGATTCTGGGCGGGCGCGAGTGGAACAAAACAAACAGCGGCAGCCAGCGCGACGGCGCCTGAGGTTCGGAACACAAATTTGCCAAGTTTTATCCGCACAAGACCGCCCCTCCATTTACATTGATGACTTCGCCGGTCATGAAGTTGGCTAGATCGGAGGCGACAAACAGGATCGGCCCGGCAATTTCTTCCGCAGTGCCGGCGCGGCGCAGCGGTATCACCGTGGCGGCCATTTTTTGACCCGCTTTGGTCGCAAGAACAGGGTTGGACATATCCGTGGCCACCCAGCCGGGAGCGACGCAGTTCACCAGGATGTTGTGACGAGCCAGCTCGGTCGCGAGACCCTTGGTGAAGCTGATGATCCCGCCTTTGGACGCGCCGTAGTGCGTGTGGAGGGATTCACCGCGCTGCCCGGCGGTGGAGCTGATGGTGATGATTTTCCCGGACTTTTGCTTGATCATCTGTGGCAC
>Ga0126378_10003858_pt1 | contig 11363 bp, 11 predicted proteins | sample PanSoiMetPlot_23_FD_92587 | JGI IMG/M metagenome (GOLD analysis project Ga0126378, IMG submission 92587) | Tropical forest soil microbial communities from Panama - MetaG Plot_23 | ecosystem: Environmental > Terrestrial > Soil > Tropical forest > Bulk soil | place: Panama | collected 2016-02-17
CGCCGCATACCTTCGCGAAGAGGGCGGTAGTTGACATAACTCTAAGCCTCTAGTAGAGGGTGAGGGTTTGACCCCAAGGAAAGGTGCTCGATGACTCCTCCGCACAACTATCTCGCGGTCATCAAAGTCGTCGGCATCGGCGGGGGCGGGGTCAACGCGGTCAACCGCATGATCGAGGTCGGCCTCAAGGGTGTCGAGTTCATCGCCATCAACACGGACGCGCAGGCGTTGCTGATGAGCGATGCCGACGTCAAGCTCGATGTGGGCAGGGACCTGACCAGGGGCCTGGGCGCTGGCGCCAACCCCGATGTGGGCTACAAGGCCGCCGAAGACCATCGTGAAGAAATTGAGGAAGTCCTCAAGGGCGCCGACATGGTCTTCGTCACCGCTGGCGAGGGCGGCGGAACCGGCACGGGCGGCGCGCCGGTCGTGGCCGAGGTCGCCAGGTCGCTCGGAGCGCTCACAATCGGCGTTGTTACCAGGCCGTTCGGATTCGAGGGCAAGCGTCGCGCCTCGCAGGCTGAGGCGGGCATCGAGCGGTTGCGCAGCGAGGTCGACACCCTGATCGTGATACCTAACGACAGGCTCCTGTCGATCTCGGATCGGCATGTCAGCGTGCTTGACGCATTCAAGGCCGCCGACCAGGTGCTGCTCTCGGGGGTCCAGGGGATCACCGATCTGATCACGACGCCCGGCTTGATCAATCTGGATTTCGCTGACGTCAAGTCGGTGATGTCAGGTGCCGGTTCGGCGCTCATGGGAATCGGCTCGTCACGTGGCGACGACCGGGCGGTCGCCGCGGCGGAGATGGCGATCTCAAGCCCGCTGCTCGAGGCGAGTATCGACGGGGCTCACGGCGTGCTGCTATCCATCCAGGGCGGCTCTGACCTAGGCCTGTTCGAGATCAACGAGGCAGCGCAGCTGGTGGCTAACTCGGCGGCGCCCGAGGCCAATATCATCTTCGGCGCGGTCATCGACGACGCGCTCGGCGACGAGGTGCGTGTCACCGTGATCGCGGCAGGATTCGACGAGGCCCAGAACGGGCGGGCTAGGTCGGGGCGGCCGGTGGCGGCCTACCAGCCAGGGCAGGGATCTGACGCGTTCGGAGCGCCGTGGCGCCCGGTCACGCTCCCGGCGCTTCGTGGCGATGCTGCCAAGTCCGATCAGCCAGGCGCCGCCGCGGAGCCTGCCGCCCGGGACGGGAAGTCGGCCCGACGCGAGCCTTCGACCACCGCAGCCGCTGATGGCGACTCGGTCCCGGCGCCAAGGCAATCCGACCGCCAGGCGCAGCCCGCAGCCGACGGACTGCAGGCGGCGGCAGCACACGTCGGCCGCGGTGACGGGCAGAGCACCCGCCGACGGTCGGTGGTATTCGAGGAGGACGACGAGCTCGACGTGCCAGACTTCCTCAAGTGAGTGGGCCGGAGGCGAACGGAACCGTCATCGCCCGTGGGCGGCCATACCTGCTCTGCGATGGCGTCCACGTGCTGTTCACCGAGCGGCCCGGCGGTGTCAGCGTCGGCCCTTTCCGCGAGCTCAACCTAAGCGACGGCGTCGGCGATGACCCGCAGGCGGTCACCGCGAACAGAGACCGGGTGCTGAAGGCGATAGGCCAAGGACCTCGGCGGCTGGCATGGATGCGCCAGGTGCACGGAGCCGAGGTGGTCTGCATCGCCGCTGGTTCATCCGATCGGCCTCGGGCGGCGGGCCCAGGCTGCGGGGAAAGCCCGCGGGCAGACGCGATGTTCACCGATTCGCCGCTGGTTGCGCTCGGCGCGCTTGGGGCGGACTGCGCCGCGGTGCTGATCGCGGATCCTGCGGCCCGCCTGGTCGGAGCGGCGCACGCCGGGCGACCCGGGCTGGCCGCCGGCGTGGTTCCCGCGCTGGTTGCCGCCATGGCAAAGGCCGGAGCGCGGCCCGACCGCATGCACGCAGCGATCGGCCCGTCAATCTGCGGCCGGTGCTACGAGGTGCCTGCCTGGATGCGTGATGAGGTCGCCGCCCTCGTGCCTGAGGCTTGGTGCATCACCACGAGGGGAACCCCGGGCATCGACCTGCGGGCGGGGGTCCGCTCGCAGCTCGCTGGCGCGGGCGTGGGCATGGACCGGATCGCCGACGACCCGCGCTGCACGGCGGAGTCCGCCGAGCTGTTCTCCTACCGCCGCGACGGGACAACTGGGCGGTGTGCCGGGCTGATCTGGATCGCGTCATGATCGCGCGATGACCAACGGGAGTGCGCGCGCGGACGAGCTGAGCGCGAACCTGAAGGCGCTGCGGGCAAGGATGGCCGCGGCTTGCGCTGTGGCCGGCCGGCCGGCCAGCGATGTCACGCTCGTCGCGATCACAAAGACGTTCCCGGCCTCAGACGTCAGGTTGCTTGCCGAGCTCGGCGTGAGCGACGTCGGCGAGAACAAAGACCAGGAGGCGGCGCCCAAGGCAGCGGCGTGCGCCGACCTCGATCCCCCCTTGCGCTGGCATTTCGTCGGCCAGCTCCAGGTGAACAAGTGCAAGAGCGTGGTCAGGTACGTCGACGTCGTGCACTCAGTCGACCGGCCACGGCTGGTCGAGGCGCTCGGCGCCAGGGCTCGCGCGGCGGGCCGGGTCGTCACCTGCCTGATCCAGGTCGATCTCGACCCCGATCCGAGCCCAGCCAGGGGAGGGGCGCCGCCCGGCTCGGTTGCTGCTCTGGCCGCCCAGATAGCGGCGGCCGGCGGGCTGCGCCTGGGCGGCGTGATGGCGATCGCGCCGCTCGGTTCGCCGCCGCGCCCCGGGTTCCGTCGGCTGGCCGAGATCGCCGCCGCCGTCAGGGCGGACTATCCGGGCGCAGTGATGATTTCGGCCGGCATGACCGGTGATCTGGAGGAGGCTGTCGCAGAAGGTGCGACACACGTACGTGTCGGTACGGCGTTGCTCGGCAGTCGGCGCGCCTTCGTCAGGTAATGTCCGACGCGTAGCCCGTGGCGTGAGCCTGGGCTGCACCGATGTTCGTTGCACGGCCGTTGCCTGCATGGGTGTGCTGCACGGCTGTTGGGCTGCAGGGCGGCATGACGGAGGACTGACGATGGCCAGCGCGATGCGCAAGATGGCGGTCTATCTCGGCCTGGTAGAAGACGATCATCGCTACGACGATGCCTATGCTGACGAGTACGGCGAGCGCGATGACTACGGTGACTACCTGACCGAGTACGCCGACGACGGCGGGGTCCAGCAGGCGCAGGAGGCCTACGGAGCAGACGACGGGCGAGGCAGGACCGACCAGCGCCCGGTGGCCGAGCCCGCCCACACGGCCGATCTGGCCAGAATCACCACGCTGCACCCGCGCACCTACAACGAGGCGCGGACAATCGGTGAGCACTTTCGCGAGGGCACACCAGTTATCATGAACCTGACTGAGATGGTCGATAGCGATGCACGCCGCCTCGTAGACTTCGCGGCGGGCCTGATCTTCGGGCTCCGTGGCTCGATCGACCGGGTGACGAACAAGGTTTTTCTGCTATCCCCGGCGAACGTCGAGGTTGGGGCCGAAGACAAGGCGAGGATCGCGGAGCGCAACTTCTTCAACCAGAGCTAGATTGGGTCGTTCAAGATCACGTGAAGTCAGAGTCGGTCAGGATCAGGCACATGCGGGCGGATGAGGCGGAGACGCGGCACGCGCAACGGTGCGAGGTGCCCAGCGAGCACGGGGTGGCGCTGTGACGATCTTCCTGGTGATCGTCTACTACGTGCTGTGGCTGTACCTGCTGCTGCTGATCGGCCGCCTGATCATCGATATGCTGCAGAACTACAGCCGGTCTTGGAGCCCGTCAGGACTGCTCGCCGGAGTGGCTGAGGTTATATTCACGGTAACTGATCCGCCACTGAGATTCCTAAGGCGCTACCTTCGGCCTGTGCGGCTGGGTAGTGTTGCACTCGACCTCAGCTACACGCTGTTGTTTCTCGTGATCATTGTGTTGCTATCGGTAGTGAGCAGCCTGTGATGCAGGTAGCCTGCCTAGGGGACCCACGCGCCAAGGAGACATGGACATGCCACTGACGCCCGCGGATGTGCGGAACAAGCAGTTCAGCACGACCAGGCTCAGGCCTGGCTACGACGAGGAGGAAGTGGACGCCTTCCTTGACGAGGTCGAGGCCGAACTCGACCGGCTGATCCAGGAGAACGAGGAACTGCGGGCCAAGCTCGCAGAGGTGCTCAGGGGCGGCAAGATGGCCGCTCCGCTGAGCTCGCCTCACATGGACGGTCCTGAGCTGATGCCCAGCGAGCCGCACCGCCTCGAGCCGGAGCGCCGCCCTGAGCCGATGCCGATGATGAAGTCGTCGGCCGAGGACAACATGGATACGGCGGCGCGTGTTCTCGCCCTTGCACAGCAGACCGCCGACCAGGCGATCGCCGACGCACGCCGCGAGGCCGACGAGACGCTCAGCCGGGCCCGGCGCGAGGCCGACGACCTGCTGACCAAGGCGCGGCGCCAGTCAGAGCAGATCACCAGCGACGCCCGAGCGCGGGCCGAATCGCTCGAGCGCGACGCCCAGGAGCGGCACCGGCAGGCTATGGGCTCACTGGTCCAGTCGCGCGAGGAACTCGAGCGCCGGGTCGACGACCTGCGCGCGTTCGAGCGCGAGTACCGGAGCAGGCTCAAGGCGTACCTGGAAGGCCAGCTCCGCGACCTGGAGGCCGGCGCGGCCGACAGCGGCGTGTTCCCCGCGGTCGCCGCGACCGGGCCACAGCCCGCGGTTCCGGTCGGTGTCGGCCACATGCGCAGCGGACCCTCGGGCACCGGGTTCCCCGGAATGTCTGATCCGATGGGCCACAATGGCGGGTTCCACCCGGCCGACAGCGGTCAGCACGACCGCCGCTAGCCGGCGAGCTGCCCCAGGCTCGCCCTAGCCTTTCGAGCGGAGTTCGAGCGTGATCCGGTTCGGCCTTGTCCTGTCGGTCGTGCTCGTCGCAATCGGGCTGCTGGTAGCGGGGGTGCTGGCCGGCAGCCTATTGCTTGTCGTCGCGTCGATCGGCGTGGCAGCTCTGGCGTTCCTCTTGCTTCTGGTCGTGGTCGTCATCTCCAGGCACGAGATCTTCGGTCAGCTCGCCCGCGAGGTCCCCGGGCCCGGTGGTGCCAGGGTCATCGCGCCTGGTGCTCTCAGTGCCGCCCTGGCGGAATCGGTCACGGCGGCCCCGGGTCTGGCGAGCGCCGGGCCGGCGGTAGCCGCGGGCGTGCGGGGGCCGGACGGCGACGATAGCCAGGAAGGCAAGGGCCAAAGGAACGGCGCCGGGCCAAGGGATCGCCTGGTCACCACCGAGTCCGGCGGTGGCCGCCAGGTCGCCGGGGTCAGGGCGGGCGGGAAGGCAAGGACCGGCGGACCGGCTGGCCGTACCGGGCCCGACGCGACCGCCGCGAGCGCAGCTGACCGCGGCGGGGCATCTGGCCAGCCAGGCGATCTGGCGGCGAGTGTTCCGGCCGCCGCCCCGATTTCCGACCAGCCACGCGATGAGCTTGCGCCCGCTGTCCAGCTCATCGACGCGGCCGCGGCCAAGGCGAAGGCCGGCGCCGAAGAGGTGATGCAGGAGGCTGCGACCGAGCGGTCGGATCCGGCCGCGTCCGAGCAGCGACGTCGTGACCGGCCAGGCAGCCGAGGCGGTGCCAGGACCCGCGAGCAGCCGAAGGCATACCAGGCGTCCAGGCTGGAGCGGGAGTCCGCCAGGGCCGCAGGCGCGAGTCCGGCCGCCGGATCCGCCGTCGGCGCATCGAAGCAGCGCAGCCCGTCCGCGCGCCAAGGAGTGGTTAAGCCGGCCAGCAGCGCTGCTGTCGGCGTGACGGCCAAGGCACCGGCGCCGGCCACGACTGAGACCGCGCCGGATGAAGCGGCGATCGCGCCGAGCGGAACAGGACCCTCGGCAGGCCACGAGGGATCCGCGACGTCGGGTGGGCCCGCGCAGGGCAAGGGACCGGCTGGACCCGGGCCGAGCCAGGCGGGCTCGGCGCGCGCAGCTGAGCAGCCGTCAGCCGGCGAAACGATGCAGGTCACTGTGGTGCCCGGGATCACCAGGTATCACCGAAGCGACTGCCTGCTGATCAGGTTCCTCACCGCAGACGACCTCGAAGTCATGACCAAGCAGGCCGCCATCGATGGTGGCTGTGTTCCGTGCAAGGCGTGCAAGCCAGACGAGGAGACCGCCGGCCTGCGATCCGGCTGAGCGGTGCGGCTTTCAGCGCCCGACGACGCCCGGGCTGGCGCCGGGATGTGCATGCTGCTCGCGCGTCAGCCTGTGTCAAGCGCGACCAGGTCGGTGCCCTCGCAGACCACCACCCAGCCATCACCAGGACGCGCCTGACCTGCGCCGCTCTGGATGACCTCGACGCTCCCGACGTCTAGTTCGTGCGCGAGATGTGCGCCAAGATCGGCACGCATCTCGGTCAATCCGTCGGCCGCGACGATCGCCCTGGGCAGGGGCTGACTCGCGGCGATCCCCGCGGTCGCGCGCGCGCCGCGGCCGAGCTCACGCAGCCGGTCGGCGAGTGCGACAAGGCGGCCCACCTGATCGTCCATGAGCCTTGGCTCGGGGAGCGGCCAGGCGGCGAGGTGGACCGAGTCCGACTCGCCAGGCAGCGGGGAACGGATCAGCGACCAGACGTGGTCGGTCAGGAACGGCGTAATCGGGGCCATCAGCCTGGTCAGCACCTCGAGGCACTCGTGCAGGCTGGCGAGAACCGCTAGCCGCACTTCGGCATCGCCGTTGCGCTCGAGCCGGTCGCGGCACACCGCCAGGTACCTGCCAGACAAGTGACCGACGAATTCCGCGATGCGGGCGGTAGCGGCGGCAGAATCGAAGTCCTCCATATCGTCGGTGACGTCGCGGACCAAGAACTGCAGCTCGCTCAGCATCCAGCGGTCGAGCAACGTGCGCGCCCTAGGCGCCGCCAGGCCCGGGCCGCCGGGTCGCCACAGATCGCCAAGGCGCGCTCCGTCGGCGCCGGATCTGACCAGGAAGTCGGCCGCCTTCCAGTAACCGAGCAGCACGGTGGCGCGGATCCCCTCGAGCGCGTGCTCCGACATCGTCCACGCTGCGCTCGATGGCGCCGCAGCCGCGAAGTACCACCGCACGGCGTCGGCTCCGTACCGCTCGATCAGCGGCAGCGGCGGCACCAGGTTGCCAAATCCCCGGCTCATCGGCCGGCCGCGGTGATCAAGCATCGGCCCGAGCGTGAGCACGGTCGCGAACCTGGGATGACCGCTCGCGGGCGCGGCCGCCGCCGGCATCATCCGGGACAGCCACTCGCCGCCTTCGTCGGCGGTGTCCAGGAGTACGTGCGTATGCTGCTGGCCTGGCTGCGCAGGGTCAGAATTCGCGGCTTCCTGCGCGCCCCTCCTGCCCTGGGCGGCCAACATCAGCGACCAGGCGTCGTGCCAGTCGTCGATCACCTCGGGCACCCTGGTGCCCGTCGCCCCGCACCGCGGGCAGGCGATCGTCACAGCGTCGATGTAGGGCCGGTGCGGGTCAACGCCGGCGGTGTCGAGCCCGGCGAGCGCGGACAGTTCAGACAGAGATCCGACGCACGTCATGTGCCCGCGCGGACACTCCCAGATCGGCAATGGCGCAGCCAAGTATCCGGTGCGTGAAATCATCCGATCCGGCTGAGTGCGCGTCTGGTCGCTCATCTCTCTCGGATCGCCAGCCGCCGTGGTGTCCAGGTGCCAGCCCGAAGTCGCCCGGAAGAGCACCCGCGTGCCGCACCGCTGGCAGGACGGATGCGGATGGCGTTGCTCCGCCCGGCGCGCTGCGAATAGCGCGCCGCGGTCGGTCAGGAAGCCGATCAGAAGCGGCTCGGCGTCGGCGAAGAATTCACCGGCTACGAGCGGTGTTGCATCGGCAAAGCGCCCGTCATCCCCGAGCGGGTCGGGCCAGTCAAGGCCGCCGGCCACGCAAGCGGCCCTGTCCTGCGCGCTGTACGCGGGAGCCAGGTGCACAATCCCAGTGCCGCTGCCCGCGTCGACGCCGTAGCTCGTGATCACCGGTCGTGACCCGGCGGGCTGGCCGCCGTCGATGGCTGGCAGAAACCGTGCCCCGGCCAGTTCGGCTCCGGACAGCCGCGCCGCGACGCGCCAGCCATCGCCGAGGATGTCGGGTAGCCGTGACTCGGCGACGATGACTTGGCGGTCATGGTCGGCCCCGCGGGCGAGCGCGTAGGTCAGGTGCGGGTGCACGGCTAGAGCGGCGTTGGCGGCGAGCGTCCACGGCGCCGTGACCTCGACTAGCAGGTCAGCGCCGCGCAGCCGCGGGTTCGCGCCGTCAGGCAGCGTCGCGAGCCTGAGCCGGACGATCACCGCGGTGCCTGACTCCTGGTTGCCGGCGGCCGGCCCGCGGAGGTCGTGGACGGCAAGCGGCGTCCGGCAGCCCGGGCAGTACGGGCCGACGCGGTGATCGCGCACGAGCAGGCCGGCGTCGAAGATCCTCTTTATCGACGCCCAGACCGATTCGATCGACCGAACGTCGCTCGCGGCGCTGGCGGCGTCCGGGTCCGTCCAGCATCCCGCTCGCACGGTGACCGCCGCCATCGCAGCGGAATGCCGCAGCGCGGATTCCCGGCAGCGAGCTACAAATCGCTCAGGCCCATAAGTCTCGATCTCTGCGCCGCCGTGCAGGGCGAGTTCATCTCGCACCGCGACCTCGAGGGTCAGGCCGTGGCAGCTCGGGGCGCGGTGTCGCGGGACCTTGAAGCCCTGCATCGCTTTCAGCCGTCGGTACATGTCGGCGATCGCAATGCCGGGAAGCTGGTGGATGCCCGGCATGCCGTCGGCAACCCGCGGAACCTGGTGGAACGACCACGACGGCACTCGCGTCTTGCCGGTCATCGACCGGCTGGGAACCGCGGTCCGTTCCCACCGGTCAAGCACCTCGCGCTCGAGCGCGGCCAGATCCCCAGGCGCGGGCTCGGGCGTGTGCGCGAGGACCGCCGGCCACGACGTCGGGCGCCGTGGGTCCGCCATGACAGCACCCCCGTTCGTCCGGTATGCGGTGGCCCGATCAGCCGCTAGCACCCTTGTGCCCCGGTATTCGCCGGTCAGCGCTAGGCGTGTTTGCGAATCGCCTCGGTCACCACTTATCCTCCGGTGACGCTTGTCAACCAAGATCATCGTCAGCTCTGCGCCAAGGGAGGGCGGGAATGACCGCAGCCGCACAGTCCGACGCCGCCGGATTCCCGGTGCGGGAAGGCGAGCGGCCGTGGACTGACTCGGAAATCAGCCAGGTCAGGTGCCAGCTGGCCGATGAAGCCGACGAGCTAAGGACCGAGATCGGCAAGGCGGAATCGGACATCGCCGACCGCCTCGGTGATTCCGTCAGCGACGCGGGCGATGACCAGGCCGACGTCGGCGCGAAGACGTACGAGCGGGAACACGAGCTCTCGCTGACGTATAATGCCCGCGATCTGCTCGCCCAGAGCGAACGCGCGCTGGCCAGGATTGAGGCGGGAACCTACGGTTCGTGCGAATCTTGCGGCCAGCCGATCGGTAAGGCGCGGCTCAAGGCCTTCCCTCGGGCCACGCTTTGCGTGAGCTGCAAGCAGCGGGAGGAACGGCGCTGACCGGCAACAAGATCGCGACCGGCCGGTCCGGCACAATGAGCACTGCGGACGGACCCGACAGGCGCAGGCGACGCCGCGTTGTGGTGCTGCTCGCCGTCGCCGCGGCCGTCCTCATGACGGACATCATCACGAAGACCGTGGTGGTTGCCACGTTGTCGGACCGCGCGCCGATCAGGCTCCTTGGCGGCCTGCTGACGTTGCGCGTTACTCGCAATCCGGGCGCCGCGTTCAGCATCGGCGGCCCTTCGGTGACCGCGGTTTTCGCACTGATCGCCGTAGGCGTGATCGTCTTCATCCTGCGCACATCGCGGCGGATTCAAAGCCTCGCCTGGGCCGTGACGCTCGGGTTGCTGCTTGGCGGTGCGACCGGCAACCTGATCGATCGGCTGGTTCGCGCGCCGGGGCCATTTCGCGGATACGTCGTGGACTGGATTCAGCTGCCGCATTGGCCAGTGTTCAACGTCGCCGACTCCTGCATCGTCTGTGGCGGCATCCTTGCCGTATTCCTGGCAGTACGCGGCGTGCGGATCGACGGAACGGTCGCCAACGTGGCGCGTGGGGCGGGTTCGCGGACTCAGGAACACCAGCGCTTCGCCGACGGCGCGGGCGGCCAGCCGGGCCCGCAGGACACGCAAGGCGGCGGCGAGCGGCCGCAGGGCGGCTCCGACGGCGATCACGGCGGCAGCGAGGCGTGAACGCGTCCGGCCAGCGGCGTGTCCCGGTCCCTGACGGGCTCGACGGCGAACGGCTGGACGCGGCGATCGCCAGAATGTTCGGCTTGTCCAGGAGCCGTGCCGTTGAGCTGATTAGCTCCGGTGCAGTGCTCGTGGCAGGGCTGCGCGCCGGGAAATCGGACCGGGTGCCGGCCGGCGAGTGGCTTGACGTGACGCTGCCCCCGCCGGCCGAGCCTGCGGGCGCGCCTGTGCCGGCGGCCGTGCCTGGCCTCGTGGTGGTCTACGAGGACGCGGAACTTCTGGTGGTCGACAAGCCTCCCGGGGTCGCCGCCCACCCCACCCCGGGCTGGAGCGGGCCGACGGTGCTGCAAGGATTGCTCGCCTCGGGGCACCAGATAGCCACGAGCGGCGCTTCGGAGCGCCAGGGGATCGTACACAGGCTCGACGCGAACACGACAGGTCTGATGGTGGTCGCTAAGAGTGAGCGCGCCTACAGCGCGCTCAAGCGGGCGTTCAGGAACCGCGACGTCGACAAGCGGTACCACGCGCTCGTGCAAGGCCATCCCGACCCGCTGCGCGGCACCATCGATGCCCCGATCGCGCGGCACCCGTCAGGAGACGGCAGGTTCGCCGTCGTCTCAGGCGGCCGGCCAGCGGTGACGCACTACGACACGCTGGAGGCGTTCCGAGCGGCCAGCCTCGTGGAGATCAGGCTGGAGACCGGCCGGACGCACCAGATCCGCGTGCATATGGCCGCCGTCAGGCACCCGTGCGTGGGAGACCGGCTCTACGGTGCCGATCCCGTGCTGGCGAGCAGGCTGGGAGTCACGAGGCAGTGGCTGCACGCGGTCGCGCTCGGGCTCGCGCACCCGGAAGACGGCCGGTGGCTCGAGTTCAGCAGCGGCTATCCCGCCGACCTTGCGGCGAGCCTTGACCTGCTCGCCGGCGAGTCGTAGCGAGATGCTGGCGCGTCAAGATGCTCAAGCCCGGCAGCGTGGGTTATGGTCGGACCTACCCCAGCGCTGGCTTGCCTGCGGCATGCCTGAAGGAGGCGGTACTTCATGGCGGCGGATCCGGCTGGGAGGGCGGCCAGCGCAGGCCGGGGATTCGC
>Ga0126378_10003859_pt1 | contig 11362 bp, 7 predicted proteins | sample PanSoiMetPlot_23_FD_92587 | JGI IMG/M metagenome (GOLD analysis project Ga0126378, IMG submission 92587) | Tropical forest soil microbial communities from Panama - MetaG Plot_23 | ecosystem: Environmental > Terrestrial > Soil > Tropical forest > Bulk soil | place: Panama | collected 2016-02-17
CAACCGCCCTGACCTGCCGGCTTGGCTGCGCCAATATCTCGACACCATCGAGCGAAGCTCGGCCCGCCTGCTCAAGCTGATCAACAACCTGCTCGATTTGGCCAAGCTCGAATCGGGCAAAGCGCGCCTGCGCTACGAGTCGGTGGAGATGTCGAGCTTTCTCAAGGCGCTGCTGTTGCCCTTCCGGGTGCTGGCCGATGAAAAGAAGATCCAGCTCTCGCTCGAGGGCCCCGACGTTGCGCCGGTGCTGGTCGACGCGGAGAAGGTGGACGTCGTCTTTCAGAACTTGATCGCCAACGCGCTCAAGTTCACGCCCGAGGGCGGCTCGGTGACCGTTCGCCTCGCCGAGGAAGATGCCGGGGTATCTGTTGATATCGTCGACACCGGCATCGGCATTGCCGCGCAGGATCTGCCGATGATTTTCGACCGCTTTGCCCAGGCGGATTCGTCGGGCATCCGGCGCTTCGGAGGTACTGGAATTGGCCTGGCCCTGGTGAAGGAGACGGTCGAGCTCCATGGAGGGCAGATTTCCGTTTCGAGCACGCTCGGCGCAGGCTCCTGTTTCCGGGTGAGCTTGCCGAAGGGAACGGCGCACGTCCGGGAAGAGTTGCGCGAGCGGCGTTCGGACGACATTCCGGTGTGGCGCGACCGCCGATCCGTGGCCGGGGATCCGGTGGCCCGGCTGAGGCACAAGCTGGCGCCAGAGACACCTCCGCAGCTCGAGGAGGAGCCCACCGAGCCAGCTTCAGGGATGGGGAAGAGAAAAGTCTTGGTGGTCGAGGATGACGCTTCGATGCGCCGCTTCCTGGTGAGCATCCTGCGCCAGCGCTACACCGTCCTCGAAGCAAACGACGGCAAGCAAGGGTTGGAGAGCGCGCGCAGGCACTCGCCGGACCTCATCCTCTCCGACGTGGTGATGCCGCAGATGTCTGGTTTGCAGCTCACCGACGCGCTTCGCCACGAGGCGGATACCGCCGAGATTCCGGTCATTCTGCTGACCGCCCGGGGCGAGCCTGACAACGCGGCCGACGGGTTGATCCAGGGAGCGAACGACTACGTCCCCAAGCCGTTCTCCCCGCGCGAGCTGCACGCCCGCATCGAAACCCAGCTTCGCCTTCGCGACGCGGCGCTCGCTCTTGGCGAAAGCGAGCGGCTGGCGGCGCTCGGTCTACTCACCTCCGGCTTCGCCCACGAGGTTCGAAATCCGTTGAACGGCCTGCTCAACGCGGTCGAACCCCTGGGGCAGGCGCTGGCGACCATTCCGGCCGGGCAGGGCGAGATGGGCGAGCTGGTGCGGATGATTCAACAATGCGGCGAGCGGATCAGCCACCTGTGCGAGTCATTGCTTTCCTTCGCTCGTCCAGCGCAGGGCGTCGATGCGGTGAACGTGCCCGAAGCGCTCGACGCCACCCTTGAGGTGCTCGGCTGGCGTATGCCCCCGGGCGTCACCGTCAAGAAGACGTACCGCTGCAGCGAGCCCATTTTCGGCGACGCGGGTGCGTTGAACCAGATCTGGCTCAACCTTCTCGACAACGCGCTCAGGGCGGTCGGGCAAGCCGGGACCATCGAGATCGGAACCGAGCGAATCAAGAACAACCTGGTGGTGACGATCGCCGACTCCGGCGGTGGAATTCCGGAGGACAAGATTCGCTACATCTTCGAGCCGTTCTTCTCGATGCGGTCGGTCGGCGAGGGAGTGGGGCTGGGGCTTGCGCTTTGCCGGCGCATCGTTTTGCGCCACGGCGGGCAAATCCGCGCCTTCAGCCAATCTGGCCAAGGCACCCGTCTTGAGGTCGAGCTGCCGCTGCCCAGGCCCACTGCGGTGGCATCGCTTTCGGCGCGCCGAAGTAGGAGCTGAGGGAGGGACCGATGGCGGAACCAAGGCAACGAGGAACTGCGCGCCCGGCGGAAATGCGGGAGCCATCGCCCAGCGCGCTGGTCTTCCACACCGACCCGGGGCAGCTCTCCCGCTGGACCGAGCTGCTCTCCCAAGCCTGCCGGGTTGTCGCGGCGTCCGATCTCGATCGCCTGCAGGAGGCGCTGGCTGATCCCCAGGTGAAGGTGTTGGTCTGTGAATGGCAGGATCAGTTGCTCGAGAACATTGAGGCCTCTCGGCTCGCCGTTCGCCTCGTCCACTGCGGCGAGAGCATTCCGGACGGAATCATCGAGGCGGCGGCGCTTGGCCACCAGGTGCTGATCGTCGATCGGCCGGAGGAGCTCGCCGCCACCGTCTCCCACCTCATCTCCCCCAGATCTGCGTCGCGGCGCCAGCGGCTCCGGGGATTCACCGTGCGAAGCAGCTCGGCGCCGAATACCTACGAGCTCTGGGAGCTCTCCAACGAGGGTTTCTCCCTGCACATTGAGCCCGACCAGAGCATTGATGACCTGCTGCCAGGAAATGTCCTGGAGGACGTGGAAATTTTCCGCGACAACGAGTGCGGCCTGGCGAAGAGCACCGCGGTCGTCCGCCACGTTCGGCTGGTCGATTCATCCTCCGGCTCATATTCGGTGGGATGCTGGTTCCGGGGATCCAAGCGAGCCGATGCCCACGCGGTCAGGCTGATTCGAGATCGAGCCTGGTGCGCGGCGCTGCTGAGGACCGCCCTGTCCGGTGGTGGAATTTTTCTCCAGACGATGGACGACTCGGGCCTTCCGACGCATTGCCTGGGCGGCGTGCTCAAGCCGAGCTCGGGCGAGTTCACCGTCAATGCCTTGAAGTCGGCCGATCATCCGTTCTCCGCGCCCGACGTCGCTCGCGGTCGATTCGAGCTCGGAGGCAGCGTCTATCGCTTCCACGCCACCGTGGTGGCCCGCCTGCCCCTTACCCTTCGCCTTCCCAAGGTGATCGAGGAGACGCAAGGGCGCAGCTCCCCGCGGTCACAGCCGGCTTTGCCCGAGCCGATGGTGGTTGAGCTCGCCTCGCCGCTTCTTTCCTCGCCCGCGGTAAAGCTGGTGCGGGACATCAGCGGTGCCGGCTTCTCTTTCGAGATCGACGCCGAGAGGGAGGTGTTCCCGGTAGGAATGCGCTTTACCCGGATCGAGCTTCGCTCGGGCGATCAGAAAATCCGGTGCCGCGGCCAGGTTCGAAGTCTGGCGCGCATTCCCGAGCGCCCCGGAGCCTTGCACTGTGGCGTGGGATACGAGTCCCTCGACGAATCCACACGGGTTCGACTCGCCGACGTCATCATGCGCGGCCGGTTTCCCGATCTGCGAGATGGCAAGGAGGTTCCCTTCGCCGAGGTATGGGACTTTTTCTTGCGAACCAATTTTATGTACCCCGACAAGCTCAAGAAGCTCGAGCCGATCCTGCCTCAAATCCGGCAGACCTTTACTTCGGCGAATGCCCGGGCCAATCGGGTTTTCAAATCGGTGGTGTTTACGCGCGATCAGGAAATCGTCGGTTACGTTTCCGGGCTGCGCGCCTATCGAAACACCTGGATGAGCCAGCACCTTGCGGCTGCCCCAGGCGGCCGCGGTGGCCAGCTGCTGAATTTCGGGCTGGCGGAATACTTCAGCCAGAATATCGACCTGGAGTTCGGCAAGATCTTCTTTCGCCCGGAGAACCGCTGGCCTTCCCGCGTCTTTGGAGGTTTTGCCCGCAGGGTCAACGATCCGCAAATCTCGGACTTGCGGGTCCACACCTATTTCACCCTGCCGACCGATCCGCAGCTCGTCCCCGCGGCAGCGGGCATCGAGGTGGTTGAGCCGTCAACCAAAGAGCTTCGCCCGGTGGAGCGGTATTTCGTCGAGAAAGAGCGCGGGTTGCTTCTCAAGGCCAATGACCTGACTCGTGGCGCGCTGCAGCTGGGCGAGCTGGACGCCGAGTTCGCTCAGCTGGGCTTGCGCCGGTACCGCAGGGTGCTGCTCGCCTTGCAGCGCGACGTGCCGGTTGGATTTGCGCTCGCCGAGCTGTCATCGCCGGGCCTAAATCTCTCCGAGCTGCTGAGCGCGTTTAGCATTTACGTCTTCGATCGCATCGAACGGCCCGGCGAGGTCGAGCGAGCGCTGTTGCGTGCCTTGCTGCAGATGTATCGGAACGCCGGGCGGCCGTTCGCCGTCGGCTTGATTCCACCCGATCATCTTCCCAGGTACCAGTACCTTCCGCTCTCGTCGATCAAGCAATACGCCTGCTGGACCAGCCACCGGGCGCTCTATTTCCGATTCCTCGATCACATCGCTCGCATCGTCCGTGCCCTCAAGGCGCGCCAAGCGGCCCATCTGGCGGCGCGCACCGTCGAGCACGCCGCCGGCCTGTCGGGTTGATCCATGCGGCGGCGGGCGGCGAAATCGGCGGCTCCGGCAAGCGGTGTCGCCCAGCTGAAGAGCTCTGCTCAAGCCGCGGCTGCCTACCTGATGGAAAGCTCGGGGGAAGGGGAGCGGCTAGAGGCCAAGACCGACCCGGAGCGGGTGCGCAAGCGCCTGGAGCTGGTGGGCCTAGCTCCAGGGATGCGCGCCCTGGATGCCGGCGCAGGCACCGGTGCGGTGGCTCGCGTGATGGCGCAGATGGTCGGTCGGCGCGGCCGGGTGATGGCGCTCGATTTTTCGCCTGAGCGAGGCGAGCAGGGCGCGATCATCGCCCGCGGCGAGCAGATCGAGAACCTTCGCTTCGTGGTGGGTGACTTAAAGCGGCCGCCTTTTCGCCCGCGCTCCTTTGACTTCGTCTGGTGCGAGTTCGTCTTTGAGTACCTGGCCGATCCCGATGCGGTGCTCGAGCAGCTCGCCGAGCTGGTAGGTCAAGGCGGCAAGCTCGTGGTGGGCGACCTCGATGGCAACGGGACCTTTCACTACCCGATGCCGCCGGTGCTGGAGAGCGCGTTGGACAAGCTGCAGCAGGTGCTCCACGGCTCCTTCGATCCCTACGCTGGTCGCAAGCTCTACCATCGCTTCTACCGCCTTGGCCTGGTGCCCAACGCGGTACACATCCTTCCCTATCACCTCTACGCCGGGCGGATTCCTGAGGAGGAGCTGGGCAACTGGCGGGCGAAGCTCGCTGCGTTGCGTGCCCGGGCGGCGGCCGCGCTGGGAGGCGCCGAGAATTTCGACAAGCTGGCCAGTGCTTTCGTTGACCTGCTTCGAAGCGAGGAGACGCTGACTTACAGCATGCTTTTCCTCGTCGAGTGGACGCGGCGCTAGAGCGCGTAAGACTGGGTCCAGAACTTGGCGATCGCCGCGTTTCGATTGTCTACGTCGAGCCGCCCGAGAATGTGCGTGACGTGAAGCTCCACCGTTCGTTCAGCGCACCCCAGCTTCGAGGCGATCTGCCGGTTTGACTCCCCATTGACCAGCAGGGCGAAGACCCGTGCCTCCTGAGCGGTGAGCCTCCAGCGGTGAATGGAGAGCGCCAGCCGATCACAGATGGTCGAGCCAACCGAGCGCTGCACGGCGAGGTAGTGGACCACGTTTCCGAAGCTGAACAGCTCGCTGATTTCAAACTCCGCGGCAAGGCTGGGATGGTCGAGGCTCTCCTGGACCGCGCGGAGGACCTGTTCTTTGCCCGAGGCCATCAGCGCGCGCGCTCGGGCATTCGAGCGCTCCACCGCGCCGGTCGAGGTGACCATCAGCGCCGCGCCAGGGAAATTCTCCAGCGCTGCATCGACTGCCGCCATCTCCAGTCGAGATTGCGCCAACAAGCCATCCGCGGTGTCCGAATTCATCATTGCCGTACTCCCATCTTCTTGCATCACAAGCTGCTCCAGAACTTGGCGATCAGCGCGCCGCGGCTATCGACGCCGGCTTGGCGCAAGATCTGGGTGACGTGAAGCTCGATGGTGCTCTCCGCACATCCAAGCTTGGCGGCAATTGCTTTGTTGGGATCGCCCTGTACCAGGCGCGAGAGCACCTTGGCTCCCTGCTTGCGCAGGCTCCATCGCCTAACTGCCTTGTCCAGCCGATTGGCGTGCTCGCGCAACCCCGGTCGTTGGACCGCGAGGAAATGGTCAGGGACTCCGGCCCAGCGGAGGCGGGTCAAGTCGTAGGGGGACTGCGGCCCAGGAGACGCCAGGCTGTCCTGGAGAAACCGCTCCACCGTTTGCCAGCTCCCAGGCTCGACGTCACGCGCCGCCAAGTTGGCGCGAACGATGGTTCCATCGGCGGTGATGAGAAAAGCGGGCGAGGAGAGCTTGTCGAGCACCAGGTCCAGCGCCGCGGCATTGAAGGCGGGGTTCCCAACGAGACTTTCCATCTTCAAGCGCTTCTGCAGGGCGGGGATGACGGCGCTGAAGACCTCCCGCTGCTCTTCGGTGGGCTCCGTCGGCTGAAAGATACCGACCCACGCCAGGAGCGTGGACCCGTCGCAAATCAGCGCGCGCAGCACGAAGTCGTCCTCGACGCCCGCGGCACGAAGGAGCTGCTCGGTTTGGGTGCGGAGCGCGTGGGAGTCATGTCCCCCAGCGGGCCAAAGATGGATCCTCCGCCCACGGCGCGCTCTCCGCACCAACACCCCGTTGCTGAAAATCTGCGCAAGCGGCGGTAACGCGAGTGGGACGTTGCGCTGGTTTGCCTCGGGTTTGGCCGGGTTGAACAATAGCCGCGCCGTGCCCGCGGCGAGCAAGGCGTTGAACTGGAGCGCCAGGTCCCCGCCCGGGAAATCGCCCGCGGCATGAGCGAAGGCGAGCGAAGTTCTCCCATCCTCGACGCGAACCCCGAAGGCCAGCGCCTTTCTCGCGCCGAGCAACTGATTGAGCTCTCGAATCACCCGGGGCAGTGCCTCGGGCTCCTCCTGGTGGATCACTTCCAAGAACGCGGTCAATTCTTCTAGTCGTCGGTGGATGTCGGGCACGCGCTGCCGGGTGTGCAACTTTCAAGCCCTAGGTAAGCCCGCGTTCGCCAGCAGGCGAGTACGCCAGGCATTTGTCTTTAAGCTGAATCCCGTCAATCAGAACTGGACACGGAGCCAAGCCGGCGTCGCGGCGCGGGCTCGGGGGCGCTCGTCACTAGACCGCTTCAGGCGGAGGGAGGGTCAATCAGCTGGAGCCGGCCCGACCTAATTTCGCACCACTGCGTATCTGAACTAGCCGCCTGCGCGACGAGCTCTTTAGCGGTGGTGGTCAGAAATACCTGAGCCCCGCTGCCCGACAGGTAGCTCATCAAGTACGAATTCCGGTCTCGGTCGAGCTCGCTGGAAACGTCGTCCAAGAGCAGCAACGGAAGGTAGCCTAGCGTTTGGTGGAGATTCTCGATTTCAGCGATCTTCCAGGCAAGCACGAGTGCGCGCTGCTGGCCTTGTGAAGCGAAGCTCTTTGCGGAGTGCTCGCCGATGCGGATCTCCAGATCATCGAAGTGCGGACCCACCGAAGTGAAGCCGCGTTCCTGGTCACGAGGGGTTCGATCGTGCAGCGCCGCGCGCAGAGCGGCTTCCATCGTCGATTCTGCTTCGCCCGAGGCGCCGAGCGCCACGTTGGATGGGGCATAGAGGTAGCAAGCGCCGTCGCCGACCCGACCGATCTGGGCAAAGGCCGCTGCGGCGCGCGGAGCAAGCTCCTCGAGCAGCGCGCGTCGCCGCGACCAGATTCGCGCCCCAACGCGAGCGAGCGTCTCATCGTAGACGCTCAAGTACGATGGAGCGGCTCGTTCCTTTAGCAAGCGGTTGCGGCTCTTCAAGGCGCGCGAGTAGACGCGGCTCTCCTTGAGAAAAGCGGGAAATCGATTGAAGACGGCGCGATCCAAAAACGCCCGGCGCCCATCGGGCCCTCCTTTGACGACCACCAAATCATCGGGCGTGAACGCAACCAGCGAAACCCCGCCGAAGTACTCTTCCAGGCTGGCCGCCTTCTTGCCGTCGACGAAGACCTGTCGTGAGCCGTCGGCAATGTCGGCGGCGATCTCGCGCTCAGCCCCTTTGAGAAGGAACCGCCCCTCGATTCGCGCGTGGGTCGCCCCAAAGCGAACCAGTTGGGGCAACTTCGCCGGCCGCAAGGGCTTGAGGGTTCCTAGAAAGTAGATCGCCTCGAGCAGGTTCGTCTTGCCTTGTCCATTCTTGCCGACGGCAATCGTCGCGTGCCCCGATGGGCGAAGCTCGACCTTTTCCAGATTCCGGAAATCGGAGATGGCCAGTGCAAGCAAACGCACGTGCGGTGCTACTTTCGATCCATTACCGCCGTCCGGAGGGCATTAACATATCGCCTCGGACGAGACGATGAGCGAATCAGCAGTCAACCCTGTGGGCGAGCCAGGCCAGCTATCGAAGAGCGCGACGCCGGTCGGCGGCAGCGCCGCTCCCCGCCAGCGCCAGGCTTTCCGACCGAGCGAGCCTTTTCGCCCGGCGCCCGGGCTCATCTCGGGGCATGCACAGACGATCTTTGCGGCGCTGATTCGGTCGGGCAAGGCCCCCCCTCTCGTCCGCGAGCGCTGGGATACGCCGGACGGCGATTTCCTAGACATCGACTTCCTGCCGGCGCCTTCGAACGCGCCGCATCTACTTGTCCTCCACGGCCTGGAGGGCTCAACACGCGCATCCTACGTGACCGAGGTGCTTCGCGGGGCGCAACGGCGCGGCTGGGGTGCGGCCGCATTGAACTTCCGGTGCTGCAGCGGCGAGGAGAACCGGCTCCCGCGCTTCTATCACTCCGGTGAGATCAACGATGCCCTCTTTGTCGCCGAACGCGTGCGACAGAGGATCAGCGGTCCGTTGTTCGGCATCGGCTTCTCGCTGGGAGGCAATGTCTTGCTCGTGCTTCTCGCCCGCAGAGGATCCTCCGCCCCGTTTGACGGCGCCGCGGCGATCAGCACGCCCTATGATCTCAACGCGTGCGCCCACCAGCTGGACGGCGGAAAGGGGATCTACCGGCTTTACCGATGGTGGTTTCTTCGAACGCTGCGGCACAAGGCATTGCGCAAGCTTCGAAGTCACCCAGGCATCTTCGATCCCAAGCGCGTGCGCGCGGCCGGCGGCATCGAAGCGTTCGACGACGCCGTCACCGCTCCGCTCCACGGATTTCGCGACGCGGCGGACTACTACCGCCAGTGCTCCTCGGGCCCGCTGCTTTCGCGGATTTGCTGCCCGACCCTTCTGATTAGCGCCAAGGACGATCCGCTGGCCGGGGCTCCGATTCCCAGCGAGGCGAAGAACAATCCCTCCCTGGTTGCTCTGGAAACCGAGCATGGGGGCCACGTCGGTTTCCTCAGCGGTTCGATTCGACGCCCCCGGTTTTGGGCTGAGCGGCAGGCGCTCGACTTCTTCGCCCATCTGAGCTGACCGCGGCCACCTTGCGCCCCGAGGCGTTCTTGCCTATGAGGCGCCGACAACCCCCTTCCCGGCAGCCTCACTGGAGAACTCCATGCGCCCGCTAAGCCTCGCCCTGCTCCTGTCAGTTCAGCCAGTCGCCGCAGCCGAGGAAGTTCCGGTGGTGCTCAAGGCCGCCCGAATGTTCGACGGCAAATCGGACCAGCTGGTGACGCCTGGCTTGGTGGTGGTGAGCAACGGCAAGATTGCCTCCGCTGGACCCAGATCGCCGATTCCGCCTGGTGCGCAGGTGCTGGACCTCGGGGACGCCACGCTGCTGCCCGGTTTTTTCGATGCGCACACCCATCTTTCCTCGGAGCACTCCGCGGATTGGAAGCAGGATCGCATCGACTTCTTCGAGCTTTCGATTCCGGAGAGGACGCTGGCCAGCGTCGAGCTCGCGCGCAGGACACTGCTTGCCGGCTTCACCACTGTGCGCGACGTCGGTGGCGACGAGCTAATCGATGTCGGCTTGCGAAACGCGATCCGCAAGCGGCAGATCATCGGTCCGAGAATGCTGGTGGCCACTCATTCGATCAGCGCCACCGGCGGGCATGGCGATACCACCAACGTCCGTAGGGGTTTGCTCGCCCGCGAGAGTCCGGACGCGATCGTCGACAGCCCGGACGCGGCCCGCGCCGCAGTTCGCCGCAACGTCAAGTACGGCGCTGATCTGATCAAAGTCCACGCCACCGGCGGGGTGCTCTCGCTGGCGGACGAGGTGGACACCCCACAGCTGACCCAGGCCGAGCTGGACGCTCTGGTCGACGAGGCGCACGGGCTGCGCAAGAAAGTGGCCGCTCACGCGCACGGAGCCGTGGGCGCGAAGCGGGCTATCCGCGCTGGCGTCGACTCGATCGAGCACGGCTCGTTCCTCGACGATGAGGCGCTGGCGATGATGAAGACCAAGGGGACCTACTTGGTGCCCACCTTCATCCCGATTAGGTACCTGGGCGCTCGCCTGGACAAGCTGCCACCTCCCACCGTTCCGAAGGCCAAGGCGGCCATCGCCCACCACGCCATCAGCTTCAAGGCGGCGCTCGCCAAGGGCGTGAAGATCGCCTTCGGCACCGACGCGGGCGTGTATCCGCACGGGCAGAACGCGCTGGAGTTCGGGTACATGGTCGAGGCGGGCATGCGCCCGATCGACGCGCTCAAAGCAGCCACCTCGGTGGATGCGGAACTTTGCGGCGTAGCGGACCGGCTCGGAACGCTGGAGGGCGGCAAGCTGGCGGATGTCGTTGCTGTTCCTGGCAATCCGGTCACAGATATTCACCAAACAGAGAAGGTGTTTTTCGTGATGAAGGAGGGGGTCATCTACCGGAACGATCGCGCGCCCGGAGCGCAGCAGGTCGCCGCCAAGGGAGAAAGCCGGTGAGCGCCGAATCCTGTGCGATCGGCGATTCCGGAATAGCCGGAGTGTTGGTTGAGCAAATCCAGTCAGTCTTTTCAGCTACCGGGGGGCGGCCGATCGATCGTAGGGTAGGCCGTTTTTTCACTGAGGGAGGTTCCCATGTCACATCATCGCGTGGTTTGGCTCTTCGTTCTCGCGTCGGCGGAAGCGTTTGCCTTTGAGGAGGCACCAGCGGTCCAGGGACAATTGCTGGTTCGCTTCAAGGAGGGGGTATCCAAATCCGCGATCGACGATGCTTTTCAATTACTGGGAAGCAGCACGGCCAAACAGGTCACGCCCGTCGACTCGCAACTTTACCTCGTCGATTTGCCGGCAGGGATGGACAACACCACCGGTCTGAGCTTGTACAATGGCTTTGCCGCTGTGGCTCTGGCGGAGCCAAATTTCATCTACTCCGCGGTCGCCGAGCCGGACGATCCTTTGTACTTTCGCCTGTGGGGACTGCCGCAGATATCCGCTCCGGCGGCGTGGGACATCACTACTGGCGATCCCTCGGTCGTCATCCTCGCGGACACGGACACGGGCGCGCAGTACGATCATGTCGACCTGGCCGATAGTACGAGTGGAAGAAGTAACATCTGGCTGAATACCAGCGAGATTTGCGACGACGGCATCGACAACGACGGGAATGGCTACATCGATGATTGCGTCGGGTGGAATTTCCCCGCCAACACGCCCTTTCCGACCGATACCAACGGACACGGAACCAATACCGCCGGCATCATGGG
>Ga0126378_10003860_pt1 | contig 11359 bp, 11 predicted proteins | sample PanSoiMetPlot_23_FD_92587 | JGI IMG/M metagenome (GOLD analysis project Ga0126378, IMG submission 92587) | Tropical forest soil microbial communities from Panama - MetaG Plot_23 | ecosystem: Environmental > Terrestrial > Soil > Tropical forest > Bulk soil | place: Panama | collected 2016-02-17
CCGCGGCCTCTCCGTCTCACTGCAGAAGCTCGACCCGTACCTCAACGTCGATCCGGGGACCATGAGCCCGTACCAGCACGGCGAGGTCTTCGTGACCGACGACGGCGCCGAGACCGACCTCGACCTCGGCCACTACGAGCGCTTCGTGGACGAGAACCTGTCCGCGGCCTCCAACGTGACCACGGGGAAGGTGTACTCCGAGGTCATCGCCAAGGAGCGGCGCGGCGACTACCTGGGCGCGACCGTCCAGGTCATCCCCCACGTCACCAATGAGATCAAGGAGCGCGTGCTCCGCGTCCAGCGCGAGTCCCAGGCGGACGTGGTGGTCTGCGAGGTGGGCGGGACCGTCGGCGACATCGAGAGCCAGCCGTTCCTGGAGGCGATCCGCCAGCTCAAGAACGACCTCGGCCGCTCCAACGTCTTCTACGTCCACGTGTCACTGGTGCCGGTCATCAGGGGCGAGGAGATGAAGACGAAGCCGACCCAGCACTCGGTGCAGGCCCTGCGCGCCATCGGCATCCAGCCCGACGCCATCCTGGCCAGGTCCGAGCGCCCCATCGACCAGGACCTGAAGGAGAAGATCGCGCTCTTCTGCGACGTCCCCCGCGACGCCGTGATCGGCGTGCCCGACGTCTCGTCCATCTACGAGGTGCCCCTGATGCTGGAGGACGCCGGCCTCGGCCGCATCATGGTGCGCCACTTCGGGCTGGACGAGAGCAGCCGGCAGCCGGACCTCACGCCCTGGCGGCGCCTGGTCGAGCGCATGCGGCACCCCAAGGGCAGCGTCCCGGTGGCGGTGGTGGGCAAGTATGTGCAGCTGCCCGACGCCTATCTGTCGGTCACGGAGGCACTGCGCCACGCCGGGTTCCATCACGACGTGGAGGTCGACATCCGCTGGGTGTCCTCGGAGCGCCTCGACAAGGGCAACACCTCGCTGCTGCGCGGCGTGGCCGGCATCGTGGTGCCGGGCGGCTTCGGGCATCGCGGCATCGAGGGGAAGATCGCCGCCTCGCGCTACGCCAGGCACAGCCGCATCCCCTACCTGGGCCTGTGCCTGGGCCTGCAGTGCGCCGTGATCGACTTCGCCAGGGAGGTCCTCGACGCTCCCGACGCCAACTCCACCGAGTTCGCGGCGTTCACGTCGGCGCCGGTCATCGACCTGATGCCCGAGCAGCGGGACGTGGCCAACCTGGGCGGGACGATGCGGCGGGGCCTGTACCCGTGCCGGCTGCTGCCCGGCAGCGTGGCCCAGCACGCCTATGCGGAGCAGGTCGTGTACGAGCGGCACCGGCATCGGTTCGAGTTCAACAACGAGTACCGGGAGGTGCTGCAGGAGGCCGGGCTCACGTTCAGCGGGGTGTCGCCGAACGGCCGGCTGGTGGAGATCATCGAGCTCGCCGACCACCCCTGGTTCGTCGCGAGCCAGTTCCACCCGGAGCTGCGCAGCCGGCCCCAGCGGCCGCACCCCCTGTTCCGCGACTTCATCGGCGCCGCCATCGGCGCGAGCGGCATCGACCAGATGGAGCTCCGGCCTCCGGATCTCCGTCAGGACATCGGCCGGCTGTAGGGTTGAGCCGCTGGGGCCGCCCGTCGGGGACGGGGGACGTGAGAGAGACCGTTGTGGACGTGCTCGCCGGCGCCGCGCCCGACCTGGTGCACGCGACGGAGGCGGCGGCGCTTGCATGCGCCCGCGGACTGGGGCGGGGCGACCCGGACCGGGCCCGGGAGACGGCGGCCGCCGCCATGCTCCACGCGCTGGAGCCGATGGGCGTCCGGGGCCGCGTGGTCCTCGCCCCGCGCGGCGACCGCATCCTGTCGCAGGGGGCCACGCTGGGCCGCCCGGACGAGCCCAGGTACGACCTCGGCGTCTATCCGCTGGAGGGTGCCAGCCTGGTCGCGAAGGGCGTGCCCGGGGCGATCTCGCTGCTGGTTGCTGTGGAGCCGGACGCCTTCCCCGAGCTGCCCGCCGTGTGGTACGTGGAGAAGATGGTGGCCGGCCCGGCCGCGCGGGGGGCCCTGGACATCGACGACTCGCTGGCCGACAACCTGCGCCGCATCGCCTTCGCCAGGGACGCGCGCGTGTCCGACCTGTCGGTCGCGATCCTGGACCGCCCGCGGCACCAGCAGCTCGTCGACGAGGTGAGGGACGCCGGGGCGCGCATCGTCCTGCTGGACGAGGGCGAGATCGCTGGGGCGCTCCTCGCGGCCACCCAGGGCACCGGGATCGACGCCATGGTCGGGATCGGCGGGCTCCAGGAGACGGTCATGGCCGCCTGCGCCGTGCGCTGCCTGGGCGGCGAGATCCAGGCCCGGCTGGCGCCCCGCAACGACGAGGAGCGCCTGCTGGCGGGCGACGACCTGGGCCGCGTCTACAGCGTCGCCGACCTGTCCGCCGACCCGGTGGACGTGGCCGTCACGGGCGTCAGCGGCGGGCCGCTGCTGCGCGCGGCGTGGTTCGGCAGCCATGGGGCGGAGACCGAGTCGCTGACGATGTCGACCCGCTTCCACACCACCCGGCGGATCACGACCTGGCACCATCGGCCGGGGCGAGTCGCGCCGCCCGGCAGCCTATCCGCCTCCCGTTAGGAGGCTGGGACCGGCGTCGCCCTGGTCGGGCCCGGCCGCGGGTGAGGCGGCGTGAGGGCGGGTGGGTTCGAGCGTCGCCCGGGTGGGTATGCTCACCTGAAATGAGTTCGGCGCCTCCGCCTTATGGTTCGCCGCCGGATCGGGATCGGGACCCCTACCAGAGCTACTACCAGCCTCTCCCGCCGCCGCCGCCCGCGGGCGGCAGCCAGCCCCGCCGGCGCGGGGGCCTGGTGGGCGGCCTGGTGGCGATCCTGGCCGGGATCGTCTACTACGGCAAGTACGCGCTGCTCCTGGTGGGCAAGTTCGGCGCGCTGAAGACGCTGCTGACGCTCGGCATCAGCTTCGTCGCGTACGCGGTGTGGGGCGGGCCCTGGTTCGCCGCCGGCCTGGTGGCCATGATCCTGGTCCACGAGATGGGCCACGTGGTCGAGATCAGACGTCAGGGCATGCAGGCGTCCGCGCCCCTGTTCATCCCGTTCTTCGGAGCAGCCATCTTCCAGCGCTCGCACCCGACGGACGCGCTGAAGCAGGCCCAGATCGGCATTGCCGGCCCGCTGGCCGGGACGGTCGGGGCCACCGCCGCCTTCGTCCTGTACGGCACCACCCACTGGCCTGTGCTGCTGCTCTGGGCCTACCTCGGGTTCTTCATCAACCTGTTCAACCTGATCCCGGTGGGGATGCTCGACGGCGGCTGGATCCTGGCGGTCGTCTCCAAGTGGTTCCAGATCGTCGGCCTGGCGGCGCTGGTGGTGGCGGTGCTGGTGATCGGGCTCAACCCGATCGTCCTGATCATCGTGCTGCTGGGCCTGCCCGCCGTCTTCGAGCGCTTCCGCAACGACCGGCTGCCGTACTACCAGTCGGTGCCCGTGCCCGCCCGCCTGGCCATGGGCGCGGCCTGGCTGCTCCTGACCGCCTACCTGGGCTTCGCGATGTACGAGACCCATCAGGTCCTGGCCCAGCTGGTGGTGCGGTAGACTCTCTCATTCGGCGTTTGCCGGACCGGTCAGACGGAGACAATCGCGGAGACAGATGAAGGCACAGATTCATCCGACCTACTACGAGGACGCGGTCGTCACCTGCGTCTGCGGCAACACGTTCAGGACCGGCTCCACCCAGAAGGAGCTCAAGACCGAGGTCTGCGCGGCGTGTCACCCCTTCTACACCGGCACCCAGCGCATCGTCGACAGCGGGGGCCAGGTCGAGCGCTTCCGGAAGCGGGCGGCCAGGGCGGCGCGGTAGCCGCCGGCATGCCGCCCGAGGGAGCGGCCGCGCCGGGAGCCCGGGACGGCTACTTCTACGGCGGCCAGGCCGTCATCGAGGGGGTGATGATGCGCGGCCGCCGCCACTACGCGGTCGCGGTCCGGCTGCCTCGAACCGGCGAGATCCGGGTCGACCGGGGGGCGCTCACGGCGCCCATCTACACGCAGCGCGTCTGGCGGCTCCCGTTCCTGCGCGGCCTCGCGCTGCTGGCGGAGCAGCTGCACCTGGGCACCCGGAGCCTGAGCTGGTCTGCCCAGGTGAACGCCGGCGCGCAGGACATCCGGATCGGCGGCCGCGAGGTGGCGGTCTCGCTGGCGGTAGCGCTCGTCGGCAGCGTGCTGCTGTTCTTCGGGCTCCCGCTCCTCGGCGCCAGCCTGGCGGTGCACCGCTCGAGCTCGCTCGGGTTCGTGCTGGTCGAGGGCCTGATCCGGGTGGCGCTGGTGCTCGGATACCTCTCGCTGATCGCGCTGGTGCCCGACGTGCGCCGCGTCTTCCAGTACCACGGGGCCGAGCACAAGACGATCAACGCGTACGAGGCCGGCAGCCGGCTGGACGTTGACGGCGTGCGCCCGGCCAGCGTGCTCCACCCGCGCTGCGGCACGGGCTTCCTCCTGGTGGTGCTGGTGGTGAGCGTGCTGGTCTTCAGCGTCGTCGCCGTCTTCCACCCCAACTGGTTCTGGCTGGTGGTGTCGCGGCTGCTCGGCATCCCGGTCATCGCGGGCCTGGCCTACGAGTGGATCCGCCTGATGGCGAGGCATCGCAACCACCCGGTCGTGCGGGTGCTCCTCGTGCCGGTGCTGTACACGCAGCGGTTCACGACGCGGGAGCCCGACGACGGGATGCTGGAGGTCGCCATCGCGGCCCTGAAGGCCGCAATCGAGGGCGACGAGCCCGCGCCGCTGCCCGCCGGGGGAGCCCTCCGCGCGGAGCCTGCGCCGTGATCGACCGGCTGGAGGCCGTGGCCCGGCGCTACCAGGACCTGGAGCAGGAGATGGCCGCGCCGGAAGTGGTCTCCGACCCCCAGCGGCTGGCCGCCCTGGGCCGCGAGCTGCGCGGGCTGGAGGACCTGGTCCGCGCCTACACGGGCTATCGGGAGGCCCGGGCGCAGCTCGACGAGGCGCGCGAGCTCCTGCGCCAGGAGCGGGACCCGGAGATGCAGGACTACCTGCGCGGGGAGGAGCGCGCGGCGCTGGAGCGATCGGCCGACCTCGAGGAGCGACTGAAGGTGCAGCTGCTGCCCAGGGACCCCAACGACGAGCGCGACGTCATCGTGGAGATCCAGGGGGCGGAGGGCGGCCAGGAGGCGGCGCTGTTCGCCGCGGACCTCTTCCGCATGTACGCCCGCTGGGCCGAGGCCCGGGGCTGGAAGGTGGAGATCGTCGAGGCCCAGCCGACCGGGATCGGCGGCTACGACCGCATCGCGTTCGAGGTCCGCGGCCAGGGCGCCTACTCGCAGTTCAAGTTCGAGGGCGGCATCCACCGGGTCCAGCGCGTGCCCGAGACGGAGAGCCAGGGCCGGATCCACACGTCGGCGGCGACCGTGGCGGTGCTCCCGGAGGCCGACGAGGTCGAGATCGACCTGCCCGAGAGAGAGCTGAAGATCGAGACGTCGACGTCGACGGGCCCCGGCGGCCAGAGCGTGAACACCACCTATTCCGCGATCCGGGTCACGCACATGCCGACCGGGATGGTGGTCTCGATCCAGGACGAGAAGTCCCAGCTCAAGAACAAGGAGAAGGCCCTCCGCGTGCTCCGGACCCGTTTGTACGAGCGCAAGCTGGCCGAGCAGCACGCGGTGCAGGAGGCGCAGCGCCGCTCCATGGTCCGGACCGGGAGCCGCTCCGAGAAGGTCCGCACCTACAACTTCAAGGAGAACCGGGTCACCGACCACCGCATCAACGTGACGCTGTACAAGCTTGACCGGATCCTCTCGGGGGACCTGGACGAGCTCGTCACGCTGCTGGCGGCGGCGGAGCGCGAGGCGCAGCTGCAGGCCTCCCCGGCCTGATCGCACCGGTGTCGGACCTGACGCTGCTGGAGGTGCTGCGGCGCGCCACCGGCTACCTCACCTCCCACGGCTCCGGGTCGGCGCGGCTGGACGCCGAGCTGCTCATGGCGCACGCGCTCGGGGTGCGTCGTCTCGATCTCTACCTCCAGTTCGACCGTCCTCTGGGCGAGGCCGACCTGGCCCCGTACCGGGAGCTCCTGGGCCGCCGGGCGCGGGGCGAGCCAGTGGCCTACCTGGTCGGGCGCAAGGAGTTCATGAAGCTCGAGTTCGAGGTCACGCCGGCCGTGCTGGTGCCCAACCCGGACACCGAGGTTCTGGTGCAGCGCGCGGTCACCTGGTGCCGCGAGCGGGGCGGGCCCGTCCGGGTCGCCGACGTCGGCACCGGCAGCGGCTGCATCGCAGTGTCCGTGGCCCACTACGTGCCCGAGGCGATCGTCTGGGCAGCCGACGTGGACACCGATGCGCTGGCCGTGGCCCGGCGCAACGTCGAGCGCCACGGTGTTGGGGACCGCGTCACGCTTCTCCAGGGCGACCTGCTGGAGCCGTTCCCGTCGCCGCTGGACCTGATCTGCGCCAACCTGCCGTACGTGGCCGAGGGCGCCGACGTGCCGGCCGAGGTGCTGGCGCAGCCCCGTCGCGCGCTGTTCGCCGGCGACGACGGCGCCGCGCTCGTCAGGCGGCTCCTGGGCGCGGCGCCCGCCCGGCTGACCGCCGGTGGCGCCGTGCTGGCGGAGGTCGACCCGCCGCTCCTGCCGGCGATAGCCGACGCGCTGGAGGGCTACGCCGGCCACCGGTTCCACCGCGACCTCGGCGGCCAGGTCCGCGTGGTGGAAGCGTGGATCTCCTGACCCCGGACGCGCCCGGCATCCGGCGCGCGGCCGAGTTGCTGTGGGCGGGGCAGGTCGTCGCCTTCCCGACCGACACCGTGTACGGCCTGGCCGCGCTGGCCCGCGACGACGGCGCGGTGCGGCTGGTCTTCGAGGTCAAGGGCCGGCCGTCGGGCTGGCCGCTCATCCTTATGGTGGCCGAGCCGGGTCGGCTGGAAGGTTGGGCCGAGGTCGACGACCGGGCCCGGGCCTACATGCGCCGCTGGTGGCCGGGACCGCTCACGCTGGTCATGACGGCGCGGCCCGGCGCGGAGCCGCCGCTCACCAGCCCGGGGCCACCGCCCACGATCGCTGCCCGCATCCCCGACCACCCGGTGGCGCTGGCTCTGCTGCGGGAGGTGGCGGAGCCGGTGGCCACGACCAGCGCCAACCGGAGCGGGGAGCCGCCGGCGCTGACCGCGCTGGAGGCGGCAGCGGTGAGCGGGCTGGCGGCGGTGCTGGACGGCGGCCGCGCCCCCGGCGAGGTCCCCAGTACGCTGCTGGACGTGAGCGGCCCGGAGGTGCGCATCCTGCGCCGGGGCCCGATCCCCGAAGCGGACCTGCTGCCCCAGTAGCCCCTCCCCCTCGCGGGGGAGGTGGCCCGAAGGACCGGAGGGGGCTCTGCCCCTCCCCCCTCGCGGGGGAGGTGGCCCGGAGGGCCGGAGGGGGCTCTGCGACCCCCGCTCGGGAGGGGGGGCCGCCGGGCCGCGCGCTCGTCGGATTAGCATGCACGACATGGCGCCCGACACCCAGACGACGCTCACCTTTCGAGCGCTGGACCAGGCCGACCCCGCGGTCGCCGAGCTGATCCGGCGCGAGTACCGGCGCCAGGCCGCCACCCTCGAGCTGATCCCCTCGGAGAACCTGGCCAGCCCGGCGATCCTGGAGGCGCTGGGGACACTCCTCACCAACAAGTACGCCGAGGGCTATCCGGGCCGTCGCTACTACGGCGGCTGCGAGGTCGTCGACGAGATCGAGACGCTGGCCCAGGACCGAGCCCGCCGGCTGTTCGGCGCTGCGTACGTGAACGTGCAGCCGCATGCCGGCAGCCAGGCCAACGCCGCCGTCTACGCGGCCATCTGCCAGCCGGGCGACCGGGTCATGGGCATGGACCTGGGAGCCGGCGGTCACCTGACGCACGGCAGCCCGGCCAACTTCAGCGGCAAGCTCTACGAGATCCACAGCTACTTGGTCGACCGCGACACCGAGCTGATCGACTACGACGCCCTCCAGCGCCAGGCTGAGGAGGTGCGGCCCAGGATGCTGCTGGCCGGCTACTCTGCCTATCCCCGCCGGATCGACTTCGCGCGCATGCGCCGGATCGCCGACTCGGTCGGGGCGACCCTGGTGACGGACATGGCGCACTTCGCCGGGCTGGTTGCCGGCGGCGCCCATCCCTCGCCCGTCCCGGACTCGCACGTCGTCACCTCGACGACCCAGAAGACGCTGCGCGGCGCCTGGGGCGGCCTCGTCCTCTCCGCCGACGCCGAGCGCTGGCAGAAGACGCTCGACTCGGCCGTGTTCCCCGGCACGCAGGGCGGCCCGCTGGTGCACGCGATCGCCGCCAAGGCCGTGTGCTTCGGCGAGGCGCTCAAGCCCGAGTTTCGCGAGTACGCCCGCCGGGTCGTGGAGAACGCGAGCGCCCTGGCCACGCGCCTCCTCGGCCGCGGCCTGCGGCTCACGACCGGCGGCACGGACAACCACCTCATGCTGGTCGACCTCCGGCCCCTGGGTCTCAGGGGCCGGCAGGTGCAGTCGGCCGCCGACCGGGTGGGCATCACGCTGAACAGCAACGCCATCCCGTACGACGACGCGTCCCGGTTCAACCCCAGCGGCATCCGGCTGGGCAGCCCCAGCGTCACGACGCGCGGCATGGGCAGGGCCGAGATGGACGAGGTCGCCGACTGCGTCGCCGACCTGCTGGAGGCGCTGGCGGGGCAGGCGGGCGAGGCGGCGCTGGACGCGATCCGCGAACGGACGCTGGACCTGTGCCGCCGGTTCCCGCTGCCGTACGCGCTGGTCTGAGCCGGATTCCGCCGCCACAGCGGACGTGCCCGCTGCGCGGCGTGGGCAGTCTGCGGCGGCTGGTGCCCCGCCGGCACACGCCGAGTAACCAGGTGGCTGCTGGCGGCGATCCACTAAGACGAGCGTGCCGTTCCTAGCTTTCTACGACCCGAGCGTTCCCGCAGAGGACTTCTTCAGCTGGCAGTTCATGCAGGAGGTGGCGAAGAACGTCACCCCCGGCATCGGCCCCGCGATCGTCGCGTTCGCAGCGGCCGCGGCGTTCACCCCACTGGCGATGTGGGCCGCCCGCCGTCTCGGCTTCCTGGCCCACCCCCGCGACCGCGACATCCACAAGCGTCCGATCCCCTACGGTGGGGGGCTGGCGATGTTCGCCGCGTTCGCGGTCGCCTGCCTGGTCTTCCTTCGCCGGGACCCGGACGTCCCCGGGCTGCTGGTGCTCGGCGGCGTGACCGTGGCCACGTTCGTGATCGACGACCGGTGGGGCATCCCGGCCCTGCTGAAGCTGGGCATCCAGGCGGCCGTCGCCACGGCCGCCGTGAAGGTGTTCGGCTTCGGCATCCACTTCCTCCTGGCGCTCCCGTTCGTCCAGATCCACGACCTGGGCCTGCTGATCCTGCCGGTGACCATGGTGTGGATCCTGAGCATGCAGAACACCGTGAACCTGCTGGACGGCGTCGACGGCCTGGCCGCGGGGGTCGTCGCCGTCACCGCCGTGATCCTGCTCATCGCTGCAGCCGGGCATCAGGCCAACGTGGTCGCGCTGGCCGCCGCCCTGGCCGGCGCCTGCATCGGCTTCCTGTTGCTGAACTTCCACCCGGCCCGGATCTTCATGGGCGACGCTGGTGCGTACTTCCTCGGCCTGTCGCTTGCGCTCCTCACCGTCATCGGGGTCGCCAAGGTGGCGATTGCCGCCGCGATCGCGGTGCCCGTGCTGGCGATGGCGATGCCGATCGCGGACACCGCGCTTTCCATCGTGCGCCGGCGCCGCAACGGCCTGGCGATCACGCACGCCGACGCCAAGCACATCCACCATCTGCTGCTGGAGGCCGGCCTGAGCCAGCGGCAGACGTGCGTGCTCTTCTACTGCGCGTCCGCGATCCTCGGCGCGGCCGGCCTCACGATCTTCGGCCACCGCAAGATCCTGGCTGTGGCGATGGTGCTGCTGGTGGTGGTGCTCTCGACGGTGCTCGGGGAGCGGCTGCGCACATCGGAGCGGCGGCTCCCGGTGCCGTTCGGTCGGGTCGTGCGCCAGCTCCTCGTCGGCCGCGCCGCGCAGTAGCCACGGCGCCGCCCTTCTCTGGGCTCCGACGGCGTCCGCCTGCGGTCCGTTAGACTGACGTCGGAATGTCGCCCGCCGGCGATCGAGGCACCCCCAACCAGGGGCCCTCCGGAATGGAGCTCCTGGGCCTGGCGGTGCTGTTGGCGGCGGCGGTCGTGGTGCCACTGGTCGTCGGCGTGCTGCTGGATGCGGCCGTCCACAGGGCACCGGTTTTTTCCCTGATCGGTCTTTTGCTTGGTGTGGTCGCGGCGGTCGCGACGGGCTATACGAGGTTCAGGCGGTTTCTGTGAAGAGGACGAGAGACCCGGTGGTCACGACCGCGGCTGTCTGCGCCGGCGCCGCTGTCCTGGTGGCCGGATTGGGCACGGCGCTGGGCTACTGGCGCGTCGCCGTGGCCCTGGCGCTGGGCCTGGCGGTCGGGCCGGTCAACGGCTTCCTGGCCCGGGGCGCTCTGGGCGTCGACCTCGCCTTCGGCGCCACCAGCATGGCGCGGCTGCTGCTCGTGAGCGGGGCGGCGCTCGGCCTGGCGGCCGGCCTGTTCGGGCTCCAGATGCTCCCGTTCGTGCTCCTGGGCATCGGCGCGGCGCAGCTGGTGCTGGCGGTGGTCGCCGGGGTGTCGGCGGTGCGGGCGTGACGTACCTCGAGACGCAGCCGGGTACCCACCCGCTCACGCCGGTCTGCGGCGACCAGTACGTGAACCTGGTGGTCATCAAGTTCTACTACTGCGCGTTCACGCTGGACACGCTGGTCTCCAGCGCAGTCGCCATCGCGGTCACCCTGGCGCTGGCCTTCTTCATCGCAAGCCGGCTCCAGCCCGGCGTCCCCAGCAAACTGCAGATGGTGCTGGAGGCCCTCCTGAGCTACGTCCGCGGCACGGTGCGCGACACGGTCGCCGCCGACGCGACGTTCGTCATCCCCATCGCCGCCACGATCGGCATGTACATCCTGGTCGCCAACTGGATCGACTTCTTCCCGCTCGGCTTCTCGCCGCTCCTGCATCCGGCCAACTCGGACCTCAACCAGACCCTGGCGATGGCGGTGGTGGTGTTCCTGATCGTGCAGGGATACTCGATCCGGGTCCTCGGCCTGCGCGGCTACCTGCGCCGGTTCACGAAGCCGTTCGAGCTGAACGTGTTCATGCGGGCGGGCTACGTCGTGTTCAACATCATCGAGGAGCTGGTCAAGCCGGTCAGCCTGTCGCTCCGGCTCTTCGGCAACATCTTCGCGGGCTTCCTGATGGTCTACCTGCTCGGCCTGCTCTTCCAGGTCGGCGGCATCTGGCTCCCGCTTTCCCTCGGCGGCCTGGTCGTCTGGAAGGCGTTCGACGTCTTCTTC
>Ga0126378_10003861_pt1 | contig 11357 bp, 10 predicted proteins | sample PanSoiMetPlot_23_FD_92587 | JGI IMG/M metagenome (GOLD analysis project Ga0126378, IMG submission 92587) | Tropical forest soil microbial communities from Panama - MetaG Plot_23 | ecosystem: Environmental > Terrestrial > Soil > Tropical forest > Bulk soil | place: Panama | collected 2016-02-17
AACTTGGCCGGATTGCACCGTTGGCCCCGTTTCGGGTTATACGGGCCAAAGACGCGGTAGCCGTAGCGCTGGCCAGGGCCGACGGTCGGCAGGTAACAGTGCCAGACGAAGCCGTCGACCTCGGTGACATCCAGGCGCGTCTCGGCCCCAGCCTCGTCGAACAGGCACAGCTGGACCCGGTCAGCTACCTCGGAAAACATCGCGAAGTTAGTGCCAGAGCCGTCCCAGGTGGCCCCGAGCGGATAAGCGGCGCCCGGCCAGATCTGCATCCGCTGACCTTACCCGCTGGTAACGGCAGACCGGACCAAGATTCCCGCGAGGTCGAGCCCGTCGGGCAGGCTCCCAAACGGAGCGGCGGGTCCGGCGCTGCCTGGACCGAGCCTGGTGGCGCAGAACGCGTCGGCTACCGCGGCCGGTGCGTGCCGCGCTAGCAGCGCTGCCTGAAGCGTGCCAGTGACCTGTCCGGCAAGGAGTCGGGCGCTGCGGCCGTCGGTAGCGACCTCCTTGAGCCCGCCGCGCAGGCTCTCGGCGGCGGTGGCAACCCGCGGATCGTCGGCCGCCCGGTCGATCTCGGCCATGAGCGCGTCGGCAGCATCGGGTGTGCGGGACAGCGCCCGCAGCACGTCCAGCGCCGTGACATTGCCCGAACCTTCCCAGATGGAATTCAGCGGCGAGTCCCTGAGCAGTCGCGGCATGGGGGAGTAGTCCTCGACGTAACCGTTCCCGCCGAGGCACTCGAGGGCCTCGGCGGTGATCATGGGCGTGCGTTTGCAGATCCAGTACTTGGCCGCCGGAAGGGCAACGCGGAGCAGTGCTGCCTCGGCCATGTCGCCGCGCGCGGCCCGGTCGGCAGCGCCAGCCAGGCGGATCGCGAGCGCAGTCGCTGCCTCCGACTCCAGCGTCAGGTCGGCGACGACCGCGGTCATGGCCGGGTGGTCAACCAGGCGGGCGCCAAACGAGGAGCGCCGGCTGGCGTAGTTCGCCGCGAGGACCGTTGCCTGCCTGATCGCGGCCGCGCTGCCGAGAATGCAGTCGAGCCTGGTCGCGCTCACCATGTTGATGATCGTCGGAACGCCGCGGCCGAGCGGGCCCACGGGCCAGGCGACGGCTTCGTCGTATTCGACCTCGCTGGATGCGTTGGAGGTGTTCCCGAGCTTGTCCTTGAGCCGTTGGATGTACATCGCATTGCGGCTGCCGTCGGGCAGGACTCGCGGCAGGAGGAAGCACGACAGGCCCTCAGGTGCCTGGGCGAGCACGAGGAACATGTCGCACATGGGGGCCGAGCAGAACCACTTGTGCCCCGTGAGCAGGTAGCTGCCGTCGCCGGCCGGGATGGCGCGGGTGGTGTTCGCGCGGACGTCCGAGCCACCCTGCTTCTCCGTCATGGCCATCCCGGCTAGCAACCCAGCCTTGGTCGTCGGGACGCGGAGGCCTGGGTCGTAGACGTTGGCTGTCAGCAGGGGCTCGTAAGCCGCCGCCAGGTCGGGCGCCTGCCGGAGGGCAGGCACGCAGGAGTAGGTCATCGAGACGGGGCAGCCATGGCCGGCTTCAGCCTGTGTCCAGACCATGAACTTGACGGCCCTGGCGACATGCGCCCCGGGCCGGGTGTCGGCCCAGGGCGCCGCGTGCAAGCCATGGCTGACCGCGATGTCCATGAGGTCGTGCCAAGACGGATGGAACTCGACCTCGTCCACCCGGTTGCCGCCGGCGTCATGGGTACGCAGCACCGGCTTGTTGACGTTGGCGAGCCTCGCGTGCTCCTGAATGCCGGCAGAGCCGGCCAGCAAGCCGAGCTCGTGCACCTCCGCCTCAGCCCAGCCGCCGCCCTCGCGATGCAGCGCTGTCAGCAGCGCGGCGTCGTCCGCTACGTCGAATCCGGTGAGCGGCGGGACCTGATTGAGCACCTCGTGAGTACGGCGACGGCTGTCGCCGTGACCTGCTGAGGCGGTGCTGGTCACGAGTTGTGGATGCCGCACTCGCTCTTAGCTGTGCCAGCCCAGCGACCGCTACGCGGGTCAGCCCCGTCGGCGACCCTGGAGGTGCACGTACGACAGCCGATCGACGGGTAGCCGTCGTAGACAAGCGGGTTCACGAGAATGTTGTTGGCCGTGATGTAGTCGTCTACCTGCTGCTGCGTCCACTCGACGATCGGGTTGACCTTGATCATCTCGCGCCTGGCGTCCCACTGGACGACCTTGGTATCGCTGCGGGCCTCAGTCTCCTCCCGGCGGACGCCGGTGAACCAGGCGTCGTACGGGCCGAGTGCCTCCTCCAGCGGCACAACCTTCCGCAGGTAGCAGCACAGGTCAGGGTTTCGGCTGTACAGCCGCGGACCCAGCTCAGCGTCCTGCTCAGCGACCGTCGTGGGGGGCATCACGTTGATCACGTTCACGGGGTAAACAGCCGAAACGGCATCCCGGGTGCCGACTGTCTCCGGGAAGTGATAGCCGGTGTCCAGGAACAGCACGTCGACCCCGGGCAGGTGCTTAGCGACGAGGTTGACCAGCACGGCGTCGGTCATTGACGAGGTAATGCAGATGCGACGGCCGAAGGTGCGCGCGGCCCACGCGATGACCTCGTCGGCGGGCGCCCCAGCGAGTGCTTCAGCAGCCTCCGCAGCTAGCCTCTCCATGCGCCGGGCTCCTCCTCGCGGCCGTGAGATGCAGCCATTCCCGTCCACATTAGGGCCAAGCACCCGCTAGCGTCACAGCTGTGGGCTAATTCACAGGGTGTTTTGCCCTTTGCCAGTGTCGGCAACCTCCGCCATAGCGCGTCTATTCCGGCAGTCCCAGCTTCGCAGTACAGCAGATTGCCAGCGCCGTGGCTAGCCTTGTCGGATCCAGCCCAGGCGTGTCTCCTGCTTGGGGGCAGGCGGCTGATGCTGGCAGTCACACCAGTTGCCGCCGCGGCACTCTTCGTGTCGCTGAGCTCGACAACCCGCGCAAACCACGGTTATGACCCTAAGCGGCGTTGGCGCGGCGCATACGGCGGCGACGCTCGGATGACCGCTCATCCTCGTTGAGACCGCCCCAGGTCCCGTACTTCTCCGGCCTGCTGACTGCGTAGGTGAGGCAGTCGGCCTTGACCGGGCAGGAGGCACAGACGGTCTTGGCCTTCCGCTCGCGAATCTCGCGCTCGGGCTGCCGCTCCCCGTCAGGCCCGAAGAAAAGCACGACATCACGGCCTCGGCACGCAGCCTGATCCTGCCAGCCCCAGCTCGGCCGTTGCATCAGGGCGGCCGGACGGCGTACCTCAGACATGAAATAAGTTCTCCTCAGCCAGCAGACCGTGGCCCACCCACGGTGTCGATCTCCGTCCAGGGCACCCCGCAGGGCGAGGTATCGTGCTCTAAACGAAGAGTTTCTTGCGCGGTTGCGACAATTTGCCCCGTCGGATGATCCAACGCGCCGGACAGGCGCGATGTTCCCGCTGGCGGCTGCTACACGACCGCGACATCTACCCGCGTGCCGATCAAAGCGCGCACGCCACCGCATAATGATGCCATTGAATGCGTAAGTGCGCAGGCGAGATCACGGAATATCTTGGCCGGCACGCGTGGACCAGGTCACACTAATTGATCATCAACTGGACAGATCCCGGGGTTCACGCCACGATAGCTTCATGTCCGCGTCCGACGCAGCGCCGCTGCCTCGCCTCGGCGAAGTGTTCTTCGACGTTAGGGGCGACTCGCGGACTATGCGGCTTAGCTGGTATGCCGACACCGATGTCGCGGTCTTCAGCATCTGGCAAGGCGGTAAGTGCACCGGCACTTTCCGGCTCCCAATGGACGATCTTGACCGCATGATCGAGATCCTGCGACGCGGTCCGGACCGGCACTCCGCGCGGGGGCCGGTCGAGCGCAGGCCGGTCGAGCGCGGAGCTGGGGAACGCAGGGCTGGGGAACGCCCACCCGGGCCTAGCGTCGGCAGCCAGGCTGATTTCAACGCCGGGTACGACGGCGACAACACCGTGGTTCACGTCGCGGAAGCGCGCAACAGGGCCGGGCAATATGGTACCGGGGACTTCAGCTCGCGTGATTTCGGTCCGCCCGGCGACCACGGTCCTGGCGGCTACGGGCCTGGTGACTACGGGCCCGCTGACTACGGGCCCGGCGATTACGAGCGTCGCGACCACCCCCCGAGCGATTACGGTCGTCACGACCACGGCCCTGGCGATTATGGGCTTAGCGATTATGGGCCTGGCGATTATGCGCCCGGCGATTACGGAGACGCAGGCTACCGCGACAGCGAGTCCAGGACTGCCCGCCACCGCGGCGAACGCTACGAGCCTGCCGATTATGGTCGGCCGGACTATCCGCAAGAACCGCCGCGCCGCGAGCACTGGCAGGACAGCGATTACGCCGATAGGACTGGCGAGCGCTTCGTTCCGCCGGATGAGGCAGGATACGGCCAGGAGAGCTTTGAACCGCCTTATGGCCGACCGCGGCCAGACGCATCTGAGCGCGGCTTTATGGACGACCCGGAGTATCGGCTACCTGCCGATCCCGCCGGTCGGTCGCGACATTCGGCGGGTCGGCACAGCGGCGGCCAAGGTCAGTAACCGAAGCTGACCACGTCGCCGCCGTCATTGCGCGCACGGGCGGCGATTTCGTTCTTTGATGGCAGCCAAAACGCGCTGATCAGAACGTTGGGGCGATGCCGTTAGAGCCGCCACAGGGCGGGGCATAGTTTTCGGCGGGGGAAGGGGGGACAGCAAAGTGGCACAGAAAATCTCCATAACGTTCGCGTGCGACTACGACTCACGTGAGATTCCCGAGGGCGAGCACATGACTCGGGCGTTCAGCCTTGATGGCCGGGATTACGAGATCGACCTGTGCGAGAAGCACAGCCAGAAATTCGACGAGGTGCTCAGCAGGTTCGCCGAGAAGGCCCGCAAGGTTACCAACCGGGTAGGAAAGCCGAAGCGGCGTACCACGGCGCACCGTCAGCGCAGCGCTGAAATCCGGGCCTGGGCGAAGCAGAGCGGGATGGACGTCAGCGATCGCGGGCGGATCCCGGCGAATGTGATAGCCAAGTTCGACGCCAACCACTAACAACACGACGGCCCCGCTTTTCGGGGCCGTCGTGTTGTGTCCTCCGACTGTGGGGGTCTAGGGGGTCAGATCCCGACTGGGGTCGTCGGAGGGCTTCCCCCCGGCTGTGGGGACGAGCATTACGGGCGAGGCTAGGGCCTGAGAGTTGGGCACGAGAACGCGGCCATCGTCGGTCTGGAGGCTCACGTACGTCAGGCTCAGGTCGGTCACCACGCCCTCGAGCGGCCCGGATATGGAGCCAGACCGGAAGCGCACCCGATCGCCGACGCGGAATGGACTGGCAAACAGCAAAACCAGCCCGGCAAAGATGTTCGCCAGGGACTGCTGCGCTGCGATGCCCAGCAGCACACCGGTAACGGCGCCGCCGACTACGAGCTGCCTGGGATTGACGCCGAGTACCGCCAGGGAACCCGTGAGGATGGTGAAGACCCCCGCGAGCAGCAGAACATACCTGACGATCCCGGCGTGCGCCTTCCCAACCAGCGGCTCAAGCGCGCCCTTGGCATTGCCGGACAGGCCAATGGCAGCGATCATCCCGAAGACGAAGAACGTCAGCGTGCCCGAGACGAAGATGATCTTCGACGTGTGGGTCACGATCTGCCCTGAGCTCGTACTGGCTCCTGGGGGGAGGCTCAGGTCATGATAGCTCTCGAGGCCCCAGCCCTTGGCTGCCACAGTGCCGGCGACGGCGATCCCAAGCGCGAGAACATAACGCCATGGCTTCGCCTTGGCCCGAACCTTGTGCACGCGCTCGGCGACATCCAACTGACGACGTTCCTGCAGATCCATTGCTCTACGCTATCCGGCGGACGCGCATGAGCCCGGGGCCATCTTGGCCCCGGGCTCACGCGATGATCTCCTGCGCGCCCTGTTAAGCGCCGAGGTTGAACAGCGGACCACCGACGGGCAGGACTTGCTTGCCCTTCATGCCATTGATCACGCCCGCCGCAGATGTGTACCAGGCGACGAACGCCGTGATGATGCCGATGACACCGCCGACCTTCACGACGCCGCTGGATCCGCTCAGGATCCCGATGAACAGGAAGATCTCCGTCAGCTCTAGGGTGAGGAAGACGCCGAACACGGCAGTGTTCAGCTGCGTGGCGAAGATCATCATGTACGTGTTGAAGATCGCGAAGGCTAGCAGGATCCAGCCCACGTCCTTCGCGCCAGCGGCCGCGTGCGCGGTCGTAACCCAGAAGTACAGGCCGATCCAGAATCCGCCATACGTGGAGAACGCAGTCGCGCCGAAGACGTTCCTGTTACGGAATTCCCACATTCCGGCGAGTAGCTGGATCACGCCGCCATAGGCGAAGGCGTAGCCGATCCAGTCAAGGCCGGAGGTGTTCTTCGCCCAGCCAGCGTTCCACGCCGACAACAGGAACGTGGTCAGCGCGAACGCTGCGAGCCCGAGCGGCGCTGGGTCGGCGATGCCGGTGCCGGCGGCTACAGCTGCGGGAGCCTCATCGGTAGTGCTCAAGTAATTCCTCCCTCGGGGCCTTGCCTGCCTGACCACGAGCACGCTGCTGGGGCAAGGCAAGCGTGATGGATGGTGAGGTCGCGAATCGGAACGCCATGCGCACCGCCCGAGCCTGAAGCCGGGCGGGATAGATCCCGTAGACCGTTGGTAAAGCTACGAGCATGGTCATTCGCTGACCTTCCTGATTCTTCACACCTGGCTCACCAGAACCAAGTGGAAGATCTGCCCTGAGCGTAACGCCGGCGAAGCAATTTAGGGAGACCCATTTTCGGGTGTTGGGAGTTATATGCCGGAAGTGCTGCCCGCCCCGGTGCTTGTTGGCGTCGCGTCGTCGTGGCGAAGCAGGCCGGACAAGCCTGCGCGCGTAGCGAGCACCAGCACGCTGTCGCCTGTGCCGATGATGTAGTCGGGGGTTGGTGACCAGTCCACGTCGGCTGTGTCTGCTCGCCGGAGCGCAATGACGCGCAGCAGCCCAGGCTGGTGCACGGTCCCTAGCTGCTTGTCAGCAAGCCCTGCGCCGTCGGCCGGTACGTCGGCCAGCAGCAGCACATGCCTGCCGACGGCGATCGTGCGCAGCACCTGATGATCGAGCACGGCCGCGGCAAACGCCGGTGCGGCGAGGTATGACGTCGACCGTGAGACCGTGTTGGCGACGGTGTGCTGGACGCGGGCCGCCAGGTCGTCATCGAAAAGGTGGACAACGATGCGCGGCCCGGCTGCGAGTGCCCTGGCGTTGAGCGCTGTCTCGAGATTTGCGATATCGCTGTCAGTTACCGAAACGATGGCCTGGCAGGTGGTTATGCCGGCTTCTCGAAGCGTTTCCTCGCGCTGCGTCTCGCCGATTACGACGCGGATACCAAGGTGCTCTGCGAGTGGCATCCCGGTAGCCTCGGCGCTCCTATCGACGCCGACCACGTCGATGCCGAGATCGTGCAACTGACCCATGATCCGCGTGCCGACCGAGCCGAGACCCGCCACTATCACGTGGCCCGCGATCGGCGTTCTGGCGGTGGTCCGAGGAGAAAGGCGCGCACCGACGATGACCGCCGTCACCAGCGGAAGGATGGCCATGCCGTCAAACGTCAGCAGGAACTGGGCGATCTTCTCGGGGGCCGGAACGGTGTACGACGTTTGTGCCGCGCCAGCAGCGTCGAGCATGGTTAGGTACAGCGCGGTCGTTAAGTTAAAGCCCCTCGGCCCGAAAAGCAGCGCGAAGCCGGCCACCAGCACAGCGGCGAGCGCGAGGCAGACGAGGCCAATCCTGGTCGTGACGACCAACCGGAGCAGCCGCAACGGCGCGGTGAGCCGGCGGCGGCGCTGCCTGGACAGCGGATTGCGGCGGGTGCCGTCTGCCACGGCGAGTACGAGACCAGCCGCCGGGTCCGTGGGTGGTAGCAGGGTGGGCGCATCAGCATCGCTGGTCGCGGCGAGCCCGCAGATGATCTGGCCGGCGCCGACGGCCTCCCGCCGTGTCACGTACATGGTCCGGCCGGCCATCCGCACGTGGCTAGGCGCCGGCTCCCCGAGCGCCGCCGCGATGAGCGACGGCGCCGCCATCTGCGCTGGCGACAAGACGGCGCAGTCGCTGAAAAAAGCGCGCATGTGTTCGCCGAGGCCCTCGTTGAACATGGTCATGACGAGGCGAACCTGCGGACTGAGCTCCTGCGCGCGCAGCGCAGCGTGGAAGTTGCCGAGGTCGTCTTGAGCCAGCATGGCTAGACCCCTGGCGGCCGGGAGGCCAGCGTCGACGAATGCATCCGCCGTGAGCTCCGGTCGCTCGAGCACGCGTACACCGGGCGTCGCCGCCATCCGACTTGCATGCTCGTTCGCCGTCGACGGCACGATCGCGGTGACGGCTAACCCGTACCGGGCGGTGAGTTCCTCGGCCATGCGGGAGGCGAGCGCGTTGGCGCCGCAGAGAATGACGTGGTCCTCGGGGCCTGGCACAAAAGGATCTTAACGGTGGCTAACTGATCGTTGCGGGAGCCCCGGTCACGCACGCAAGTGTCTCACCGTAGATCTCGTCCGGATCGAGACGGCGCAGTTCCTCGGCGAGCAGGTCAGCGATCTCCCGGCGATGCAGCGCGACGTGCCGGTCCGGCTGGCCAGGCCGGGTGAGCGTGGCGACCCGTCCGTCCGGCCGGCAGATGACGACGTCGCCCTCGGTCGTCTGCATCCGCACCTCGGTGATGCCGGGGCCGCCAGACGTCTCCCGCGCAAAATGCACGCCGAGCTTGCTGCTCAGCCACGCCGTCAGCAGGTCGGCGGTCGGATTGTGTTCCTCAGCGCTGACCACGCCACCGACGATCGGGCTCTGCTCCTGATCAACGGTCGCGGCCAGCAGCGAGCGCCAGGATGTAGCCCTGGTCCAGCTGAGGTCGGTATCGCCAGGCTGGTAGCCGGCGCTCAACGCGGCCAGTGCCTCGATGGGTGCCTTGGCGTGCGCCGCGTCGGTGACGCGGCGCTGGGCGAGCAAGCCAAGGGGCTCGATGGACGGGACATCCGGCAGCAGCCCGTACCACCAGGTAACCACCGGCGTGTCGGGCACCAGCAGCGGCATGATGACGGAGTCCGCGTGCTCGCTCATCGGCCCGTACAACCGCAGTAGCACTGTCTGGCCCGGTGTGCCCTCACCAGACCGGATCTCGGCGTCGAGGCGAGAGGCGGCCCTGACGTCGCGCGAAATCACCGCGAGTATCCGGCATGGATGCTCACGGCCGGCCTGACTGGCCGCCCGGACGGCGTCGTGCTGACCCGACTCGTCGGTCACGATGATCAGGTTCAGCACCACGCCAGTGGCAGGCCCGCCCATCTGGTCCCTGGTCAAGGCCAGCGCCGCTCTAATGCTGGCGGTCGTGGTGTCGGTGAGGTCGGTCAGCACAGTGTCCTCATCAATACAGTGTCCTCCGCCGGTTAGAGCCGCCGCCACGCACGGCCGTCACGGCCCAGCAACTCGTCCGCGCTTGACGGGCCGGCCGTGCCGGCCGGGTACTGCTCGGGCTTGTCGTGGTTGGCCCAGAAGTCTTCGATCGGATCGAGGATCTTCCACGACAGCTCCACCTCCTCCTGTCGCGGGAACAGCGGGGGATCGCCGATCAGCACGTCGAGCAGCAGCCGCTCGTAAGCCTCCGGGCTTGACTCAGTGAACGACTCGCCGTAGGCGAAGTCCATGTTCACGTCCCTGACTTCCATTGCCGAGCCCGGCACCTTCGACCCGAAGCGCAGCGTCACGCCTTCATCCGGCTGCACGCGGATGACCAGCGCGTTCTGGCCGAGCTCCTTGGTGTCGGTCTTGTCGAACGGCAGGTGCGGAGCGCGCTGGAAGATGACCGCGATCTCCGTCATCCGCGTCGGCAGCCGCTTGCCGGTGCGCAAGTAGAACGGCACGTCGGCCCAGCGCCTGTTGTCGATCGTCAGCCTGATGGCGGCGTAGGTTTCGGTGGCGGTGTCGAGCGGTATGCCGTCTTCCTCCAGGTAACCGCGTACCGGGATGCCACCTTGCCAGCCGGCTGCGTACTGGCCGCGTGCGGTGCCAGCGCCCATATCGGCCGGAATCTGGACAGCCGCCAGCACCTTCTCCTTCTCCGCCCGTAGCGACTCGGCGGCGAATGACAGGGGTTCCTCCATGGCGGTCAGCGCGAGTAGCTGGAGCAGGTGGTTCTGGATCACGTCCCTAGCCGCGCCGATGCCGTCGTAGTAGCCGGCCCGGCCGCCGATGCCGATGTCCTCGGCCATGGTGATCTGCACATGGTCGACGTACCTGCGGTTCCAGATCGGCTCGAACAGCGTATTTGCGAACCGCATCGCCAGCAGGTTCTGGACGGTCTCCTTGCCCAGGTAGTGGTCGATCCTGAAGACGGCGTACGGCGGGAACACCGCGTCCAGCATCGCGTTGAGCTGCCGTGCGCTCTCCAGGTCGTGGCCAAACGGCTTCTCGATGACGACGCGCCGCCACGGCTGATGGCCACTCTCGGTGGGTGGCGCGCTCGACAGGCCGGAGCGCTTCAGCTGCTGGACGACGAGAGGGAAGGCGTTGGGCGGCACCGACAAGTAGAACGCGTAGTTCCCGCCGGTGCCACGCGCCAGGTCCAGCTCGGCGACCGTCCGCGCCAGGTTGTCGAACGCCTCGTCATCGGAGAACTCGCCAGGAACGAACCGGATGCCTTCTGACAACTGCTGCCAGACTTCCTCACGGAACGGGGTGCGTGCGTGCGCCTTGACCGCGTCGTGGGTGAGGCGGGCGAAATCTTCGTCCGCCCAGTTCCGGCGCGCGAACCCGACGAGGGAGAAGCCGGGCGGTAGCAGCCCTCGGTTCGCCAGGTCATAGATGGCTGGCAGCAGCTTCTTGCTCGCGAGGTCGCCCGTCACGCCGAATAGCACGAGCACGCACGGACCGGCTAGCCGCGGGATCCGCCGATCCCGTCGGTCGCGCAGCGGATTAGGGATCATGTAGTGCTGGTGCCCATTTCGCTGGTGATTGTGTTGAGTAGCTCGGCCCAGGAGGCCGCAAACTTCTCGACGCCCTGCTGCTCCAGGACGGCCACAACGTCGTCGTACTTTACCCCGAGCGCCTCAAGCTCCTCGAATACCTGGCGCGCCTGCGCGTACGTGCCGCGGATAGCGTCGCCGTGCAGCTCGGCGTGATCGGCGGTCGCGCGGATCGTCGATTCGGGCATGGTGTTGACGGTGCCTGGCGCGGCCAGCTCGGTGACATAAAGCGTGTCGGCGAACGACGGGTCCTTGACACTTGTCGATGCCCACAGCGGCCGCTGCGGCCTGGCGCCGCGAGTCACCAGCGCCGACCAGCGTTCCGTCGCTGATCGC
>Ga0126378_10003863_pt1 | contig 11355 bp, 8 predicted proteins | sample PanSoiMetPlot_23_FD_92587 | JGI IMG/M metagenome (GOLD analysis project Ga0126378, IMG submission 92587) | Tropical forest soil microbial communities from Panama - MetaG Plot_23 | ecosystem: Environmental > Terrestrial > Soil > Tropical forest > Bulk soil | place: Panama | collected 2016-02-17
CGCTTCACGCGTGCTGGGCTGCCTCGCGTTGGTGATGACAGCGATGTGGCTCCTGAAGGCCCGCGCGGAGCTGGCGCACGGGCAGCTAATAAACCAAATCAAGATCGACGGTAACCAGCGCGTCGAAACCGACGCCATCCGCATCCACATTACTCAACAGGCGGGACAGCCCTATGACCAGGACGTCGTCAACCAAGACGTCAAGGCCATTTACAAAATGGGCTTCTTTGACGATGTCCACGCCGACATTCGCACCATCGGCGGCAAGACCGTCCTCGTTTATATCGTCAAGGAACGTCCTCAGGTCACCGATGTTCGCTTCAGCGGCATGAAGGCGATCCGCTCCACCGACGACAAGATCGTTGCCGCGATGAAGGTCCATCCGGGCGCGATTCTCGATCCCACGCGAGTCAAGGAATCGATCAACGGGATCACCTCGGTGTACGAAGACAAAGGTTACCTGGACGCCAAGGTCACCTTCCGCACGGTCCTGGAGCCCGACAACACGGTAATCGCGGTGTTCGATGTTGATGAAGGGCCGAAGGTCCAGATTACTAAAATCGACTTCACCGGCAACAAATCGTTCTCGAGCGGGCAACTACGTGGAGTAATGGAAACCAGTCAGCGCTCCTTCCTGAGCTGGTTTACCGGTGCCGGCGCGCTGGACAAGAAGAAGTTGCAAGAAGACATCGATCACATAAGCGCCTTCTACTACGACAACGGCTTCCTGAACGTGCAGGTCTCGCAGCCGCAGATCACGCGGACCGGCAACTCGATTACCATCCTGATCGCGATCGACGAGGGCGAGGCTTATCGCTTCGGCCGCATCACGATCGCAGGCAATCTCAGGTTCCCGCGCCGCGAGTTGAGCGCCCTGTTGACCATCAAAACCGGTCAGCGTTTCGAGGGCGCCGCGATGCAGCACAACGTGCTGGTGCTGTCGGACTTCTATTCCAACCGCGGCTACGCATTCGTCAACGTGGATCCCAAGACCAGGCTCGAGCCGCAGCAGCGTCGCATCAACGTCACCTTCTACGTCACTCCTGGTCACGAGGTCTTGATCAACCGAATCATCATCAGCGGCAATACCCGGACCTCCGACAAGGTCATCCGCCGCGAGATGCAGATTCAGGAACAGGAACCCTATTCCGCCGAGGCAATCCGCGAATCGAAGGTGCGCTTGGATCGCCTCGGCTTCTTCAACGAGGTGCGCATCACCACCGAGCCGGCGACCCAGCCGGACAAGGTCAACCTGGACGTAAATGTCTCAGAACGGAATACCGCTGCCCTGCAGGTCGCCGGTGGTTTCGACAGCTATTCGTCGGTGTTCGGCAATTTCACGCTGGGCAACAGCAACCTGTTCGGCGGTGGCGAGTCGGTGATGTTGAATGCCCAAGTGGGATTTTTGTTCCAGAACTTTTCGATCAGCTACATCGAACCCTGGTTTCTGGACATTCCTTTGAGCGTAGGCATGCAACTGTTCGATACCAAGTCCTACCTGCTCAGTTTCAACCAGTCCGCCGCCGGTTTCACCCTCAATACCACCTACCCGCTCACCGAGCTGGGATTCAAAAAGCTGGGTCCGTTCTCGCTCAAGGACGTCACCGCAGGCCTCGGCTACACCTTCGAGAGCGTGGGCATTACCGGTCTGAATGAGCTGACCACCTTTCAAATCTTGAAATACAAGGGTTACACACAAACCTCCGAATTCCTGCCAAGCATCCAGCGCTTCACGGTGGACGACCGGGTCGACCCGCGTTCGGGAACCGTGCTGAGCCTGAACACCCAGGCCGGCGGACTCGGCGGCGGAAACAAATTCTTGAAAGCCGTCGCACACGCTCGCTACTACTATTCCTTTCTGAAGAGTCAAACCTGGGGGACCTGGGTCGCGTCGCAGGGGGTTACCTTCGGCATCGGCACCAATCTGAGCAGCGGAAGCGCAGGGAACTTGCCCCTCTACGAGCGCTTCTTTCCGGGCGGCGTCGCGGGCGCTTATGATGTGCGCGGCTACCAGCTCTATTCGCTGGGGCCTCTGGTCACTATATTCAACTCCGCCGGCCAACCCATCAGTGTGCAGAACATCGGCGGCAGCAAGATGTTGATTCTCAGCAACGAGATCACCTTCCCGATTCTGTCGGGCCTGGGTCTTCGGGGCGTGATCTTCAGCGACGCCGGCCAATCCTATACCTTGCAGCAGAGCATGAATCCCGAGAGCCTGCAGGCTTCCTACGGATTCGGCGTTCGCTGGAAGTCGCCTTTCGGGCCGCTGAGTCTCGATATCGCTCGACCGATCAATCCGCGTCCGGCCGACCGGAGCACGGTTTTCGGAATCGGCTCCGGCGCCCCCCTCTAGGCCCATCAAACCGCGGACTGCAAGGTGTGCAGGAGCGCGCATCAATCACATCGAAAGTAGTTTTCGCGTGGAATATTCGCCCATTTTCGGTTTGCGGATGGCTCTAGCGCCACACACCCAAAACCCGCTTTAATGTCGGATCGGAAATTCGCGACTCTGCCAATCCAGCTTGGCCGAGGGCACGGATCGTAACGGGAGGATTCGAAGCGAGATGAGGCAATGGTTATCCATCGGCGCCCTACTCATGGCCTTCTTGGCCCTGTCGGCCCCGGCCCATGCGCAGGTAAGGCTGGCTTACGTCGATGTGCAGCGAGCGCTGAACGAGTGTGAGGCAGGCAAGCGGGCCAAAACCGAATTTCAGAGCAAGATCCAGTCACTCGATTCCAAGCTGCAGCGCCAGCAAAGCGAAGTTCAAGGACTGAAGGACGAGATCGAAAAGAAGGGGATGCTGATGAACCCCGACCAGCGCCAGAACCTTCAGGACGAATACATCAAGAAAGCCAAAGACCTCGACCGTAACTTGAAGGATGCGCGCGACGACTTGCAGCGCCAGGACAATGAAGTGACCGGCAAAATTCTGCACGACCTGGGGATTATTATCCGCAACATAGGTGAGCAGAGCGGCTATACGATGGTGCTGGAGAAAGGATCGATTCTGTGGGGTGCTTCCAACCTCGACATAACCGATCAGGTCATCCGGTCCTACAATAGTTCCCATGCCCAGGTCGGTTCGCTGGGTGAAGGTGCCCCCGCCCGTTATGAACCGCCGGCATCGGCTGGCGCGCCCGTGTCTAGCGATTTCGGTTCGGCCGCCGCCAAACGCTCCACCATCTCAAGGTAGCTGGCACTCGCCTCAAGGCTGAGAATCGCTGTGGCCGAAGACAAGGTTGCGCAACTCGACCGGGTGCTCGGGATGCTGCCTCACCGGTATCCCTTCCTGCTCCTCGACCGTGTGCTCGAGGTTGAGAAAGACCGCGTGGTCGCGATCAAGAACGTCACCTTCAACGAGCCCTTCTTCCAGGGACATTTTCCCGGGCGCCCGGTAATGCCCGGAGTACTGCTGGTGGAAGCTATGGCCCAGGCGGGAGCGTTTATCACGCTTGCTCACCTGGGTCCGGACCGCAAGACCCTGTTCATGCTGGCCGGGCTCGACAAGGTCCGCTTCCGCCGCCAGGTAATCCCCGGCGACCAGGTCAAGATCGAGGTCAAGGCGGTTAAAATTCATCGTCCCCTGTGGAAGATGTCGGCGCAGGCGCGGGTCGATGGCGAGCTTGCCGCCGAAGCGGAGTTGTCCGCGATGGAAGTCGAGGAGAAAGACCGATAGCCGGCAGTATTCATCCCGCCGCCACGATCGACAAAAGCGCCGAGCTCGATTCCAGCGTTCAGGTCGGCGCGGGCGCGGTAATCGGACCGCACGTAAAAGTCGGCCGGGAGAGCTGGATCGGCCCGTGTGCGGTGGTAGCGCGCAACACCACGATCGGCGCGCGCACCAGGGTGTTTCAATTCGCCTCGGTCGGCGAAGATTCCCAAGATCTGAAATACAAGGGCGAGCCGTCGCGCCTGGAAATCGGCGACGAATGCCGCATCCGCGAATTCGCCAGCATCCACCGCGGCACTGAAGGCGGCGGGATGTTAACCAAGCTGGGCAATCGCGTGCTGGTGATGAACTACGTGCACATCGCGCACAATTGCCGGATCGGCGATGATGTGATCCTGACCAACGGCGCCCAGCTCGGCGGTCATTGCGTGGTCGAGGAGTGCGCTAATCTTAGTGCGATGGCCGCAGTGCACCAGTTCTCGAGGGTCGGGGCTCATGCCTTCCTTGCGGCCGGGGCGCTGGCCGCCCAGGATGTACCGCCTTATGTGATGGTGGCAGGCGCAGAACGGGCTCGGCTGGTTGGGATCAACGAGATCGGGCTTCAGCGGCGCGGCTTTGCGCCCGAGACTATAAAAGCGCTGAAGTCCGCGACCCGTACAATTTTTTACTCGAGGCTTCCGCGCGAGGATGCGCTCAAGAAAGTCCTCGAGGAGCTGGGCGGCTTCGCCGAGGTCCGTCGCCTCGTTGACTTCATCGCGGGTTCCGAACGCGGAGTGGTCGGCCGCGAGCGTGAATAAACTCGGTCTAATCGCCGGCAACGGTGTCTTCCCGCTCGAGGTCGCAAAAGCCGCGCGCCGCCAGGGCATTCGCGTGGTCGCGGTCGCCCATCTGAACGAAACCGCCGCCGCGCTTTCCGCCGAGGTCGATGAACTGACCTGGATTAAGGTGGGCGAACTCGAGCGCATCATCGAGGTCTTCAAGCGCAGCGGGGTCGAGCAGGCCGCGATGGCCGGAGGAATTTCGCGGGCGCGCCTGGGAGATTCGTTCACCCCAGATGCGCGCGCGCTCCGGATGCTGTCACGCATCGGACGCTTCAGTGACGACGCGGTCCTGCGCGGGGTCGCAGGCGAAGTCGAGGCGGAAGGAATTCCGATGATTGATCCGGTGCCCTTCATTCCCGACGCTTTGGCCTGCGCAGGCCGCATCGCCGGTCCTTATCCATCCCCGGCTCAGCTCCGCGATTTGGACCTCGCCTTCACCGTGGCCCGACAGATTGGCGGGTTCGACATCGGTCAAACGGTAGCCGTCCGTGACGGCACGGTGGGCGCGGTGGAAGCGGTCGAAGGAACGGACGCCGCGCTGCGTCGCGCCGCGCAACTGATGGGTAGGCGACTGGTGGTCGCCAAGTCCGCCAAGCCCGGGCAAGACCTGCGCTTCGATCGTCCCGCGATCGGGCCGGCGACCATTGCCCTGCTCAAAGAAATCGGCGCCGCGGTGCTCGGAATCGAAGCGGAAGTCACGCTGCTGCTGGAACGCGAGCGCACCATCGAGGAGGCGCGGAGCGCGGGCGTGACGGTCTATGGGTATGGCTAAGCTACGCGCCGCGGTGATCGGCGCGGGACGACTCGGAACCCTCCACGCGCAAAAGTACGCTGCCCTCGAGGGCGTTCAACTCACCTGGGTTGTCGATATTGATCGTGCGCGTGCACAAAAGCTCGCTCAGGAAACCGGCGCGCGTGCCATCCACGACTGTCGCCTACTGCCTGGCAAGGTTGAGTTGGTTACCGTGGCCTCGCCCGGCATTACTCATTACGAAGTCGCCGCCGCAATGCTGAGCGCCGGAATCGATGTGCTGCTGGAAAAGCCGATGGCCGCGTCGCTGGCCGAAGCTCGCCAACTTGCAGAGCTGGCTGCCAAGCACGCACGAGTTTTTCAGATCGGCCACCTGGAGCGGTTCAATCCCGCGATCGTTCGATTGCGGTCGATCGTGAGCGGACCACGTTTCGTGGAATGCGATCGGCTGGCGCCCTTCACCGAACGCGGTACCGATGTCGACGTGGTGCTCGACCTGATGGTTCACGACCTGGATGTAATCCTCTCGCTGGCGCCCGCCGAGATCGCCAGCGTCGAAGCGGTGGGTGTGGCCGTGTTGACCGATACCATAGATGTGGCCAACGCGCGCATCCGCTTCAAGAACGGGCTTATCGCCAACGTCAGTGCCAGCCGCGTGGCGCCGCGCCGCGAACGCAAGATTAGGTTTTTCCAGCCCGACGCCTACATCTCGGTCGATTACGAGGCGCGCCGAGTGCAGGTGTATCGCAAGAGTCCTCCCCCGGCCGGCGCAAAGTTTCCCCTCATCTCGGCCGAGCAGCTCGATCTCAGCGAAGGCGACCCGCTCGCCGATGAGATCAAATCATTCGTGGATGCGGTTCGCACCCGCAGAACTCCAGCGGTCACGGCTGAGGACGGACTCCGAGTCATGGAACTCAGCGAACGAATTCGCCAAAGCATGTCCACCGAATCGCTCTCGGCCTAATCCCGCGGCGAGAGCTTGAATTGCCCCGGGGGCTGGTGAACGAGCATGGACAGGCAGCACGGTCGACCCCGGTGGTACAATTGTCCGATTTCCACCACAATTCCACGAATGCATTGTGAGGCCGAGGCCGACATAAGGCCGCGGAGTTCCGCGCCACGGCGGCCGCCGCGAATCCTGATGGTCGCCGGAGAAGCATCCGGCGACCTTCACGGCGGCGATCTGGCACGCCAGATCTTGTCGCTTCAGCCTGACTGCGAGCTGTTCGGCATCGCCGGCGAGCAGATGAGGTCGGCTGGCGTGAGGCCCCTCGTGAGAATGGAAGATATTCACGGCCTCGGCCTTTCCGAACTCGCCTCGACCATCGGCCGGACTGTGAACGCGTTTCGTGAGCTGCGTCGCACCATCCGCCACGAGCGCCCCGATCTGGTGATTCTTATTGACTACGCCGAGTTCAACCTCATCCTGTCCGGGGTGGCGCGGCGCGCGGGCGCCAAGGTGCTGTACTACATAACTCCGCAAGTATGGGCATGGCGGCGCGGCAGAATCGGGAAGATTAGCGCGCGCGCGGATCGACTCGCAGTCGTGCTTCCGTTTGAAAGAGAAATTTTCGCCGCCGCCGACGATCGGGTGCGCTTTGTCGGGCATCCGCTGCTCGACCGGGTAAAGCCCGTGCAGGACCGCAAGGCTACTTTGGAGCGTCATGGCCTTTCCCCGGGCGCCCGGCTGCTTGCCCTCCTTCCCGGTAGCCGTCATGCGGAGGTGCATTACATGCTGGGCGAATTCGTCGCCGCGGCGCGGATTCTCGCGCGTGACCACGGCTTGACACCGGTGGTGGCCCTGGCTCCCACCCTGACCTCCGCGCAGCTTACAGGACCGGGCAACGTCGACCTGTCGGGCATCCGTATTATCGAGGGCGACACCTATAGTATTATCGCGGCCAGTGAGTTGGCCCTGGTGGCGTCGGGCACCGCGACTTTGGAAACCACCTTGCTGGAGTGCCCGATGGTGATTTCGTACAAGGTGTCAGCGCTGACCTATATCCTCGGACGGATGCTCATCACCGGCGTTGATTTTATCGGGATGCCCAACATCCTGGCCGGCAGGAAGATCGTTCCCGAACTGATTCAAGGCGAGATGAACGCGCGCAACCTAGTGCGCGCCGCCGAACCGCTCCTGAATCCGACCATGCGCGACGAAACAATTGGCGAGCTTAGGGCGCTGCGTGAAAAGTTAGGCACCCCCGGCGCGGCCCGGCGGGTCGCGCTCACGGCGCTGGAGATGGTCGGGACATGAAGCTCGGCACGCCTTTGCAGCAGCGCTTGTACCGCTATCTGCGCCCGTATCTGTTCCCTTATGTCGTGCTGCTTGCCGTGGCGATGGTGGTACTGGCGGGGGCGAATGCCGGTATACCATTCATCATCAAGGAGTTTCTCGACCAGCTGGTCCACTTAAGAAAGGTCAGCGGGCTTCATGAGCTGTCAATTTTGCTGGCCGGATTGTTTCTGTTGCGTGCGCTCGGCAACTTCCTCAACGACTACCTGAGCGCCTATATCCAGCAGAAGCTGGTGCTCGACATTCGCGCCGATCTGAACGAGAGCCTCCAGCGTCAGTCGCTCAGCTTCTTCAACCGGAATCCTACCGGCATGATGGTGTCCCGCGTCATCAGCGACGTGAACGTAGTGGTTGCGGGGCTTACCGAAGGCGCGTTCTCGATATGGAGCGACGGTGTGTCGATGATCGCGCTCATTGTTACGGCCTTCTATATGGACTGGCAACTGGCGCTGGTCATGCTGGTCGGTTTCCCGATCGGGGTAGGTCCGGTCGTGAAATTCTCGCGGCGCGTGCGCAAGGAAACCAAGAACGCGCAGAAGCAGCTCGGCGGACTGCAGGCGCTCCTGCAGGAGACCTTCCAGGGCAACCGGGTGGTCAAAGCATTCGGCATGGAGGATTACGAACGCCGCCGCTTCAACACCGAATTGCGCCGCCTGTTCCGCATCTATATGCGCGTAGCCCGCATCAAGGCATTCACCGGCCCGCTGATCGAAGCGATGGGCGCATTCGCGGTGGTGGCAGTGGTCTGGTACGCGACTTCTTCCCTGATGGCAGGCACCCGCACCTTAGGGTCGTTCGCGGGTTTTTTCACGACCATGATCCTCGTCTACGACCCCTTCAAGGGTCTCAGCAAATCCAACAATACTATCCAGGCAGGGCTGGCCGCCGCGGAACGAGTCTTCGAGATGATGGATGAGCCGAGCAACGTTCCCGACGACCCCGCTGCGGTTGAGATTCCATCGGGACCCCTTAGCATCCGCTTCGATCACGTCAGTTTTCGTTACGGGGTGGACTGGGTTCTGCACGACATCAATCTGGAGATCGGTGCCGGCAAGGTGATCGCCTTGGTGGGAATGAGCGGCGGGGGCAAGTCAACCATCGCGGACCTGATTCCGCGCTTCTACGACGTGCAGGAAGGACGCATTGCCATCAACGGGGTTGATATTCGCCTGATCAAGCTGGCAGCGCTGCGCACCCAGATAGGACTGGTCACCCAGGCTACCTTCCTGTTCAACGACACGGTTCGCGCCAACATCGCTTATGGCTCGACGGATCGCGACCCAGAGCGCATCGTGAAGGCTGCACGGCTCGCTAACGCTCACGACTTCATCCTGCGGTTGCCCCAGGGTTACGACACCGTGGTAGGTGAGCTGGGCGTGCGGTTGTCGGGCGGTGAGCGTCAGCGCATCGCCATTGCCCGGGCGCTTCTCAAGGACGCGCCCATCCTGGTGCTTGATGAAGCGACCTCCTCGCTCGATTCCGAGGCCGAGCGTTCGGTGCAGGAGGCTCTCGAGGTACTGATGGAGAATCGCACCACCCTGGTTATCGCGCATCGGCTTTCCACGGTCCGGCGTGCCGATCGGATCATCGTCGTGGAGCACGGCCGCATCGTTGAGGAAGGCACCCACGACGAGCTGTTTGCGCGGGATGGCGAATATCGCAAGCTTTATGACCTACAATTCGTCGCGGCTGAGGAGGCGCGCGGCAATGGCGGTCTCGTGAACTGAGTGTACAGCCCTGAGCGCCGGTGTGCGCGCTGGTCCTTTCGATCAGTCCTTTTCGATGTTGCGAATTCTGTATAACGCGCTTTGGTATCCGGCGCTGCCGTTTGCCCTGATGGCGGGCGGTACGCGCGGACGGCAGGACCGCCGTGAGCGGATGGGCAAGCTGGAACTCGCCTCGGACCGCGAGCGGCCGCGCATCTGGATTCATGCCTCGTCGGTCGGCGAAGTCGAAGCGATCCGCTCCGTCGCGCACGGCCTGCTGCGCGAGTTCGAAGGCGCTCGCCTCATCGTAACCACCATGACTCCGACCGGGCGCGACGCGGCGCGGCGGCGCATCCCGGGCGCGGAACTCTGCGCGCTCGCGCCGCTGGATTGCCGGGCGGTAGTGCGGCGCTTCCTCCGCCGCGTCCGGCCCCATCTTCTAATCATCGTTGAGACCGAACTGTGGCCCAACTATTTCATCGAGGCAAAACGCTCCGGTGCCCGCGTGGTGATTGTAAACGGCCGCATCTCCAAGCGTTCCGCCGCGCGCTACCACCGGGCCAAGCGCCTGTTCGGACCAGCCCTGCGCGCGGCCGACCTGATCCTCGTGCAAACCGTAGACGATGCGCGCCGCTATACGCGGATTGGGGCCGCGCGCGAACGGGTGCTGGTCACCGGCAACACCAAGTTCGATCTTGAAGAACTGAGCGCGGCGACCCTGCGCGAGGCCTTGCGCAGCGTGGTTGCGGGCCGCACGGTACTGGTCGCCGGCTCGACCGCCAAGGGCGAAGAAGCGATCCTCATCGATGCGTGGCGCCGACTGCTAGACCGCTTCCCAGAGTTGCTCCTGGTGCTGGCGCCGCGCCATCCGGCGCGCGCCCCGGAAGTGGAAGAGTTGCTGAATTCGCAAGCGATTAGTTTTCTGCGCGCCAGCGAAATGGAATACGCGCCCCGTGCGGGTGCGGCCAACGTGCTTATTCTTGATACCATTGGAGAACTGCGCGCGGTCTATCGTCACGCAGCGGTCGCGTTTGTGGGTGGAAGCCTGTTTACAGGCCGCGGCGGACAAAACATGGGAGAACCCGCCGCCGCCTCGGTTCCGGTCCTGTTCGGTCCGTACCATGAAAACCAGCTGCCGATGGCATCTGCCCTGATGGCCGCCGAAGCGGGGGCCGTCGTGCGGAACGCTGAAGAGATTGTCGATGCCTGCGCCCGCTGGCTCGCCGATGAAGCCGCCCGCACCGCTGCTGGAGAGCGCGGCCGGGTCACTGCCCACCAGGCCGCGGGTGGAGCCAGCGCCACGCTCCATCATTTGCGTCGCCTCGCGCAAGCCTGACCCGCCCGATGGGACTTAATCCGGCGCGGCGATCCAGGCTGGAGAGGCTGTGGCAGCGCGAGCCTTCTTTGGCCGGCGCGCTCGCGATGCTTCCACTACGGATCGCGGGAGTGCTGTTCCGCGGTTCGGTCGCCGCACGCAATCTATGGTGGCGGCGAATGGCGCGGAGCGCCGAGGTCCCGCTGATCAGCGTTGGAAATCTGACCGTCGGCGGCAACGCCAAGACTCCGTTTACCCTGTTCCTTGCTTCGCGTCTGCAGAGCCGCGGTCTGCGCGTCGCGATCGCGAGCCGCGGTTACGGTGGAAGCAGGTCGGTCACCGGCGCCTCGCTCATCGCCGACCGCGGCGAGTTGAAGTACCCGCCCGAAGAGTCGGGCGACGAACCTGCGATGATGTCCCGCAGGTTCTCGGGACCGATTGCGATTGGACGGCGCCGCCTAAATGCGATCGCGACTCTTGCCGGGCAGGGGCCGCTTGACGTGGTGATCCTCGATGATGGCTTCCAGCATACGCGGCTCAAGCGAGATCTCGATCTGGTCCTGGTCAGCGACCAGCGCGGTTTCGGGAACCGCCGAATGCTCCCGGCCGGACCCATGCGCGAACCGCTGGCCGCGCTGAAGCGCGCCGACGCGATCGTGATCGTGTCGTTCGGCAGCCACGGTCGTAGCGCCATCCGGCCGGGCGAGATGGGACTGCTGCGGCGCCATCGCGTCTTTCACGCGCGTCTGCGCCCGAGCGGCCTGGTTGCCTCCGCCCAGGGGCAATGGCAGGAAA